>Ga0315287_10000056_pt1 | contig 100547 bp, 89 predicted proteins | sample YL17G11_0_MG_FD_205037 | JGI IMG/M metagenome (GOLD analysis project Ga0315287, IMG submission 205037) | Sediment microbial communities from Yellowstone Lake, YNP, Wyoming, USA - YL17G11_0 | ecosystem: Environmental > Aquatic > Freshwater > Lake > Sediment | place: USA: Wyoming | collected... | reverse complement strand
CGCGCCGCTGGAACCCGACCAAGAGAGAAAGACGCCCGGGGTCGAGCCGTTGTCCTTCCGCGTCGCCGTCAGCCCTGTCGGCTGTCCGGGTAGGGCCGGGGTCGCAGCCGGAACCGTGTAGGAGACGGTGTTGGAGGCCGAACTAGCCCCGGCCGAGTTCACGGCAACAACGTAGTAGCGGTAGGTCTGCCCCGGCGTGAGGCTGCCGTAGTTCCAGTAGGTAGTCTGTGCGCCAAGGCACATGCCGATTCCGTCCCGGTAGAAGTAGTAGCCTGTGGCGCCCGTTCCAGCGGTCCAGGTCAGGAGGACGCCCGGCGTCGAGCCGTTGTCCTGCCGCGTCGCCGTCAGCCCTGTCGGCTGCCCGGGTAGCGCCGGCACCGCGGCCGGAACCGTGTAGGAGACGGTACTGGAGGCCGAACTAGCCCCGGCCGAGTTCACGGCAACAACGTAGTAGCGGTAGGTCTGCCCCGGCGTGAGGCTGCCGTAGTTCCAGAACGTCGTCCAGGACGCATCCACTGAGATCAGGTAGCTTCCGTCTCGGTACAGACTGTAGCTGGTCGCGCCGCTGGAACCCGACCAAGAGAGAAAGACGCCCGGCGTTGAGCCGTTGTCCTTCCGCGCCGCCGCCAGCCCTGTCGGCTGTCCGGGTAGGGCCGGGCAGGCCAGCGGATAGAGCCAATCGGCGGCGCTCCACCCGACCAGCCCGTTGCGCGCGTGCTGCCACCATTGGAAGCCATCGCACCACTGCGGACCCCCCACAATCGTCACGAGGGTGCCGTCGAAGTACGTGGCGATGGTTGGCGGCGAGAGGCCCGGGGCGGTGTGAACTCGGAGACCAATCGCGCCCGTGTTGCCTACCACGGCCGGGCAACCCACATACAGGTCTGCCGCTAGCGCGACCGGACTCCAGGCGGTCAGGATTGCCATCAGGATCGGCAGAACCATTGCCCCTGCGAGCATGTTCTTGACTTGGGATCTGGCCACGATATTGCCCTCCCTGTGGGTCCGAGACACGGGTGCGTGCGCAATCGAGACGAAAGTCGATCGGCGATGGGCGGACTGCGCCCCGGAACGGTCCGGATACCGGCTGCGGAAACGGAAGTGCGCGGGCGATGAGGGAAGTCCGGACCCTGTTGACGGTGATACGTTAACGTTTGATGGAAGGACGTCCATTCCTGCGGCTGACAGGGCTCCGACCGACAAGTATTCCCTGCGGTTCCACTGAATGTGCCGGTTTCTGCGGTGATCGCTCAATCCGCTCGGGCCAGATCCCCCGCCCAGAAGGAGACTGCCTGCCGGCGCCCGCCCGCACATCGCCGGCTCCCCACCGCCCCTCGGCCGCAGGAGATTATCGCCAAGAAGCCGAAGCCCGCAAGCTTGACGGAGGTGTGTTTCTGTGGGTCCAACCGGCTTTCTCCCCCTGTTCTGGCCGTCCGGGTGGAAGGAGATCGAGCGTGAGCGCGTTGACTCGGGCGAACGGGTCACCCTCGGCTACGTCGGCGCCGGGTCCTCGGGTGAGGTTTCCGAACCCGATCCCAACTCCCTTGACTTCGTGCTTCCCATCACCGTGGAACACTTCGCCGGCGGGACGGTCGATCTGATCCCGCGGGGACACCCAAACCGCCCCGGGACAAAGCTCGATGGTCCCCGTTACATCACCATCCACGACACGGAAAATGCCGGGAAAGGCGCCGGGGCCGCGAGTCACGCGCGGTATCTCAAGAGGACCACGGGCGACGGCCCAGCGACGTCCTGGCACTTCACGGTCGATGACCAGGGAGTCTACCAGCACCTTCCCCTCGACGAGGTCGCCTGGCTCGCGGCCCGGCCCGAGCCGAGGGCTTGCGACCCCACAGCCCGACGCGGCCTGGGATCAGTCGGCCACGGTCTTCCTCGGCGAGAAGGCCACCGTTTTCTCGGTTCCAGGCGGCCTGAGATGGCGCGTCGCCGTCTGCCACTTCGACGCGACCTTCCAGATGGGCCGGCTTTCCGACTTTCCTTCGCGGGCAGATCTCGGACCGGACCTTATGGCCAAGGGCTTCGTTAGCCGCGAGGCGGTCGAGGAGGTCTTCGAGTTCCTGTTTGGCCACTTGCGGAATCTTGCGGGGGGTCGGGGGTGACGCGTGGCAGGAAGTCATCCTCCGTCACCGAAAGCCCCGTCTCCTCGACCTTATGTCTGAGTCATCCCCAGCCTGAATCTGGACCCAAGGATAATCCATCCGGGCCTAGAGGGCCCATCCGGAGGCGCAAGGCCATGACGGTCCATAGGCTTCTCGCCGACATCATGGAAGGGCTCAAGGTCAACCACGTGGAGCATGAGGCCATGCGCCGGGAGATGGCCGGGTTGGCTACCAGGGAAGACCTCGACGCTCTCAGAGGCGACGTCGCGGGGCTCAAGATGAATGTCGTCGGGATCGAGACCAATGTCGTCGGGATCGAGACCAAGGTCGCCGGGATCGAGACCAAGGTCGCCGGGATCGAGACCAAGGTCGCCGGGATCGAGACAAATGTCGTCGGGATCGAGACCAAGGTCGTCGGGATCGAGACAAAGGTCACCGGGATCGAGACCAAGGTCGCCGGGATCGAGACAAATGTCGTCGGGATCGAGACCAAGGTCGCCGGGATCGAGACCAAGGTCGCCGGGATCGAGACCAAGGTCACCGGGATCGAGACCGATCTCGCGGGTCTCGGACAGACCGTAAGGAAGCTGGGGCTTGATTTTGAAGTCTTCCGCCAAGACTCCAAAATCGCTTTGGACGCCCTTTCCGAGTTGATGAGCAGGACGAGCCGGCACGGCAGGACCCTAGAGAGCCACGACCTAAGGTTGCGGGTAGTGGAGAACCGTCTCGATATCCGCCTCCTCGCGGAGATCCCGGGAGACCGCTGAGGCGGTGAGGCTGAGGCTTCCACCGTGCCTTAGAGCCGGCTAAGCCAACCGGCCTAGCCCCAATCTCTCAAACACCGCATCCACGTTCCGCGTGAACCACCCTGGATCGAAGCAGGCGTCGAGTTGGGCCGGGGTGAGGGTGGCCTTCACGACAGGATCGGCCGCGAGGCGATCGCGGAAGCTGAATGGGTGGTTAGCTGCGCCAAGCGCCGGCAAGGCGCCCGCCACCGTCGCCGGGACGCCCGCTTGCGCCGCCTCGGCCTCTTCCACCGGAGGTTCATCCCCCTCCCGCCAGGCGGCCATGGCCTGCCGCTGGACGATCTCGTAGGCTTCGGCGCCGCCCAGCCCGGCCTCCACCAGGGCCAGCCGCACCCGCTGGGAGTAGACCAGCCCGCCGGTGAGATCGAGGTTGCGCCTCATCCGCCCCGGAAAGACGGCCAGACCCTCCATGATGCCGGTGAAGCGGTCGAGCATGTAGTCGACCAGGCAGGTCGAGTCGGGGATGATGATCCGCTCCACGGACGAGTTTGAGATATCGCGCTCGTGCCAAAGCCCGATGTTTTCCAGAGCCGCCCCGGCGTTGGCCCGCACGACGCGAGCCAGCCCGCTCACCTGCTCGCAGCCGACGGGATTCCGCTTGTGGGGCATGGCCGATGAGCCTTTCTGACCCTCGGCGAAGGGCTCCTCCACCTCGCGTATTTCCGTGCGCTGGAGGGAGCGGATCTCGACGGCGTAACGGTCAAGGCAGGAGGCCAGGATGGCCAGGGCCCCGAGGTAGGCGGCGTGGCGGTCGCGCTGGAGAACCTGGGTGGAGACCGGGGCCGGGCGAAGGCCGAGCTTCTCGCAGACATAGGTTTCCACGGCCGGGTCGACGTTGGCGTAGGTCCCGACCGCGCCGGCCAGGCGTCCGACGGAGATTTCGTCGCGGGCCGCCCGCAGGCGGCCGGCGTTGCGAAGGCAGTCGGCGTACCAGAGGGCCATCTTGAGACCGAAGGTCGTCGGCTCGGCGTGAACACCGTGGGTTCGGGCCACCATCAGGGTCTGACGGTGACGCGCGGCCAGATCCGCCAGGATGGCGGTGAGCTTGTCGAGATCGGCACCGATTATGTCAACCGCCTCGACCATGAGCGAAGACAAGGCCGTGTCGACGACATCGTAGGACGTGAGGCCGAAGTGGAGATAGCGGCCGGGGCCAGGGGTAGCCGATCCCGCCGAGGGGGCGCCTGAACCCGCCGGAGCCGCCCGTCCGGCGACCAGCCCGTCAATCCGCCGGGTGGCGACCTCGACGAAGGCGATCACGTCGTGCCTCACGACGGCCTCGACCTCATCGACCTCGCGGGCGAAGTCGTCGTCGATGACCAGCCCGGTGGCGGCCCGGGTGATGGCCAGGGCAACCTCGGCCGGAATGCGGCCAAGGCGAGCCTGGGCCTGGCAGGCCAGGACTTCGACCTCCAGCCAGCGGCGGTAGCGGTGAACCGTGGACCACAGCTCCCCCATGGCCGGGCGAGTGTAGCGCGGGATCATGCTCAGCCCGCCTCCGCTTCCGAGATCGGCTCGCATCCGGCGACACAATTGCTCTCAAAGAGAAGGCGAAGCCAGGCGACAAAGCACAGCGCGTGGGCCGCGTGAGCATCGAGGTACCTCTGGGTGATGGCCGAGCCCATCGGCGTCCCGGGCTCTTCCTGCCACGCCAGCCAAGAATGGATATTAGCCTTGGCACGATGGGACGGCTTGAAACGAGACGGGCACTCGGGGACCAGATCAAGGCACTTGTCGGCCCATTCCCACATCGCATCCCCCGGGGGGACCAGAAAACCGACGAAGTGCTCGAGGAAACCGTCACCCTTGTTGTCGGGCATCAGCCAGATGCCCAGTGCGGGTCCGCCCTCGCGAACCAGGATTGTGCCCTGACGCGCCGGCGTCTTGGGGACGACATAGCCCGCGCTCTTGGCCAAGTTAGACAACTGCTGCCACCGGACAAGCATGCCCTTGCCTGGATCGCTGTCAACCACCACACCCAGACGCCGGAGCCCGCTCTGCTTTAGGACGGTGGGGAAGGCCTTAGTCAGTTCTGTTAGGCCCCGCTGGTTCTTGATCTCGATGAGCCCCGCAGACGACGCTTCCTCGCTCTCGGCCGCGGACCCACCCCCTACCCCCGGACCGGGTACGCCCTCGGCCTCAGCGCTCCATTCGTCCTCAAACCGGGCCCGGATTCCGTGCCGCGCGCAGAGCTTGGCGAACACGAGCCCGTCATCGCGGCCCTCACCCACCACGTTGCCGGCGTCTCGAGCCATTAGCGCACCTCAATCTTGTCTCGGGTTACGATGGCCAACTCCGCCTCGTCAAAGGTCGTGACGCGGATCTCGCTAGGCTGACCGGGCTGGCGCTCCAACCTGATCAGGCAGCCCTCTTCGGTATGCTCCTCGACGGCAGCCTTCTTGAAGGCCTCAAGACAGTCCCAACTGTGGGTCGTGGCAAAGACTTGGATGTCAAGTGTCTTCGCCAGCCCGAAGATGACCCTCCACAGCTGGCACTGAACCGTGTAGTGAACGCCGTTCTCGACTTCGTCGACGAGAAGAAACCCATTTCGAGCGTTGACTAGGGCGAGGGCTATCTCCAGTATCCGGCTCATTCCGTCGCCAAGGCTTCTGAGGGGCACGGGGCGCTCGCTGCCCTTGAGCCGCACCAGCATCACGCGCCTGGTCGTGTCCTCACCGCCCACCAATGTCAGTCGCTCGACATCCCTCTCGATGATCCGAAGAGCGGCAAGCACATCATCCTCAAGTCTTGTAAGAGCAACCGCATCCCACCACTCCCCAACGTCCAGATCGGGTGCCCCGTTCGCAGCAACGAGCGTGCTTCGAATGGCTCCAGGCGCGGGCATCGGGTGCCTGCTCACTAGATACCGCCACGGGAGGGCTGTGACAGCATCCTCGAGAAGAGGTATCGCTTGGCGTGCCTGCCCGCCGAATTCGGCGATCATGACCGGAGGGCCGTGCTGCCCGTCAGCGATTCGGTCCGCAAACGGCAAGGTAACCTGGCCTTCCCCATCGGCGGCATCCCGAAGACGGACCGTAAGCCTGGAGTCCGGCAAGCTGGATGGGCCTATGGTGAAGGGTCCTTCACCTGGGCGTCGGCCGTGAAACAGATGCCAGAACGGGACCACGCGGGATCCGCCTGGCTCCTCCCCCGCCTCGGGTCGGCGGTCTTCATGCCGCCTCGTAAGGATGTCGTAGAGCACTGCCGGGTCACCTCGACCGGCGTAAGCTCTCACAGCCTCAAGAACGGTGGACTTGCCCACGCCGTTCTTCCCCACGATCAGGTTGACTCGCCCGAGCGACGGGATGAGCAAGCGCCGAAAGGCCCTGAAGTTCTCGACCTCAAGACTCGGCAGTCTCAGCATGGTCTGACGCCTCTCGCCCTAGCAATGTTGCCATGGTTTGCCGAGGGAATACTGTCTCCTCCGCGGACCGCGACAAAGACTCCTTTCGACACTGAGGGACTAGCTACGGTTACGGGGCTCGGTGTCGCCGCGGAGTTCGCCTTCGCCTTCGACTCCGAGCTCCTTCCAAGTTACGACCGCAGCGGCCCCGGCCTCCTCGGCCATCTTCCGCCGAAAGGCGCGAAGCCTCTCCCCCAACTCGGGGCGCTTCAGAGCCAGAATGGACACGGCCAGGTAGGCCGCGTTCTTGGCCGCGTCGACTCCCACCGTGGCCACGGGAACGCCGGGGGGCATCTGGACCGTGGACAGCAGGGCGTCGAGACCGCCCAGGGTGGCGGAGAGGGGAACCCCGATCACGGGGAGGGTCGTGCGGGCGGCCACGGCCCCGGCCAGGTGAGCGGCCATTCCGGCGGCGCAAATGAAGACCTCGACACCCCGCGACTCGGCCTCGGCCACGTAGGCGGCCAGAGCCTCCGGCGCCCGGTGGGCCGACAGCACGCGAACCTCGGCGGGCGTGTCGAATTCGCGTAGGACGGTGGCGGCCTTCCCCATGACGGGGAGGTCGGAGCGGGAACCCATCAAGATGGCGACGAGAGGGCTCATGGAGGTCATCCTTTCCCGGAACCGGGCGGGGGGACCGCTCCCGACAGCGCCGATCCGTCTGGAGGCACGTGTCGCGTAGTCGTAGTCTGAGTCACCGAGGAGGACGCCCGTCCAACTGCCGCGGCTCGCGCTGTCTCGACGATCCCGTCAAGGACTTCAATGACCTCGGCATCGACCTCGGACGGTTCTAGTAGACCCGCCAGGACGTGGTAGTTGGTCTTGCGCATGAGATCCGGCAGATGCAGGCGCTGGAAGAAGGCCTCGAAAAGAGGGTCAAGGAAGTCGGAGTCGACCCCCTCGACGATGATCTCGACCCGCACGTTCTCGGTTTGCTGCCTATTGGAATCGTCCCGTTGCACGTCGCGCACATGCAGATTGCGCCAGAGAAGGTTTGCGTCCGGAACAGGAACGGCGACCAGGTCGCGTCGGTTTATGGTCACACCCGGCCGCTTCACGGCCTGGCTCGATCCCCGCTTCTCGCTCCAACGCTTGACCCCGATGTCCCAGAGGGCTAGGGCCTGAAGAGCGGTCGTCTTGCCGGAGTTGTTGGGTCCGATGAAGACGACCGGGCTTCCGAGCTCGATGTCGACATCGTCGAAGAGCTTGAAGTTGCGCAGGATCATGCGGGTCAGCACGCTTACTCCCCCGTTCGCCCGCTCCGCGGGGCGTGAGGTTGGCCGTCCGGCGCCGAGCCTCGAGGGCTCCGGGCAAGAGGACGGTTCATGGTCCTTCCTGATTCTTCCCCAGTAGGCAAACGCCTTTCGCCTATCTCCGCCATGCCTGAGCGGGATCAGCGGGCAGTCGGCGAAGACAGGCGCGGTGGGAGAGGAAGGAAGCCGTGCTGCGGGACCCGGATCTCCGACAGCAGCTACCTCTCTAGCGGCGTGCCCCAATGTCTCGGGGCCATTCTCGGACTGCTGGCGGCTTTCGTGGCTCTTGGCTCCCAGATGGCCGCTTCCGTCTACGGCGTCAACCCGGCTCGCATCCTGCCGTCCGATCCCCAATTCCGTCTCCTGGGCGCCGCCTACGTCATCACGATCCTCGTCGGCTTCTCTTTGATCCCCCTACGTGATCACCCTCTGGCCCGATCTCCTCTCGACGAGTTTGCCCTGCTGGGTCTCACCGGCTGGCTGCTCCGTCAGACCCTCCTCTTCATCTACCGGGTCCTGGGCATGCTCCGTCCCCTGGGCATGATCAGGGAATTGCTGGCCGACCTAGCCGTCGACGACATTCTGAAGGCGACCTACCACAAACCGGGCACCGATACCTGGGAGGCGCCCATGATCGCCGATCCGCTCGCCCAGGCGACCCAGCTTCTAAGGAAACTGGCGGCTCGGGCGGAATCCGGCGAACTGACCGAGTGCCTCGAGGAGGTGTGCGCCAGCCTCGTGCCCAGACTCGCCAAGCTCAACGACGCCGAGATGGCCCGGGCAGCAAGCCACCTCTGCGACCGTCTTGAGGACGTGGAACGACAGTGGGACGTGGGAACCAAGCTGGCCTTGGCCAGAGGGTGGCTGCTCCTCGCCGGTGATCTCCGCAAGATAGCCGCAGCCAAGCCCATGACTCTCCAGCACCTGCTATCCTGGACACTGGCACGCTGGAACTTTCTGTGGGGTGTGGAACCGATCGCATTGCACATGTCTATGTGCGCCGCTTGGATTGCGGCGGACCTCTATGCCCTTGAACCCGAAGAGTGTCTAAAGGCGGTAAGGAAGACTGCCGGCCGGCGACGAGACCTCACGGCCGATAGGGCCGTCAGTGAGCTACTGGACGCCGCAAAGAAGTTGCTCGTGCAGATGGACTTGACGGACCTCCGTAGAGAGAGTGTCCTGCGGCTCTGCGCCGCTCTTGAGAAGGCCAAGGAAGTCAAGGACGGCTAACCCCGACCGGCCCGCCACTCCCTGAGCCGGGCGAGGTCCGATGCGGGCGCTCTCGGGCGGCCGCCGTGTCGAGGATCAGTGCCGCACCCATCGAACCCCTCGATCGCGCCGAACTCATACTAGTCACCCCTTCTCCCGCCCTGCTTCCCTCGCCTGGACACCAAGTCCTGCCTGCGGCAAAGGGGCAGGTGCCTGGCCCTGAGGAGTCGAAGGTGAAGTTTCTTGTGCCCCTGGGCTCCAGGCGACGACTCCAGGCAAGAAGCGGGAGGCCCGATTCATTGCCCTACATCCTAGAGTACCTGGCCTTCATCAAGGGCTTCTCGCGGAGCGCCAAGCTCTACATGGTCTCCTTCTCCGTCTGGCTCCTGGCCATGGGTCTTATGTCGATTGACCTCAACCTCTACCTCCTGCGGGTCGGCCACGGCGAAAGCCTTCTAGGCACTCTGGTCTTCTGTGTCTGCATGGCCAGTGTGATCTTCGCCCTGCCGGTGGGCAGGATGAACAGCCGCCTCGGGGGTTGGCGATCGCTTCTCTTGGTCGCGTCGGTCGTGTCGGCGGTGGCCACTCTGACCCAAGTTCTCTGGCCCTCGACCGGCGTGCTCGTCGTCGCCTCCTGGGCGGCCGGGGCGGCCCGGTGCGTCTGGCTCATCTCCTACGGACCCCTGCTCGCCGACGCCAGCAGCGATGCGGAGCGGTCCCATCTCTTCGGCTTTCAGTGGTCCCTCATCCTCGCGGTCAACGTCGCCGGCAGTTGGCTGGGCGGCGTGCTGCCCAGGTGGATCGGCGCGTTGACCCACGCCGCCCCCGACGCGGTGTCTTCGCTTCGCGGGGCGCTCCTCATCGGCGCCGTCCTCTCGGCCCTGTCGATTGTGCCCCTCCTGGCCCTTCGGGAGGGGGAAGCCGCTCCTCGGACGTCGGGACTCGCGGCCACCGCCAAGTCGGCCCTCGCCGACCGCGCGCCACCACCCGGACCCGACGCGGACGGCCCGGCGGACGGCCCGGCGGCCCCAGCCGGATCCACCCTCGCCCGCTGGGGCCTGGAGAACCCTGTCCTTGTCACCAAGCTGATCATCCGGAACATGCTCGGTGGCCTGGGGGCGGGCCTCTTCGTGCCCCTGCTCAATGTCTTCATGTACGGTCGCCTCGGCGCGAGCCCGGTTCAGATCGGACTGATCTTGGCCGCCGCCTCGGCCATCGGTGGGGTCACCGCCCTGTCAGCCCCCTTTCTGAGCCGGCGCTGGGGCAAGATCCGGGTCATCACCGCCTGTGGGCTGATCGGCCTGCCGCTCCTGGCGGCCCAAGGTTTCGCGCCATCACTCGGGGCCTTCGCCGTAGCCTACATCATCCGGGCCGCGATCTCCAACCTCCCCGGCCCCCTGTTCGACACCTTCTACATGGAGGTGGTCGGCAAGCGCGAACGCGGGATGTTGGCCAGCCTCTCCAGCATGTCCTGGGACCTCAGTTGGGCGGTGGGCGGTTGGCTCTGCGGGGTCTTGATGCAGCGGGTCTCCTATACTCTGCCCTACGCCCTCGCCCTGGTTTTTCTGGCGGTCGCCATCGGTTTCTTCTTCTTTTCGTTCCGTTCGTATGACCCTCCGTCGGCCAAGCGCCGGCGAGTCCACTCCCTTCGCCCGGCAGGTCGGACCTGGGCTTCCGTCGAACCGCCTTCCGCGCGGTAGCGGTTCGTTCCAGTCGGCGACGAGCCGCCTGGAAAGTCGGAGGAGTTCTCGTGTCGTCCGAAGCACTTTACCGTTCGCTCCTGGGGCGGCTGGTCAGGCCCATTGGCGATCGGGTCTTTGACCCCGCCTGTCCCCGTTGGCAACGGGAACTGGAGACCCTCCAGTGGCAGGATCCGGAGCTTATCCGGGATTTGCAGTTGCGGCTCGTCAAGACCATCGTCGAGCACGCCTACGCCCAGGTGCCCCACTACCGCGAGACCTTCGACAACGCCGGTCTCCACCCTCGGGATCTCACCCCGGACACCTTCGCCCGGGTCCCTATCCTCGAAAGGAGAACCATCCGGGAGAAGTTCCCCCTGGGCATAACGGCTCGCGGAGTCGACCTAACTCGTATCCGCCCGGTTCGCACTTCGGGGACCACCAGCGAGCCCGTCCGGATCTACCCCGATCCACGGGTGGCCGCCTTGAGCCGGGCCACCTTTCACTGGCTCAACGAGATGGCCGGCATCGCCATCACCGACCGCCGGCTGCATCTCGACTTCGCTCCCGGCTCGCCCAACTGGCTCCATCGGGTCCGCTACCTGGCCGGGCGGGCCCGCCGGGTCTCGGCCGATCCAGTCCTCGATCGGGACGGTCCGGCCATCGCCTCTGTGCTGAACCGATGGAGACCGCAACTCATCACCAGCTACCCGTCCCTCCTCCGGCTGGCGGCCCTGGCCCTGCGGCGCGGCGGGTTATCGTTGGACTTCACTCCCACGGCCATCTGCTACCAGTCGGAGAGCATGGACCAGGAAACCTATGACCTCGTCCGGGCCACCTTCGGCGCGCCCGTCTACGCCCGGTATGGGATACGGGAGGTCGCCTCGTTCCTGGCTCAAAGCTGCCCGGTCGCGCGCGGTGGTAAGCCGGGCAATCGTCCACACGCCGCCGGCCCTGGCCCCGGGCAGGACGCCGGCCCTGGCCCCGGGCAGAACCTTCACATTAACGCTTTGGCCGCCTTCGTTGAGGTTGTCGACGCCGACGGCCGGCCCCTACCCCCGGGCCAGGAAGGACGGCTTCTCGTCACCGATCTTTGGAATCGGGTCACTCCCTTGATCCGCTACGAGTCCGGCGACATCGCCTCCCTGGACGCGGAACCCTGTTCGTGTGGCCGCGGTCTCCCGCTGCTCAAGACCCTGGCCGGACGGAAGGCCGAGTACCTGGTCTTGCCGTCGGGCCGGATTCTTCCGGCCACGGCTCTCTACCCGCCGCTTTTGCCGGAGATGGATCGGCTCTGGGCCTACCAGTGGGTCCACCTAGAGGAGCGACGGATCGAGATTCTCGTCGTCCCCGTCGGCCCGGACTTTGGCCCCAAGGACACGTCTTCCCTGGAGAGTTCCGTAAGGGAGTTCCTGGACGAGCCGATGGACGTCACGGTTAGGATCGTCTCCGAGATCCCGCGGGAGCGGTCGGGCAAGCGCCCGCAACTCAAGGTGGCGCCCGCCCTCGCGAGCACGCGGCGAGCCGGCGGCGCGGAGAACGCGCCGGAGGACATCGCCCCGGAGGGCGGACCCCGTCTCCGCGGAGAGGAGAACCCGGAATGATCAAGACCGCCACAGTGTTGGGGGCGGTGGGGGTGGCCTTCAGCCTGATCTCAGTCGTCGTGGACTTCGCCGTTGGGCTTTCGGTCGCCCTCCTGCCGGGAAGCGGCCCGGCTCTCATTTGGGGGGCAGCCCTCGGCGCGGCTCTGGAGTTCCTGCTTCCCGTCGCCGCCGCCGTCGCCACGACGCGAGCGTCTGAAAACCCGAAAACGGCCGGCATCGTTCTCACCACCTGCGGGGCGGCGAGCCCCTTTGTGGGTTCAACCACGGCGGCCCTGTTCTACCTGGTCGGAGGCCTGATGGCTCTGTCAAGCCCGGCGCCCGCCCGTGTGCGGCCCGGCCCAATCCGCGCCACGGCTAGAGCGGGCTCTCCGGGGGCTGGACCCGACCCTCGTGAACCCGCTCTGGCTTGGGTTCACGGAAGTGGCCTCCTCGGCGCGATCTCCGGCATAGCCGGCGGCCTGTTCATCCTCGTCTGGCCGCGGGGACACGCCCCGGGGGCCGAGATCTTGGCCGTTTCCTGGATCGTACCGGCGGCGGCCGCGGCTGGGCTGGGGATCATGGGCCTTGCCGGCGGGCTTGTCGCCAGGCAGAGACCTGGTCCGGGAAGCGCCCTGATGATTGCCGCCGGGGCGGTCGGCCTCTTCGTGTCCCTTTTCTTGTGTGTACTGCTCTTCATGGCCGACTCACCTCTGGGAATCTGGCCGGTTCTCTCCTCGCAGACTCTGCTCTACAGCGGCGTGACCTTGGCCCTGGCCGGGCGCTCGCGACGCCCTACCGCCGGAGCGGGCCTGGGGACCGGGCCAAGAACGGAATCCGGCAACGCCGGGGCTTGACGGGAGGATGAGGCCATGAAATCGATCCTGGTCCGGCCGATGACGGAGGCCGACGCCGACCTCGTCAGGCGGGCCGACCGCGTCGCCTTCGCCCCCTACCGCCAAACCCACGGCCAGGACCCCTCTCTCGCCCGCACCCGCGAGGTCGTGCTTTGGAATCTGGCCAAGGACCCGGAAGGATGCTTCGTGGCCGAGGTCGACGGGCGGTTCGCCGGGCACGTTTTTTCCCGTCGCTGGGGCGCCGTGGGCTGGACCGGCACCCTGGGGGTATTGCCGGCCTACCAGGGCCTGGGCGTGGGGCGGGCTCTCCTCCGCCGCAGCCGCGAGCATCTTCTCGCCGGCGGCTGCCGCTACGTGGGTCTGGAGACCATGCCCGACTCGGCGGCCAACATCGGCCTCTACCTGGGCGAAGGCTACCGCGTGGATAGGTTCACCCTCGGCTGGATCAAGTCTCTCGACAGCGGGACCTGTCCGACGAAGCCCTCATCCGTCCGGGAGGCGAGCGCCGGCCGGAGCGCGGAGCGGGGTACCCGGACGGCGACCATGTCCTCTTCCTGGGCCACCGTGGAAGACGGCTCAGACTGGCTCTCGGCCCTCGCCGGACTCGCCGACGCCGTTCTGCCGGGTCTGGACTTCGGGCCGGAAGCCCACCTCCTGCTCGAGCACGGCCTGGGAGACGTGCTCCTCCTGCGCGAACGCGGAGTCCTGGTCGCCGCCACCGCCCTGCGGCTGGCGCGAATGACGGCGCCGGACGGGCCGGTCGCCGACCCCCCGCCCGCCGCCGGGGCGCGCCCAACCGACTCCGCCGCCTTGTCGCCCGTCAGCACGGAGTTCCTCCTCCTCGGTCCCGGCGCGCCACCTGAGGCGGTCCTGGCCGAGGTCGAACGTCGCGTGTCGGACCTTGGAAGGACAACCTTCAGTCTCGTCGCGGAGTGCCGGGCCGTGGGCGGACACTCCCACGACCACGGACCGGAAGCCGATCTGGAGTCCGTCCTCTCCCGGCGGGGCTACCGGGTCTCGATGACCAGCCTCCGACTACTGGCCACCGGCTGTCCATCCTTGGCCGGCGCCATCTGCTGGCGCTGGGCGGGCTAGCGGCCTGTGCGACCGTAGAACTCGTCCTCGGCCCGGACCCGACGTAACAGCCCCTTCGGGCCATTCATAGGCTGTGGTCTGTAAGGAGACACCCAGCTTCAAGGGGGGGGCAGTGGCGCTTCATGGACAGCCAATCTCCCCTCGGCCGCTCCAGTAGCCTGACAATTCTCATGCTAGTCGACGCTCTAAACATTGGCGGAGTAGAGACGCACGTTCTTACTCTGGGCAAGGAACTTAGCCGTAGAGGGCACCGGATCATCGTGGGGACAGCGGGAGGGCCTCTCCTGGACACCTGCCACGCCGCTGGTTTGAAGACGGTGTCCCTCCCCTTCCGAAATGACGACCCCGTTGGCCCTGAACTCTCCGAACTGCTGACGCGGACGAGGCGTCTCATTGAAAGCGAAGGGGTGGACGTTCTCCACGCTCATCTCATCAGCGGGATGAAGATAGCCGCCCAGGCCGCCCAGGAAACGACCGTACCGTTGATTCTGACGGTCCACGGTGCTTTCTACCCGCTCAAGGAGCTGAGGCGAGCGGCGGAGGTAAGCGACCGCGTCATCGCGGTCAGCCAGCCCGTGTCCAAGTGGCTGTTGTCCGCTCTCGGGCTTCCCCGCGAGCGTTTGGCCGTGGTTCCCAACGGGATAGACGTCGGGCTGTACTGCCCCGGTGAACGACAGGGCTTCCGCCAAGAACTGGGGCTGCCTCCTGAACAGAAGCTAGTCGTGTCCTGCGGACGAGTCACATGGGGAAAGACCCGGGGCATCACCGCCGCGATTGAAGCCATCGCCGAGCTTGCCCTGACCCATGATCTACACTTCGCCGTCGTCGGCAGCGGCTCGGATACGCCGTTGGTCAGGGTCATGGCCGATTTGGTCAACGGCAAGCTGAATCGTCAGGTGGTTTCCGTGGTCGACGCGCGGCTGGAGCCTGTTGGGATCTACCGTGCGGCCGATGTCGTCCTCGGGACGGCGCGGGTTGCCCTGGAAGCTATGAGCTGCGGTCGCCCGGTGATAGCCTTGGGGAACGCGGGCTATGTGGGATTCCTGAGAGCGGACAACATCGAGAAGGCCTGGAAAGTCTACTTCGGCGACCATGATGAGTTCGCGCCAATCACCTCCCGGAGGTTGAGAGAGGACCTCGACTGGGTTCTGCGGAACACGGAGACGGTCACCACGGCGGCCGAAGAGTGTCGCCGGTGGGTGGTCGAGAATTTCGACATTGAACGGGTTGCCCAGGCGACCGAAGACATCTACCAATCCTTGGTGGAAGCTCGGGCCGAGACGACCAGCCTTGACGTCGGGACACCGGTCGCAGCCCCGCCATCGGAGCTCGGCTCGCGGTCGGAGATTGCCCCGCGGTCACCGGCTGCCGAAGCCAGGACTGTGCGACCGCCGGCGGAAGCGGGCCACCCTCTTGTGAGTGTCGCCGTTTCGGCCTACAACCGAGGCCCGTTCCTTCGCGAGTGCTTGGAAGCGATAGCCGCTCAGAGCTACAGACCGCTTGAGGTCCTCGTGGTCGATGATGCCTCGACCGACAATACCGAAGAGGTCGCTATGGACTGGTGGGCCGAGGCCTCGCGTGACCCCGGTTTGTCGTTTGTCTACCATCGGCTCCCCCACAATGTCGGAGTGGCCCGCGCCCAGTCGATGGCCTACTACCTCAGCCGGGCGGCCTACATCGCCAATCAGGACTCCGATGACGTCAGTCACCCGGACCGGATAGCGCTTCAAATGCAGTTTCTTACCCAAAATCCGGATTGCAGTTTGGTCGGGACGAACATCGGCGTGTTTCGAGACGACATCTCCGCGAGCCACCGCTCGACCTGGATTCGCTACGGCCACGACATCGTGACCAGCTACCGTGCGGGAAAGCACTGTGTCAGCTTTGGGACGTTGGTCTTCAGGCGCGCCGTCCTTGAGAGAATCGGCGGGCTGACCTCATTTGCCGAGGGTGCCGAGGATTGGGAGTTCATCGCCAGGGCGATAACCCAGGGGTTCATTGTCGACAACCTCAGACAGGTTCTCTACTTCTACCGCCGGCACGACAAACAGAGGTCGACCCAGTACTACAGCGCCAGGGAGGATACGGCGATGAGCCTGACGCAGATGGGGAAGGGGTCAACCCCATGAGACGGAGAGTCCTCTACCTCGGGTGGGTGAATCACGGAAACCTCGGCGACGAGGTCTGCCGAGACGTCTTTGTCGCCCAATTGGCCGCCGCCGCTCGGGGAAGATGCGAGCCCGAAGTGGTGGCGCTCTACCCGTCCGGTATCTCGGAACAAGACTTCCGCCGGCTACGCCCCAATCTAGTCGTTCTGGGCGGGGGCTCGACGCTCGGACTGCCCTACGTAGGTCCGCTGGTCATCGCCCACAGATTCGGAGTGCCTACGGCTGTCTGGGGCTCAGGCATCGACCGTCTCTCCGACCCGGCCCTGGCGGCTCTCACCAGGGGCGCTCCCCCGAGTCTCTCCGACATCTACACCGATGAGATCTTCCACGTCCGGGAGGCTGTCAACGGGTGTAGCGCCGCGGGGGTCAGGGGACCCCACACCCTTGAGGTCCTCAAGCTCATCCAGAGCGGGCCTCCCAGCCTGGAGGTGTGCGGAGACCCCGGACTCTTGCTCATGGCGGGGTCGTCGGATCTCGGGTCCGACGCGTCCGGCCCGCCCGAGTGGTTTGGGGCCGGCGATCCGGTGATAGGGGTCAACTGGGGCAGAACGCGAAACCGCCTCTACGGAGGGAGTGAAGACCGACCGGCCTCTCTCCTGGCGCAAGCACTTGACCGTCTGCTACCGGAGGTCAGGGTTTTCCTCTACGCTGTCTGGAGCGAGGACCTGACGGCTCTAAGGGTTCTGGCCTCCCGCCTCGGACAGCCGGAGAGAGTCCTCTATCACGACAGAGTCTTTCCAGCCCCCGTTCTGGGTTCGTTGCTCAAGAAATGCTTCTTCACGATCAACCTGAAGCTCCATGGGAACGTCTTCTCGGCCGCCGTTGGCCGCCCATTCGTCTGTCTCGCCTACAGCTCAAAGGCCTACGACTTTGCCGCGTCAGTTGCCTGCGAGGCTCTGGTCATCCGGGTCGATGAGCCGCGGCTTGACGACCTGATTGTCGATGCCGGCCGGGCCATCCAAACCGAAACGGCCCGGTATGAAGCCACCATCGAGGCTGCCCGGCGGACATACACCGCGAAGCTCACCACCCTGGCCGAGAGGTGTGTTGATCTTGTGGTCTGAGATGCCCGCTGGGGATCTCGCCTTGGGGTTGCCTTCGAGCCTGGAGGGGCGGGGTCTGATTATGGGCTACGGGCGGACGCCCATCACGCCTGGTCGCTATCTGGAAGACAGCCTTCGGAACTTAGGGGTGAGGGTGGATGTCTCCGAAACAGAAGTGGACTTCGCCGAAGTCGATCCGAGAGCTTGCGCGGCTGTGCTCTTTGTCGAGAGTCCCTCCCGGCCTCAGGTCAAGGTCAAGAACATCCACCTCGCGTCTGTGCCGAGACTCTTCTGGGTCCACCACGGCGTGAACCGGTGGCAGGACAACCTGGGGCTGTGCGGGCGCTACCGCCCCGACTTGATGCTTCTGTCCGGGGTGCTCTACCTGGCTTCTCTCTTCCCGGTCCCTGTGCACTTCTTTCCGTTCGCCGCGGCGAGTTGGATCTTCAACTCCTCCAAGCCCTTGGCCGGACGCGGTCATGACATCTCCTTCGCGGGCACCGTGCGCTCCCACCTGTACGCCACCCGGTTGGAGACCCTCAGGGCTACCGAAGCCCGCTTCAAAGCCAGGTTCAAGCTGTCCCTGCGGTCAAATGTGTACCTTGAGGACCTCGCCACCCTCTACGGCGACTCCAAGATAGTTGTCAACTGCTCCGCCGACCTCTTCGGTCACGGATTGAACCTGAGGGTCTTTGAAGCCATGGCCTGTGGAGCACTGCTGGTTACGGACAAAGTGCTTGACTTCGAAAAGCTGTTCCGAGACGGCGAGCACTGCGTGGTCTACGACGACATCCCGGACCTGCTGGACAAGCTCGAACACTATCTGACCCATCTTGACGAGGCCCAGGCCATAGCCTCGCGCGGGCACGAAGTGGTGCTCGAGAAACACACCTACGCAGACCGCGCCCGGGAAGTGCTGGGGCTGATCGCGCGAGTCGCGGACGAGCGGGCCTTGGGCAACACCGCGAGATAGCGGGGCTTTGAGTGAAAGGACTTTGAAAGGGAGTTCTGGGCCATGGGACTCGCCTGGATCGACGAAACGACTCGAATCGGCCCGGGATGCCGGCTGGGTCACAACGCCGTGCTGCTCGCGGACGTCACCCTCGGCCAGGATGTCTACGTCGGGCACAACACGGTTATCCACCCGGGGACACGGATTGGGGCCGGCGCCCGGATTGAAGACAACTGCACAATCGGCCGGCAACCCCGTTCGTCTTTCCGCAGCACGCGGAAGGTCGAGACGGTTGGGCCGCTTGTTCTTTCACCAGGGGTTATCGTCGGGTGTTCCGTGGTGCTCTACGCGGGCAGCACCATAGGCCCTCACTCTATGATCGGGGACCTGGCCTCAATCAGGGAGCAGTGCGAGATAGGCGAAGAGGTCATCATCGGAAGAAATGTGATGGTCGAGCTCAAGGCCCGCATCGGAGCTCGGACCGTCATCCAGACGGCCTGTCACATAACCGGCGACATTGTCATCGAGGACGAGGTCTTCTTCGGGGCGGAGGTCGTGACGATGAACGACAAGTACATGAGCCGCCGCCCGGGCGTGGGCTATTCGGGGCCGGTGGTCAGACGGGGCGCGAGCGTTGGGTGCAACGCGACCCTTCTCCCCGGAGTGGTCATCGGCGAGGGCGCCATGATCGGGGCGGGCGCCGTGGTCACCAAGAACATCCCACCCTTTGGGGTGGCTGTCGGCGTTCCCGCTGTCGTAATCAAGTCCCTTCCGCGCCCGGACGGGGGTGAGAGGTAACCGGTGATACCTATAGCCGCGCCTCAATTGGGGCCCGAAGAGGAAAAGGCTGTACTGGATGTCCTGCGCTCGGGGGTCCTGACCCAGGGACCTGTGACCGAGGAGTTCGAGCGGGCCTTCGCCGACTTCTGCGGGGTCCCCTTTGCCGTGGCCGTCGCCTCGGGAACCGCCGCGCTTCACCTTGCTCTTCTGGCCCACGGGATAGGTCCGGGAGACGAGGTGGTCACGACGTCGTTCTCCTTCATCGCATCGGCGAACGCCATCCGGCACGCGGGAGCGAAACCCGTGTTCGCGGACATCGATCCGTTGACATTCACCCTGTCCCCGGCCAGCGTAGAGAAGGTCATTACACCTCGAACCAAGGCCATCCTTGTCGTTCATCTCTACGGTCTCCCGGCCGACCTGGATGGCCTTGGGGAGCTGGCCGCTCGTCACGGTCTGACCCTCATTGAGGATGCCTGTCAGGCCCACGGCGCGCGCCACCGCGGCCAGGTCGTGGGATCTGCCGGCACGGGGTGCTTCTCCTTCTACCCTTCCAAGAACATGACGACTGGAGAAGGAGGGATGATCACCACGCGCTCGGCGGAGCTAGCCCGGACCTGCGCCCTCCTGAGGTCTCACGGCACGATCGGGGACTATCGGCACGAACTCCTCGGCTACAACTTCAGAATGACGGAAATCAGCGCCGCAATTGGGCTGTGCCAGCTTCAGAAGGTCGCGGCCTCCAACGATGCGCGCCGGCGCAACGCGGCCTACCTATCCGAGAGGCTGGCCGGCCTGGCCGGCGTCTCCCTGCCGATCACACCCGCAAATCGCGAGCACGTCTTCCAGCAGTACACAGTGCGAGTGACCACCCGGAGCGGAGATGCGGCACCCGAGGGTCTGCCGGACCGGGATGCGCTCGGCGCGTGCCTGGCGGCCAGAGGCATCGACGCTCGGGTCTACTACCCCGTGCCCATCCACCTCCAGCCGGTCTACCGCGCCGGTCCTGACTACCGGGACCTGATCTTGCCGGAGACCGAGCGTGCCTGCCGTGAGGTCCTGTCCCTGCCCGTGCACCCGGCCCTCGGCCGCGAAGAACTCGACAGAGTGATCGGAGCCCTGCGAGCGGCTTTGGCTCAAAGGGAGTCCCCGCAGTGATCACCGCAGCCGTGGTCGGAGTGGGGTCGATGGGGCGGAACCACGCCCGGGTTTATCGAACCCTACCCGGCGTAAGGCTTGTTGCCGTCGCCGATTCCGACCCCGAGGCAGCCGGCCGCGTGGGTCAATTCTACGAGGTCCCGTTCTACGTTGACCTTCGGGCTATGTTGGCCCAAGCACGACCTGACGCGGTCAGCGTGGCAGTACCCACGGCAAGTCACTTCGCGGTGGCCCGAGAGTGTCTGCTGGCGGGTTGTCACGTTCTGGTCGAAAAGCCCATAGCCGCAACGACCGCACAGGGGTTGGACCTGGTGGACCTAGCCGGGCGTGTAGGACGGGTCCTGATGGTTGGGCATGTTGAACGGTTCAACCCGGCCGTCATCGAGATGGCCCGGCGCCTCGATCGCGGGCAACTCGGTTCCATCCTCTACATGCTGGGTCGCCGCCTTGGGCCCCCGCCACTAAAGAGACCTCCAGGTGGCGTGGTCCTCGATCTGGCCTGTCATGATATTGATGTGATGCTCCTTCTCTGTGACGCGGAAGTTGAGGACGTCAGTTCAAAGACAAGGTCCATCCGACAAGGCAAGGAGGGGGCAGACAGCCAGGATTTCGCCATCGCTGTCCTCCAATTCTCGAATGGGGTCTTGGGGATCCTGGAGGCGAGTTGGGTAACACCCACCAAGGTCCGGGAGCTCTGGGTCACGGGCGACAAAGGGATGTTCGTCCTCGACTACCTGGCGCAAGACCTGTGCTACTACCCGGGAAGCCCTTCCGTGGACGCCGATCGTCCCGGAGCCTGGAACGTGCTTGATATCCCGCGTGGCGGCGCCGAAAACTGCATGGTCCGGTACGGCATCCGCCGGGCGGAACCCCTCTTCGTTGAGCTGTCTTCATTTGTGGGAGCAATAAGCCGACAGGACTACAGCTTGGGCACGGTGTGCGCGGCGGTGCGGGCGCTTGAGATAGCGGAGCGGCTAGCGGCCCGTGCGACTAACCCGTGCTTCTTAACAACCTGAGATGACTGGCCGGCCATGTCGCCGTCCATGACGCCTAGGGTCCCCCAGGTCCTCCATGTTCTCCCGTCTTTGGCAGCGGGGAGGATCCAACTGATCTACTCATTTCCTTGGACTTAGTTTCCCAGGATGCAGCGCCCTCGACTGGGAGGAACCAGCACTATACGTCGAATACCTCATGCCGTTGCCAAATGAAGGGAGGACTCCTAGGTGGAAGACCGTCCCTGGTACGCCCATTGGCCGCCCGGGCTTCCCATTTCGCTCGACTACCCCCAGATTCCGGTGACGTTGTTCCTTGAGTCCGCCGCTCGGAAATGGCCGGACAAACCGGCGATCATCTTTCAGGTCGGGGAGGAAGTAACCACCTACGCGGAGCTGTACGAGAAGGCGCGGCGTTTCGCCACGGCCCTGGCCAGACTAGGGGTGCGCAAGGGAGACCGGGTGGCCGTCCAGCTCATCAATACCCCCCACACGGCTATGGTTTACTTCGGTATCCTGCTGGCCGGCGCTGTCTACACGCCGTGCAACCCTCTTCTCAGTTTCCGTGAGCTTCTCCGCATTCTAAACGACTCGGGCGCGGAGACCTTCGTCATCTTCGACATGTTCATGGACAAGTTCACTCCCATCCGTCACGACACCGGGGTCAAGAGGCTCATCGTCACCGGCGTCCAGGAGTTCATTCCGCCGCACGCGCCCCTGGACGTAAAGGGCTACGGCAGCCGGACCTACAGCCTTCTCCAACTCCTAAACGACACTCCGGACGACCCTCCCCTGGTGAAGATTGATCCGGAAAGAGACCTGGCCCACATCGCCTACACCGGCGGCACCACGGGCGTGCCCAAGGGCGTGCCCCTCACCCACGAGATGGTCGTCATCACCATAATCCAGCAGGCCATCTGGAGCTCCGGTGGCCGGCCGATCGTCGACCAGGACGGCCTCTTCCAGGTCATCGACCCCCTCGAATCCGAAATGAGAGAAGACTGGGAGTATCCCACGGTCTATGGCGGTTCGAGCTGGCTGGTCATCGTGCCTTGGGCCCACGCCATGGGCATCAACGCCTACCTCAACGGCCCGGTCATGAGGGGCGACACGATGATCGTCCATCCTCGCTTCGACCTCCCTGCCTACATGAACGACATTGAGAAGTACAAGATCACGATTTGCGGCGGGGCGCCTCAGTTGCTGGTGGCCATGCTGAACTACCCCGGCGTGGAGAAGCTCGACCTTTCGTCCGTGCGGGTCATCGGCAGCGGCGCGGCCCCCCTGCCCGTCGAAATCCTGGAGGGCTTGCAGCGCCTGATGCCCAATGGAATGGTCGTGGAGGGCTACGGGTTGACGGAATTGACCCTGATGGCCACGGTCAACCCGACTAACCGCTCCGGTTTGAGAAAGGTCGGCTCGGTCGGCATCGCGGCCTTCGACACGGACATCAAGATCGTGGACCTCGACGATCCCGATATCGAGATCGGGTTCGGGGAGTACGGAGAGGTCTGCGTCCGCGGGCCGCAGATGATGCACGGGTACTGGAAGAATCCCGAGGAGACGGCCAGCGTCATCCGGGACGGGTGGCTCCTCACCGGCGACATCGGCTACCTTGACGAGGACGGCTACCTCTTCCTGGTCGACCGCAAGAAGGACATGCTCATCTACAACGGCCACAATGTCTACCCGAGGGAGTTGGAAGAACTCCTCTTCACCCATCGGGCCGTCCAGAACTGCGCGGTTATCGGCAAGCCTCACTCTCTGACCCAGGAGATCCCGAAGGCTTTCGTTGTCCCGAAGCCCGACGCGCAGGTGACCGAGCGGGAGCTGATGGACTACGTAGCCATCCGGGTCGCTGACTACAAGCAGATCCGGGAGATAGAGTTTGTGCCCGAACTCCCGGTGAGCTACGCCGGGAAGGTCTTGCGGCGCGAACTCAGACGTTGGGAACTTGAGCGGATAAAAACCGGCGAGACGCAGCCCGAAACTGAGGAGGCCCTGGGGTTGTAGGCGCCCCCGGGCAGACCGCGGCCGGCTTGCGTCGCGGCGGAGGAGGCCGGCACGGCCCTCCTCCGCCGCGGCGCTTTTAGACCTCGAAGACAACCTCGCCGCCAACCACCGTCAGAACGGCCTTCATCTCCCCCAGTTCCTCCGGCCTGGCGGCCAGGGGATTACCCGAAAGGACAACCAGATCCGCCAGTTTGCCCGGCTCGATGCTTCCCTTCCGGCTCTCCTCGCCGGAGGCGTAGGCCCCGCCTAAGGTGTAGGCCTGAAGGGCCTGGGCCGCCGTCAGCCTTTCCCCGGGTCCAACGATGCTTCCGTCCATGGTCTGCCTGGTGACGGCCGTGTAGACCCCCGGCATGGGGTCGGGGAAGGTCACCGGGCAGTCGGTGCTCAGGGCGATGGGAACCCCCAGGCGGAGGAAGGATCGCGCCGCGAACATCCCGGCCGCCCTGTCCGGTCCGTAGTTCCGGACGTAGCCGTCGCCGAACTCGTGCAGGAAAACCGGCTGAAGCACGGGCACGATGCCGGAAGCCTTGATTCGCGCCCTAAGGGCCGGGTCGGTCATGGCGCAATGCTCGATGCGGTGGCGGGCCGGAGGCCCCGAGGCCGGCCGGCCCGGGGTCCCGACGTCCGCGAGAGCCCGCTCGATGCCGTTCAGGACCATCTCGATGGCCCGGTCGCCGACGGCGTGAGCCGTGAGCTGAAAACCGGCTCGGCCGGCCTCGGGGTCAACGGCGTAGGGGGCTCTGGTGGCGGCGGTGGGACCGCTGGACGAGCCGTCAACCATCAGCTTGAAGGGGCCGATCCGGAGCCAGTCGTCGCCGAAGCCGGTGGCCAGGCCCGAGGCCAGGAAAGCCGCCCGGAAGGGTCCGTCGCCGGCGTCGATCATGGCGTAGACGCGGAGTCTTGGACCCGGACCCCGCTGGTGAACCTGATAGGCGCGCAGAGTCAGGGCGTTTACCCCGGCCTCGTGGACAGAGGTGATGCCCAGGCGCAGGTAGTCCTGGGTTCCGGCGGCGATGTTCAGGGCGACCTCGCCGGCTGACGGCGCCGTGAGCCCGGCCAGAACCGCCCAGGCGCCCTCGCGCAAGACACCATTTGGCGCCCCGCGCTCCACGGCAATGTGGCCGCAGGCGCGGGTGAGAAGCACGGGCTTGTCCGGGCAGGCCGCGTCCAGATCGAAGCGGGTGGGATGGCGCCCTTCCAGAAGGCGGGACTGATCGTAACCCCAGGCTCGGACCCACTGCCCGGGAGCGGTCGAGGCCGCCCGTTCGCGGATGCGGGCCTGAATGTCCCGGATGGAGTGGACTCTCGGGTACTTGCAGTTGACCTCCAGGCGCGAGGCGCCGTGGGTAACGAGATGGGCGTGGGCGTCGACAAACCCCGGCCGACAGCCAGGATGAGATGGCCGCAAACGGCGAGGGCGTCCGGCGGAGGGACCGAGCCGGCCGGGTTACCGGCCAACACCGGACCGCCCCTGAAGATGAGGCTCGCCCCGCGGTCCGCGCCTGTCATGGACCACCCCGAATGTAGACGGGAACGGGGGTCACGGTGAGCTGGACGGCCCCGTTCTCGACCTTGATCTGGGTCGAAGCGGACTCCGCTCCGTCCGGTCCGGTGGCCATGGGCAGGACCAGTGCGGTCGCCCCGATGTCCTCAACCTCCAGCAGAACGGTCGCCTCGGGCGCGGGCTCGTCCGGCAGGCCAAGACGCGCCGGCTCCAGCCAGACCATCCAGACCGTCTCGCCGCCGGCGGATGCCCAGCGGTAGAGCCTGACGCTCGAAGACTCATCAACCTCAACCCGGCCCAGGTTCTCGTAGCTCTTCATTAGCCCGGCCAACTGCTTCAGGGCGAAAAAGAGCGGATGGTAGGCCGCCACGGCTCGCTCGCCGCCGAGGCCCTTGATCTCGGTCGTGGCCATCTCACTCCAGGCTCCGGTTCCCGCCGAGGCGGCGAAAAGCTTGCTCTTGGCCGGGGCAAAGCCCTCCATGAAAGCCGTGTCGATGAGGAGAACCCCCTGGTCGGCCGCGACGACCACCTTCTTGACCATGTCGGCGGCGACGTAGGTCTCGGTCCAGGCCAGAGCGACGGGATCGCCGCCGATGACCTTGGTGAAGTGGGCGGCCAAACGGGATCGATCCTCTTCGCGGGCCGGCGGGACGATAATGGCCATCGCCGACGGCGGCCGTCCGGTGACCGTGGCCGGTCCCCAACCAGCCAGAGGCGAAGGGGCCGTGTCGCCGATGACGATGGGCTTGTCGTAACCCCGCCGGCTCATCTCGTAGCGCAGCCAGGCCACGGTGTCCTCGATCTCCAGGGCGTCCCCGAGAGCGTGAAAGTCGACGGCGTCGAACAGGTCGGGGCGGTCCAAAACCGCGCGGATGTCGGCCAGGGAGTGGGTCATGATCCGAGGGTCGACGGCGGCGAAAGCCGCCGGGTAGCCTCCGGACGCCGGGTGATCGCGGAAGGCCGTGGTGGCCAAGAATGCGGCATTGAGGACGATCACGTTGTCGGAGGCCGCGTGGGCGGCGCGGTAGGCCCGCTCCAACATCACCAGGTAGTCGGCCACCGGCTCGGGTTCGTAAGACGAAAACTCGGCCCCGATCTCCAGAAAGCGCACCGGCCACTTGAGGCCGGGCATGTCCTCCAGGCCGTCGGCGTCATAGCGCTCGACGACCCCGCCGACCCAGGCCTCGTAGAGGTCCAGGTATTCGTCCTTCGGGCGGTAGTTGGTCAGGTAGTCCTTCGAGGCCCAGCGGCTGCGGGACTTAAGGGTCAAGACGAGCTCGGTGAAGCCGGCGGCCTGGTACTCGCGGACAAAGCGGTCGGACGGTCTGAAGTCAATGGACGACCCCCCGGCCGGCTGCATTTTCTCCCAGGAGATGAGTTCAGGAAAGCCCTTGACGGCGGGAACGCCGAGAGCGGCAAAGGGCTGGGCCAGTCCCGGTGTGGCGTACTCGATGCCGATGAGAATGGGCGGCCGAGACGGGGTCTCCCCCCCGTCGGCGGCGGGAGTTTCCCCTCCAGTTCCCTCGTCCACCTGGGCCAGCCCCGGCGGCCGGAGGCATCCGCCGGAACTCGCCCCGACCGGTAGGAGCAGCAGGAGCGTGAGACCGGCCGCCAGAAGTGGGGTCCTTCTCTTTGAAGCGGTCACTGACATCGCCTTCCCCGGGCCGCGGCTGTTCGGCCCCAGTGCCATTCTACAGCAGGGTACAGCGCGCCGGACAAGGAACTCGACAGGGTGGGCGCCTAGGCGGGCCTTGGGGCGAACTTGGGGGGACACGGATTGGAGCGCGAACCAGCGAACGTGATAGTCACACCGCTGCGCGAGGGAACCGGGCAGGGTCGCTCCATCCCGGCCGAGCGCTTGGCCCAGGCCGTGGCCATTCTGCGAGCCTGTTTCCGTACCCCGGACGGCTACCCCACCCTGGAGGCGGCCACGGAGGAGATGGGGGACCTCTCGGCCAATGCCGCCTGTCTGCTGGCGGCGGTCGAGGGCGAACTCGTCGGCCTCGTCGGCGCCCTGCCCCGGTATCGCGGTCACGCCTGGGAGCTTCATCCCCTGGCCGTCCGGCCGGACCGCCAGGGGCGGGGGATCGGGCAGGCCCTCGTGGCCGCGCTGGAGGCCGAGGCCCGGGCCGCGGGCGTAAGCGTGATCTACCTTGGCACGGACGACACGACGGCTCGGACCAACCTGGGGGGGATAGACCTCTTCCCGGGGGTCCTGGCTCAGGCCCTCCGCCTGGAGAGCCGCACGGACGGACCGGGCGGTCATCCTTTCGCCTTCTACCGCCGCGTGGGTTTCGAGGTCGTGGGTCTCATCCCCGACGCGAACGGCTTCGGTCGGCCGGACATACTCATGGCCAAGCGGGTCTCGGCTCGGCCGGAAGACAGCGCCGCATTCCTATCGCCAGGAGGTGTCCCGAGTCGCCATGACGCGTCTCAGTCAGACCGCGACAGTCGATAAGCTCCCCACGCCTACCTCGGAGGGGGCCGTCAAGGTCGTAGAGGGGTTCATTCCCGAAGGCCAGAGAAACCGGCCCGGCGAGAAGCTCGATGAGTTGCGCTTCATTACCATTCACGACACGGGCAACACGCAGCGGGGAGCGGATGCCCTCAGCCACGAAAGGTATCTCCGCGGCCCCCAGGCCGCTAGCCCTGCCGACGACAGTCATCTCACATCCTGGCACTACACCGTCGATGACAAGGAAGCCCGCCAGCACCTGCCTCTCGATGAGTCCGGTTTCCACGCGGGTGACGGGGCAAGGGGCCCAGGCAATGCGACAAGTATCGGCATCGAGATCTGCGAGAACTCCGGCGGTGACCGGGCCAAGGCTGAAGAGAACGCCGCGAGGCTGACGGCCCAGCTTCTGAAGGGACACGGCCTCACACCCGACGCCGTGGTCCAGCACAACAAGTGGAGTGGGAAGGACTGCCCGCGCGTCATTCGCGGCCGCCCAGACGGCTGGGGTCAGTTCATGGCCATGACCACCAAGTTCTACAACGATCCCACCGTCCCGCCTATCGGGATCGTCTCCCCCGCGACCGGGTCGGACCGGACGACATCCGGCCTGCGCATCCTGGTGAACCCGCAGTCCCTACAGGGGCTCGCCAGTGGGTTGGAACGCGGGGCGACAGACCTCCGCTTCATCCAAGGGCGCCTTAGCGGTTCCTTGAAGTCCCTCGACTGGGAGGTTCGCCGGCAAGCCGACATCGAAGGCCGTGGCGGCAACGCCTGCCGTCAGGCGGAGGCCCTGGCCGGTCGCTCCGAGGAATCAGCGCGGTGGCTGGAGGCCAAGATCCGGGCCTTCGTCGAGGCCGACGGGCAGGGAGCGACCAGCATCGGAACCGTGGCCAAGCGCTACGTGCTGGCACTTCCTCCGGCGCTCGCGCACGCGAAGGCCGAGGACTACGCTGGGTGGACGGCGTTCGTTCATTCGTCCCTGGGGACTCTGAAGGAAATCCTAAAGCCAATCGACTGGATCGCCGATCATCCAGCCGCCGTCAAGGCCTTCCGGACCGGCATGACCGGTGTCGGACGCTTCCTGAACGAGGCCACTCACGAGCGCGGACACATCAAGACGATGACCAGGATGGGCGACTCCATCCTTGACGGGGCGCCGGCTCTGGCCAAGTGCCTCAGCGCCCTCGGCTGGATCGAGCTACTCAATGTCGTCCGTCGCTTCTACGCGAACGAGATCACCTTCGGCCAGATGGCTCACGACGGCGTCCACATCACCGTGGATCTGGCCATCGGGGCGGTCATTCCGATCCCGTTCGTGGGTGGCATGGTCTCGAACCCAATCGCCGACCGCGTCGCCGACTGGGCCTTCGCCAACATGCCCCCCCAATACAGGTCGGTCCGCCGAGAAGACGTGCTCTAGAAAGGAGCCTCCCCATGTGGCCCATTGACGGCAAGGAAGCCAAGAAACTCCTCGGTGACATCATCGCCATCGACTCCGTGAACCCCTCGCTGGTCCCCGGAGGCGTCGGGGAGCGGGCGGTGGCCGCCTACATCGTCGACTACCTCCAAGGTCTTGGACTGGTGTCCCGGCTGGACGAGGTGGTCCCAGGGCGTCCCAACGCGGTCGGCGTGTTGCCGGCCGGAAGCGACGACAGCGAGGCCGCGCGCGAGGCCCAGGAGGCCATCGGCGGACCGCTCGCCGCCAAGCACGGCCTGATGCTCAACGGGCACATCGACACGGTCGGCACCCAAGTCATGCCTGGCCGAGCCTCGAAGGCGAGGGTGTCGGGCGACAAGATCCACGGCCGGGGGGCCTTCGACATGAAGGGCGGCGTGGCCATGGGCCTCCTGGCTCTCGCGGCCGTCAAGCGGTCCGGGGTCAAACTTCGCCGCTCCGTCCTCTTCACCGGAGTCATGGATGAGGAGTACGCCAGCCTGGGAACGCAGGACATCGTCCGCCGCTACCAGGCCGACGCCGCGGTGGTCATGGAGCCCACCGCCTTGACCCTTCACCTGGCCCACAAAGGTTTCGCCTGGGTGGCCGTGGAGACTTTCGGGCGCGCGGCCCACGGCTCCAATCACCGCGAGGGCATCGACGCCATCGTCAAGATGGGGAAGGTCCTCGTGGCCGTGGAGGAACTCGGCCGCCAATATCTGGCCGGGGAAGGGCACCCGCTCGTGGGGCATCCTTCCATCCATGGTTCCATCATTCAAGGCGGCCGGGAACTTAGCACCTACCCCGACCACTGCACGGCTCAGTTCGAGCGGAGGACTCTCCCGGCCGAGGATCCGGCCGGAGTGGCCCAGGAGTTCGAGAAGCTCTGCGCCCAACTGTCGGCGGCCGACTCCGACTTCCGGGCCAGGGTCACCCTGGGGCTGACCCGCAACGGCTACGAGGTCAACCGCGACGAGACGGTCGTCCGCACCCTGGCCGACGCTCTCACGGCCGTCGCCGAGCGCGAGCCCGTCTACGGGGGCTCGGCCCCCTGGCTCGACTCGGCCTTGCTCGGCGCCGCCGGCATCCCCACCGTCATCTTTGGACCCGAGGGCGTCGGCGCGCACGCCGACGACGAGTGGGTCTCCCTCAGTAGCGTTGTCCTGGGGGCCCAGGTCCTGGCGGAGACTATCGTCCGGCTCTGCGGGTAATCGTGCGGGACAGCCCCGCGGCGGGTTTCGGGAGGCCCCCGGCGGCGCATCCTATGGGGCGGCAGTCAAACCCAAGCGAAGGAGCCCCAAAACATGACCGACGTGAGCTGCACCGTGAACACCTGCAAGTACTGGGAGAACGGCAACGCCTGTAAAGCAGATACAATCATCATCCAGAGCGATCTCTCGGGCGGCGTCTCCCCCAACACCCAACTGAACCAGCTTGACCAGACTCCGGCCACAAGCAAGGACGAAACCTGCTGCCAGACGTTCAAGAACATGCGGTGAAGCTTCCAAGACACGGGCCGAGGATGCGGGGACCCGCGAACGGCCGGTGGGCGGCCTTGCGGCCGCCCACCGGCCGTTTGTCGCCCACCGCACCCCCGCGCCGGCGAAGGCGCCGGCTGTCCTTGGCGGGCTAGGGCCTCGGATGGCGGCTGTCCGTTTGGATGAAACACAACTGCCCGCCCGGGTAGACCCCGTTGTTGGTGACCTTGTAGTCGTCGTGGTTGTGCATCGGGTAGAACTGGGGGAAAAAGCGGCTCGGATGCTCACTGTAGTTCCAGAGTAGCGGGTCCAGAGGGCAGGCGAAGCCTTCCATGGGCACGTTGACCCACCACGCCGGCGGGACCTGGGTCATGAGGGCCGGGTAGCCGCCTTGACCATCAAAGATGTAGGGATCGAAGGTCTTCTTCTTACTCGTGGCCTCCAGGAGCAAATCCCAGGTCTCACCCGACCCTATCGTCTGAGTAAAGCCCATCAGGTGGTACTCAAGGCGCATGGCGTCCTTGCCGGTCACGTGGAAGTGCCAGCCGTGGATGTGCCACGGAACAACCTGGTAGCCCATGTTGATCATCCGTAGCAAGAACGTCTGGCCGCTCACGACATGAACGTACGATTCGTAGCCCGGCATCGGGTGGCTCTTGAGAGTGTCCGGGAAGGCCCTGCCGTTGACCAGCCACCAGTCCGGCTTGTAGTCTACCGGATTGAAGGTGAGATCGTTGTCGTGCACCGCCTTGTGCCAGGTCGAGTCCACGTCGCTGAGAAGCATGACGTAGTCTTTGTCATAGTAGGTCGAGGCGTGGTTATAGGCGAAGTTGCGGTTGGTGGCCCCGGGCGGAATCTCCACTCCGGCCTCGGCTAAGCTATCTCGGGACGGGTAGATGACCAGGGCGCCGTACATCCCCATCTGGATGTGCTGGGACGCCTCCTGGTGGCAATGGTACATGTACGTTCCGGGATTTTCGGCCGGAAAGTAGTAGACGACCGCTTCCCCCATCGGCACGCCGAAAGATAGCTCCGGGAACCCGTCGACCTGTGTGGCCACGTGCAGTCCATGCAGGTGAACGGTGTGAGGATCCTGGGGGACGTCCGGAACGGTCATGCCCAGGTTCACCAGGAGAATGTAGACGTGGTCGCCTTGCTCGCAATCGATGCGCGGACTCGGTATCGTGGCCGTGCCGATCAGGAGAGCGCGGTTCTCCGGTGTGTCGGCGAACTGCGGGTTTATCACCGTGCCGTCCTGAGAGTAGAGCCCACCGACAAACCCCCACACGTAGACATCGTCGGTGTATGTCGTGTTCGGGCAGGGCTCGGCGTTCGTGGGCAAACGGATGAAGCCATCAGTGGCGAACAGGTTATACTGCAGCGTGCACATGGACGCAGACCTCCTCACGGCCATCTTATGTCTACCAGTCGCGTTTGTTTCCGCACCGTTCCCTAACGCTTCCCACCCCTGCCGTGAACTCCCGCCCGCCCCGGACCCCTGACCCCCAACCCCTCGCTCTTGGCCGGAATAGTGTGGCACCACGGGGGAGGCGACGCACCGGACCGATAGAGCCCGGGCGGCGCAGCGCGACCGGAGGGTGGGGGCAAGACCCGGACACAGAGAGATAGGCAGCCGGGTCGGGGGCATGAATCTAGCCGAGCTTGTGGAGGGTCAGCCGTTCCTGCGCCTCACCGGCGCCGTCGAGACAGAGGTTTCCGGGCTGACCCACGATTCCCGCCGGGCGAAACCGGGGATGGTCTTCTTCTGCCTCTCCGGACGGCGCCACGACGGCCGCGACTTCGCCGCCGAAGCCGTGGCCCGCGGGGCCATAGCCGTCGTCGCCGAGACTCCCCCACCCTCCCTCCCTCCGTCGGTAACCTGTCTTTTGATCTCCGATCCCCGGCGATCCTTCGCCCTAGCCGCGGCGGCCTGGTGGCGGTATCCGGCGACCAGACTCCGGTTTCTCGCCGTCACCGGGACCAACGGCAAGACCACGGTCAACCATCTCGTGGAGAACATCCTCCGGCGGGATGGACGGAGGGTCGGTCTCATCGGCACCGTGGAGAACCATTTGGGCGGCCGCAAGACCGTGGCCGGCCTGACAACTCCGGATGCCTGGGAGACCCAGGCCGGCCTGGGGGCCATGGTGGCGGCGGGCCTCACCCACGCCTGCGTGGAGGTGTCCTCCCACGGGCTGGCAGGCCACCGCCTGGCCGGATGCGCCGTGGACGCCGCCGTCCTGACCAACGTGGCTCGCGATCACCTCGACTTCCACGAGAACGTGGAGACCTACGCCAGGACCAAACTCTCCCTCTTCCAGGGTCTCGGCCAAGTCATGGGCTCGGGCGGAGGCTGGAGGGCGCCGGTCGCGGGGGTCAAGTCCGGTCCGGTCTACGCCGTCCTCAACAGTGACGACGCCTTCTTTGAATCCTTCCGGATGAGGACGGCCGGGCCCTACCTGGCCTACGGCGTGGTCCGCCCGAGCCACGTCAGACTGCTCGGCGCCGTCCTGGAGGCCCGGGGCTCCCTCGTGAGAGTCGCCTTTCTCCCCCGCCCCCGGGACCTGCCCGCGGCCGACTGGGTAACTCCGGCGGCTGGGTGGCCGCGGGAAGCGAGTCTGCGCTTCCCCCATCCGGGGCGTCATAACGTGAGCAATCTTCTGGCCGCGTTGACCGTAGCCTGGGCCGAAGGCTGCCGCTGGGAGGGTGTCCGGCAGGCGGCCGAGACGTTCCCGGGGGTGAGAGGTCGCTGGGAGCTGGTAGCCAGTCCGGACGGGGTAACCGGTGTCGTAGACTTCGCCCACAACCCGGGCGGCCTGGTCCGGGCCCTCGAGACGGCTCGCCTGGCCACGCGGCGACGGGTGATCCTGGTCTTCGGCTGCGAGGGTCGGAAGGATCGGGGGAAGCGGCCGGTGATGGGGGCCATCGCCTCCCGTCTGGCCGACCACGTCGTTCTAACGACGGATAACACCTTCGGCGAAGACGGCCGGCAGATTCTGCGGGACATCGAGAGCGGTCTTATCGACGGGACGGCAGCCGGATCGTGTCTCGGGGGCATCCCCTCCTGGGACGCGGCCGACTCCATCCTGGGCCGGAGCGGACGGCGCCGGGCGACCTACGAAATCGTGCAAGACAGGCGGGAGGCCATCTGCCGGGCAGCCGACGTCGCCGGAAGCGGGGATCTGGTCGTGGTCGCCGGACGGGGGCACGACGCGAAGCTGGTCTTCGGGTCGAACGTGGAGATCCTCGACGACCGAGAGGTCCTGGAGCGGGCCCTGGCCGACGTCTGCCGGACCCGTCATTCCCACTCGATAGTCGCGGGAGGCGCGGGCGGCTTCACTCCCACTCGATAGTCGCGGGAGGCTTGGAGGTTACGTCGTAGACCACGCGGTTGACCTCCGGCACCGACGCGACAATCCGGGAGGCGATGCCCTCCAGAAGGTCGTGCGGCAACCTGGCCCAGTCGGCGGTCATCCCGTCCTCGCTGGTGACGGCGCGAACGGCCACGGTGTAAGCGTAGGTGCGTTCGTCACCCATAACTCCCACGCTTCGGACGCCGGGCAAAACGGCGAAATACTGCCAGAGGCGCCCCGGCCCACCCAGGCCGGCTCGCTCGATCTCCTCGGTGACGATGGCGTCGGCTTCCCGGAGGATGGCCAGCTTCTTCCTGGTCACCCCGCCGACGATCCGAATGGCTAGACCGGGACCTGGGAAGGGTTGCCGCCAGACAATCTCAGGTGACAGGCCCAGTTCGATTCCGGCCGCCCGGACCTCGTCCTTGAACAGGTTCCGAAGCGGCTCAACCAGCCCCAGGGACATCCGCTCCGGCAGGCCACCCACGTTGTGATGGCTCTTGATCACCGCCGAGCCGGCGATGCCCCCGCTCTCGATAACGTCCGGGTAGGTCGTGCCCTGGACGAGAAACCCGCCCGAGCCAAGCCCAAGCCTGGCGGCCTCGGCCTCGAAGACCCGGATGAACTCCTCCCCAACGATCTTCCTCTTCCGCTCGGGCGCCCGCACCCCGGCCAGACGACCGAGGAAGCGATCGGCCGCCCGGACGAGGACAAAGCGATGGCCCAGGCGCCGCTCGAAGGTGGCGGCCACCATTTCGGCCTCGCCCTTGCGCAAGAGCCCGTGGTCCACGAACACGGCCGTCAGGCGGTCGCCGAGGGCCCGGTGGGCCATGGCCGCGGCGACAGCCGAGTCGACACCGCCCGAGAGGGCGACGATAGCCCGTCCCTGGGCGCCGATCGCCGCCGCCACTTGCCCCACGCCGGAGAGGACCATGGAACCCGGGGTCCAGAGAGGACGGCAGCCGGCCACGCCGTGGAGGAAATTGCGCAGAATGTCCCGGCCCCGGGGAGTGTGAACGACTTCGGGATGGAACTGGACCCCGTAGAGCCGGCGGCCCTCATCGGAGAAGGCGGCCACCGGGCTGTGCTCGGTCCGAGCCAGGACCCCGAAGCCCGGCGGCGCATCGAGGACGAGGTCGCCGTGGCTCATCCAGCACTCGGTCCGGCGCTCGACTCCGGCGAAGAGAGGACCCGCTCCCGCCTCCGCTTCCACGGCCAGCGCCGCCCGGCCGTACTCTCGCCGATTGCCCCTCGCAACTCGTCCGCCGAGAAGATAGGCCATGAGCTGCATCCCGTAGCAGATGCCCAGGATTGGAACGCCGGCCTCGAAGAGAGCCGGGTCGTAACGCGGCGCTCCCTCCCCGTAGACACTGGCCGGCCCCCCGGAGAGGATGATCGCCCGCGGGCGGCGGGCCAGGAGATCGCCCAGGGGCACGGTGAAGGGGACCAATTCGCAGTAGACGTGGTCTTCGCGGACGCGCCGGGCGATGAGCTGGCTGTACTGGGCCCCGAAATCCAGGACGAGGACGAGGTCGCCGGAGGAGGGCGGGGCCGTCATCGGGCGTAGACCTCCGGTTTCAAGGTAAAGACATAGGGCACGTGCCGGTACTCCCCGGCGTAGTCAAGTCCGTAGCCGACGACGAAAGCGTCGGGAATCTTGAAGCCGACGTAGTCCAGGCTCACCGAGGCCACCCGGCGGTCGGGTTTATCGAGCAGGACGCAGACTTTCAAAGAGGCGGGATGTCTGGTCTTGAGCATGTCGATGAGGTAGCTCAGGGTCAGCCCGGAGTCAACGATATCCTCGACGATGATCACGTGGCGACCCTCGATGCTCTCCTCGAGGTCCTTAATGATCTGGACAACACCCGAGGACTTGGTCGCGGCGCCGTAGCTGGACACGCTCATGAAGTCGAAGGAGGCCGGAGTGCTGATGTGGCGGGACAGGTCGGCCAGGAACATCCAGGCCCCCTTGAGCACGCCCACGAAAAAGACCCGGTCCCCGCCGTAGTCGCGGGAAATGGCCTCGCCCAACTCTCCGACTCGCTGCTGGATGGTCTCGGCCGTCAGGAGGATCTCCTGTCGCGCCCTGTCGACGAAGTTCTCCAAGGACCAGCACCCCCCAACCCTTAGTATGCCTGACGACGGAATTGGCCGTCAGGCCGACATTATCCTCCCCAGGGTTCAGAGGATGCTGGTGCGCAGGACTTGCCGTTATTGCGCGGAACTGGGCCTCTCAGGGCAATTGCGTCACACACCGCTCATCCGTATCGGACAAGAAGTTCTGGGAGGCCAACCCATGCGCCCACGACGCCACACCCTCGCCGTCCCGACCCTCGTTCCCTCTCGCGTCCTCTCTCTCACCCTTGCTCTCGTCCTCGCCCTGTTCACCGCGGCCGCGCCCTGCCGTCCGGCGAAGGCGGCTACGGGCGACCCGGCCACCGCGAGCCCGGCCGGTCCGGCCTCCCTGCGGGCTGCGGCTCGTAGCGCCCTCGTCCGCCTGTCCTGGGCGACTCCGGTCTCCCCCGCCGGGCCGGTCCTGGGTTACGCGGTCTATCGCTCCGCCGGAGGCCCCGCCCCTCCCAGCCTTCTGGCGACCCTTCCCGAAAGCGCCGGCGGCTACGCCGACTACCAGGTGGTCAACGACCAGTCCTACACCTACCTCGTGCGGGCCCTCCATGATGGTAAGACCGAAAGCCCCGATTCGACCAGAGCGACGGCTACCCCCGCGGCGGAGAACCTCCGCCTCTCCCTGTCGCTGGGCGAGAAGGTCGCCCTCGTCAATGGCTCGGCGGTGACCCTTGAGGCCCCGGCCAGGATAGTGAACGGCCGGACCGTGGTTCCCCTGCGTTTCGTCGCCTCCAGCCTGGGGGCCACCATTGTCTACAACGCTCGCCTTGAAGAGATCCGGGCCACCCTCGGTCGGCGCACCGTGCGCCTGTGGCTCGACACGACCAAGGCGGAGATCGACGGCCGGCCGGTCACCATCGCCGCCCCGCCGGTTCTTGAGCACGGGCGCACCCTCGTGCCGCTACGGTTCATCAGCGAAGCTTTCGGGGCCCAGGTCGGCTACGACCCGGCCGCCGGCCGCGTCTCCGTCACCCTGGTCGACACGGACAGCGACCTCGACGGCGCCGATATAGGATTGGCCGTCGGGACTCCTTTCACGGCCGCTCTCAGCGGGGGAGACGCGGATGTCTACCGGTGCTCGGTCGTCCCCGGAAAGACCTACCGAGTCGTGGTTTCCCGGCCGGAGTCGGGCCAAGCCGCGGTTCTCTCGCTAGTCGATCCCGCCCAGGCTTCCACCGCCGTCGTCAAAGGCGCCGTCGTCACGTCTTCCGTCTTTGGGGCGTTCGCCGGCGGCCCGACTCCGGGTGGCCTCAGGGCGGAGCTTGAGGTCGCGTCCGGTCCAGGTCAGACCTTTCTCTACTTCCGCGTCCAGGCGGCCGACCCGGACGATGCCGGATCCACGGGCAGCTACACCATTGCCGTGGAGGAGGCCACCGAACCCCAGGACACGCCGGCGGGCGCGACCTGGCTGGCCGTGGGTCCCGAGGCGACGCGAGGTTACCTTCACTCCCCCTCCGACACGGACTACTTCCGCTTTGAGGCCGAGGCCGGCCTGGCCTACGCCGTGGAAGTGGTGGCGGCCGGCGGAGCCGCCGCCACCGACGGAGCCGCCCCACCCTTGGAGACCCTGGTCGAACTTAGCGGCCCCAACGCCTCGGTCATCATGCGGGACGACCGGGCGGACCGGCGGCTTCTCTGGGAGGGCGAACAGACCGGCCCCTACGTTGTCGCGGTCACGTCCCTCAACGGCGGGTGGGGCCCCTACACCATCCGGGTCCTCCCGGCGGCCCCTGAGCCGCCGGAGGGCCCGCGGACAGCCGAGGTTTTGCTCCCCGACCACGACGCGAGGCGGCTCTGGCTTCCATCGGCCCTGGATCAGGACTGGTTCGCTTTCCCGACCCAGCGGGGGAAGAACTACTACGCCCAGGCTCTCGACCTCACCGGGGGCTGCGACACGATTTTGACCCTCTTCGGCTACGACGGTAAGGAGCTGGCCTCGAACGACGACGGTCTGGGACGGGTCTGGCCGGATGACGGATCACTGGTTTCCTTCAGGGCCGTCTATGACGGGCTCGTTTACGCCAGGGTCACGGCTTTTGCTCCGCCGGACGGCGGGAGGGCCGGGCTCGGCGGCTACACCTTCGCCGTCACGGGAACCGGCCCCGAAACAGATGGGCGGCCCGGGCAGGCCCGGCCCCTCGGCCAGGCCACGCCATCTTGGGTCTCGTCCCTGGTGGACGGGGACCGCGACTGGTATCGCTTCGAGGTCGACCGGGGTCTCGTCTATACCCTGGAGACCGGCAAGCTCGAGGCCGGCTGCGATACCGACCTCGCCGTCTACGACGAACACTGGCATCTCCTGGCGGCCAATGACGACGCCGATGGCGGCTCGGCCTCCCGCGTCACGTTCACCGCCGGCTTCAGCGGCCCGGCCTACGTCTGCGTCTCGCCGGTCTTCGTCACCGAGATCAGCGACGGGACAGGCGTCTACACGATCACCCTCAGGACCGGGCCGCGGGCTAGCCAGTAGCGCGGCCGGGTCGCGGGCTAGCCAGTAGCGCGGCCGGGTCGCGGGCTAGCCAGTAGCGCGGCCGGGTCGCGGGCCAGCCAGTAGCGCGGCCGGGTCGCGGGCTAGCCAGTAGGGGATGGGGCCGGCCCACCCGGCCACGTCCGGAATCCAGGCCATCGGGATGCGGATGTCGCAGGGTTTGCGGCGCCTGGCGGGAACTGGCGAAAGAAGGCTCTTCCAGCCCTGGAAGGCAGGCTCTCCCAGCCCTGGAAGGCAGGCCCTCCCAGCCCTGAAAGGAGTTTGATACCATGATGGCGAGGCGCCCCCTGGCCTTGATCGCGATGACTCTCCTCCTCCTGATGGCCGTTGCCGCCAGTCCCCTGGCCGTGGCCGCGAGCGGCCAGGCCGGGGTCGATCCGGCCACGAACCCTCTGGCCGCCCCGCGCGGCCTCAGCGCCGCCGGCGGGAACTGCTGCGTTCACCTGACCTGGCAGGCTCCGGAGTCGCCACCCGAGCCGGTGGTTTTCTACAACGTCTACCGCCGGCAAGGCGAAGCGTCGCAGGACGCCCCCCTGTTTCTCGCCGGCCTCGACCCGGATGCCCTGGGTTATGTTGACTTTGAGGTCTTCAACGATCAGACCTACGTTTACGAGGTCAGGGCCCAGTACGACGACAAGATCGAGAGCCTGGCCGCCGGTCCGGCAACGGTCTCCCCCGAAGCGGCCGGACTCTCCGTCGTTCTCCACCTGGGTCAGACGGTAGCCACCGTCAACGGGGCCGAGGTGACCCTCGATGCTCCGGCTCAGGTCGTCGGCGGCGCGACCATGGTTCCGCTGCGGTTTGTCGCCTCCAGCCTGGGCGCGGAGGTGAAGTACGACAGCGGGCCCCGGCAGATCACGGCCACCCTGGGACCACGCGTCGTGCGGCTCTGGATAGGCGGCCGGCAGGCGGAGGTCGACGGCCAGCCGCGGCCGATCGCCTCGCCGCCGTGTCTCATTCAGGGCCGGACCATGGTTCCCGTCCGTTTCATCAGTGAGGCTTTCGGCGCCGTCGTCGACTTCATCCCGGCCGGTGGCAAGGTGACCGTGGATATGCCGGATGGCGACGCCGCCCTGGACCAGGCCACCCCCCTGACCATCGGCCTTCCCGCCGTGGCGGCCCTCAACGGGTCCAACGACGTCGACTACTATCGCCTCCAGACCAAACCCGGCGAGACCTACGTCGCCCGCACCCACGACCTGGGCTCGGGCTGCGACACCGTCCTGACCTGGATCACGGCCACCGGGGTGGCGCTGTGCAGCGACGACGCCTCCAGGGACTCTAAGGCCTCGGAGCTTCAGATCGTTAAGTACGGCGAAGATGCCTTCCTCTACTTCCGCGTTCAGTCGGCCGAGCCCGGCGGCGACAATCCGGCCGGCAACTACAGCCTGACCGTCGATCGACGGGCGGTCGACCCGCTGCAGGCCATCGCCCTCCTCCTCATCGGAGGCGAGCCCCACGAGGGAGAGCTTCTCTCCCCCTCCGACATGGAGTACTACAGCTTCAGCGCCACGGCCGGGCGGACCTACCGCGTGACCACGGAGAACCTGCCGCCCCAATCGGGTTCCGAAGGCGAGACAAACCAGGCCGATACGGCCGTCTGGCTCCTCGAAGGCCTCGGCGACTATCTCATGGTCGTCGACGCCGACGATGATTCGTCCACTGTTGCAGGGGACCCCTACGCCGCCGAGCTGTACTACACGGCCCAGACCACCGGCCCGTGCTACGTGCTCGTCAACAGCCGCACGGGCGAGGCGGGCCGCTACCGGGTTAAGGTCGACTTTGCCGACGCGGTCGCCCGGGTTTCATCCCAGGCCACCGACACCCCCGTGGACACCCGGGCCTGGCGCGAATGGCTCGACTCGGCCGAGGCCCAGAACTGGTTCAAGTTCACGGCCGTCCAGGGAACCCGCTACTGGCTCCAGACCCTGGAGCTCGGGCCGCTGTGCGACACCGTCCTGACCCTCTACGACAAGGACGCCCGGACCGAACTCGACGGCAGCGACGACAGCCCCGGGCGGGGGAACGGTTCCATGGTCGAGTGGGTGGCGCCGTCGAGCGGCGTCTATTACGCCCGCGTCACACCCTACGGAGGTGGCCTGGGCGGCTTCGTCTTCTGCGTCACGACGACCGGGCCGGAGTACGACTACTTTAACTGGGACTACGCCACCCCGGTGACCCCTGACGGGGAAGCCGTTCCAGGGTCGGCGGTGGACGGCGACTACGACTGGTTTGTCTTCACGGCCGCGAAGGGCCTGACCTACACCATCAAGACAGCGGACCTCGCTCCGGGGTGCGACACCTATCTCCTCGTCATGGACGAGGATGGGAACCTTCTGGGCGAGAACGACGACATCGATTACGAAGGCGGGAACCTGGCTTCCCGGGTGGAGTGGACGGCCACGGCCACCGTCAAGGTCTACGTTCGGGTCACGCCCAGGGCCGAAGGTGACCAGGACGGGACCGGAGTTTACGAGCTAGAGGTCACGACCACGGCCGAGGGAACCGGACTCTAGACCTTGAGCGGCGGAGAGGCGCCCGGCCCCGCCGGACCCGGGGTGGTCTCGCGCCGCGCCGGACGGGAAGGCGGGAGAATTAGATGATGAGAAAGCCCTGGCTCGGCCTGCTTTGCGTTCTCATCCTGAGCCTTTTTCTTGTGAGCGGGACGCCGGCCTCCAGCGCCCAGGCCATATCCCTGGTCGTGGACGGGAGGATCATCTCGTGCGACGTGCCGCCCCAGATGCTTGGCGGTCGGGTCCTGGTTCCCATCCGGGCCGTGTCCTACGCCCTGGGCTGCGACGTCGGCTGGGACCCCGATCTGGGAATGGTGACGGTCACGACCGGGACGGGCAACCCGGGCCTGGGCGGCGCCGGCCCGGCCGGCCTCCTGGTCCTCGACGCCTCGGGCCTCTACGCTCAGGCCGCCCCGTCGGTCGTGGCCATCCTGAGCTACCAGACACGCGACGGCGCGGAGACCATTGACGGCTGGGGCAGTGGCTTCGTCTTCGGCGCCGAGGGCGTGATCCTGACCAACGCCCACGTCGTGGAGGGCGCCACCAAGCTCAAGGTGGTTTTCCCGGACGGAGAAACCTACGACGTGGCCACCGGGATCCTGGCCGACGCCAGGTCTGATGTGGCCCTCATCCGGCTCGGGGTGGGTGGTTTCACCCCGCTGAAACTGGCCGACTCCGACAAGACCGTACCCGGCGAGCCGGTGATCGCCATCGGCAATCCGGCCATGATGCAGCTCCGCAACACCGTGACCGCCGGGATCGTGAGCGGCATCGGCCGCCAACTCGAGGAGGATATGTACCCGTCTATCCAGACCGACGCCTCCATTAACCCCGGCAACAGCGGAGGACCCCTCCTCAACGCCGCCGGCGAGGTCGTGGGCATAGCCTACTCCAAGCTCGTCGGCGAGTCGCTCGAGGGCTTGGCCTTCGCCATCCCGGCCAATGTGGTCAAGGAGATCGTGGCCGAACTGCAGGAGCACGGCCGGGTGATCCGGCCCTGGCTCGGGCTTAACCTGCAATCCAGTCCGGAAGCCGCTTACGGCTTGCCCACCGACGAAGGGTTGACCGTGGTCTCCGTGGACCCGAAGGGACCCTCTCTCGGCGCGGGAGTCAAGGTCGGAGATGAGATCGTCGCCGCCGACGGACAGCCGACCCACAGCCTGTGCGACCTGACCGAGGTTCTCCTTGGGCACAAGGTCGGGGACACCCTCGTCCTGACCGTGCTCCGGGCGGGGGTCCGTCAAGACATTCCGGTGAGGCTGGCGGAGAGACCGGCCGAGCTGAACTAGAAGGAAGCGAGGCGGGTCCCACCCCACAGGGAGGGACCCGCCTCGCTTGCTTACCTCGCGCTCTTGCCGTCCCGCGCTCGAACCGCGGGCCGCGGCCGCCTACATCGGAGGCATGCCACCCATACCGCCCATACCGCCCATACCGCCCATGCCACCCATGCCACCCATACCGCCCATGCCGCCCATGCCGCCCATGCCGCCACCCGACCCTTCAGGCTCGGGCTTGTCGACGATGATCGTCTCCGTCGTCAGAACCAGTCCGGCAATGCTGGCCGCGTTCTGGACAGCCGTGCGGGTAACCTTGACCGGATCATTGATCCCGGCCTTCACGAGATCCACGTACTCCAGGGTCAGGGCGTCGAACCCGTAACCCGGTTTAGAGGCGGCCACGTGGGCAACCACGACGGAACCTTCCATCCCGGCGTTCTCAGCGATCTGCCGGGTGGGTTCCTGGAGGGCCCGCCTGACGATGGCCACACCAACGGCGACGTCGCCTTCCGCCTTGAGGTCGCCTAGGGCCTTGGCCGCGTCGAGGTAGATTCGCCCGCCTCCCGGCACGACTCCCTCTTCGATCGCCGCCCGCGTCGCCGAGAGAGCGTCCTCGAAGCGTCCCTTTCGCTCCTTCAGCTCGGGCTCGGTCGGGGCCCCGACCTTAATGACGGCCACGCCGCCCACGAGTTTGGCCAGACGCTCCTGCAACTTCTCACGATCCCAGTCGGAATCGGTCTCTTCGATCTCCGTGCGAATGCGAGCCGCCCGCTTGTCGATCTCGGCCTTGTCGCCGTAACCCTCGATGACGGTCGTGTCTTCCTTGGTGATGCGAACCTGGCGGGCCCGTCCCAGCATGTCCAGGCTAACGTTCTCCCACTTGATGCCGAGCTGCTCGGAGATGACCTTGCCGCCGGTAATGGCGGCCATGTCATCCAGCATGGCTTTGCGCCGGTCGCCGAAACCGGGGGCCTTAACGGCCGCCCCGGCGACGGTCCCGCGAATGCGGTTGACGACCATGGTCGCCAGAGCCTCGCCCTCGACCTCCTCGGCCACAATGATGATGGGTTTGCCGCTCTGGGCAATCCGCTCCAGAACGGGGATGAGATCCTTGGCGGCGCTGATTCTGCGATCGGTGAGCAGAATGTAGGGCTCTTCGAGCAGGGTCTCCATCTTCTCCGTGTCGGTAATGAAGTAGGGCGAGCTGTAGCCCCGGTCGAACTGCATGCCCTTGACCGCTTCCCAGGAGGTCGTCATGCCCTTGCCTTCCTCGATGGTGATGATGCCTTCCCGACCGACCGCGTCCATGGCCTCGGCGATCATCTTTCCGATTTCGGGGTCGTTTCCGGCGATCGAGGCCACCTGCTCGATGGCCTCCCGCGACTCCACCGGCTTGGCGGCGGCCTTCATGACCTCGACGACCCTGACCGAAGCAAGCTGGATGCCTTTCCAGATGAGCATCGGATTGGCGCCGGCGGCCACGTTCTTGAGCCCCGCCTTGATCATGGCCTGAGATAGAACGGTCGCCGAGGTGGTCCCGTCACCGGCGTCGTCCTGGGTCTTGGTGGCCACTTCGCGCATGAGCATGGCCCCGCAGTTTTCGTAGGGGTCCGGCAGTTCCACGTCGCGGGCCACGGTGACCCCGTCGGAGGTAACGGACGGCGCGCCCCACTTCTTGTCCAGAATCACGTTTCGGCCTCGCGGACCGAGGGTGACCCTGACAACCCTGGCCACTGTGTCCACGCCACGCTCCAGAGCCCGTCGGGCCGTCTCGCCAAAAACTAGCTGTTTTGCCAATAAGGCTTCCTCCTTCCAAGCCTGGGCCTTCCTAAACGAGCGCCCAGTCTCAGAGAATACCCAGAATGTAGTCCTCGCGGAGAACAAACAGCTTCAATGGCTTTCTCTACCCGTCCAGAAAAGGTGTTAGCACTCCTGGAGAGAGAGTGCTAACCAAACAGAATCATACCGGAAGGCCCAGCCGGGAGTCAAGCCTCAACCGAAGGCCGCGGGCCGGACCCAGGGCCCGACCCGCGGAATAGGCGGAAATCGCCACCTCGCCGCCCGTCACGCCTGACCCACCGGGAGCCTCCACCGGGTGTCGGTTCAGGCCTTCGCCGCCAGGCGACCGTGGGTCCAGTGAGCGTTCTCGTTGAAGCAGAAAGCTTCCACGACCACCTCTGGGGCCGTGACCGTGAGAGTGAGGCCGGACTCGCCCCTCTCCAGCCGCCCGCCCTCTACGAAGAACTGGCACCAGACCGGCCGCTTCAGGGGATCCTGGACCTCCAGAAGGAGAGGCCTCTTCTTGTCGCCGGTGACCGGGCCGGCTTCGAAGCGAGCGATGCTCGGCGCGGTTCGGCCGTAGCCCTCCGCGGCGCCCGGACGGACGGCCAGAAGGCCGTCGGCCCAGCGGGCCACGGGCTCGACCGCCGGCGAGCCCGTGGCCCGCCTCACCGCCACCGCGAGATTGCCCCGCACGAACAGAGCCAGCCCACCCGGACCGCCGGGACCGCTCCAGGAGGCCTCGCCGAAGTCGTAGCCAACCTTGTCCCCCGTCTGGAAGGTGGGGCTGGAGCAGGACCGCATGTAGTCAAGAGCCGCCTCCCGGGCGTCCGCCGCCGAGGGGCACTCCAGGCTGAGGACTTCGACGACCTCCTCCGGCTTGACCGTCAGGAAGTGACGCCGCTCCCACCTCAGGCCCCGGGGTGGAGGGGCCAGGGTCTTCAACATCCGCCAGCCGGGCGTGGTCGGCGCCGGCGGGAGGAAGTGCCAGGCAAACGTCCCCCCAGCCGGTTCCGTCCGCGGGAAGAGCTTCCGTAGAGCCTCACGCCTATCGTCCTGGGCCATAAAGACCCACCTTCTCTCCTAGATGACCGAGCGCCGTTGCCCGAGCCCGCACTGGGGAATGGTGTTGGGCCTTCCCGGCGGCGCGGACAGACGGTCGCGGTAGCCGAGTTCGCCGGTCGCCCCGAAGCGCAGGGCCACCGGCAGGAGGGCGGTGTGCGGCGGCGTGGCGGGGTCGGCGTCACCGTCGACCTCGAGGCAGGCGTCGGACACCATTCCCTCGTTGTCGCACGAGCCCTGCCAGGCCACCTCATGGTAGTAGAACGAGGGCCAGAAGCCGCAGGGCAAGCTGAAATCGGCGCTGCCGATGGCGATCATCTCGTTCAAGGCGAAGCTGTAGCCGAGAACCATCTCCGAGAGGTCACAGCCTAAGATGTTGGCGAAAGTGGTCAGGAAGGTCGCGCAGTCGGTGCAGTTTACGTACTGCCCAAGACCCAACCCTCCCGCCAGCCGCTCAAGAAACTCGCCGCAGTAGAAGACACCGCCGACGAAGAGGGCCCCGTCCGTGTAGCGGGTTCCCCCGCCGCCGGGACAGTCATAGGTTAAGAGGGCCGGACCCAGAGAGAAAATGGACTCGGCGACCTTCCCCGTGGCCGCGTCGCGGCTCGTCGAACCCGCCGCCCAGTGGCAGGAGTAGTCCAGAACCTCGGTCCAGGGCAGTTGAAGGTTGGCCGCGTCGTGCGGCATCTGCTGCCAGGGACCCCTAGGGGCCTCAAGAAGCACGTAGATGCGGTGGCTGGTCACCCCAACGTCCTGCCAGGCCGCGGACTTGGCCGGCCGGATCTGCCATCGCCAGGTGACCGTGTAGATGCCCACCCCCACGTCCCAGAGCCGTACGTTCGTAAGGGGCAAAGTGAAGAACCCGTCCCGGTCGATGTCACCGGGGGCGACCACGGTTTCGGCCACCTCACCCAGGACGTTTTTTCTCAGCCTTCCTGGATCCAAGGCGCGAATCCCCACCTTTGGCATCTTGCCCACGGACGGGAAGATTTCCTTCGACCACGGGATGAGCCCCGGACCGGTCTTGAACTTGGCCTTGACTGTGATCGTGTTGCCCTTGGTCTCCTTCTGGGCGTAAGCCGCCGGGGACTGCTCCGGCTTGGTCGTTTCGCCGTAGCGCCACTCGGGGACCACGACGGAGGTCGAGGCGTTCTTCCTGATGTTGAGAGCGTCGCAGTTGTGGCCATGAGGATCGTGGTTGAACTTCACGGCTTGCACAGAGACACCGGGCGCCATGCTATCCTCTCCCCGGAACTTATTTGGGCGAGGTCTCCTGGACCCTCGTCGTCAGCGCCTAGCAGCCGTCACCCCTATCCCCCGGCCCGTCCCTTCGCTGTCTTGGCTCGTCCCGCCAGGCAGCGATCGATCACGGCGATGACGTCAGAAAGGTTGAAAGGCTTACCGAGCAGGGCCTGGTAGCTCCCCACCGGAGGGAAGTCCGCGACCGAGGGTACGGCGCCGGTAACCACAACAACGGGTGTGTTTCGCGACCTGGGCTCGGCCCGCATGTGCTCGAGCACGGCCCGACCGCCCAAGCCGGGCATGAAAAGGTCGAGAAGAACCAGGTCGGGGATCGGGTCCTGGGCCAGGCGCTCCAGACCGGCGGCGCCCGTCGGCGCGATCGCGGACTCGTGGCCGTGATCCCGAAGCACCTCGGACAGGATCAGGGCTATGGCCGGTTCGTCTTCGATGATCAGGATCTGCGCCATCTCGCTTACCTCCTCGAGCTCGGGACAAGGGGAAGCCTGAGGCACATGGTGGTCCCCCCGCCCGGGCGGTTCTCCGCCCACAGGTCTCCCCCGTGACGCTTGGCCACGTCGCGGCTGATAAAGAGGCCCAGGCCAAGCCCTCCAGGCTGACGGTTGGTCAGGTTCGTGGCCCGGTAGAAGCCCTCAAAGACTCTCTCAAGCTGGTCGGGAGGAATGCCGATGCCCTCGTCTTCCACCCGGACCACAACGCTGCGCTTCTCAATCAGCGTGCTCACCCAGATCCATCTGCCGGCGGGCGAGTACTTGATGGCATTGCTCAGGAGGTTGGCGATGATCTCGGTCAGGCGTTTGGCGTCCCCGACGACAGGCAGGCGGGGCGTCGGCGGAGGCGAGACGATGAGTTTGTGGTCGAGAAGCCTGAGGGCGTAGGGGCGGATGGCGTTGGTCAGGACGTCGACCAGGTTGATGGGCTTGAGTTCCAGGGGCAGACGGCCCTCGCTGACTCTGTAACCGACGATGATCTCGTTGATCAGGTCGTTCAGACGTTTCAACTCGGATTCGGCCAGGGACAGGTGCTCGGTATGGCGCTGGTCTCCCCCGGCCCCGAGACGCTGAGTGACCAGTTGGACGAGCCCCATGGCCGCGGCCAGAGGATTGCGAAGCTCGTGAGCCAGAACTTGTAGAAAGTCGTCCTTGGCTCGCTCGAGACGGCGTAGTTCGGTCACGTCGCGGAAGGTCGTGACGACCAGGGAGACTTTCCCCTGCTCGTCGCGCACCACGCCACCACTGCAGGCCACCCTGGCCTGGGAGCCGTCCGGCCGCTCGAGGAGGAGTTCCTCCCCCACGAACGCTTCGCCCCGCAGGGCCCTGTAGACCGGCCATTCGTACGGCGGCAACAGCGTCCCGTCGAGGGCCCTGACCCGGTTGGCCGAAAACGTGTACAAAGTCTGGTCTCCATCCAGAGTCTGGCCAAGAATGGTGGCGGCCGCGTCGTTATGGAGAACGGCTCTCCCCGTGCTGTCGACGATGGCCAATCCGTCGGCGAGAACCCGGAAGAGAGCCGCCATCTGGCCGGCCTGACGCTCGGCCTGAGTCCGGGCCTGTGTCTCTCTGACCAGAAGCCTCTCACACTCCTCGTGAACGCGGACCCGGTCGATGGCCAGAGCACACTGCCCGGCGATGAGCTCGGCGAAGCTGATGTCGCCGGGCGGGGGGGAGTAGCCCTTCTGGCGGAAGTTGACAAAGACGAGTCCGATGCAACGACCGTCGACCACGAGAGGCGTGACGAGACTGCCCCAGATACCCCGGCAGACAAACCACTCCCGCACCAGGTTCTCGGTCTCGGGAAAGGTGAAGTAGGAGGGCTTACCGGTCTCCGCGGCCCGCCTGGCCTGCGGCCAACTGTCCACCTCCACGACCATGCCCGTCCAGCCGTGGCGTTCCAGCTCAAGAGCGCCGCGCATGTGCTTTCCATCGGGCTCCAAAAGGAACAGCGAACCGTCCTCGCCGCCCAGGAGTTCGGTGGCTCGGGTCAGGGTGGTCAGGAGGACTTCGTCGAGACTCCGCTCGGCGTTGATCTCCATGACTACGGCCGCCAGGGCCCTCTCTCGGGCAGTGTGCTGTTCCAGGGAGTCCCGCTGGCGCTTGTTCGTCTCCCGCAGCCGGTCAAGTTCCTCTCTCGTTGTCCGGCCTTCGGTTATGTCCCGGGTGACGGTGAAAGCCGTCTGGACCGTTCCGTCGTGGCCAGGTTCAGGGACAACGCGGGTGTGGAGGTAGCGCCTTTCGCCGCAGACATCGAAACCGTGCTCCACTACCAGCTCTTCGCCCAGTTCAAAGACGTTCCGGGTCAGAAGGTCAAAGTCGGCCTTGACCTCATCCGGCATACGGATGGTGCGGGCGATACGGCCGATCAGGACGCCCGGGGTCAACCCGAAAGCGCGTTCCAGGGCCGGGTTCACATACAGGAGGCGCGAGTCGCGGTCCAAACGCGAGATCCAGTCGGGGCTGTTCTCAACCAGGGCTCGGAAGTTTTCCTCGCGGCGACGCAGGTCGTCCTGGGCTTCCCGGTTCTGAGTGATGTCGGAGATAACGCAGACCGCGCCGGACGGATGTTCGTCCAGGCCCGAGACCGGACCGACCCGAATGGAGTACCAGCAGCCGCCGAGCGGGACCTGAGCGCACTGCGTTTTCCGCGTCTCCATTGCTAGAGGGTACGGGTCGGCGACAAGCCAATCCGGCGATAGACCCCTGAGGAGCTGGCGCCACTCCCAACTGGAGGGAGCTTGGGAGTCGAAGTTCAGAAGAGCGGCCCCGGGTTCGTTGCAGAAGGTCACCCGGCCGGTGGCGTCGAGGAACAAAACGGCATCCTGGATGCGGTCAAGAATCGACAGCCAAGAATCGCGCAACGGACGGGCCCTAGCCACGCGAACACCCGGCTTCTCCTTCTGATTGTGGGCCAGTCCAGACCACCTCACTCTCGACTAAACGGCAGTTGAGTGGCACGGGCCTACCATGTTCGCCACAAATTGGCACAAACCTACTGAGCGATGCACTGGTCTCTCAGGGATTTGCGTCTGCTCCTGCCCCGACCGGCCGACCACACGGGGTGGCCCAACCGCCCCGCCGAAGCGGATCAGGCCCCGTGACCAGGGCTGGAAGCCATGGTAAGATGAGACATCTAAGTGCCGGCCGGCGCCTAGGCCGGGAGATGAGACGGAAGCGAAGGGGGCGGAATCTTGCGTATCGCGTCGCTTATTGCCGGGCTTGTCGGAGGTTGCGGAGCGTTGGCCCTGGAGATCAAGGTGGCAGAGGGATTGCGGGGTGGGGCGAGCCTGCCGACCGATCCGGGAATGCGTGGCACACTCTTTGTCATGCTTGGGGTCACCGCGCTCATCATCATCTGCGGCATCGTAGGCGCGTTCCTGGCCCTCCGCAAGCCACTGCTCGCCGGCATTCTGATGCTCGTCTCGGCGGCTCTGAGTGTCCCGCTTCTGCCGGGCGGCATGTTCACCGCGCCGTTTCTCGTCCTCGGGTCCATCTTGGCCTTCATCAGTTTGGCTCTGCGCGGAAGAACGGCCGGCCGGGTAAAGACCTAGGGTCCACCGCACTCGCCGGCGCGTCCGGTCATGATCTCCAGGCCGTGGCCCAGAGCCGGCCGGATGGCTTCCAGGCTCTCCCGAACCCCTTTCGGGCTTCCGGGAAGGTTGACGATGAGGGTCCGGCCCCGGATGACAGCCACACCCCGACTGAGCATGGCCCGCGGAGTCTTGAGGGCGCCGGCGGCTCTCATGGCCTCGGCCAGGCCCGGCGCCAGGCGTTGGGCCACGTCGAGGGTGGCCTCGGGGGTGATGTCGCGGGGCGAGAAGCCCGTACCCCCCGTGGTCAGGATCAGGTCGGCCCGGCCTTGGTCGGCCCAGGCCGCCAGCTTGGCCGCGATGGCTTCACGCTCGTCGGGCAAAACCGCGTAGTCGACCACCGGCCAGCCCAACTCGCCCTCGACGACCTCACGGATGATCTTCCCGCTGGCATCCTCGCGCTCCCCCTGGGCGCCCTTGTCGCTGGCCGTAAGAATGGCCACGCGGAAGGCGGTCAGGACTAGGATAGCGTCGCCCGCGGCCAGGGTCCCGCCCCGCAGAACGCGGGTGAAAACGCCCTCGCGCGGCATCACGCAATCACCGATCTGGTAGTAGATGGCGCAGCGCGTGTGGCACTCCTTGCCGATCTGGGTCAATTCGAGCAGGGGCCCAGGTGGAAGCTGGGGGGGAACTTCCCGGTCGGGCGTGGGCGGCGAGTCCTGGGCAGGCGTGGTCGGGGGCTCCGCCGCCGGGACAATGGCCAGGAGGGTCCCCACGGGCAGGCGGACGAGGTCCAGGCCCTGGGTCGTGAGGTTCTCGCCGAAGGCGCCGGGGCCAACGTCGAGGCCTTTGGCCCGCATCTTGTCGACGCTCTCCACGGCGAGCAGGCTCACCTGGCGGTGCCAGTCGCCGGCGTGGACGTCGCCTTGTAGGCCGTGCCCGGCCACAAGCCGGCCCCGTCGCCTGTTCACTTTCGGCGTTCCTTTGGACTCACTGACGCAAACCGCGACAATCGTGCCCATCAGGATCCCCCACTTTCTCAGACCTCGCCCTTGCGGGTCCAGACTCCGCTCTTTCCACCTGTCTTGGAGACCAGCCGGAGAGAGTCGATAACCATGTCCCGGTCGATGGCCTTGGCCATGTCGTAGATGGTCAGGGCGGCCACCGAGCAGGCCATGAGAGCCTCCATCTCCGCCCCGGTCCGCCCGGTCAGCCTGACGCGGGTCTCGACGGCCAGGGCAACCTCCCCGGAAGGCCCAGGGTAGGCCGGCGTCCCGGAATCGCCAGGGTAGGCCGGCGTCCCGGTCGAGAAGACGACCTCGACGTAGGTCAGGGTCAGAGGGTGGCAGAGCGGGATGAGCTCAGCCGTGCGCTTGGCGGCCAGGATGCCCGCCACCCGGGCCACGGCCAGGGCGTCACCCTTGGGCAGGTCTTTTGAGACAAGCCGTTCGGCCGTCTCCCGGCGCATGAGTATCCGGCACCTGGCGACAGCCTCACGCTCGGTCTCGGACTTTCCGCCCACGTCGACCATTCTGGCCCGGCCCTCGGTGTCGAGGTGGGTCAATTCGTTCATCCTAGGTCATCCCCGATCCGGAACGCGCGTCGCTACGCGACCGTCATCCGCCAAGCCGCGACATCTTGCGTCGCTCAAGCTCGGGACGCCGTTCGAGCAGACGGTGAGCCTCGGGCTTCATAGCCGCCGCCTCCGCCAGGAGACGGGCAAGACCCTCCTGGGATAGGCCGGCCCGAAGGGGTCCGGCCAAGTCCACTTCGCAAGGCGAGGCCAGGCAAGGATGGATCTTCCCGTCCGAGGTCAGGCGCAGGCGGTTACACTCGGCGCAAAACCCGTGGGTCATTGGACTGATGACCCCCACCCAGGCCGAGCCGAAGCGGTAGTAGCGAGACGGTCCCGCGCCATAGGGTCCAAAAGCCGCGCCCGCTTCCGTGAACGGGAGCCCGTGGCCGACGGCCAGGTTCCGCAGGCGAAGGACAATCTCGTCCGCCCCGACCAGGGCCTGGGGACCCCAAGCCCGCCCCTCGCCCAAGGGCATGAGTTCGATGAAACGCCAGACCACCCGACCAGGAAGAAACGGCGCGTTGACGACGGCGCCGACCGCGCCGGACGCACCAGCCGCACCAGCCGCCCCGGCCGCCCCGGCCGCCAGGAGGGCCATGTCCTCGATTTCGTCGTCGTTCAGGCCGCGAACGACGACCGTGTTGACCTTGACGGGATCGAAGCCCGCCTCCAAGGCCGCGCGAAGGCCGGCCCAAGCCTCGGACCAGAGATCCGTGCGGGTGATCTCCCGGTAGCGGGTGGCCTGGAGGGTGTCCAGGGAAAGGCTCAGGCGCCCGAGGCCGGCCTGGCGGAGCGGCCGGGCTAGCTCGGCCAGGAGGACGCCGTTGGTCGTCAGGGACAAGTCCGTGAGACCCGGAATGCCGGCCAGGGTTCCGGCAAACTCGACAAGGCCCCGCCTGACCAGGGGTTCGCCCCCGGTCAGCCGCACCGACCTCACCCCGAGGGACACGGCGGCTCGAACCACCCGTTCGATCTCCTCGTAGCGAAGGATGTCAGCGTGGCTCTTGAGGGGCACTCCGGCGGCGGGCATGCAGTAGACGCAGCGCTGGTTGCAGCGGTCGGTGACCGAGACCCGGAGATACGAGATCGTGGTGGAAGGCCGGCGGCGGGGGCTCATGGGCCGGTCTCCTTTCCGGTGTCTCTCAAGTCGTAGCCGCCCAGGCCGAGCGCGGCCGCGCGGAACTCCAGGTCGTCGGCCACGATCTCTCGAATAAGGCGCATCCGCGGGTCTCCTTCGAGTTCGGGAAGGAAGGCCAGGTCATACCGTTCCTCGGCCACCGGAATGAAGTCGAGGCCGAGAGCCCGCGCGGCGGCCAGGATGCCCATCCCGGCGTCGGCCGCTCCGGAGGCGACCGCCGACGCGACGCCCAGGTGCGAGCCTTCCTCCCGGTCGTAGCCGGCGATACCCGAGGGGTCGAGGCCGGCCCGCTTGAGGAGGTAGTCAAGCAGCACCCGGGTTCCCGACCCTCGCTGCCGGTTGATGAAAGTGACCCCGGAACCGACAAGGCCACCGAGATCGTGAATGCTCTTTGGGTTTCCCGGCCGGACCATGAGACCCTGCCGGCGCCAGGCCAGGGTTAGCAGGCGCACCGGACGGCCTGGAAGAAGGCGGGCCACCCAGGAAAGGTTGTAGTCGCCGGTGGCCTCGTCCAGGAGGTGCGTTCCGGCGAGGTGGCACAAGCCGTCGCGGAGGGCCAGGAGTCCACCCGCGCTCCCGGCGCGGCCGATCGAGAGCGAGAGGGACGGGTCGCGAGCGGCCATCCTCGAGGACAGAAGATCAAGGAGCAGGTCGTGGCTGCCCGTAATCAGGAGGGCCCGGTCAATTAAGGCCCTCCGGCGGGAGAGGGCGACGGAGACGATCTCGCCGGCGTCCAGCCCCTCGCGGGCCGCTGGGACGCAAACCACGCCGTCGGCCTGGGAGAGCGAGGAGAGAAGCCCCGCGCCCCGCGGCAACGCTACGGCCACGTAAGGCGTCCGCGGCCCGAGGTCGCCGATCGCGGTTGGGGTAGCCGTCCCGCCGGCCGGACCGAGGCGGCCGACCTTGACCCGGACGAACTCGTCCACGCCGAGGGGCGACGGAATCGGCCGCCCGAGCCGAGCCTCGATCCGCTCGGCTTCCGGGGGCGACTGCCCCTGCCAGGCGACGATGATAGGCCGGACGAAGAGGTGAAGGGCCAGGGCCGAGGACACCGGGTAGCCCGGCAGCCCGATCACAGGCTTGCCTCGGACAACGCCCAGCACGACGGGCTTGCCCGGCCGCACGGCCACGCCGTGGACGGCCACCCGTCCCCGCTCGGCGACAATCCGGGCGGTGAAGTCACCGCGCCCGGCCGAGGAACCGGCGCCGACGCAAACCAGGTCCGACGTCTGGAGAGCCTCGTCGAGAGCCCGGCCGATGAGAACGGGATCATCGGCGACCGGAGGGCAAAGGTGGACCAGAGCGCCCCAGTCTTCGAGGGTCAGCCGGGCAACGACGCCATTGGTCTCGATGATGTCGCCGGGCCGGAGGGTCAGGTGGCCCGGCCTTCCGAGGGCCAGGGGGCTGACAATCTCGTCCCCGGTGGGGATGAAAGTGACAACCGGACGCCGCCAGACCCGCGCCTCGAAGACCCCCGCCGCGAGGAGGAGCCCAATGTCGGCCGGGTCGAGGCGGTGGTTCCGGCCAAAGAGGACCTGGCCGGCGACGATGTCTTCGCCCTGGACGCGGACATGCCGCCAGGGGTAGACGGCGGCCCGGAGTTCGATGAGGGTGGGCTCGCCCGCGCCAGGGGACCCGACCCCGATGGCCTCTTCCAGGGGGACCACGGCGTCGCAACCAGCGGGAAGCGGGTCGCCCGTGTCGACGCGAATAGCGAACGGGCCGGGGCCAGGCCGGCCTTCCCCGGACGCTACCTCCAACCGCGCCGGGCCCCGCTCGGAAGCGCCGTAGGTGGTCTCGGCCCGAAGAGCGTAGCCATCCATTGCCGAAGCGTGGTAGTGCGGCGACGATATCTCGGCCAGGATCACGCCGGCCGTGACCCGGCCACGGGCCTCGGGCGTGGCGATGGTCTCCGGCCCGAGGGGCCTGAGATCAAGGAGCGCTTCAAAACACGACCGGGCTTGGGCCAGAGGCATCGCGTCGACGTATGTCTTAGGCAAGAGGAACCACCTCGACCATCGTGCCATTTTCCAGCCCGCGCTGTCCGGCGGGAATGCGCACCAGACCGTCGGCCCGGGCCAGCATGGTGATGAGCCCCGACTTGCCGGGCACCGGCTGGGCGCAAAGTAGACCATTCGACCAGAACAGGCGAACGCAAAGGTATTCGTCGCGACCCTGATCGGAGGAGACAGCCTCCGCCAGGCGCGCGGTCAGGGCCGGTTCGGCCGAGACGCCGTGGGGACCCGCCTCCCAGACGGGCGGGGTCTCTCCGGCCAGAAACCGCAGAGCCGGTCGGACCACGAGGCGGTAGACGACCAACCCCGATACGGGATGGCCGGGCAGGCCGAAGACCGGCACGCGGTCGGGCCCGCACAGACCGTAGATGGTCGGCTTGCCGGGCTTCAGGGCCAGGCCGTGAAAAACGACCCCCGGCGGGCCAAGCTTGTCGATGGCCGCGGCGGTGTGGTCGCGCAGGCCCACGGAGCTTCCGCCCAAGACGCAGACCAGGTCGGAGGTGGACACGGCGGCCGCCAGGATCCGATCGAGGTCCTCGGGGTCGTCGGAAACCACGTCCTCGACGCGGGCCTCTCCTCCGTCGCGGACCACCATGGCGGCCAGGGCCACTGAGGTGATATCGCGAACCTGGCCCGGCCCCAGATTGGCCGTGGCGGCGGGGACAATCTCGTCTCCGGTCGGGATGATAACCAGGCGTGGCACCGGCCGGCAGGGGAGGGAAGTCAGGCCCACGGCGGCCAGAACACCCAGGTCGGCGGCTGTCAGGCGCCGACCGGCGGGGAGAACGGCCGTCCCACGGGCCACGTCTTCGCCCACGCCAACGACGTTCTCGCCCGGGGCCACCGGCCGCGGGACTTCAACCAACCCCTCCCCGGCAGAGACGGTGTGCTCGACCATGACCACGGCGTCGGCGCCCTCAGGCAGCATGCCGCCGGTGGCTACGGTCGAGGCTTGTCCGGGCCCGACGAAACTTCCCGCCGCCTCGCCCATGGCCACGCGCCCGGCCACAAAGAGCAGGACCGGGGTGCCCTCGCCGGCGCCGAAAGTGTCGGCCGCCCGCACGGCGTAGCCGTCGACCGTGGAGCGGCGGAAGCCCGGAACGTCCTCGGCCGCGACTACAGTCTCGGCCAGGACCCGTCCGGCCGCGGAGAATAGGGCAACCTCCTCCGCGGGGCGGAAGCGGGGCGCCGGAGCGGCGCCGGCTCTGGGCGCGCCGGCGCCCGACGTCAGGGCCAGCGTCTCTTGAACCTGCCTCCTGGCCTCGGCCAGGGACACGATGTTCCTGTACTCGGGGCGGGCCGGTGTCAGCAGACCATTTCCCCTCTCACGAACGCGGCCGTGCGCGGATCGGCCGGCCGCTCAAAAACCTGGGCCGTCTCGCCGACCTCCACCAGTCTGCCCGAGACGAGAAGTCCCGTGCGCCGGGCCACCCTTCTGGCCTGGAACAGGTTGTGAGTCACCAGCAAAACGGCCGGTTGCCAGGTGTCCATGGCCCGGGCCAGAGCCTTCTCGATGATGGTCACGTTGGCCGGGTCCAGGTTGGCCGTGGGCTCGTCCAGAAAAAGGACGTCGGGCCGGGTCACGAGAGCCCGGGCCAGGGCCACGCGCTGACCCTCGCCGGCGGAGAGAGAGTCCACCGCCGCTCCGGCGAAGGCCCCGAGTCCGAGCCCGTCCAAAGCGTCGGCCACGGCCTTCTTGACGACCTGACCATCCAGACCGCGGAAGCCGAGGCCCAGAGCCACGTTGTCCGCCACCCGGCCCGTGAAGAGCACGGGATTCTGGGGGACGAAAGCCAGGCGGCGGCGCCAGGCCAGAAGCTCGGCGGCGGAGAGGCCGCCCTGTCCGTCCGAGGCGACCGCGGCTGCCGCGCAGCGCCGCCCGCGAAGCCCAGAAGCCCCGTCACCGCTAAAGACTAGATTCCCCCAACGGATCTCACCCGCCCCCGGCGTCTCCAGAGTGGCCAGGAGACGAAGGAGGGTGGTCTTGCCGGAGCCGCTCGGCCCCATCACAGCCAGCATCTCACCCCGCCGGAGGTCGAGGCGGTCCACGTCCAGAACGAGGCGGTCGCCGTAACTCTTCTTGAGACCGGATACTGCTACGACCGGGTCCACCATCTTACCTCCTTCCACCCTGAATCCGGTAGACGACCGAATTGATAATGAAGCCTAGAGCGAGAAGAACCGCGCCGAGGATGAGGGCGTTGCCGAAGTTGCCCTTCCTGGTCTCCAGGAGAATGGCTGTGGTCATGACCCTCGTCTGGCCCCGGATGTTGCCCCCTACGAGCATGACCGCGCCGACCTCGGCCGTGGCCCGCCCGAGCCCGGCCGCAAGGGCCGCGAAGACCGCCGGACGGGCTTCCCGCAAGACTATGGCCCGGGCCTGCCAGGGCGTGGCCCCGAGGACCACGGCCGTCTCGCGGAAGCGGCGATCCCGCTCCTCCACGGCCACAGCGACGAGGCCGGTGATGATGGGGGTGACCAGGATCCACTGGGCTATGATCATCGCCCCCGGAGTAAAGAGCAGGTTGAGACTTCCCAGAGGGCCTCGGCTGGACAGCAGGATAAAGACGAAGAGTCCCGCCACGGTCGGTGGCAAGCCCATCAAGGTGTAGAAGATCCGCATCAGGAAGGGCCGGCGGGAGGAGCGGGTCAGGCCGAGCCACGTCCCAAGCGGGATTCCGGTCGCCGCCGCCAGGAGCACGGCCGTGCCGGAGACCGCCAGGGATAGAAGGATTATCCCGGCCAATTCGGACCAGGACGAGACGCTGAACATGGTAGCCCCCCGTTTCAGGCGACGCCGCTCGTGGTGGCCCCCGTAGCCGCCACGAGCGGCGCCGCCGCGGACCTGCTTACGGCCGGCTGCCCTCCGGCAGAAGCCAGAAGAGCGGCTGGCCGTACTTGTCCGCGCCGAAAGTACTGATGATCGTCCGGCCCTCCGTGGAACCAAGGTAGGCCGCAAAGGCCTCGGCCAGACGCTGGTTCACGTTCGGATGGGAGACCGGGTCGGTAACGATGACCGCATAGGGATTGTAGAGGTCCCGGCCGCCCTCCCAAAGGACGGCCAGCTTCCCCTCGCCGGTGGCGCCCGGTCCATAGCCCGACAGGTAGGTGGCCCGATCGGCCAGGGTGTAAGCGCCCCGGTCGGCGGCCATGATCAGAGTGTCGCCCATGCCGGAACCGGTCTCCTGGTACCAGGCCCCCTTGGTCTGGATCGCGAACTTGGTCCAGAGACCCTTCTCCTTCTTGTCGGTGCCGGAGTCGTCGCCGCGGGAAAGGAAGATGGCCCTCTCCTCCACGCCGGCCGTGGCCATGGTCCGCATGGCCGTGGCCAGGTCGGCCGCGCTCTTCACGCCGATGGGGTCGGTGGGAGGACCCACAATGATGAAGTCGTTGTACATAACCTGGGTCCGCGAGAGCCCGTGCCCCTCGTCCATGAAGGTCTCCTCGGCCGCCGGGGAGTGTACCAGGAGCGCGTCGGCGTCGCCGTTCCGGCCGAGTTCGAGAGCCTGCCCACTACCAACGGCGACAACATCCACCCGGCACTTGTTGGCGGCCTCGAAGGGTGGCAAAAGGGCGTCCAGAAGCCCGGAGTCCTCCGTGCTCGTCGTGGTCGCCAGAATCAGGGTGCGGCTTTCGTCGTAGCGATTATAGGCGTAGAAAGCGCCCCAACTCAAAGAACCTACCAGAGCGGCAAGACCGACGATGAGCCAGACCCCATTCGTTCTCAAGCGGAGTGACCTCCTTCGGGTCGCGAATCCGCGGGCTCGCGAACGCCGCCATCAAAGCATCCGAGCCGACAAGAAACGATCTTCAGCCCGAGACGGTCGCAGGCCCGCCCGACCTCGCGGGGATCGAGGGTAAGCCTCTCCGCCAGGGCCAGGGCCTGCTTGCACGAGACGCGGCCCCCTCGGGCCAGGGAGCGCAGAGGAGCGTCCGCGGTCGACTCGTCCACGGGCGCCCCACCCTTGAAACCACCATCAGCCCCGCGGTTACCGCCGTCGGAACCCTCAAGCAATTCATCTAGCCTCCATCCCCCGGCGTGGCCGAGTTCGGTCCCTGGTAACGCGAAGGAGACCCCTCGCGCCAAGAGACCGGCGCGCCACAAAGCAAGAGACCGGCGCCCATGGAGAAGGCGCCGGCCCCGAAAGACCCTTTAGATCAAGGACGGAGCGCGACTCCTTTCCAAACACGGGAGGCGTCCCGGTTTCCCGCGACACCCTCGTCCGATCCCATTGCCGGAGACCGGAGTCGGCCATGAGCCACGGTCCGGGCCCGCCACCCATCGGGGCGGGGGCGCCGACCGTCGAGACTCTCTGGCTCGGAGCGCTGAACTAGCTCAGAAACCTATGTCGCCCGGAGGCGTTGTCAAGTCGCGGCGTCGCCCTCGTCATCTTTCGCGGTCTTCTGGACCGCGCCCGCCGGTGACCAGCGGTGCCGGCACTCCAGGCACTCGAAGGAGGTCTTGGTCCGGGTAGCGGAGACAACCAGGTAGATCCCGACCAGGACGAGCAGGATGAGAAGCGGCGGAAAGACCAGGCAGAGAAGAAGACCCAGAACAATGGTGCCGATGGCGCTCTTGAGCGCGGCCTTACGATCATTGACCTCAATCGATTTCGACTTGCAGTGCGGACAGGAAAGTTGTTCCGGCATTCCGCGGACCGCCCCACTCTTTGATAGGTTGCGCCCCGCACGGCGAGGCGCCGCTACCCGCACTTCCGACTTCCGGCCTTGAGCATTCGACACCGGTCAGGCTCTCCCTTTTTCATCGCCGCCCGAACGAGGCCTCCCGGGCCGACGAGCCGTCGCGATTCGACTCCGATGGCGTAGCTTCGGCAAGAGCGGCAGGATGAACCCCGTAACTTGGCAAATGGAGCAGAAGCTGGTCGGTCTGCACTGCCGTGTGATGGCCGCATGACCGGCGAACGGTAGACGTACGTCGAGGAGGTAGCGGTTATGTCGGGCTTCGATTTGAGCCGCGTTCCGATCTGGGTCTGGATTCTTGTGGCCGTTGTGTTCATCGCAACGGTGCCAACGAGACTGAAGGTCCTGGGGCGGATGTTCAGGAGAAAGGATGGTCCGGGCAGCACGGGCAAGGAGTAGGAGGAGTTCCCCGGGGGGCGCGCAATGGGGGGGCCTTGAGGAGGCTATTTCCCGTGTCGAGTGACCAAGTTGTGTTCCGCGGTCGGCTCTCCGAACTTCTGGCTAAGGTCGACTCGGGCGAGCTTCTGCCCAAACTCCAGGCCTCGCACGCCCCACCCTGCAAGTTCTGGACGGCCTTCTCCGTTATCAACGGCATCCGCCACGCCGTTCCCCTCATCCACGGCCCGACCGGCTGCACCTACTCCGTGGCCAGCGACTTCAAGCTGAGCGCCTGCGAGTACCGCGGCGTGCCCTTGGAGCCCACCTCCTGCACGGCCTTGGACGAGACCAACGTGGTCTACGGCGGGGAGAGAAAGCTCGGCGAGGCCATTGCCGAGGCCGTGCGCAAGTACAGCCCGGAGTTGGTCGTCGTCCTCTCCTGCTGCTGCTCGGGCATCACCGGCGACGATGTCGAAATGGTGGCCCGCGAAGCCTCTCGCCGGCACGGGTTGCCGGTGCTGGCCATCAGAAGCGAGGGCTTCGGCGGCGACTTTCGGAGCGGGCACGAGGACGCCTTCCGGGCCCTGATGAACCTGATGGACCCGCCCACACCCGAGAGCCGCCGGGGAATGGAACATTCGGTTAACATAATCGGTGCCCGCGTCGGCCCCTCATTTACGGAACGCCGACAAGACATCGACGTCCTGATCGAGTTCCTTGGGAAGCTGGGTATCGGCGTGAACGCCGTCATCGCCGGCGGCTGCACCCTGGCCGAGCTCCGCCGAGCGCCGAGCGTGGCCCTCAACACCTCCTGGTGCTACGACTGGGGTGGCAAGATCGGGGATCTCATGGAGTCGCGCTTCGGCGTGCCCTTCGCCCGGACGGGCCTGCCCTACGGCCTCGGCGCCACGCGGCACTGGATCAGGACCGTGTGTGGGCCGCTCGGCCTTGAGGAGCGGGGCGAGGAGTTCATCGCCGCCGAGGAGGGGAAGGTGGTCCAAGAAGCGGCCCACCTTCGCGAACTTCTCCAGGGACGCACGGCCTTGGTGGAGATCGCCGAGTTCCCCGGGCCAATCCGGGCCCTGGCCATGGCCCGCATGGCCGAGGAGTTCGGGGCCACACCCGTAATCGTCAACCTCCATCCCTACACGGTGAAGGAGCGCCGGCCGACCATCAAGTTCCTTCTTAGCCAGGGTCAGAACCCGGAGATCGTTCTGACCCGCGGCCTTTTCCGCCTGGGGGCCTTTGAGTCGTCGAGCGAGACCGAGACTGAGATCGAGGACCTGGCCGCCGAGGTGGCGGCGAGAGGTCGCAGCCCCATCTACTTCGGAGTCCCCAGCCGCATGCCGGGTCGCGGCTGCCCGTCCGGATGCCCGGTGGTCAACCTGACTAATGAGGTTGGGACACCCCAGTACGGCTACGACGGCCTCCGAAACATCGCCCGCATGGTCGCCGGGGCCGTGAGGAGCGCGGAGCGGCCAAGGTCGCGGTTGTTCAAGGAGGTCCTCTACGGGCGGCCCTCTCCGAGGCGATAGTGCTTTTCATCGGGTCGGATAGGAGGAAAGCCCCTTTTGGTGGGCCAAGAGCATCGCGGCGCTATGGCCCTCGGCAGCAAGGCGTTTCGTGTCGGAGGTCGGCACCCGGAAGGGAGGTGACAAATCATGGAGGTAATCGACGTTGTCGCCCCGGGATGCCTCTGCTACGCCGGCTGTCCTCCTCTCTGTGTCATCAAGGGTGCGGCCCTCGAGGCCGTGAACAACAGTATGGTGTGGGAGTACGATCACGCTATCCCTGCGTGGTAAGGTCTCAGACCCGCTGAGATCGTCATCTGGGCCCGGCCGGCTTCATGGTCGGCCCTTTCCTTGACCGGAGTCGCCCACTCTGGTCAAGGTCGCCCCGCTAGACACCCTAGGCGCCCTTTACACCCTTGACGCCCGGCTTTGGCGTGACTAGCCATCCCGCCATCGGGTCGACCGCGCGGCGGAAGGGTAGCTCAAGTCTGGGCCGAAACCTCCAAAGACGAAAGCGTGGGCCGGCGATCCGGTCCGGTCGCCGGAGGGAGCGGTCACCGTGGGTCGTCTTGAATTGGGACGGGAGCTCCTCTATCTCTCGCGCCGAGAAGTCGAGTCGGTGGACGTGGGGATGTCCGAGATCATCGAGGCCGTAACGGTGGCCCTGGCCGAGAAGGGTGAAGGCCGGGTGGAGATGCCGCCCAAACCGGGCATCCACACTCGCCCCGACGCCTTCATCCACGCCATGCCGGCCTTCGTTCCGGCCTCCCGGGCCGCGGGCATCAAGTGGATCGGCGGCTACCCGGAAAACCTTGGCCGGCACGGTCTCCCTTACATCACCGGCCTCCTGATCCTCAACGACGTGGAAACCGGTGTCCCCCTCGCCGTTATGGATGCGACCTGGATTACCGCCATGCGCACCGGGGCGGTGAGTGGCGTCTCGGCCAAGCGGTTGGCCCGGCCCGGCAGCCGCGCGCTGGCTATCTTGGGCTGCGGGGTGCAAGCCCGGACCCAGTTGGAGGCCCTGGCCCTGACCCTGCCCGGGCTCGCCGAGGTGCGGTGTTACGACATTGTTGCCGCCAATCGCGACCGGTTCGCCGGTGAGGAGGCGGCCCGCTTTCCGTCCTTGCGGTTTGTGGCCTCGGAGAGCCCTCAGGCGGCCGCCGTAGGGGCCGACGTCCTCGTCACGGCCGGACCGATCCTGAAGCACCCCTCCCCCACTCTCCGGGCGGATTGGCTCAAGGAGGGCATCCTGGGCCTGCCTATAGACTTCGACTCCTACTGGCAGCCCGAGGCCCTGCGGCTTAGCGACCGCTACTATGTTGACGACCGATCGCAGTACCGCTACTACCAGGACCAGGGCTACTTCGGCGGGGCGCCCGAAGTCCAGGGAGACCTGGGCGAGTTGGTCACGGGAAAGGTTCCTGGGCGCGGCGGCGAGGGCGAACGCATCGTGGCCATGAACCTCGGCCTCGGCATCGAGGACATGGTCACCGCCCGGCTGGTCTACGATCGGGCTCTGGCCCTGGACATGGGTCAGGCCCTGGAGTTGTAGGGCGGAGCGGCTCTCGTTGCCGGTCTCGAAGCCCAGTGGAGTCGATAACCAGAAGGTAGGAGGCGGACCAGCGATGCATCTCTCGTGGCTGCTCACCGCTCATAGCCTGTCCCATGGCGCCGGCGCGGGTGGTTTCACCTGAGGGGAGAGAAACCAAGAGAGGTGAAAACCCGTGCCGATGCCGCCGGAGGTCATGAAGCGGCTGATCAAGCGAGATATCACCGGAAAAGTGGGAGCGGAGCGCGTCCGCATTCTCCGGCAAGCCCTGGAGAGCCTGCCGGGCTACTATCAGGGTCCCTACGGCAAGCTCCGCAAGTGGATCAGCGAAGAGATCGACCGGTCCCGGGCCAAGGCCAAGGTCGCGCGGCGGGAGACCTTCCAGGTTCCTAAGGAGGGTCTGAGGCAGGTGGCCGTGGTCGGCCCGCCCAACGCCGGCAAGTCGTCCGTCTTGAAGGCTCTGTCCGGAGCGCAGATCAAAGTCGCCGACTACCCGTTCGCCACCCTGAAACCTCAGGCGGCCATCGTCGACGTCCTCGGGGCCAGGGTCCAGTTGGTCGAAGTTCCCGGACTCCTGCCAGGGGCCGGCGACGACCGCGGCGGTGGCCGGGCGCTTCTGGCCGCCATCCGCAACGCCGACATGATCCTATACGTCGCCGGTCTGGGGCGGGAGGGGGTCGGCCCTAGCGACCTGGACGCGATCCGGGCCGAGGTTCGCTTGGCGGGAATAGACAAGCCGTCGGCCCTGTGCCTGACCGGGCTCGATCTTCCGGGGGCCCGGGAGGAGGCCACCGCCCACTTTGAGCAGGCTCTCCACGAGCGCGCGGTCGGCGAGCACGCCGCTGGCGAGACGCTCCAAGCGGCCGGGGTCGATTCTGGAGGTCGAATGGTGGCCTGCTCCACCCTCACCGGAGAAGGCCTGGACCGGCTCCTAGAGATGGTCTGGTCCATGTGCGGCCTGATCCGCGTCTGGCGGCGAGGCGACAGGGAGAAAAGGGGCGACCCCTTTGTGCTGGAGAGCGGGGCCACCGTAGGGGACCTGGCCCGGGCCGTTCACAAGGACCTTGAGTCCAGGCTCTCCCAGGCCCTGATCTGGGGCTTCTCGGCCAGGTTCCCCGGCCAGGCGGTCGGAAGCCGGCACGTGCTGGCTGATGGGGATGAGGTGGAGTTGAGGGTCAGGGGCTAAGGGGTGGGCGCCTCTACTACCCTCTCGTCGACGCGGCGGATGACCGAGTGACAGACGGGTTCAAAGTGCCGGCCCCAGAAGCGGCTGCCGTGGATGTTTTGGGGCTCGAAGTCAACCGCGATTCTCTCCATGCCCCGCAGCCTGGCCCACTCGACGAACCTTCCCAGAAGGGCTGAGGCCAGACCTTGGCGTCGCAGGCTTTCGCGGGTGAAAGCCCTGGTGATGCTGGCCGTCTTGGGGTCGGAGAGCACGTGGGCGGCCTCCGGGCATCCGAGCCCACCCCGTAGGTAGGCGGCGACCTCTCCCTCGGCGGAGGCGATCTCGCCCGTAACGGTGGCGACCAGAACGGCCTGGGTGGGGTCAGCCAGCCAGCCCTCGATCTCCTCCCGTCCGACGGCCCGCAGGTAGGGAAGGAAGATGGGCGCCCCCGCCAGGTACCGATAGTGCTGGACGGTCAGGTTCAAGATCTGATCGACATCGGCGGGCGTGGCCCGGCGGATGGTGGCGGCAGGTAGCGGGCCGGCTGTAGCCTGGCGGATGGTGGCGGCAGGCGCGAGAGGCCTGTCAGCCGCCACCGGGTCCAGGGACCTGACAGCGTCCACGCAGAGGAGGCCGAAGCCGTTCCTGAACCAGATGTCGCCGGCCTCGACGTCGTGGGCGAAGAGGGTGATGGCCTGGGTGAAGCACCCGGCTGCCACCCACTGGGCGGAGATCCACTCGTAGAGGCGCCGGTAGACGTCGGCTCGGTTGGCCCCGCCGCTCTCCACGGCGGCATGGGCCCACTCCGGGCACCAAACACCTCGCTGGGTTCCCTTGAAGTTGGGGATGGCCATCCCGGCCAGGAAACCGACGAGCCGGCCGTCCTGGATGGCGGCTGCGCCCGGACCCTTCTTGAGGAGGTCGCTGAGCCTGGGCAGGATCGTGCCCGGGTCCTCGTGCCGGACCGGGAGAACGGGTGTGCGGGACCGAGCCTCCCGGTAACGGGAGACGAAAAGCCCGGCGGCGTCGGGGAGGTGGCTGTCATTGAGGGCTGTGATGTTGAGAGAGATAATGTGTTGGCTCCTTATGGACCTACCCTTCCCCCGTCTCCGCCGTTGCCGGGACAGGCGACCAGTGAGCCTGGCCGCCTCCGCCAAGGACGCCGTGGGCCCCGGTCCGGAGGTCGAGGTCGGGGCTCAGGTCGCCCAGGGACCTCTCCACGGGTTGGGACCCGGTTCCTGAGGACCCGCCCGGGCCAGGCTGGGCGCCAACGTCGTCCGCCGCCTCCGGATGCGCTGGAGGGCGGCATCCGGAGGAGATCAGGGCTGGACCGACGACGAGAGAAAGCGCGAGGAAGAGGACTAGCGACGTGACCAGCGTCGGCGGCCCGAGGCCGCCTGCCCGGCTATGCCCCACCATCTCCGACACCTCCGCCGCATGATTGGGCCTACGCCCGCGTCATCGCCGCTCCGACCAAGCCGGGGCCGGTATGAACAACCAGGACCGGGCTGATCTGGCCGAAGACCGTGCGCTTGACACCGGGCAGCGTCTTCACCCGCTCGTGGAGTTCCGACGCCTCCTCCTTCGCGTCGCCGTGCATGATGGCCACCTGGTCGAGCCCGTTCTCGACCGCCTCGCCCACCAGCTTGAAGAGTTCAGCCAGCGACTGCCGACGTCCGCGGACCCGGCTGTGGCTGTAGTAGCGGCCTTCCTTGTCGATGGAGATGATGGGCTTGAGGTCGAGGGCCCCGGCCACCGCCGCGGCCACCGCCCCGATGCGGCCGCCGCGCCGCAGATACTCGAGGGTCCTTACAACGTAGAAGGCCCGCGAGCGGGTCACCATCTCCTGGGTCCGCTCGATGAGAGCGCGGAAATCGAGCTTCTCCTCCACCCAGTGAGCGGCCTGCTCGACGATGAACCCCAGCCCCATTGAGAGGGTCTTGGAGTTGACGACAAAGGTCTCCAGGCCCTTCACCTGCTCCGCGGCCATTCGAACGGTGTCGGCCGTAGCGCTCAGCCCACTGGAGATGTGAACGGCCAGGGCGTGGGTGAAGCCGCTGTCGCGAACCTGGGTCAGGAGGTCGGCGGCCTCCTGGGGAGATGGAGTGGAGGTCGTCGGGACTTCTTCCCCGAAGCGGGCGTATATCTCCTCGGGGGTGATGTCGACGCGGTCGCGGTAGGTCTGCTTGGCGTAGACAATGTGAAGCGGTAGGACATGGATGCCGTGGCGACTGATCGTGGAGCTGTCGAGGTCGCAGGTGCTGTCGGTGACAAGTGCGATGTTCTGGTCCACTAGTAGCCCCCCATCGGTGCAAATCGTGGTGGCCATATTCCGCGAAGGCGGGCCGACCCCCTGCCGGAGATCCGGACTCTCCACGGCCAGGCGTCCGCCGACTGGGGCGGCGGCCGGGCACCGATGGTAAGCACGAAGTCAACCTCTGGTTCGCCACCCCGCGGAGGGAAGTGGTTGACGTCGAGGTGCGGGATGTTGGATAGAAAGTGGCCGGCGACGCTCTCGGCCAAGTGTCCGGCGAGATCGGCTAGATGCGGATCCTCCCGCAGCCGAGAAGGATCGAGGGGGACGACCTCTCGGAGCCAGCTTGCCCTAAGCCCGTGGTCACACAGGCAGACCTTGCTGTCCCCCTTCCGGCCTTTAAGGGCCAGGCGGAAGACCTCCTCCAACAGATTGGCGTCTCGCTTCATCCCCCGGCTGCCCAGGCGCAGATCGTGCTGGATGGCGCGTTGGATGACGGTCTCGTTGAGTTGATCGGCGATCTGCGGCCACGGAACATCGGGATTGGCTTGGGCCATGGGGTAGCCGCCGCGCTCCGAAAGAGCGGCGAATGCCTGATCGCGCGGAACCTGGCAGCGGCGCCCGTGAGCCCGCACTTCCGTCCAGAAGTCCTGGCGAGCCAGAGCCTCTAGCCCATCGCCTGAAAGCAGTGGAGTCGTGAAGATACTTCGCGACAGCCAAGGGGAGGGTGGCGTCAGAGAAGCCCATCTGGGACATAGCCAACCCCTCCTCTACCTGACCTGCGCAGCTTTCTCGCCCTTCCCGGCTCGTCCGACCACTCGAGGTTGGCCCTGGCGCGGAACTTGGCCGGCGCGGGGGTCGTAGAAGGGAACAGGCGTTAGAGAAACCCGTCTAGGCCGGCGCTCCGGTCCAGGAAGCGAAGGAGGGTGTTCCGTGAGAGAACAGCGGTTCAGGGAGTATTGCGCCAAGCGGGGCTTTAGCCCGGAACAGACGGAGGTCCAGGTGTCGGCCGTCCGGGACTTCGAGGCATTCTTGGCCGCTCGAGGGGACCTCAAGGCCGGCGTGGAGGTCTTGAAGGGCTACCTGACCGAGCTGATCGACAAAGGCTTGAACTCCGAGGAGAGGTTGCTGGCGCTGGCCCGCTACGGCTTCGCGACAGACAACAACACCCTTTTCATCTACATGGTCGGCGTGCTGAGCGGTCGCGAGGTCGTGTCCAACCTGTCCACCCGGGCCGCCAAAGTTGCTGGAAGAGCGGCGCGCAACGCCGTGTTCGCGGACCTTGCGCTACCGCCCCTTGGCTCGCCGCAGGAGGGGTACGTCGAAGTGACGCGGCGGCTGGTCGAGGGCCTGCGGGCGAGGCTTCGCGTCGACACGTGTCGCGACGTCCTCGCCGGGAACAACCACGGCATTCCAAGGCGGACATTCTCGCGTCTCCGCCGGATCTACCGCAAGTCCGGTCTCGACGCGGTGCTGCGCTTCCCGGCGGTCGTGGACCATGTGCGCCGGAATCCGGAGATACAGTCCGGCGTGAGGGTCGGCCAGTCCATCTTCGTCAGCAAGATCCCCTATGCCCCGGTGGCCTACCTCGGGGAGACCGACCCGAAGCTGAGGCGCTACCACATGTGTCACTGTCCTTTGGCCAGGGCCTCCATCCTCGGCGACGGACCGACCGTGCCGCCGCTCTGGTGCTACTGCAGTGGAGGCTACGAAAAGCTCGCGTTCGACGTAATCTTCCAGCGGCCGGTGCGGGTGAAAGTCCTGGAGAGCGCGTTGGCAGGCGATCCGGGGTGCCGCTTCGAGATCGAGATACCGGAAGGGGAAGTCAAGTGACCCCTGAGATCGCTAAGGGCTTGGCGAGATGAGCAGACCGGGGGACAACCCGCTCAGGGGTAGCCCCCGGCTATCTTCGTAGCCACCACCTTCCTCACGGTGGCCCGGGGCGTCGCCGCGATAGCCGGGCGCCACCGACGTAGAACGGGGCCCCGGCCCGTCTGCGAGATGACCGCTAGAACCTCCTCGTCCACGGGTGCCCCACGTGCTCGATCCGGAAGCCAATAGCCTCGTAGAAGGCCTGGCCCGAGCCCACGCGTAGCCCCGCTCAAGGACCAAGGCCCGGAGCGGCTCGTCGCGGTCCCCGATGTGGATTCGCAGCGCGGCTTCCTCGTCGGTCAGGTTCTCCTCGGCGTGGTCGAGCATCTGGCCCGGGAGGTCCTTGTAGCCGGGACAACGCTGGAAGAAGACATCGCCCCGCTTGGGGTATTCTGTCGTCACCGCCCCCACGATCTCGCCATCGTCATTCTCCCAGACGCCGATGAGTTCTTCCCAGAGCCGAATGGCTTCCCGGCTCGCCTCCACGCTGGGTTCTTCGTTCGATACCCCAGTTGCAGAACCGTCCGAGAGTCTCATGGGTGTCCACGAGGAGCGCGGCCCCTCCCGCGAGCAGGGCGCCCGCGCGCAGACGCTCGCGCGGCAGGTCTGCCCGCTGCCCGGGTCGAACGGAGCTTGGCCGGTCGCCGGCAACTCAAACTCCCGGGGGGATCAGGCCCATGCCCAGACATGGCGCCACCAGGATTGACGACCTCTACAGCATCGACCCCCACCTGCCCGCCTTCGACGAGCGGAACATCATGTTCCGGCGGGCCCTCTGGGATTCGCCCATAATGGACCGGGCCCGGCTACAGGACAACGCCCTGACCAATCACATCGTCCGCGGCCGGCCCGGCTTCAGCGATCTCGACTACGCCCTGATGACGGCCGCCTGGTCGGTGGTCGAAGCGACCAACACCGACACGGGCATCGGGGCCCGGAGTGGCCTCTACGTTAACCGGACAGCCAGCCACCCGGCGTACGCCACCGGCTCCGGCCTCCCCGCCCCGCGACCCCTCCCCCCCGCCGAGGCCACCCGCTTGGTCAAGAAGGTGGCCCGCTACCTCGGAGCCGACCTCGTCGGGATCACCGAGACGGATCCCCGCTGGTTCTACAGCCGCTGGTTCTCCCGCCAGGGCGAAGGCCGGATTGAGTTTCCATCGTCCCGAGACGCCGCCGGCCTGGACGCGGACGCCGCCGGCCTGGGCGCTGACGCCACCGGCCCGGGCGCTGACGCCGCCGGCGCCTTCCATATCCCCGCCGGGATGAAGTGGGTCATCGTCGTCGCGGTCCGGCAGGACATCGCCACAACTCGGGGCGGATCGACCCTCCTGGCCGGCGCCGCCACGGGGCAAGGCTACCTCAAAATGGCCCTGGTCACCCACGCCCTGGCCGAGTTTCTGGCCGCCCTGGGCTACCAGGCCTTGCCCTCGGGGAACGATCTGGCCCTCTCGGAGCCCCTGGCCATCGCCGCCGGCCTGGGGGAACTCGGCCGGAACGGTCTTCTGATCACACCGGGGTACGGACCCAACGTGCGCCTGGCCAAGGTCTTCACGAGCCTGCCGCTGGCCGCCGACCGTCCCCGCGACTTCGGGGTCCGGAAGTTCTGCCGCGTCTGCAAGAAATGTGCCGACCACTGTCCGTCCAAGGCCATCGCGAACGGCGAAATGACCCGGGAACCGGCCTGCCCGTCCAACAATCCGGGCGTTCTAAAGTGGCCGGTGGACGTCGAACGGTGCTACAAGTTCTGGAACGTCAACGGCTCCGGTTGCTCGACCTGTGTTGCCGTCTGCCCGTACACGAAGGACTCGGCCCACCACTGGCACCACGCCCTGGCCGCCCGGCTGGCGCCCGTCGCCCCCAGGGTCCTGGTTTGGCTCGACGATCTCCTGGGCTACGGGGTCAGCCGGCCCGGGGACTGGTGGGGAGAGAGATAGCGGAAGGCTCGCTCGCAAGGGATTCGGCCATCATAGCCGGAAAGACCCAGCGAGGCGAGTAATGGTGACCCATCGCAGCCGGGCTGTGTTTCCCAAAGCTGAAGGCGACGGTCCCGCCCTCGGGCCGACTATCGCCGCTCTTTACGGCTTCCCCGAACCGGTCCGGGTACGGAAACTCGGCGATGGCCTCGGGTCGACCTACATTGTCCAGGCGCCCGGCCGGCAAGCTGTTGCCCGCGTGAGCAATTCCTCCCTACGGCCGGCAACTCACCTCACCTTCGAACTCGAGCTTCTGGCTTCCCTCGAGGCGCGAGGCCTGCCCGTGGCCGGCCCCTGCCGACTGACCGACGGCACCCTCTTCGCCGTCCTTGACGACCCCTCGCGCGGCGAACGACACCTGGCTCTCTACCGCTTCCTCACCGGCCACCAGCCGCGGCTTACCCTTGAGACCGGCCTGGCCCTGGGCCGGCTCCTGGCGGAGTTCCACGTAGCGGCCGAGATCGTCGGTCCTCCCGGGACACTGCCACACCTGGACCGGAGGGCCCTAATCGAGGAACCCGTGGCCTCCGTGAAAGAGCGGCTCACCAGCCCGACCGGAGCGGAGACCTCGATGACCCTGGACTCCGTGGTCGGGTTCCTCGCCCGCCTCTGGCCCGAGGCCTCTTCCGAACCGGGCGCCTACGGGCTCGTGCACGGAGACAGCCACCACCTCAATTTTCTGGAAGATGATGGGCGGCTGGCTCTCTTTGACTTTGAACTCCTGGCTCGCGGCTGGCGCGCCTACGACCTGGCCACCCTCATCTGGGGGACTTTCGGTCGCGGGGGTGACGCTGCTCTGTGGGACGCGATGGTCCGCGGTTACTCGTCGGTTAGGCGTCTCGGCGAGAGCGAGGCCCGGACGGTGCCCGTCTTCGTCGCCCTGCGCCAACTCTGGTGGCTGGGCTTCCACGCCCGGCACTGGGGCCGCTGGCGTCGCCCATGGCTCAACCCCGGGTTCTTCGACGGAGGCGTCGAGCTTCTCCAGTTCATCGCCGCGCAGGCCTGTGGCTACAACGAGAGTAGTGGCGATGAGTAGTTCCACGGGAGGCGCGAGGGTCCGCTGGGACTGGCGGTACAGCAATCGCACCGGCGAACGCGTGGACCTCTGGGTGGCCCTGCCCCCCGACCTGCCGTGCCAACCCGGGCCCCGGATCGTCAGGTCCTCTCCGCCCGGTTTCCCCGGCGAACCCACCCTAGCGGGGGGGCCGAACCGGGTGGCCTTCGTGTCACTCCCACCGGGCGAACTGGCCCGCTTGACGGTGGAGGTGGTTCTGCCGGATGAGCCGGCCGGACTGGCCGGGCCCTCGCCAGCCCCTGACCCCTCGGCCTACCTGGGCTCCAGCGCGCTCATCCAGGTCAACGACGAGGTCAGGGCCGAGGCCCGGGCCGCGGTGGGTGAGGCCGCCTCTTGTGTCGAGCGGGCCCGCCGCCTCTTCCGTCATCTTCTCAACACATGCCGCTACGTCTGGCCTCCATCCGAGCGGGGGAGCGAGAGCATGCGCAAGAACCGCCTGGGGGACTGCGGGGAGTACTCGTTCCTCTACGCCGCGCTGTGCCGCTCGATAGATCTCCCGTGCCGGGTCCTGATTGGCACGCTTCTCGGCCGGCGCATGCGCCCCCACGTCTGGAACGAGGTCTACCTGGACGGGACCGGCTGGATCGGAGTTGATGTTCGTGTCGATGAGATTGTGCTCAAGAGACTGGCCGGTCGCGGTGCCCGGTGGGCCGCCCGGCGACTTGAACACCGCTTCGGGCGCCCGCGCTCCGACCGTCTGGCCTTCTCTGTGGACCCTTGTGTCCTCCTCCACCCCCCGTTCGAGGAGAGACCGGCGCCTGAAGGAGCGCGGGACTTGGTCGTGGCCGGACGGCAGTTCGCCTGGGGTTTCGAGACCCTGGAGGGCGCGGCCCCCTACCTTCAACCCTGCTACATTAGATTCCACGGCAACAGGGCGCCGGCACGTCCCAGCGATTATGTCGGCCACTGGCGGCTGAGGCGTCTCTAGGGGCCGTCCAGGAGAGCCATCCGGTGTTGCTCGCAGATCCACGGGAGCCCGGAGACGCGGTGCTCGGGCGCCGGATGCTCGAGCCGGGGTCCCTCCACCGCAAGCCGGGCAAGGTCGAGGAAGTAGGGGCGGCCGCCAAGGACCGTGCGGTCCATGGGGTCGTGGACAGATCCCAGTTCGGCCCCAGGCACGCCAAGGAGGCCCAAGCAGGGGTAAATGAAACCGGCGTCATCCACGTGGAGACGGATTCGGGAGAAGCAGGGGGCCACCGGATTGGGGGGCTGGGGCAAGGAGCCCTCAAGTAGCGACCCGATCGGGAAGACCGTCATGTCGGACTGGTTAAAGATCGGAGAATCGAGGAGGCCCATGTCCCGGAGCAGGTGGAACGGAGCGATGAGACCCACCCTCGCGTCCGACCGGCCGATGATCCGTTCGACGAAGGCTGTCGCCCCCGCGGAAAGAGCGGTGTCGGAGTCCAGAACACGGAACCCCACGTGGTTGTAAGTCTGATCGCTGATGAGGTCGATGAACGCGTCCTCCAGAGCCATGGCCTCGGCCAAATCCACCGCTATCGAGACCCCAAAGCCCAGGGAATGGGCCGTCCGCCCAAACTCCTTGAGGCGGGGAGCCGCGCTGAGAAGGTCGTTCCCCACCAGGGCCATCTCACGGTGGTAGAGCAGGTGAAGGCGGCGCCCTTCACTTAGACCGAGGACTTCCTTGTACCAGGCGTCGAACCTGGTGACCCAGTCGCAGATAGCGGAGACGGGCAGGCCCAGATCATCGCCCTGGGCGGAGGCCATGAAGGCTGCCGAACGGAGCCAGTAGGCCAGGGGGAGCCTGCCCGAGGCAAAGTCGAGCGCCAGTTCCGGTCGGGTCATGATGAAGTCTCCTTGAGGCCCTCGAGCCCGTGGGCCTCGAGCTGACGAACCACCGCCTCCAGGGCTCGCCGGTGGGACTCGGCGAAGTGCTCCGCGGCCGCGTCGACGCACTCACGCCGGGAGAAGAACGACCAGCACATCTGGCAGATGCTGTTGTAATTGCGCCCAACCTTCACCCCGCGGCCCTCAATAATCTGGGCCAGGACCGCGATGCCCCGGAAGACGATCAGGCGGAGGAGCGGGGAGTTGGACATGGCCTCGGCGATGTCGACGATGGACTGCTGTCGGATGTTGCCGGTTATGTAGTTCTCGGTCTGGTCCAGACCGGCGCAGCACGGGTAGACGTTGCCAAAGGAGTTGACCACCAGGTTGAGATTGCTGTGACAGGCATCATCCAGGCTGGTTCGTGAGACGTAGAAATCATCCGGATCCAGTTCCCGGGCGGCTCGGCCGCTGGCAAAGACCGGCCCGGAGGTGATCCGGACGGCCTTCTCCACTGCCTCAGCGGAGAGGTGGCTGAGGGCCTCGGCGACACCGTGCGATCTCGTGGTCAGCACCCGGAGGTTGGCTTCGACATCACACTCGTGGCAGGCCTCGATGCAGTTCTCGATGGCCTCGGGCGCGACAAAGGCCCGGTGCCAGGCGTCCCAGCTTATCTCAAGCGTTGTCAAGCCGGCGTCCCGGGCGCGCCGGACGATGTCGAGGGCGCGCGTCCGGCGGCGGGCCCAGAAGGCGTTGGTGACCGAGGTGATATCCAGGAAGCCGCTATCGCGAGCGACCCGTAGGAGGTGAAGACAGGTGTCGACATCCAGAAAGGCTTCACCTCCGGAGAGGTGAAACCGGGGGAAAAGGGTCTCGATGCGTAGCGACTCCCGGATGACTGTCTCCTGTTCCTCAACGGTGAGTGAGGCCTCTCCCCAGACGTCGGAGCCCTTTGGTCCAGCGGACTGGTAGCACATCTTGCACCTGGCGTTACAGCGGTTCGTGTTCTCGATGACCAGGCTGTGAAAGGTCATCGGCACATGCAGGAACTGCGCGTAAGCCATTAGGTCGCGGTCCATTGTCACTTCGCTCATGGAGTCCCTGACCCCGGCGCCGGCCGGCAGGGCTCACCTCCCACGTCTGCGGCTCCATATCGGTTTGGCGGGCAGACCGGACAATGTCGCCAGCCTGCCCGCCCCTTGACCCTGCCTTGATGGCGATCGTGAAACTCCCTACATCGGCCCGCCGCCCCTTAGCTTGGGCGACTTGATATCGAACTTGGCGCCTCCCGGCAGGCGGATACCGTCCGGTCCAAGACCAACCAGGACTCTGGCGTCCATCGGCTTCTTGGACCGAATCAGGGTGACGACCATAGTCACGACGGCCGCGACTGCCACGACGACCGCGGCGGCGGCCACCACCCAGGCCTTGCCCCCGCCCGGTGACCGCATGTCCAGGACTTGGCCGACCACCTTGTCCCCGTAGCGGCGCAGAATGTCCGGATCGACACCCTGGTCGTTGATGACGTTGTGGACGACCATCTGGACCACTTCAGGGCTGATAACGACCCCGTGCTCAAGGCAGTACCCCTTGGGGTTCTTGATGAACGTGTCTGCCTCGCCCTTGTTGTCCATCAATCCCTTGAGGAAGGCAACTTGAGCTTCGACGGGCGGCTCCCCGGCTTTCTTGAGGGCGACTGCTACCTTGTCGCGAAGTTCCTTTGACCTCGCGGCGTCCTCAGCAATGCGGTGCTGAATATCTGACATCGACAATCCCTCCCCCCTCTACCTAGCCAGTATCTTTCTCTAAAGGCACAAAGCACCTGCCCAATCAAGAATACCCAGGGCTTTGACGGCTCGTCAAGAGGATTGTGGCGGCCTCGTCGGAGACGAGGTAGCCGTCATCGAAGTCGTCGCCGGCGGCGGTTAGGCCCTCTCCCCCCGGCACTTCTCGCACAAGTCCTCGTCCGGGTCGCTGTCCGGGGTCTCGAACGGCTGGCCGCAGGAGTAGCAGAAGACGATGTCGTCCATGGCCCAGGTGCGGCCGCAGGCGAAACATTTGTACCAGGGGGTCTCCTCGGACCGGCCGACGTCGAGGAGGGTCTCGCGCCGGCAGCCGGGGCATCGGTAGGGGATGCGCTCGTCCCGAGCGTCGAACATGACCTGGGCATACTCGCCGGCCACCGCCTCCGGCTCGCCGGTGTAGCCGCAGTAGAGGCAGACGGGCCCGCCATCGACAACAAGGGTGCTCTCCATGCGGCAGTAGGGACAGGCGAGGTAGCTCTCACCCGGCCGCCGGCCGGCGATGCGCCGGAGCCGGTCTCCAACGTAGCTGTCAAGTTCCTGCAGCTTGGCCTGGATGCGGGCCAGGAGGGCGGTCAGGAGCTCGGTCAGCCTGGCCGGGGGAACCGAGTCGACGAACGGAACGACCACGGCGCAGGCGATGGCCGCCAGGACGGGCTTGGTCTCCACGAAACCGCGGGATTCGAGTTGGTTCCTCGCTCTGGATAGGCTCTCAATGCCCCAGCGCCACCTGGCCGGCGCCTGGAGCCCGCAGACTTCCGCCAGGCGGGTGAGGCCCTCGACCATCCCAACCGGCGCGAAGTCCCCGCCCTCGTAGGCCTCCCGGGCGGCCTCACCGGGCTCGGCGAAAACCAGGGACCAGTGTTCCTGCCTGAGCCTCTCGCGGAGGAGAGTTCCCACGCCGGCGGCCAGATCCAGGACAACGTGCTTGCGCTCACGCGGGTCGGGCTCGGCCGTCGCCAACGCCTCGAGGCTGCCCAGGACAAGCTCTAGCCCACTCTCGATAGGATCAAGGTGAACGCGTCCGCTGAAGAGTTCCTCCTGCACGGGGGAGCGCTCCTTTCCGGCACGGGGACGTTTGGTTCGTGACCGGTTGCCCGACTACCTGCCATTCTACCCCATAACCGTGCCTACCCGGCCTCCTGCGTGACCTACCCGGGCTCCGGCGTGGCCTACCCGGGCTCCAGCGCGGCCTACCCGGGCTCCGGCGCGGGGTGGCAGGGGCAAAAACTCCTTTGTTGAAAGGTGTCGCCAGAGGTCGAGGAAGAGCGGGGCCGCAGGGACCGGTGGTGGAGCGGGGCCGCAGGAACCGGCGGCGGAACGGGGCCGCAGGAACCGGCGGCGGAACGGGCCCAGAGAAGCGAAGGGAGTCGGTGCGAGTGACTTCGGACCGGGGGGCGAAGGACCGGGGCGCGAAGGACGGGGGGGCCAAGACAGTTGGCGCCTGCCACGACCCCTACCTTCGCTGCGCCTTCTACGGCGCGGCCCAGACAGCCGTCGGCGTGGCCCACGCCTGCGTCCTGGCCCACTCGCCCCAGGGCTGCGAACTCCTCGTCGGCACGGCCTTCGGCTGGCAACAGGCCGACTACATCGAGACCAAGAGCCTGTGCACCAAGCTCTGCGAAGATGAGATCGTTCACGGCGGCGAAGAGACCTTGGCCCGGACCATCGAGGAAGCCAAGGTTTTCGACGTGCCGGTGGTCTTTGTCCTCTCCGCCTGCGGCCCGGAGATAGTGGGCGACAACATCGCGGCCGTGTGCCGGGAGATGGCGACCAAGGTTCCCTTTCGCCTCGTGCCCATCGAGTGCGCCGGCTTCCGGGGCTCCCAGTACGATGGGGTCGACATCGCCCTCGACGCCGTTCTGAAATCCATGCTGGATGAGCCGGGTGAGTTGCCGGCTGAGCGCACCATCCCCAATTCCGTGGTCCTCATCGCCCCCCACGGGAGCTCTAACCCCACCTGGCCAGGGGACCTCACCTGGGTGAAGGCGACCCTGGAACGCCTAGGCCTGCGGGTTCTAGTCTCTTTGACCCACCGGACCCCCCTGGAAGACATCGGCCTGGCCGCGCGGGCCGAATGGAGTCTGGTTCTCTCCCACGACTGCGGCTACAGGGCGGCCGCGGAACTGGAGGGCCGCGGCGTGAAGCCGCTTCTTCCGGAGGTTCCCCTGCCCATCGGCTTCGCCGGGACCACGCGCTGGATCAGGGTTCTCGGGGAAACCCTTGGCCGCGAGCGCGAGGCGGAGACCCTGATAGACGAGGGTGAGAAGTTCACCGTCGAACAGTGCCGGCGCCAGGGGCTCGAAATCCAGTTCTTCAACCGAACCCGCGTCGCCATCCTGGCCGACGCCACCCTCGGCCTTCCGCTTCTAAGGGTCGCCGTCGAGGATCTTGAGATGGAGCCGGTGGCCGTAGGCCTCCGCTCGAACCAGCCCCGAGCCCTGGCCATGCTGGAGGCGGAGGCGAAGGAACTCGGAACCCCCCTCCCCGTTGTTCCGGGCCTCGACGTCTACGGGGCCAAGCGCATTCTGACCGATCTCCGGCCCGACGCCGTCCTGGCCAGCAACATCGAGCGCCACATGGCCGCCGAGGCCGGGGTCACCTACTGCTTCCGCGTCGCCAACCCCGTCTCGCGCTTCCGCCTGACCGACCGGGCCTACTTCGGCTACACGGGGTTTCTCAACCTCATGGAGATCATCCAGAACGACTGGTGGGATACCTTCAGGTCGAAGAAGAAGAGATGGGAGGCGAAGTGGTAGGCCCACCGCGGCCCGGCATCCTGCCGCCGACACGGCGTCTAGCGACCCGCCGAGGTCTGGGCCAGGTAGAGGGTCAGGTCCCGCGCGACCGTGTCTCGGTGGAACTTCTCGTGGTACAGGAAGCGACGGAAAAGCTTGCGGGCGGTCCAGATCTCGCCGTCCGCTTTCCGGGTAGCGACCCTCTCTTCGGGCGTGAGGTCGCTCATCCGGCGGACGACCAGTTCCCGGCTCTGGGCCAGCTTGTCCCAGACATCCGAGCGCCGCGGCAGTTTCTCGACATCGGACCAGAAACGGCCCAAATACCAGCGCTCGCAGTGGGCGACGTGCCGAAGCTGCGCGCCGATCGGCATCCGCTTGGGCTTGGACCTGAACGAGTAGGCCTCCAGAGAAAGGCCGTCCCGGAGAGCGAGGAGGGTGAGCCGCATCTGGGTCATGAGAGCCAGGTAGGCGGCTATCTCCTCCGGACGAAGCGGTTCGAGGTCGCGGCTGAAAGTGGCCCGGGTGTCTCCAGTGGCCACCTTCCCCCGGCGGTTCATGGTTTCCCTGATCACTAGTTCGGGGCTCTCGCCCTCGCCCCACGACTCTTTGAGCAGACCCACCCTCCCGCAGGCGACCAGCAACTCCCGGAGCCGACCGGCCTCCCCCACGGCCTCGGCCAGCGCCGACTCCAGGCTCGCCCCCCGGGCCAGAAGCCCGGGCGGGTCGAAGGTGTAGAGTAGGCAAGCTCCGTCGCCGCCGATTTCGGCCCAGACTTCCAGTTCTGGCATCCCCGCCGCCTCCACGACCGGATTTCACCCGCCGACCACCTTCCTCCTTCCGGCTCGTCCGTGACCCCTCTTTCTCCGACGGCTCTGAAGGTGGCCGCCGGGCGGCGTCCAAGAATGGCCCAGCGGCCCGATGAGTGGGTTCCGAGAAACTGGGTGAGCCGGCGGATGAAGCAGATAGCCATCTACGGCAAGGGCGGCATCGGTAAGAGCACCGTGGCCTCCAACCTATCCCTGGCCCTGGCGGGGAAGGGTCATCGGGTCATGCAGGTCGGCTGCGATCCCAAGCGTGACTCCACTCGCACCCTGACCGGCGGCCGCCTCATCCCGACGGTCCTGGAGACCTTCCGCGACCGCCTTCGTTTGGGGCAGGACGAGTACAGCATCACCCTCGAAGAGATCGTCCATCGCGGCGCCGGCGGGGTTCTCTGCGTCGAGTCGGGCGGGCCGGAGCCCGGCGTCGGCTGCGCCGGACGCGGCGTGCTCACAGCCATTCAGATCCTCAGGGACCTCCGGGCCTTCGAGACTTACGACCTGGACGTTGTCATTTACGATGTTCTCGGCGACGTGGTCTGCGGTGGATTCGCCCAACCCATCCGGGCCGGTTTCGCCCGGAACATCTACCTCGTCTGCTCGGGCGAGTTCATGAGCCTCTACGCCGCCAACAATATCGCCAAGGCCATCGCCCGCCTGGCTCAACAGGGAGGGTCGGTCCTGACCGGAGTGATCTGCAACAGCCGGGGTAAACCCGACTTCGAGCGGGCGGTCCTGGGCGAGTTCGCGGTTCGCCTGGGCACCGAACTGGTCGGCTTCATTCCCCGGAGCGACGACATCCTGACTGTGGAGGCCCAAGGCCGCACGGTCATGGAGGCCGCCCCGCGGTGCGCCGCCGCCGGGGCTTTCCGTGAGCTAGCCGGACGGATCCTGGCCGGGTCGGTAGACGACGGTCCCCCGCGAGTAGACGACGGTCCCCCGCGAGGGCAAGGGGCCGCCGCGGCGGGTGGGGTGGGCCGGGCGGGGGCCGCTCCCACGCCTCTGGAACTCGAGGAACTCGAAGGGCTGTATCGTGGCTTTCTCCCCGGGACCGGTGCTGGGGGCTAGGCCGGGCCGCCTCCCCGGGACCGGTGCTGGGGGCTAGGCCGGACCGGGCCGCCTGCCCGGAATCAGGGTCGAGCCGTTCGGTCGAAACAGTGGAAACAGTGGTGGTGAGCGTGTCGCGAAGTGGGCAGCCCAACGCGGGCCCGGTGGAGCATCCCTGTTACGGGGAGGCCGCCCATGCGCGCTACGCCCGACTCCACCTCGCGGTCGCTCCCCGCTGCAACGTGACCTGCGCCTACTGCGATCGCCGGGTTGGCGACTGCGCCCATGTCGCCCGGCCCGGTGTCACGGCGCGTATCCTCCCTCCCTCCGAGGTTCCCTCCCTTGTTCGCCAGACGCTCCTGGCCGAGCCCCGCCTCCGCGTCATCGGGGTCGCCGGTCCGGGGGAACCCCTGGCCAATCCCGAGACCTTCGAGGCCCTGGCCCTGGCCAGGGAGGCCTGGAAGCAGGCAATCCTCTGCCTGTCCACCAACGGTCTTCTCTTGGAGGAGAAGGCGCCGGAACTGGCCCGGCTGGGGGTGCGGACGGTCAGCGTGACCGTGAATGCCGTCTCGCCCGCCGTGGGCGCTCACATCTACCTGGAGGTGAGACCCGAGCCGGCTCCCGGAGAGCAATGTCTTGTCGACGGGGAGTCCCTGGCAAGCCGTCACCCTCTGACGGGCGAACTCGGGGCGGCCTTCCTGGTTCGCCGTCAACTGGCCGGCATCCGCCGGGCCGTCGCGGTCGGCTTGACGGTGAAGGTGAACACCGTGCTCATCCCCGGAGTCAACTTCGAGGGAGCGGGGCCGGGAGCGCTGGAGACGGGGGTGGCGGAGTCGGGGGCACGGCAGCCGGGAGCGCTGGAGACGGGGGTGGCGCGACCGGGCCGGTCTGAGATCGGTCTGGTGGCGCGGGCCGCGGCCCGGGCCGGGGCATCCCTCCACAACATCGTCCCCCTGATTCCTCTTGGGGCCATGGCCGACCGGCCTCGACCGTCCTGCGACGAACTCCGCCGGGCTCGGCGTGAGGCGGCCGGCTTCCTGCCTCAATTCCGCCTCTGCCGGCAGTGCCGCGCCGACGCCGTGGGGGTGCCCGGCCAGGAGGACGGGGATTGCCGCGGCTCGCCAGATTGATCGGCGGCACGTGAGGCGGACAGGGAATCGGTGGCTGCGCCGGGAGGTAAGCCGCAACGGTCTGGGTATTGGCAGACTAAAGACAAAGAAGAGGATCCCAAAGCGCAGACCCCTCTGAACCATCTGATGCGCTTGGATATCCACTTCTGCTCCCTCCTGTCAAGCCAGACCCAGGGTGTCCACTGAAGCGGGGCAGGCCCATGGTGGCCAACCGGGTCCTGGCGCCGATGAGCAAGCTGGCCGCAGCGGAATGGGCCACGAGCGAGACTTGGATCGATGGGGTCGACCGGCTGGAGGCCCCGCACCTTTACCGGGCCATGGAATTTCTCTTGGAGGCCAGGGAAGAGGTCGAACGAGAGGTCTACTGCCAGGTGGCCGACCTTCTGAACCTTGAGGTGGACCTCCTGCACTTCGACACCACCAGTACCTACTTCGAGGTGGAGGAGCCGGACGAACTTCGGAGACAGGGCCACAGCAAGGACACGCGGCCGGACCTCACCCAGGTGGTCGTGGGCCTGGCGGTGACCCGGGACGGCATCCCGGTCAGGTCCTGGGTCTGGCCGGGCAACACCAACGACATGACGGTCATCGAAGAGGTCAAGAGGGACCTCATCGGCTGGAAGCTCGGACGGGTGATCACTGTCGTGGACCGGGGCTTCCGCTCGGAGGAGAACCTCAGGATCCTGCAACGCGCCGGCGGCCACTAAATCGTGGGCGAGAAGCTAAGGTCGGGGGAGGAGCGCACCGAGGAGGCTCTCTCTCGCGCGGGCCGGTTCAAGACGGTGCGCGAGAACCTCGAAGTCAAGGAGATCGTGGTGGGCGACGGGGAGAGGCGGGTACGCTATGTCCTGGTCAGAAACCCCCTGGAGGCCGAGAGGGACCGCGAGACGCGGGAGACCATCCTCGCCCGGGTGTAAGAAGTATCTCCGGAGGATCGGAGACCTCAAGGGAGAGCCCCACACCAAGGCCTGCTGCGCGCTCATCGCTCACCCCAGCCTGGGCCGCTACGTCAAGACCGACAAGAAGGGCCAGCCCAGGCTGGACCAGGCCAAGGTGAAGGCCGAGGAGAAACTTGACGGCAAGTATCTCCTCAGCACCTCCGACGACACCCTCTCCGCCGAGGATGTCGCCCTGGCTACAAGCAACTCCACGAGGTGGAGGATGCCTTCCGGACCCTCAAGACCACGCTGTCACTGAGGCCGGTCTACCACCGCCTCGAGGACCGCATCCGGGCGCACGTGCTCCTATGCTGGCTGGCCCTCCTCCTGGTGCGCGTGGCCTCCGTGAGGACCGGCCAGACCTGGGCTGAACTCCGCCGGGCCCTGGAGCGGATGCATGTTGGTGAGTTCGGGTCCAAGGACGGTAGGGTCTTGCAGCGGACCGAGACCACTCCGGAACAGGTCAAGGCGTTCAAGGCCCTGAAGGTCAAGGAACCACCCCGGTTCCTGGCCCTGATACCGAACCCCACTTCCAGCAAACCCCGCTCCTAGTATCACGCCTTCTCGCGGCCAAGGTCCCCGAATGCCCATCTGGCGCGTGTTGCGGCCCCGCGTTGCGCTAGGGACTGTCGAACTCGGAGTTACCGGCTTCGCTATGACCACCATGGATGCCTACGGGCCGGGGTCGTGCACCTGGGTCCAGTTGGCCAGCGACACCCATTATCGGGGAATCGGAACAAGCAGGTACTTGAGCGGCGGGAAGCGATCAATCGGCACGCCCGCTAGGTACAGGCCCTGGATAATGATCCATATCGCCAATATGCGCATCACAGGGACGTGAAATCGAGGCGGCGGGATGGCTGGCCTGTACCGTCTCCAAAGCATAGACGGCCAAATAAAATGAACGATTCCTATGATGATCAATGAAATGGCGATCAACATGGGGCAACCTCCTAATTCTGGTCAGGGCCAAACTGGACTGGCGCCTCAATACTCAACGGGACCACGGATGTACTCCAGACCAAACCTGCGGTGTGCTCGCTCTTGGGGTAGTTGATGCCCATGTAGAACAACACCATGACCTCGCCCTTGGAGTTCGTACCCAGGTAAGCCGCACCTCCATTGTAGTAGAAATCGGTCACATTGACCCCAGTGCTCCTACCCTCGAAGTCTGATAGACTCTCGGTGTTCCAGGCCCATCCGCGGTCGATGTTGACTGACCAACCGAGTGACCCCACGATAGCCTGGCTTGTGTGAAAGTAGCGGGTTCCCCCTCCCCGCTGGGTCACGCGGTCGATCTGAAAGCCGATTCCTGCGTAGATGGAGCCTGAGGCACCGACCGAAAAAACCTCCGCCGTCGGTTCACCCAGCAAACCCAGCAGTGGCTCGAACGCCCCCTCTGGGGTAAGGAGTCCATTCTCCAGGGCCGTCAGGATACCCTCGACACGGTAGTCGTCCAAGCTCTTGTCGTCCAGCACGGTGTATCCACCCGGGTTGGCCTGGCGCAGAAGCACTGCTTCGTGGGCAATTCTGACTCGCCCTTCATCTGAAGTCGCGTTCTCATAGGCTTGCTTAAGTGCGAGCAGTTCCTTGTCCACCTCCGTGCCAATGATAGTGCCGTCAGGCAACAAGGCCGCGTGTCCTGTCGGATCGATGAATGTCACCGGGTTGCCCCGGCCATAGGCATAGAGGTTCTTCGTCCACGGCTCCCAAGTCCTGCCTTCCCAGGTGTCCTGGGTGATGAAGCGGCCGAGGGCGGGGTCGTAGTACCGGGCCCCCATGAGGTAGAGGTCGGGGGCGCTGTCGTAGATCGAACTCGTATACTTGAAGCTGTTCCAGGACTGCCCCGTGCTCTGGGTTAGGACTCCGAATTCGTCGTAGGTGTAGGAGGAGACTTTGACGTCGGCCGCGTCCGTCAGGGCCACCACCGAGCCGAGGCCGTCAAAGTGGTAGTATCTCGTCCCGGCGGTCTGGACGTTGCTGACGAGCCGCCCGCCGAGGCCGCGGATGTAGTAGGCGATGACCGCCCCGGCGCCGTCCCGGTCGGAGATCACCTGCCCCCCGCTATACTGGTAGAAGACCTCCACGTTGGGGTCTTTCATCCGAACGCGCCGGCCCTGGCCGTCATACTGATACTCGACCGTGGAGCCGTCCGGGCAGCCTATTCCCACCAGCCTGTTTTCTTCGTCGTAGGTGAAGACCGTGGTCCCCGAGGGCTGGACGAGCCTCAGTTGGTTTCCGCTTCCGTCATACTCGTAGCTCGTGGTTGTGGCGTCCGGGTGGGTCACCAGGGTGAGCCGGTCGTTGAGATCATAGGCGTAGGTTGTGGTCTTGGCTACCCCGCCGGTGGTGTCGGTCAGCTTGGCGCGGTTTCCGGCCTCGTCGTACCAGTACTCGGTGTAGGCGCCGCCCGGCCGGGTGGCCTTCTTGAGGCGGTAGTCCCCGTCGTACTGGTAGCTCGTCACGCCGGCGGAGGTGGTCGTCGTGAGGCGGTTGCCGGCGGCGTCGTAGGTGTAGTCGTAATCCGAGATCACCGTTGCCCCGTGGACGCCCTTGATTTCGGTGAGCCGGCCCACACCATCGTAGGCGCAGGTGATGACGTCGCCGTTGGGGTAGTCCACCTGATTGCAGCTACCCGCCGGGTCGTAGTGGTACCGGGTTACCCCTCCCGACGGGTCCGTGACCGTCTCGAGCCGGCCGAGGATGTCGCTCTGGTAGGTGATGATCCCCCAGTCGGTGGAGAGGGTCCCCCTCCGGGCCAGGTCGTCGTAGGAGTACCTCACTGTCCGGCCGAAGGGGTCGGTCTCGGAGGTGAGCCGGCCGAGGGCATTGTACTGGTAGACCGTGGTTCCCAGGCTGTCTTTCATGGTCAGCGCGTTCCCCACGGCGTCGTAGGTGTAGGACACCTCGGCTCCGCTGGGATACTGAACCTGGGTGAGGCGGTTTCGGGAGTCGTAGTCGTAGTTTGTCGTCTGGCCCTTGCCGTCGGTTCTGGTGGCCTGGTTTCCGCTCGGGTCGTAGGTGAACGAGGAGCTTGCCGGCCCGGCGCCCTCGAGGTCGGGGAGGACCACGGCGGTGCGCCGGTTCAGCTCGTCGTAGACGTAGGTTGTCACCCGGTTCACGTACTGCCCCCCGGAGTCTCTCACCCTGGTGGTCATCCGGGTCAGGTTATCGCTCTGGTCGTACTCGTAGGCGATGACCTCGCCCATGGGGTCGGTCACGGACAGGAGGCGGCCGAGGTCATCGTAGCTGTAGGCCATGACCTTACTGTTGGGATCGGTGACGGAGGTCTTGCGGCCGAGCTCGTCATAGGCGATGGCGGTCAGGCCGGCGGCGTTGGCGTAGGCCGTGAGGAGGTTTCTGTAGTCGTAGACGCCGGTCTCCCACCGGCCCAGGGGGTCGGTTACGGTAACCTTGTTCATCGTCGCGTCGTAGGTGTAGACAGTCGCCTGGCCCAGGCCGTCGATGACCCGCTTGAGCCGTCCGATCTGGTCATACTCGTAGGTCGCGGAGATGCCCCCGGGCTTGGTGACTGAGGCCCTATCATTGGCGTCGTCATAGGCCAGAGTGGTCTCGTTGCCGAGGGGGTCCACCACCTTGAGCGCGCGGCCGAGACTATCGTACTGGTATGTGGTTCTCCGGCCGTTCCCGTCGGTCCTGACCGCGACGTGACCCTGGGCGTCGTAGGCTACCGATTCGCTGGCGCCATCCGGGAAGAAGACCTTGATGGGGCGGCCGAGGAGGTCATACTCGTAGCGGGTCACGTTTCCGTTGGGGTCGGTCGCGCTCACGAGGTTTCCGAGCGAGTCGTACTGCGTCTCCGCCGAAACCGACGCCGTGCCGCCACCGGGCTGGGACACGTAGAGGGTTACCGTTTGAGGGTAGCCGTAGACATCATAGGTAAACTCGGCCACGTTTCCCCTCGGGTCGGTGGCAAAGTCGATGAACCCGGGCCGTTCCGGGTCGTAGTGGAACGTCGCCGTACGAAACGTGCTTTGGGTGGCGTCAATGCTCTCCGCCGCGGAAAGGACGTTGCCGCAACCATCGTAGGTGAACAGCGCCTCCGCCAGGAGGGCCAGCCTGTCCGGAGCGCTGTAGACCGACACCCCGCCAGGCAGATTGAATTGGTTGAAGGTCGTGACCGTGGTGGTCCCGGAGGGGTCGTGGGCCTCGATCATGTTGCCCATGGCGTCGTACTCGTAGAGCCAGGTGTTGTCCCAGATGTCCGTGAGCTGGGTCAGGTTGCCGTCGGCGTCGCATTGGAACAACGCCTCCCGGCCGAGGGCGTCCGTACGCTTCGCCAGGCTCCCGGCTTGGTCGTACTCCAAGAGCGTGCTCCTACCCCTGGAGTCGGTGACGGTGGTCCCGCGCCCGACGGGGTCGTAGACGAAGGAGGTCACCTGCCCGAGCGCGTTGGTGATCGATAGGCACTTTCCATCCACCAGGCTTACGAGGGTTTCGCGGCCCACCTTGTCCGCCACCGAGGTGAGCTGGTGGTAGGCGTCGTAGCGGTAGGCTGTCCGCTTGCCGGCCGGGTCGGTCACCAGGGCCAGGTTGCCCCGCGCATCGTAGGCGTACTGGTAGGCGCGGCCTTCCCAGTCGGCTACCTGGGTGAGGCGCCCCGCCGGGTCGTAGGTCAGGGTAACCAGGCGGCCGACCGGGTCGGTGATGCCGGTGAGGCGTTCCCCGGCGCCCGGCACGAGGGTGTAGGAGTACGTGAGGGTGTTTCCATTCCGGTCGGAGATGCTCGTGATCTTGCCCGTGGCATCGAACTCGTAGGTGAGTCCGTCCTTGCGGGCGATGGAGTATGTCCCGTCGGGATGCTTCGACAGGTCCATGAAGACGCCCGCCGGCCTGGCGTAGGCGCCGTCCGGGTTGAGGTTGAAGACGTGGGCCGACCCGTCGCCCTCCTGGAGAGTAATGTCTCCTAGCTCGTCTTCCACCAGCACGTAGTTGCAGTTCAAACTCCAGCCATAGCCGAAACCCAGATCCGACTGGCTCATGCTGTTGTAGATTCTTCTTATGACGACCCCGATGCTTGGCGCGGAACGGGCCAGGTCGGTCGCGGTGACCACCAGGTTCCCGGTGCTCACGTTGACGTATCCCTGGTACCGCCCAGATTAGCGCCGGCGAATGCCCAGAGGTCCTCAAGCCCCAGACGGTCCCGGCCGTCCCCCGCATAGCCGGCGATGGCACCGGCTTCGTTGGTGGGCAGGCTGACGTAGGCGCCCAGGACGGCCGTGACCCGGTAGTAGTAGCCGGCGCCGATGACACAGGTGGTGTCCGACCAGGAGGTTCCGGTCAGTCCACCGGCGATCTCGTGCGTGGCGTCGAGGGGGAACCCCGGCTCCGGGCCCCGGTATACGGTGTAGGTGGCGACGGGAGTTAGCGAGGCCTCCCACACCAAGTCGATGGTGGCCTCTCCGTCTCGGGCCGTGGCCCTCAGGTTCGAGGGAGGGCCGGGGCCTTGGTTTGAGACCGTGACCGCCGCGATGGTGGTCTCGGCAATCGTGACCCCCCAGTTAAAGAGCGTGGGGGTGCGCCCGGGGTCGCTGGTGGTGAGAGTCGCCCGGAGAACGATGGTCTGGCCCGGGGGGAACACGCATACCTGTCCCGGGATGGCCGTCTGCCAGCTTTGGCCCCCGTAGTTCTTGCCAGAGCGCTGCCATCACGGGACGCGAACAGTCACCGTGGCGTGCGTGTGCGTGGTGGTGCCGTTGGTCACATATAGGGTGGCGGTCCACGTGGTGCCTGGCTGAGCCGGCGGGTAGAAGTGGCTGAACGTATACCACTCCATGGTTGTTGGGGATGGCAGTGATTCCGTGGTACCGTCGCCGTAGGTGATGCGGACTGTGTACCAGTACGGCGCTGGTCCTCCACACCACTCTGCATTGAAGGTGGCTTGCTGGCCGCTAGAAACGTACTGAGTGGTCGGTGTCAGCCAGCATTCAAGCGCCTCATATTGAGGCGAAGCGTCCGCAGCCAGCACCGGACCCGTGACCATGGACAACGCTAGCAGAAGCATGGGGACGACCGTGGCGGACGTGCGCCTCCAACGCAGGTTCCCTCTTCCGAACGCCGGCATCTCACTGCACCCCAATCGTGTAGTAGATGCCGGGCTCCGACCCGGCGTTCTTGGCGGGCCGCGTCACCCAGTAGGACGGCACGTTGGCCCTCACGGCTTTGACGTAGTACTGAACGGTTTTTCCTTTTAGAGCCGTCGGCCAGATAAACTGGTACGTGGTACCGCTGTAGATGGACATCGGTGCCTGAGTCCAGCTTCCTCCAGGAGGGATGTAGACGATGTACACTGATGTGGCTCCGCCGCTGGACCCGGCCGCAGACACCACGACGCGAGTGTAGGAGCCGATGGTAGAGCTGTACCCGTTCACTGGGGTCTGGATGAAGTCGAATTCGCTTGACGTATAGGGCGAGGGGCTGGCCAGGAACCACCGGAAGGGGTACAGGGTTAGTCGGACTCCTCCGACGTAGCAGTCGAACGCCGCGTCAAGATGCGGGTCGACGCCTCCAGTGTGGCCCGAGGTACCCAGCAGAGTCCCTTTGCTGACCGAGTCGCCGACGTTGAGGGTAGCCACGACCGATGTCAGATGTGCGTAATGAGAATAGTAGGAGGTCCCCGAGTGGCGGATCATCACGTAGTTCCCCCACCCGGATGATGGACTGCCCCTCTCGATCGCATGGACGACCCCACCCAGCATTGCGTACACGTTGTTCCCGTCGGTCATGCCGTAATCCAGGCCCTTATGGACCTCTGTGTCCACTATTGCCCGGGGCTCCATGTTTCGGCTCGTTATGGGCGCCGAACTCTTGGGCAGAATGTGTGGGAGCTGCGCTTGGCCGGATGCAATGACGGTACTGTCCGGCAGAGATCCGTTGGCCTTCTCGATGTCGTGGGCGACCTGCCCAAGCGGCATGGCGAGCGGCTCACTGGATTCGCTAATGAACGGTATGTAGGCGTCCGCTGTAGAAACGGTCGCCCCGTTCGCCGTGACTTCCCAGTGGTACTCGACCCCGGGCTGTGTCGTATGCTCCATGGGGATTATGGCGGTGGCGACACCGTCGACCACTCGGACAGTCAGGGCGTGGCTTCCTTCGTCGAAGGAAAGGCGTTCATAAATGAACGTCACGCTCGCCGTGTTGGCGGGCACCTTCAGGGCGACACTTGCCGGTCCCTGAAGGGGTAGATAACAGAGGGTCCTGCCAATCTCGACGTAGTCCGGGTTTCCGCTCGCTCTGGCGGTTAGCCCCACCGTCCCGGCAGTCAAGATGATGAGGATGGCCACCGCAGCAAACCTTGCTAGAGCTCTGGGTCGTCTCAAGGATTTTCCCTCCCCTTGCAGTCTCGCCATGGCCCCTCAAGCCGTCTGCTCTCTCCCGCCTCCGGGGAGGGCCATGGCAAATTGACCCAGGGCTTCTACTATGCTGGTAGGAATCCTTCCAGAAAGAAGGAGGCGGCTAGTCTCTGCAGGGGGGAGCTGGAACACTACCCTCCGCCAGGAGTTGTGAGCGTCCGCTCTGTAAGCGCGTCGGGTACTCCATCGCTTGTCTTGACCAGGACAACGAATGAGACTTGGTTGGCCTCCACACGGACCTGCAGCGCTAGTCCTTCTAGTTCCTCAGAAGCCAGTATCTTGAAGGCCGAGTCCCTCACCACGCCGAGTACCATCCTTGAGCGCTCGGCAATGGCGATCGTACCCGAGGCATCGTCGAAGTACACGCTGCAGTCATAGGGGCTGCAGGTGATGGGCACGGGCGTAAGGCCATCCCTTCCAAGTACGCGGATGTACAGATTGGGGTCGGGTTGGCTTCCCCAGGAGTCCCATAACATGAACGCCGCGTACTTGCCTTGTGGAGAGGTCTGAACCGCCCAAGCGCGGTCCTGGAACAGGCTGATTTCTCCGGACGCGAGGTCATACTCATAGATGGCTGGATGCTTTTCGAACGGTCCGTCAAAGACGAGGGTCGAGTCTCCCAGCCAACTAAGTCTAGGGCCGACCCCTATCTCCGATTCGGCCGTCCCCCAGGCCTCCTTCGAGGATGGGAAGGAGCTTATCACTGCGGTGGAGAGGCCCTCCAGATCCATGACAGCGACACCGCATCCGTCTCCGAACTCATCACCACTGCCCCAGTAGGCGATCCGGCGCTTATCAGGGCTCAGACGGGCCGAGGATGCCGGGACTTCGAGCTGAGTCACCCTGCCTTGATTATCGAAGTCCACTATGTACTTCGATCGCACCAGAAGCCGCTGGCTGTCAAGCCAGACGAGCAGGTTGTGTTCACCTGCGGTCACCAGTTCACCAGTGATGCTGGCGGTTGTCTCACCGGACTGTGCGTGAAAGTCTGCGAAGAAGCAGGTGGTCGGGTCTTCGGAAGCCGGAAAGACTCGTTCGATCTGAGCCCAAGCACCGCCTGAATCTCCGGTGACAGAGGGCAAGACTAGCTGTTCCTGTTCTACCGTAGGGGGCGCTGACGAAGCCGGGTCATCAGGCGGGGTCTTAACCGGTTTCCTGCACGAGGCTAACGCAAGCCCCAAGGAGATGACCAGCACGACGGCCACCCCTCCGCCAAGACGTCGGTTCATGCACGTCCCTCCAAACCAGAAACTCCCATCCGCTAGACTAGCATATGGCTGGTCCATCCTCAAGAGGACCAGCGGCGCCGTCCGCCTATTACCCACTGCGCAGGCCGAAGAGGGGGTCGAGAACGTCGTGAGGCAGGTGGCTCCTTCTTCGGTGATGGGCATCACGTCGGAGTGTCGGAAGCCGCCCAGGCCTTCCGTGGGCCCTCACATTTACCTTGAGGTGAGACCCGACCCCGCTCCCGCGGGATTGGGCGAACTCGGGGAGGCCTTCCTGGTTCGCCGTCAACTGGCCGGGATCCGTCGGGCCGTCGCGGCCGGCTTGACGGTGAAGGTGAACACCGTGCTCATCCCCGGAGTCAACTTCGAGGTAGCGGGGCCGGGGGCACCGGAGACGGGGGCGCCGCGGCTGGGCCGGTCTGAGATCGGTCTGGTGGCGCGGGCCGTGGCCCGGGCGGGGCATCCCTCCACAACATCGTACCCCTGATTCCTCTTGGGGCCATGGCCGACCGGCCTCGACCGTCCTGCGACGAACTCCGCCGGGCTCGGCGCGAAGCGGTCAGCTTCCTGCCTCAGTTCCACCTCTGCCGGCAGTGCCGCGCCGACGCCGTGGGGGTGCCCGGCCAGGAGGTCGGCCCGGCCAAGGAACATGGCTTCGGGCATTAGGAGGATTCGGACGCCTTGGCGACAAATGGCAGGGATATCCGCCTGGATTAGACAGGCCAGCAATTACTGGTCAGAAAGCCATGAAAGATGCGGTCTTTAGCCGTGGATCGGTAGGGGTTCGCGGCTCCGTCACTGGACTCCAAGGCCGGACAAGAGGGTTCATATGCCGATCCGCATAACACCCCGTGATAAGTCGGTCGGCCGACCGAAGGCACTGGTAGCACGGGGATTGCCGCGTGCCTTTCAGGTGGGCCAACGGCGTGTTATGCGGACAGGAAATCGAGGTCTCGCAGCTTATCCGGATCGGGCCAATCATTAGTTGGCCCGACGGGGTGAGTTGTGCTGGCGAACCTACCCGAAATGCGGGGGTTGGCAGGCTCTACCGGGTCTCCAGCGAAACCCCGGGCGCAGACATCTGCCTGAACCCGGGAGGTGGGATGGCACTTGGCGACTTGGGCCGACGCGCTTCAGGACGTCTCAATCATGATAGCCAGCGTTGTCGCTGTGTATGGCATTGACGCCTGGAGGCGTGAGTTCCGGGGCAGACGCCGCCTCGAACTAGCTGAGGAGGTTCTCGCCCTCTTCTACGAGGCTAGGGATCGGATTGCGGCCATTAGAAACCTGGCTGGCTTCGCGGGCGAGGGCAGGACCCGAGAGCCAGGTCCGGACGAAGACCCCGAGCACAAGGACCGGTTGGATCGTGCTTATGTGCTGATTGAGCGATACTCCGCGCACCAGAGTGTTTTCGCTAGAATCCAAGCTCTCAGCTACCGTTTCATCGCGGTATTCGGTTCTGACGCAGGGCAGCCGTTTAGGGATTTGAACGGAGTCCTGAATGATCTGATCGGCTCAGCTCACCGAATGGCCACACTCTCAACTCTGTCTGATCGTGCATTTCGCACCCAAGAAGACCTTTTCAAGCACCATGCCCAGATGCAGGAGGTAGATCGCATCTACTACGCGGGACGCGAAGACGACCGGATACGTGCAAGGGTCGACCGTCTTGTGGCCGACACGGAGACCACGTGCCGCGCCATCATCGAGAGCCGACCGATTCTATCCTGCTGCCGTCGATTCAGCCGAAAGAAATCCTAGAACAAGGTACGCCGGGCCAACCAGCGGCTCGAGCGGACGGGTGAAGCCTCTGCGGTTCCATGTCACACACCACCGCCGCCGCTCAGCCGCCATCCGTTAGCTGGAGCAGGCAGCTGCCGAGCCTCAGAACTGCCTGCCGCAACTGCTACCACTCGCCGCTATCCGCAGCTACCCCGGGAGGTCTCGCACCATCTCAGCCGAACTCAGCAATGCCAGGGCTTGCCAGGCATCTTCACCCGGCGGATTGGGGCAGCGTGGGTTGCTCTCATCGGAATGGAGGGGTGCGGACTGTCGCATGTGATCATTGATACCTTCAACCCGTATTCGGCGCGATACCCTGACCGACGAGTTCTATCCTTTCATGGGCTCCTCGTGTACAAGCTTCTGCGTGCACAGGGCATAGATGTCCGGGTCTCCGGGAACCCACTGCACGAAGTCAACTACGTGATTACGCGGGGACTTAAGGATTGGCTGTCCAACCCAGTGAACTTGCTCCTGGTTGGCATCCCCCTCCAGATTGCTTGCGGCTGGCTGGCCAACGCGCTGCCGAAGCCCGGAAAGCGCCGCCGCGAGCCGACCGATATCCTTCTTGAGCTGGACGAAGACGGGAAGAGAGCTCGTTACACCTACGAGGGCACCCCCCTGAGCGATGACCAGTTCAACGGCCTTGTGTCGGCCATGAATGAGAGACGCCAGAACCACGCCCACGCAGGCCGGATGCCGACCCCGTACCCGGAGAGACGTATGCCCCTCTTCCTTGAACACACCGGCCAGATTGTGGGATCGGCGACAGTCGTCCTAGATGAAGTCGGGCTCCGGATAGACGATGGCGTAGTGACCGACGACCACACAATGCAAAGAATCAGAGATGGGTCACTGAAGGGTTTCAGCATAGGTGGTCTTGTCAGGAAAGCGACATGCGGCACATGCGGCGGCTCGTTTCTTGAGTGTGAGCACATGCCCACCCTTGTCACTCTTACCGAGGTCGACCTCGGTGAGATCAGCATAGTCGCCAACCCAGCGTATCCGTTCACTGACATCAAACTCAAGCCCGGCGGAAAAGAGCCCGGCTAACCAGCGGCTCGAGCGGACGCAGGTTGGTTCGGCGTGTTCATGGTGGGCTCGTACCGGCGCCGCTGAGCCGCCGGGCGTTAGGCTGCAGGAGGGTGCGATATGGGGCCTCACCAATCAGCAGAAGACGTGGAGCAGGAACACCTGCGGGTATTCGGGCCCAGGTTGGGACCTCTGTACCACGCACTGGAGAACGAGGTCATCTGGCTTCACGCAAAGTGGCTTGAGTACAGGAAGTTGTACGCCAGGTCGGAGCAGCGTGTTGACCTCCTGAACAAGAGCGCCGGTTTCTTCTTCCGGGTCGTTCAGGATGTCCTGTGGGCGGACCTCCTGCTCCATGTCACGCGATTGACTGATCCCCCGAAGCAGGGCCAGTATGAGAACCTAACACTCCTTCGACTGCGGGACGCGGTCAACGATAAGGTCCTGGCCAAGGGTATTCGAAAGCTGATTTCGGATGCGCTTGCCAAAGCTGAGTTTGCACGAGAGTGGCGGAACCGGCACCTCGCGCACAGAGAGCTGTCCCTGGCTGCTGAGGCTACGGCTAGACCGCTCCCTGGAGCTAGCCGCCAGAGCGTTGAAGATGTGCTGGCGACCTTCAGGGAAATCATGAACAGGCTGCACGCCCACTTCTTGCAGGCTGAGGTTGGGTTCGAGCACTTCCTTGCGTGTGACGACGCGGAGGCTCTCGTCCACCATTTAGCTGTTGCCGCCCGGTACGAGGAGCGCCAGAGGGAGAGGTTCGAGCAAGGCAGACTGCTTCCCGAGGATCTCGAACCTCCGCCTGAAGCCTGACCAGCGCCTACAGCCGACGCAACCGGAGGCCGCCATCACGGTCGCTGGGGCTCAATGCCGGTCGTTAGGCTTGCCTGGAGGGTACTATGGATCGCTCAGAGACAGTCGGGATGCACCACCTTCTCTTCCGCGGTCATTCCGACGTCATCTATGAACCTGACGGCAACGTGCCTCCGGACTTCCTCGTTGAGGGAAGAAGCGCCGTCGAAGTCCGCCGACTCGGTTAGGTGGGCCTCAACTCTGTGCCGCACAAGGGTCTGGAAGAAAGCAGTATTCCGCTCACGGTGAACTTCGGGCGGCTTCTCGCGTCGTACGGCACATGGGCTGTGACACACCTCATCGACCTCAGCTCAGCGTCCACTCCCGCATGGCCTCTGGTCGACAAGGGCTCCCGCAAGTTCCTCGCCGCTGTTCAGGCCGGCATTCTGACGGAAGGAGCTAGGCAGCAGACGGTTGCACCGAACGTGGACCTCAAGTACACATGCACACTGGAGGGCATCGGAGACGCGTTTGAACTCAACGACATCGATGATCCGGACTGGGGCGGCTGGGTTCTGGACGAGCTCGAGCGAAATCTCCGACTGTGTATCGACGAGAAGACGCGGAAGAGTGCCCCCTACCGCTCAAGGTATCCCGAATGGTGGCTGGTTCTCGTCGCCCAGGCTGCCTACCAGCTGGCGGAGCGCAACACGCAGCACTTTCGCGAGAGTACGCACATAGCGCACGATTGGGATAAGATCGTTATCGTCAATCATGTCGACCACACGCGCTACTTCGAGTTGTAGGATGTGTACGGTGGCAGCCTACCAAGCGGATGGAGCAGACTCGCTCCGCTCGCAGTTCATCCGCTAGCCGTTAGGGCGTCACGCCGGGGGCTAAGGAGGGAGCCACATGTCCGATATCGGACGCGATAGGCTGTTCGAATCTGCGGTGGGTCTCGTGCTCAAGCAGACCGAACTCGTGGACCTGTGGGCCGGTCGCTTGGTTGCCGTCCACGCCGGACTCGGCACCACGGTGGGGCTCATCGCATCGTGGAAGGGACTCCCTCTAGCACCGCCTCTTGCGCTAGTCGTTGTCCTTCTAGGAGCCCTGGCCATGGTGATCACCGTTCTAGTCAACGGGTTGATTCAGCGCCACCTAGCATGGCACAGGGGGTTCATCGACAGCGTGAAGCTAATCGAGGGGGACGTCCCACTCCTCTTCCGCAACAACATGGTCCCGCTTGACCGGGGCCTGCAGGTCGGTGCGTTCTACCAGAGCGTAACCACGGCACTTTTCCTGGGATGGTTCATCGTTATCGTAATTGCCCTTGCTTAGGTGTCGTTTCCCACGCTCTTTGGCCGCCGCCTTCCCACATTGCGGGGCCGGGCGGTGAGAAGGCCGCCTGAGGCAAGCCTCCTCACCGCCGGCAGGTAGAGCCATCAGGCCAAGAGATCATCCTCAAGCTCGGCCAGAGCCTTCTTCACCGTATCCTCGTCGATGAGCGGTTTCTCCCCGATGTAGCCCGCGAGTAGGCAGGCCGTGCCGAGGTTGTTCACCCGCCTGGGGATGCCCTTGGTGAAATGGTAGATGAGCCGGACGGCTGCGTATTCCGGCCAATCCGTCCACTCGTTCCGGCTGAAGCCGTCCAGTGATTCCGACCGAAATCGTCCGGCCGTTCCGGATCAAACCGTCCAGTCTCCCGGTCGCTGAGCCCGCCAGCCTGGCCGCTCGATCCACCTCGTTCGCAAGGCAGCGACTTTCTGGCGAGGGGTCAGGGGGTAGGGGTCACCGATCAGCAGGGGTCCGCGCTCCCTCGCCGAATCTCGATAGACAAAGCTTTCCAGCAACGCTGGGCCGACACGGAGCTTCAGCGTATCCCACGACGTGGGCCGGTTCCTGCGGCGGATCCGCTGAGTTCCAAGCCGTTAGGCGGTACAGACACATGCCACCACGCCGACTCTACAAGTACCAAGCAGTGACCGCTCGCACGCTGGAGAACCTGAAGCTCCGCACCCTCTGGTTCTCGGCGCCCTCATGCTTCAACGACCCGTTTGATTGCGCTCTCCAGGTCGCTCATGCCGATCTGAGTGAGGCAGATCTCGACCGTGCACTCGCCTACGTGCGGTCGCACGCTCCGCTCGCGCCTTCTCTCGAAGCGCAGTTGACGACCAGTGGGAGACCCAGCTCAACTTTCCGGGAGCTCATGGTGCGTGCGGTGAAGGACGCCTTTGAACAGCGTAGACAGGTCAACCTTCACGAACGGGGCGTTGCCTGCTTCTCTGCTAAGAAGGACGATATCCTCATGTGGGCGCACTACGCTGATGGCCACCGTGGGTTCTGCCTTGAGTTTGACATGTCGGGCGAGCCATTCTCGAGAGCACGAGAAGTTGTGTACCGGGCAGACGTCCCTTCAATCAACCCCCTTGATGTCCTCGAACCCGGCCCGAAGCCCGACCTGGTCGAAGCCATGATGCTCACGAAGTCGGAGTCGTGGCGCTACGAAGCAGAATGGCGCGTGTTCCATCTTGAAGCGGGGAAGGCGTACACATACGCGCCCGCACTGCTGACCGCCGTCTACTTGGGGACCTCGATGCCTGAGGGACAAAGGGACGTAGTCGCTCACTTGCTGCTCGGTGCTCCGACGCACCTCTACCACATGCAGCCTGCGGCTGACGCGTTCACCGTGATGGCCCAACCCGTGACGTACACGCCGTTTCAGTACTGAGGTCTCTCGCGAAGAGGGAGTGCGCGCCTAACGTCAGGCGGGGTGAGCAGACGCCGCTTTGCGGCGCGCCTCACCCGCCTGACGTTAGGCCGCAAGAGCACATCAAATGCGGGGGCGACGTAAACAATGACGAGCGATTCAGAGAGACTGCCAGGCAGGCTCGGCGTCTACCGCATCTTGAGTCGTCGGCCGTTTGCCCTCGGTCGGTCGAGTGCGCTCTACGAAGCCATCGGCCCTGATGGGCAGGTCGTCTGCGCGAAACTCTTTCGAGCGACCACACAGGGCGATGATTCCCCAGACCCATCAGAGTTTCTTAGCGAACTTGAGGCACAGACTCACCTGTCACATCCGAATATCCTACCGATTCTGGATTTCGGTCTAGCACCGGATGGCGCAGATCCATTCGTGATCTACCCTCTGTGCAGAGGAGGCAACCTGAGAGCCCTCATCACGGCCAAGCCGTTCCTTCCAGTATCTGAGGCCATTCCGATTCTTGCCCAAGTGGCCGCAGCGATCGACGCTGCGCATGAAGAAGGTTTCATACACGGAGATATCAAGCCCGAGAACATCCTATTTGCCGAGAAGGGAGCCCACCCACTCCTGGGTGACTTTGGAATCTCGCGTCACTTTCCATTTGTCGAACGGTTCGGCACCGCCCCGTGGCTGTCGGGCCGTAACGCTGGAACGATCACTTACCTGAGCCCCGAGCAACTCGCCGACGGCGAGCAGTCAACCAGGTCGGACATCTATTCGTTTGGGATCGTAGCTTATGAGGTCCTCGCCGGAGCGTTGCCGTTCGATCCGAATGCGCCTTTGTATCGGCAGATCGAGGCGAAGGTCGACGGAACGCTCATTGACCCGGCTGAGGCAAGCCCTGACCTTCCGAAGGTTGTCACGGATGCGCTGCGGGCCGCCTTGAGCGTGAAGCGGGCAGACCGACCCACCAGCGCAGGGGCATTCTGTCGTATGCTGAAAGGCGAGGCCATTCAGCGCAGCCAGCACTGCGCGCAAGACGGCGGCCTCCCAGGGGCAGCGCCCGTTGGCCGCAAGGGGACCTGGGCTTCTCTCGACACCAAGGCCAAGGTCACGATCATCGCGGCAGCGATCGTCGCTGGGGCGGGCATCTTGGCGGCTCTCATCAATCTGCTCCCGGTTCTGTTCAAGTGAGCAAGCATCAGTCAATGCGGCCTAACACACCAATGGAGCGACGCGGCTCTGAGTCGTGGACCCGCCCGGCTCATTGACAACGTTAGGCTGGGCAGGGGTGGGGGAATCGATGGGCAACCTCTGGCATAGCAGGGAGCAGGCAGCAAGGGACCTCGCGGACAAGCACCCCGACGTGCTGCAGGTACTCGATGACCTCTTTACTCTTGTAGATGACTGTGCCGAGGTACTGCATGCGACAGACTCCTCGTTCGCTCGGGTTACAGCGCTCTCCGTGGTCAAGGCGCGCAATCTCGCCCTCGGCTGCTATAGCCTCTCGCTGGACAGTCTCGCGCAAGAGGCCGGCGCTCTGTTTCGGCCCCTTGTTGAAGCGCTTGAACTGCTCAAGTACTTCCGGCTTGACCCAGAACGCGTGAATGAGGTCCTTGATGACCGCCTTCCCAAGGCGGGCGAGATCGCCAAGCGTATCAAGGGTGACTACGAGGAACTCCGCAAGCACCTCAACAGGAATGCGTCTCATCTGTCGTTTCAGCCGGAATCGATGCGACATCTCCTCGACTTCGACTGGGATAAACAACAGGTCACAATTCGGCGAGAACAGCCGTTTCGTCTAGGGGTCGTCCTGAGGAACATGCAGACGGTGTTCGGTGCCTTTGCTTTGGTGGGAATCGAGGCGGTAAACTGCACGGTCTTGGCTGACTGCGGTGCGCAGTCAGAACTCGCTGACAGAATGATGGCGCTGAAAACCCGCGGGCTACGGGCCTTCGAGGCGGCGCTGCGCGGTTCGCAAGCCTGACAGGCGGCTCCGCGGACTCGGCGCACCGTCAACGGTCCCTATCGAGGCGTCAGCGGGGCACCGCTGAAACTCCAGGGCGCTAGTCCGACAGCCTGAAGGAGGGAACAAGAGTGGCGATACCTGACTTCTAGAGCGCGATGCTGCCGCTGCTGCAGTTCGCGGGGGACAGGCAGGAGCACTCCTTGCGTGAAGCGATTGACTCCCTCGCCGACCACTTCGGCCTCAGCGCTGTCGAGCGGAAGGAGCTTCTTCCCAGTGGCCAGCAGGAAGTCCTCAACAACCGCGTCGGATGGGCTCGAACCTACGTCAAGATGGGCTACGGCGGAAGCCGTCAGGACGCCGGTCGTGCCATCGGCCATCCAGGCCAAGCGCTGGGAGGCAATCGTAGGGCGTCCCGAGGTCCAGAAAGAAGATCGACACGGACTACTTCACTGAGTAGGCTGCTGGCCCAAAATGGGCTTCCAGCAGACGCGTCTACGCCGCGCAACTGGAGCCCAAGTCGTTGGCCTCAAGGGCACAGGCATCTTTCCTTGCGCTCCCGTCCACGATACTATGAAAGGAGAGGAGGATTGGACCGATGCGCAAGGTCTTGAAAGTCAAAGCTCTGCATGGATGCCGCCTGGAGCTGGAATTCGACGATGGCGTACATGGAACGGTGGACCTTGGCGACCTGGCTGGCAAAGGGGTTTTCGCTCTGTGGAGTGATTACCGCGCCTTCGAGCAGATTCGAATCGGTACTTCCGGTGAGCTCATCTGGGGTGACAAAGTTGACCTCTGCCCTGACTCCCTCTACCTCAGAGCAACGGGCAAGAAGCCGGAAGACATCTTTCCGGCGCTGCGCCAGGAGCCTGCCCATGCCTGAGATCAGCCGGTTCTTTGGCATCGTCGTCAAGATGTTCTTCGACGATCACAATCCACCGCACTTCCACGCGGAGTACGGTGGCGACCTCGTGCTGATCGATATCCGGAGCCTATCCGTCTTCGCCGGCCAGTTGCCGCCTCGCGCCCTGGGACTTGTGATTGAATGGGCCACTCTCCATCGGCAAGAGCTCTTTGCTGATTGGGAGAAGGCACGGGCGCAACAGGAACTGCAGAAGATCGCGCCCCTGGAATAGAAACGGCCAACAGGCGCGTGCGGCCGGCGCCGCACACGTAGGCCGGACCACCCCCCGCCCCTACCCCCGGTAATGAATGTCCCGCGGGAACGTCGTGAGGCAGGTGGCGCCTCCTTAGGCGCCGCTCGTTGTAGACGCGGAGCTCGCCAGGCTCCTCCCGGCCCGCCGTGCCGATCATGATCCAGTGGGCGCTCACATCTACCTTGAGGTGAGACCCACCCCCGCTCCCTCGGGGCTGGGCGAACTCGGGGCGGCCTTCCTGGTCCGCCGTCAACTGGCCGGGATCCGCCGGGCCGTCGCGGCCAACTTGACGGTGAAGGTGAACACCGTGCTCATCCCCGGGGTCAACTTCGAGGGAGCGGGGCCCGGGGGGCTGGAGGCGGGGGCGCCGCGGGCGGGACAGTCTGAGATCGGTCTGGTGGCGCGGGCCGTGGCCCGGGCGGGGGCATCCCTCCACAACATCGTACCCTTGATTCCTCTTGGGGTCCTAGCCGACCGGCCTCGACCGTCCTGCGACGAACTCCGCCGGGCTCGGCGCGAAGCGGCCAGCTTCCTGCCTCAGTTCCACCTCTGCCGGCAGTGCCGCGCCGACGCCGTGGGGGTGCCCGGCCGGAGCCCGGCCCGGCTGGGCATGGGCACCCGCGTGGGTAAGTCGCGAGGCGGCGAGATCTCCGGTTCCAGCCTGGGGCAGTGAGCCTGCGCGAAGAGCGGCCAAGCAGGTGCCACCGCGAGGAAGATGGCTTCAGGCATTAGGAGGATTCGGACGCCTTGGCGACCAATGGCAGGAATGTCCGCCTGGGTTAGACAGGGCGGCACTTACTGGTAGAGTACGCATTGTCCAGACCTGTAACAGAGGTGGCCAGGAGCTGAAGAGTGATCGAGTTGGCCGGGCAAGGCTCGACTCGTTCGGGAATGCCGCGCGTAGCAGTCGCAGACGAGTGACATCGTATCTCGTGACCAAACTATGGACGCTACTTGCGACGAGCCTCTGGGCCGCCGCTCGAGGTGTCAGAGTGTGGGGCGGAATGCAATGGTGTCTTCCGACGTTCAGACAAAAGTGCTTCGCCGCAAGACCACCCCAGAGGAGTACCGTGTATATCGGGCGGGCCTTGAATGGGACCTGGCAGACCCCATAGTCATTGAGAAGCGCGGGGATCTGAGGTAGTGTCCCGTCAAGTGGTGTAGATTGCCCCGCGTGATTCTGTTGTCATGGTCTGCTTAGTACTAGCTCGCGGCGATCACAGCGTCCGGCGGGGCCAGTTGAGGTAATCCGCCGGGCTCCGCGGGCACGGCCATGGACTCGGCGCTGAAGTAGCGCCGGCCGACGGCCCATTCGTCGTTCTGCTCCATGAGGAGGGCGCCCACGAGTCTTAGGACAGCCATCCGGTTGGGGAAGATGCCCACCACGTTTGACCGCCTCTTGATCTCCTTGTGGAGCCGCTCCAGGGGGTTCGTGGAATGGAGACGCCGGCGGTGAACCTCGGGGAAGCACAGGTGAGCCAACACGTCCTCCTCGGCTTGGGACAGAAGGGCCGCCGCCTTGGGGTAACGCTTCTCAAGAGTCGCCACCACCCGACGGAGTTGCCCCTTGGCCCCGGCCAGGTCGGACTGAACGAAGATCGTCCGGACCAGGGCGGCCACCATCGGCTGTGCGGTCTTGGGCACAAGGGCCAGCAGGTTTCTCATGAAGTGCACCCGACATCTTT
>Ga0315287_10000055_pt1 | contig 103498 bp, 93 predicted proteins | sample YL17G11_0_MG_FD_205037 | JGI IMG/M metagenome (GOLD analysis project Ga0315287, IMG submission 205037) | Sediment microbial communities from Yellowstone Lake, YNP, Wyoming, USA - YL17G11_0 | ecosystem: Environmental > Aquatic > Freshwater > Lake > Sediment | place: USA: Wyoming | collected... | reverse complement strand
TGCACGATGCCATCAAAGCCGCTTCGGCCCTGGGCCAGATCGTTGCCCCCGCTGCCGCCCCCCTACGCCGGCAAACCATCCACCTCCTCCTCTCCCTCTCGCGCACCCTCTACGACCTCCCCCGCCCCGGCCATTTTTGGGAGTGAGCTGTTTTTTAGACGATTTATTTAACCGGGAATAGGAAAACAAAAAATCAACACCTTTAACCCAAATAAGAGATGTCTATATATCGAAAAGCTGGAGGACAAAGACCGATGTTCAATGATATATTAATAAATAATGCCGGTGCGCCTGAAACCGGAAAAAATACCCTGTCCGATGGCCGTTTCCAGGTTTCTTACCGGGAACTACCGGCCATCTTCGACCGGTTGGATGAGTTCTTTCCGGCTTTTGCCGGTCCGGGCACGGGCTGCCTGGCCTGCTGCTGCCAAAACAGCCTGCCTGAAGCGGTTCTTCTCCTCTGGTTGCTGGCCAGGGGCAGGGATTTTTTGCTGCTGCCGCGCACCGGGACAAAGAGGCAACCGGGGATCGCTCTCCCGCCTTTGCCTGGATTCTGTCGCCGGCGACTGGGGATCGATCCGTCTGCGCCGGGGCTGACCTTAGCCGCTCCGGCTTCCTATATCCAGGCCAGGGAGAACCCGGCTTTCCGGGATGTACCGTATCCGTTGGCCGGTCGGGGCTGCGTATTCTTGCGCACTTCGGGCAGCACGGCGGAGCCGAAACTGGCGCTCCATGCCGCAAAGAACCTGGCCGCCAATGCGGGGAATTGCCGGGACCGCTTTGGGCTTACAGCCAAAGACCGGGTCATCATCCCGGTTCCCATTTATCACATGTATGGCCTGGGCGCCGGTTTTTTACCGGCAATAATGGCCGGGGCGTCTGTCTCGCTCCTGGAGAGCACCAATATCATTACCTACCTGGACCGGGAAAAGGCGTTTTTACCCAATGTGGCTTTCTTAACCCCGGTCTTGTGCGCCATGTTCCTGAAAGCCCGCAAAGGCGACTACCTTTTCCGGCTGACGGTCACTGCCGGCGACCGGATCACGCCGTCTCTCTATGAGAATTATGAGCAACGGTTCGGCCCCCTGGTCAACCTGTACGGCAGCACCGAGCTGGGCGCTATTGCCACTTCTATCCTGGCCGATCCGCTGAAGACCCGTTCCCAGGGTGCGTTACTGCCGCTGCCGGGTGTGGCTACCCGTTTCGGTTCCGGGGCGGTCTCCGGCGACACGGCCGAGCTCTTCTGCCGCCATGAGAGCGGGTTTTTTACCTATGTGGATGGGCAGGGGCAGGAGTGCGGTGGGCTGAAGGATGGCTGGTTCCAGACCCAGGATTTGGGCCGCTCCCTGACGGATAACCGTTTCCAGGTCAATGGCCGCACCGGTTATAGCATGAACCGGACCGGGCTTTTGGTGGCTTTTTTAGAAGTGGAATCGGTGATGGAACAGGGTATCCCGGAGGTCGACCAGGTGGCGGTCACCGCCAGGGAAGAAGAGGGGCAGCGGGGCAAATTGCTGGTGGCCTGTTGCCTGCTCAGACCCGGGGCCGACCTGGGTCCGGCGGACATTCGCTCCCGCTGCTTTCAAATCATGATGCGCCACCAGGTGCCGGATGAAGTCCAGGTAGTCAAAGGGCTTCCCCGGCTGGCCAACGGCAAACTGGACCGCCAGGCCATTGCCCGGCTGGTCAATGAAAAATCTTAGCCATTATAATCACTTAGAGAAACCAGGAGGAACACATGTTGCAAACCATTGTCACCCAATTGAAAGAGATCATCGCCCATAAGCTGGATGTCAACCTCAAGATCGACGAGATCGACGAGAACATCTCGCTCTTCGAAGATGGCCTGGGACTCGATTCCATTGCCATTGTCGATCTCATTGTCTCCATCGAGAAAGAGTTTTCCTTGAGTATCCCGGATACCGAGCTCAATGCCGATTTGTTCCGCAGCTTGACGATCCTGGCCGGGTTTATCGACCGAAAACTCCAGGAAAAAGGGAATTAGCGGGACTATCAAGGAACGACCATGAACCAGCGGAATAAAGAAATTAAATTGTCACGCAAGGATTTTATCGCCAATTACCCGCCCTTCCGTTACTGGAAGAGCCAGGCGGTAGAGGAGCTTTTTTCCCCGGCACCGCTTAACATCTATGTCCACATCCCCTTTTGCGCCCAGAAGTGCGCTTACTGTTATTACCACACCGAACGCTACAAAAACCCGGCCCAGGTGGATGAGTTTGTCACTGCTTTGTGCCGGGAGATCGCCCTTGGCAGCGAGCGCTTCCGGTTGGCCGGCCGGCCGGTTCGCGCAATCTACATCGGTGGCGGTACGCCCACATTGCTGCGGGAAAAACAACTGGAGACCATCGTATCGACATTGCGCCGCCATTTTGCCATCGACCAGCCGGAATTTTCCCTGGAAGCTGAGCCGCGCACCATCCAGGCTGACCGGGTAAAGGCTTACAAAGAGCTGGGCGTTACCCGCATCAGTATTGGGGTGCAGTCGTTTGACGATGAGATCATCAAGCTGAGCGGCCGCAACCATACAGGGAAAAAGGCGCTGGAGGCGATCGATATTATCCGGGAAAATGGGGGCATGGTGGTCAATATCGACCTGTTGAGCGGCCTGGCCGGGGAAACGAATGAGACCTTTGGCCGATCGGTGGATCAGGCTATTGCCAGCGGGGTGCACAACATCACCGTGTACCGGATGGAAGCCTACCTGAACACCGAGTTTTTCTCCCAGAGTGTGCGGAAAAAACTGATCGAGCTGCCGGATGAAGCGCAAGAACTGGGTTTCATGCGGATAGCCCTGGATAAATTTGCGGCTGCCGATTACCGGCCCTGGAGTTTCTTTACCTTTACCCGGCAGGGGGATTTTCAGCACCAGTACGCCACCAACCTGTGGCGGGGGCAGGATTGCTGCGTGTTCGGACCTTCGGGTTTTGGGCTGCTAACCGCTTACAACTACCAGAATGCCAGCATATTCGATTCTTATATGGCCCTGGTTAATGAGGAAAAGCTCCCGGTTATCCGCGCTTTCCGATTGTCTTCTAAGGATACGGTGCTGCGGGATATCCTGCTCGGCTTCAAACTCTACCGTTTCGACCGCCACCATTTTGCCAGTCGGCACGGTTTCGATTTTTGCCACCTTATCCCCGGAACCATAGAGGAACTGGAGGGCCAGGATTTTATCCGGCTGGAACCCGGGAGCATCACCCTGGGGGACCGTGGCCTTCTCTACGGCGATTACGTGGGCAAGAGGCTTGCGGCAGCGGTCAAAGAGCGCCTGGGCGACGACGACCTCGGCCTCTTCTGATATCGTACCGGGTTATGCCGGATTGACAGAGTAGTACGGTTTTGATAAAATGGGCATATCCTGGGAAAGGTTTTTGGTCATAGTGGATATTCCAGGCCAAGGAGGCGAATAGTGTGCAGGAAGATAGTTGTTTTATCGGTTCTCGGTGTCTTGTGGTATTCTGCCCTGGTGGGCCAGGAGATACAGGTGATCGAATCCCCCAAAGCGAATCTCTTCGAGAAAACCTACCAGCCGCTCAGGGTGATCGGTCGTATCTCGAATGATATCGATAAAAAGACCATTATCGGCCAGGCATCGATGGTTACTGCCGATAAGCATGGTTATATCTATATTTATGACCGGTTGCAGGCCAGTATTTTCGTGTTTGATAAGAACCTGCAATTTATCAGGCAATTTGGCCGTCGCGGGAAAGGGCCCGGGGAGTTTGGTGCCTCCCAGTACAGCGGGGATATCCGGATGAATATCTCCGGTCAAGGTGAATTGTACATTCATGACCAGGTGAATGCCCGGGTGTTGGTATTTAACCGGGAGGGCGAGTGCCTCAAGGAGTACGCCATTCCCAGGGGCAATAGTTTTATCCCCTGGGCCAATGAGAGGGGGGATATGTACATGCACTCTACCCTGGGCGGGGTGATCGATGTCTATGATAAAAACATGAAATTGATCGATATTATCCTCGATAAAAAAGAGTTCCTCTCTTTTTTATTCTATAAACCGTTACCGGTTTATCAGAAAATATTGGTTAGACCGGATGATTTAAGCCTGGGTTATGGGTTGATCGATAACAAAAAGTTAGTGGTGTATATCAAGAATTCATCAACCGTTTACCTCCTGGAAGGCAGCCGCTTGCGCGATCGGTTCCATGTCTGGCCGGAAAAGGTGCTGAAAAACTATAAAAAAGATCTCTATGAGATCTTAAACGATCCTGAAGAGGGTCATGCGAGCATTGCCGGCAATTTTTTCTTAGACAGGGATGATAAAAACTTCTTCTATATAGAGTTTGGCAGGAACGAAGGCGTTAAGGGTGATCCGCTCTACCAATTTAACCTGGAAGGGGAATTGGTGCGGGTGCTTTATGTAAAAGCCGCCGGCAAGGATGATTATACGCGCTTTCGCTGTAAGGTCAACCATATCTTTTATGCTATCAAAGACTTTGAGGTGGTACTATTAGCTATATCAGAAGCTTAAGTATCGACAGCTAAGAAAACAGTTTACAACAAAAACCCCTGGATCGATCAAACCAGATAAGATGGGTCTATATTTTTTATCATGAACTATATTGGATTTTTTGATGAGGTGTGGCCGGATGAGAGCGGCGGCAAGGCCAGGAACTTGATCAGTCTTTTTCTGGCCGGGTTTTTGGTGCCCCCCGGCTTTGTCCTGACATATCATGCGTTCCGGGCGTTCCAGGAAAAACAGGCGATTCCGGCCTGGCTCGACCAGGGCATCCGTCGGTACTACCGGGAACTCTGCCGGCGCACCCAGGAACACCGGGTGGCGGTGCGCTCCTCGGCCAGCGCTGAAGACCGTGCCTCTGCCTCCTTTGCCGGTATTTACGACACCTTTCTCTACATCGATTCGGAAGCCGCTTTACTGGAGAGTGTATCCGCCTGTTTTGCCTCGCTCTCCAGCCCCCGCGCTATCCTGTACCGCCGGAAGCGACACATCCCGGAAACAGACCTGCGCATGGCCGTGCTCGTCCAGCAGATGATCGATCCCCGCACCGCCGGTATCCTGTTCACCCGGCACCCGGCCAACCCCGATCCCCAGGTGATGGTAGTGGAATCGACCTGGGGATGCTGCGAGCTGCTGGTATCGGGCCGGGTGGTGCCCGATCATTTCGAGGTCAAGAGGGGCGGGCCATTTGAGGTGATAAACAAAGCCCTCGGTAAGAAGGAAATAATCTTAGCGGCCGACCGCTCGCCGGCCCCGGAGATACAGGCCTTACCGGAGCAGCGAGAGAGCTTTTCCTTGACCGATAAACAGTTGGCCCGGGTGTGTAGCCTGGGAGAAAAGATAGAAAACCATTTCGGCTCCGGCCAGGATATCGAATGGGCCATCGACCGGGAGGACCGGCTCTTTGTCCTCCAGGCCCGGCCGATTACCCGGGGGGCCTCTCAAATGAACGTTTAAAACAGAAAGGAGTTCTTATGTCTAATCCCGATTTTCCCACCATGGATGAGTTTTTTTCAAGATTTGTGACCGCCATCCGGCGTTCCGGCCAGGAGCGGGCTTTCCTGGATAAATGGGGCCTTAACCGCCTGGCCGATGCCGGGGACATCCTCTCCGAGCAGGTACAGGGGGGGTATGAGTCCCATAAACAGACCATTTTTTCCGGTCGCACCGACGGTTCCATCCTCAACCTGGGCCCGGGCATGGGATTTTGCGTTTTCCTGCTGGCCGAGGTTTTTCCCCGGGTCTTTGTGGCCGAGCCGGATGGGGAAAATTGCCTGATCCTGGAAAAGATTGCCGGGGCTTATCTCACCGGCAGTCGCCAGTTAGCCGGCGACATTGTGCGTGTGCTCCATGCCGGGTTGTGTATTACCCCGGCGGCCATCGATTACTGGACAGCCAAGCAGGAATCGATGAAGAAGCGGCACCTGAAGGGCAGTATCTTGAACTTTAACATCGCCGGGGCGCAGGAGCTTTCTACGGTGTTGCCCGAACCGGTAGACCGGCTCTACCTGCACAAGGTGCTCTCCAGCCTGAGCATTGCCGCTTCCTTCCCGCAATTGCTGGATATTGGCCGCTCCTTCCTGGCCCCTGGTGGGGAGCTGACCTGGTCTGAGCCGGGGTACATATTTCGCGATATTTTGCAGTTAAATGAGACGATCGATATGAACGAGGCGTTTAAACCGGTATTCGATCCGGTTGGCCTCGATTTCGAATTGCACACCTATACCCTGAAAAGCCCGTCCCCTGGCCGTGAGGCCCAGGAGGAATGGCTGATGATCAGGGCCTGGAGACAACAACATGAAAGAGAATAGACCTGTGATTGCCCGGGGACTGCCGGTATCTATCGGCCAGGTGACCGGGAAAGTGAAGATCGTCCGGGATTCTGCCGATGTCGGCAAAGTGGGCGGCGGCGATATCATGGTGGTATCGCACTCCAGCCCGGTTTTTGCCGTGGGCGTGATGAATTCGGCCGGCCTGGTCTGCGAGGGCGGCGGCATGTTGACCCATATCTGTATCGTGGCCAGGGAAATGGGGATTCCCTGCCTGGCCCAGGTGGACAGGGCCACCGCTGTCCTGGCCGAAGATATGACCATCACGCTGGATGCCGGTCAGGGAGTGATTTATGGTTGATGACCGGTTTGCACCGCAAGAGACCCTGGAAGGGTTCAAACAGGCAGTGGCCCAAATCTGGCTGCGGGATGGGCAGAATACCTGGCCGGTCGACCTCAATACCATTGCCCACCTGTTCATGGACATCTTCGCCCTTGAATTGCTGGAGGATATCCGGCAGCTCAAAGCAGCCGGTCTCCCCGATGAAGCGGTGGCCCGGAAATTTAAGACCGCGGCCCGCATCGTCCGGCTCATCATGCCGCTGGTGTTGGGCATGAAAGCAACCGGGATGCCGGTCGACCAGGTGCGGCAGCATGTCTCTTACCTCCTCTCCCTGGTCGGCCTGCTGAAGAGCGGGACTTTGCTCAACCCGGACGGACGCAACCTCATTCTCTTCCCCGGCCAGGTACAGGAGGCGATCGGGGGCCAGGCCGGGGCATTCGAGCCGGCCGGGCTCCAGTCTTCCCGTCTCTTGCACAGGCTGTGCGGCATCCTGTGGAACTACGCCGAGACGGTCTGTTTTAAGACCCACGGCCTGATCCGGGAGTTTCACGGTCCTTACCCGGGTTTGCAGGCAGATAGGGAAATCCTGGTCCGGGATTTCTTTCTTCTCCGGGCGACCGATCTCTGGCCGGAATGCCGGGCTGTGCCGGTGGACACCATCCGGGTAAAGGCCGTTTACCAGGGGCTGGACATGGGTATCGACATTTACAACAACGTGTCTACCCGGCCGGGGGGGAGTTTTGTCCAGGCGCTGGTATCATTCTCTGTCGAGGCAGACGGCCAAACCTTACCGGCATCGGGAATCGAGGAGCTGTGTCGCCTGCTCTCCGGCGTCATGATGGCGATCGCCGCCAGGGTAGAGAAATTTACCTGGCAGGCATTAACGGAAAAGTATGCGGAAATCTTCTGGTTCAGTAAGAAAGAGCTCCGCGATGAATTGGGCCGCGACTGGCGCCCGCCGGTAGCAATCAAAGAACGGATCGACCGGGGGCTCCCCAGCCAGCGGCTGGCCCGTCTGGGCCCGGACAGCCTGCAACGCCTGTTGCGGGTTTCTTTTTGACATAATAAATTTTAAGGTAAGTAGATGAAAACACGATTTATAGAAACGGAAAACCGGCAAACAGGCGCTCGCCCTGCCTTGCAAAAAGCCCCGCAAATGGCGGATTACCCGGCTTCCTGGCAACAACAAGGGGTATGGCTGCAAACACTGCTCGACCCGGATAAGTCTTTATGGAACACCTCCCATAGCTGGCGTTTTAGCGGCCCGCTCGACCTGGGGGCATTCCAGGAAGCCCTGGGCGACCTGGCTCGGCGCCAGGCCGCCCTGCGCACTGTCTTTATTCTCAGAGGCGAGGAGATTACCCAGCAGGTCATGCCGGAAAATGCCCTTTCCCCGGACTCTTACTTAACCCTGACCGATATCTCGCACCTGCCTGAAGGGGAGAGGGAGGCAAGCGCCCGCGCCCTCCAGGAGGAGGAGGCCAAAAAAGGCTACGATCTCTCCCGGCTGCCCCTCATCCGCTTTGCCCTGGTGCGCCTGGCTCAAGAAGATCATGTGCTGGTCATGAGCAAGCACCATATCATCTCCGATGTGGCTTCCCGGCAAATTTTGTGGCGGGAGTTGGTCGGCTTCTACAATGCCCATGTCGAGGGGCGGAGCGGCTTTTCTTCCCGGTTAGAGATCGAATACACCGATTATGCCTGGTGGCAGGGAGAGTTCATGAAATCCCCGGCCTACCGCGGCCAGAAAGATTTTTGGTTGGCCCAATTCCCCGGGCCGGATGAGGAGCCCATCCCGTTGCTGCCGTTGATAGCCGATTTCTCCCCGGGCCGGGGGACCGGCCGGTCGGGCCGAAGCGCGACCTACCTGGTCGAGGTCTCCCCCGAACTCACGGCTCAATTGCGTACTTTCAGCCTCCGGCAACGGGCCGCCTTCTCTTCGCTATTCCTGGCCGCTTACACCATCCTGCTCTATAAATATACCGACCGCACCGATATGATCGTCGGTTCCATGTACCGGGGCCGGCAGGCCGATAAGAAAGCCCTCGATGAGGTCGTCGGTCTCTTTGCCAACTCTATTGCCCAGCCTTTCCACCTATCGCCAAAAACCCGGCTTGACGAGTGGCTCGGACAGGTGGATGAAAAGGTCAGGCAAGCCTATCAAAACCAGGATTTCCTGTATGAAGACCTGGTGCGGACATTGCACCCGCAACGTACCGCCCACCGGGCCGAAATCTTCAACGTCGTCTTCAACATGCTCAAGGTCACGGCCATGGATATCGACCCGGCCGGCCTGGTCCGGAAGGAGTGGTTGGGCCCGGACCTGGAGAGCGATATCTCTTCCCAGTACGACCTGTCTTTGTTCGTGCGCGACGAGATCAAAAAGCTGTCTCTGCGTTTCCTCTTTCCGGGGGACAAATTCCGGCCCGCGACGATGGCCCGGATGATGAATCATTATATGGCCATACTGGAGGGGATCAGCCGGGAGAGGGAAATGACGATCGATGGGATCGACATCGTAAGCGCGGAGGAGAGGCGCACCCTGGTGATCGATTTTAATGCCACGGACCGGCCCTTTCCGGGGGATAAGACCATCGATATGTTGTTTGCCGAACAGGTGGCGCGCACGCCGCATAACCTGGCCCTGGTCGGCGGCTGTTTGGAGACCGGGGAGATGGTGCAGTTGAGCTATTCGGAGGTGGGGCGGCTGGTGATGCTCCTGGCCGGCCGGTTGCTGGCCGGGGGGGTGGGACCGAATGGGTTGGTTGGGGTCAGGCTGGCGCGGTCGGTGGACATGATCATCGCTTTGCTGGGCATCTTGACTGCCGGCGGGGCCTATTTGCCGATAGATCCGGCCTATCCGAAAGAGCGTATCGAGTACATGCTGGCGGATTCCGGGGCGGAGATCATCATCGGGCAGCATGGTGTAGGGGCGAACTGCTGTTCGCCCATTCAGGATATCGGTGCTATAACCCTCACCCCCAACCCCTCTCCCACAGGGAGAGGGGGAGGCAGGGGCGAGCGGCAGTTCGCCCCTACGTGTCTCGCCTATGTGATCTACACCTCCGGGTCTACCGGGAGGCCGAAAGGCGCGGCCATTGGGCACTATTCCCTGGTCAACCGCCTCCATTGGATGCAAAGACAATACCCGCTCGGCCCGGCCGACCGCATCCTTCACAAGACCCCCTTTACCTTTGATGTGTCGGTGTGGGAAATCTTCTGGTGGGCCCTGGCCGGTGCCAGCGTCTCTACCCTGGCCCCGGCCGGCGAAAAGGACCCGGAACAGATCAGCGAAGCTGTTTCCCGTTCCCGGGCAACAGTGATGCACTTTGTGCCCACCATGTTGTCCCAGTTCCTGGATTATGTGAAGCAGGGGGGGAGGCGGACGGTCCGGCAATTGGCGTCGTTAAAGCAGGTTTTTGCCAGTGGCGAGGCCCTGTCTGTCTCTCACGTAGAGACCTTTTTCGACCTGCTGGGCGCGAACGGGACACGGCTGGCCAATTTGTATGGGCCGACCGAGGCGACGGTCGATGTCTCTTATTTCGATTGCCTGCCTGGGGCGCAGTTGGGTGCGATCCCGATTGGCCGGCCGATCGATAACATCGGCTTGTATATCCTGGATGGGAAACTTCGTCTGCAGCCGCTGGGTGTGCCGGGAGAGTTGTGTATCGGGGGCGTCGGCCTGGCGCGCGGTTACCTGAATAAACCGGAGTTGACGGCGGAGCGATTTGTCACCTCACCCCTCACCAATCACCCCTCACCAATCACCCCTCGCCTCTACAGGACCGGGGACCTGGCCCGTTGGTTGCCGGATGGGAATATCGAATTTTTGGGCCGGCTCGATTTCCAGGTCAAGATCAGGGGCTTTCGCATCGAGCTCCAGGAGATCGAAGCCGCTCTCTTAAAGCACCCGGCCATCAGGGAGGCCGTTGTCATCGTCATCGAGCCAGCCAACCAGGGAAAGTATTTATGCGCCTACCTGGTGGCCCGGTCGGATAGCCGCAAACCGGGCGATAGCGGTGAGACCCCCGGCCTTATGCCGGACCAACTCCGTGATTTCTTGGCCCGGGGTCTCCCCGATTATATGATCCCGGCCCAGTTTGTCCGGCTCGAGCACCTGCCCCTCACCACCAGCGGCAAGGTGGATAAAAAGTCTTTGCCCCTACCCGATATAGCCGCGTCTGTGCGGGCCCGCTCGGCTTACGAAGGGCCGGTCAACGAGGTACAGGCGGCCCTGGTCTCTGTCTGGCAGGAAGTGCTCGGCGTGCAGCCCATCGGCATCGATGACCATTTCCTGGCCAGCGGCGGGGATTCCATCAAGGCCATTGTGGTCGCCTCCCGCCTGGCCGGTCGCGGGTATAGGTTCGATATTCCCCTCATCTTCCACTATCCGACCATCAGGGAACTCTCCGCCTTTGTCGCGCCGGTGACCGGTGAAAGCGGTCTCCAATCGGTTGCTGCATCTGCCCGGGACATCGATCCGGCGGAGCTCGACCAGCTAGCCGGTCTATTCGACCCGGGGAACGTAACCGCTATCTATCCCCTGACCCCGATGCAGTCGGGCATGCTCTTTCATTACCTGCTGGATTCCCGGCGCCAGGCCTACCAGATGCAATTGACCTTTACCCTGGAGGGCTTGGTCGATCCTGGTCTAATGGAGACATGTTGCCGGCTTTTACTGGCCCGGCACCCGGCTTTGCGCACCGCCTTTGTCTACAAAGATACCCGGCAGCCCCGCCAGGTCTTTTTAGCGGGCCGCAGGTCTGTTTATGCTTTTTATGATCTCACGGATGGCGGCCAACCGGCCATGACCCTGGAAGAGATCCAGCAGCAAGACCGGCAGCGGGGCTTTGACCTGGCCACCGATACCCTGATCCGCTTTACCCTGGTGCGCACCGGCAGCGGGCAGTATGCACTATTGGTCACCCACCACCATTTGATTCTGGATGGCTGGAGTATCAACCGGCTCTTAAAAGACCTGATTTCGCTTTATGAGTGCGGGAAAAATGGGTCTAGCCAAAACCTGGGCAATGAATACCCCTTCCAGGATTACCTGGCCTGGCTCTCCCGGCAGGATAGCGGGGCTGCCGGGCGTTACTTCCGGGATTACCTGGCCGGGTTTGACGGCCTAACGCGCATCAGCGCGCCGGGCCGGCAGCCGGAGCCGGGGGATGCCGCCTTCGTCAAGGGCACCTACTCCATCACCCTGGACACCCGGTTGAAGCAGGCCCTGGCCAGCCGGGCCAATGACCTGGAGGTGACCTTGAATACCATCTTCCAGGCTGCCTGGGTCATTTTACTCCACCGCTATGCCGGGTCGGACGATGTGGTTTTCGGCAGCGTGATTTCGGGCCGCAATATCCCGGTCGCGGGAGTGGAAAAGATGGTCGGGCTCTTCATCAACACCATCCCGATGAGGGTGATTCTTTCCGCCGAAGAGCCTTTTGACCGGTTCTGTCAGAGGCTCATGAGCAATCAATTCGACACCCATGCGCACGGCGCCATCTCCCTGGGCGACATCCAGGAGCATACCCAGAGGAGCGGCCAGCTATTCGAGCACCTCTACCTTTACGAGAATTACCCGTTGGAAGCGGAGGTCAGGAGCCGGGAATTGATCGACCGCCTGGGTTTTTGTATCACTGGCCGGCAGAGTAGCGAGCACACCAATTACCACCTCAACCTGGTGATCCTGCCCAGGGAAGAGATCATTGTCCGTTTCCAGTACAATGAGCGGGTCTATTCTCTGGATTTTGTCGCTTGCCTGGCCGGGCAATTGGTTGGTCTGATCGATCAGGCGGCCGGGGAGCGGTCTAAGATGATCGGTGCCTTCGACCTGTTGCCGGCCAGGCAGCGGCAGCAGATACTGGATGAGTTCAATCGCACCGGGGCGCCGCTGCCGCTGGATAAGACGGTAATCGATCTTTTCGCTGCGCAGGTAGAGAAAAATGCCGACTGCACGGCCATTTTGGGTCTGCTTGTGCCTGGGATGAGGGTAGGGGAGTGGGGCCACCTGACTTACCTGGAATTGGCGCGCCGGGTGGGGGAGATGGCGGTTGGCTTGCGGGCCAGGGGGGTGGGGCCGGGTTTAATGGTGGCCATCATGCTGGGGCGGTCGATCGATATGCTGGTGGGAATACTGGCTGTACTGGCGGCTGGGGGTGCTTACCTGCCGGTCGATCCGGCCTATCCGCGGGACCGGGTCGAGTACATGCTGGCGGATTCAGGGGCGGAGGTTATCATTGGGCAGCATGGTGTAGGGGCGAACTGCTGTTCGCCCATCCAGGATATCGGTGCAGAATGCAAGGGCGAACGGCAGTTCGCCCCTACGGATCTGGCTTATGTGATCTACACCTCGGGGTCTACGGGGCGGCCCAAGGGGGTGGCCATCGAGCACCGCCAATTGGTTAATTTTATCGTCGGCATCGGTGCGAAGATCGACTTTAGGCCCGGTGACCGTATCCTGTCCTTGACCACCATCTCTTTCGACATCTTCGGCCTGGAAACGCTGGTGCCGCTGGCGCGCGGGGTCACGGTAATCATGGGTAGCGAGGCGGAACAGGGCGACCCGGCGGCCGCTTTACGGTTATTTTCCCGGGAGCAGATCACCCTATTCCAGGCCACGCCTTCCCGTCTGCAATTATTCCTCGCCCATGATGAGGCCGGTACTGCCGGTTGCGTTTCTTCTTTGCGGTATGTGCTGCTGGGTGGTGAGGCCCTGCCGCAGAGGCTCCTCGACCAGGTGCGGGCGATTTTGACCGGTAGGCCGGGGAAAATCATTAATTTATATGGCCCGACCGAGACCACGATCTGGTCTACGGCCTGTGAGCTGGATGCCGATGCGCTTTTGACCATTGGCCGGCCCCTGGCCAATACCCAGGTTTTTATCCTGGATAAGCGGGCCGGGCTTTGCCCGGTTGGGGTGGCTGGGGAGCTTGTCATCGGCGGCCTGGGCCTGGCACGCGGTTACCTGAATAACCCGGAGCTGACAGCGGAAAAGTTTGTCGATGCCAGGTCGAGCTCGCTCCCTGAGTGGAGTCTATGGGTCAAACGGCGCTTCATGTTTCACTCGCCCGTACGTAAATTGACCGGCCAGCGGCTCATCTCACTAAAATTTCGAACTCGCTACGCTCAAACACCGAAATTTTTCCCCCTGAATACGGGGAGCGTTCGATTCGCCGGGCCGGTGCAGAATTTACTCCCTAAGGCTCGTTCAATCATGAAGCGCCTGTTCCCCGGTGCTAGCAGATGCGAACCGTGCGTAAGCCCCGCCCCTCACCCCTCACCATTCACCAATCACCCCTCACCATTCACCTCTCGCCTCTACAAGACCGGGGACCTGGCCCGCTGGCTGCCCGATGGCCAGATCGAGTTCCTGGGCCGGATCGATACCCAGGTCAAGATCCGGGGTTTTCGCGTAGAACTCGGCGAGATCGAGACCTGCCTGACCCGCCATCCCGCCATCCAGGAGGCCGTGGTGATCGATCTGAGCGGCGAGGATGGGGAAAAATCCCTGTGCGCTTACCTGGTTGGCAGACAAGACCTGGCCCTGGAGGACATCCAGGACCATATTCGGCAGAAACTCCCCGATTACATGGTGCCCTCTTATTTTGTGCGGCTGGATAAATTTCCTCTGACGCCGAGCGGCAAGGTCGATCGCAAAGCCCTGCCCGGGCCCCGGGATGGCCTGTACCTGGCGGGCCGGACGGTCTACGTGGCGCCTGGAAACCCCATGCAGGAAGGGCTCCAGGAAATATGGCAGGACATATTGAAACGGGAGCCGGTCGGCATCCACGATAACTTCTTTGTCCTGGGCGGCCACTCGTTGCGGGTCATGGACATGGCGGCCCGTATTTACCGGGCTTTCGGTATCGAGCTCGCGTTGGCCGACATATTTAACGATCCCACCATCGTGGGCGTGGCCCGGCTCATCGAAGCCGAGCAGGACAAACAAAAGAAAATCGAGGCCATCCTGCGGGAGATCGAGGCCCGGGGTTAACCCGGGGTGATTGGCTTTACGAATGAAAATTAGCTATAATTGAGAAATTAGCGGACAAGGAGACGAAACATGATGCAAAACTACTTTAAAGTGTTGATACGCAGCCTGTGGCGCAAGAAACTTTTTTCCCTGCTGGCCATTGCCGGGCTGGCCATCGGTATGGCCTGTTACCTGCTCATCGTCCAGTACGCCCGGTTCGAGCTTAACTATGACAGCTTCCATGAACACCGGCACGATATCTACCGGTTGCAGCGGGATGTGATCGAGAACCGGGCGCTCAGCAACAGTTATGCGCTGACCACCTTTAATGACGGCCCGGCGCTCAAAGAGGAATTTTCCCAGGTCAAGGAAGTGGTGCGCCTGGCGCCTTTTCCCGATAATACGGTGACCTGTGGGGAGAGGAAGTACAGCAACGAGAAGATCGTTGTCTCCGAATCCGCTATTTTCAGCGTCTTTTCTTTCCGGCTTATCCAGGGGGACCCGGCCAAAGTGCTCAGCGACCCGGGCCAGGTGGCGCTCTCCCAAACCGCGGCCAAGAAATATTTCCCCGGCGAAGAGCCGCTGGGCAAGTGGCTGCACATTGCCAACAAGGGCAAAGATTATGTCTGCATGGTCAGCGGGGTATTTGCCGATGTGCCGGATAATTCCCACCTAAAATTCGATGTGCTGGTCTCCATCCGCACTTTTTTTAACACGGCCTACTCGGACTGGATCACCAATATGTTCTACAACTACATCCGGTTGCAACCGGGTTCCGATCGGGCCAGCCTGGAAGCCAGGCTGCCGGCCTTTATCGAGAAATATATCCTGAAGAATGTCCCGCGCGCCGCCCTGTGGAAGTTCCGCCTCCAGCCGTTGCCCGATATTTACCTTTACTCCAACCTGACCTACGATACGGAGAACGGCAACGGCAAAATGGTCTATTTCCTGCTGTTGATGGGCTTTCTCATCCTGGTTATCTCCTGGATCAACTATGTCAACCTGTCTACGGCCCGGGCCATGGAACGGGCGCGGGAAGTGGGGATCCGGAAGGTGTTTGGCGGCGAGCGCCAGCAACTGATCCGGCAGTTCCTGGCCGAGTCGGTCATGACCAATGTCGTGCCGATGACGGTGGCCTTCCTGTTGTTCGTGCAGTTCATGCCGTTCTTAAGGGAATTGACCGGCAAGCCCATCGGCCTCTCCCTGGCCAGCGATTGGTGGTTTTGGGCCCATTTGCTGTTGGTTTACCTGGTGGGGTCTGTGCTTTCCGGCCTGTACCCGGCCTTTGTCCTCTCCTCCTTTAAACCGGTCACGGTTCTGAACCGCAGCCGCTTCAGCCAGACCGCCGGGGGCCGCATTTTGAGGAAAATCCTGGTGACCTTCCAGTTTGCCGCTTCGGCTGTGCTGATTATCCTGGCCCTGACCGTGTGGCGGCAGATCGATTACATGAAGGGCAAGGATTTGGGCATTAATATGAAAAATGTGATCGGGCTGGCCCTGCCGTCCGCGCCCATCGACCAGGCTTATATCGCCAATGCCGATAACCTCAAGACCGAGCTCCGGCGTTACCCGGGCATAAAGAGCGTCGCCGGTTCCCTCTATGTGCCGGGCAGCGACCCGCTCTTGCGCCGCTTGGCCTGGCGGGAAAACACCGACTCCCGGGAGGGTAAGATTATGTCGGTCATTTTTATCGATTACGATTTCTTGCCCACTTACCAGATCGGGCTCCTGGCCGGACGGAATTTTTCCCCTGAGTTTGGTGCAGATACGGGTTGCGCCATACTGAACCAGGAGGCGGCCCGGCTGCTGGGACTGGGCGATGCCGGGGCGGCCCTCAACCAGGGCGTGTCGCTCTGGCAGATGCCGAATGCCTTTAAAATCATCGGCGTGATCAAGAATTACCGCCACCAATCGCTGAAAAAGACCCATGACCCGCTGGTGTTCCTGTTAAACCCGGTGATCAAGAGTTATTATTCGATCCGCATCGATCCGACCCGGGTCGGCGAGGCGGTCTCGATCGTTAAGCAGACATGGGCCCGGGTTTTCCCCGGCTACCCGCTCAACTATTTCTTCTTAGACGATCATTTCAACCGCCAATACCGGGATGACCAGCAGTTTGGCCGGGTATTGGGCATTTTTGTGATCATGGCCGTGATCATCACCTGTATGGGGCTCTTGAGCCTCTCTTATTTCAATGCCCTCCAGCGCACCAAAGAGATCGGCATCCGCAAGACTTTCGGCGGGAGCACGGTCGATATGGTCGTTCTGCTGACCGGCGACACGGTGAAGCTGGTCGGCCTATCCTGTTTGATTGCCTGGCCGGTGGCCTATTACCTGGTGGATGACTGGCTGCAAAACTATGCCGATCGCATCGCCCTGCCCTGGGGATTTTTTATACTGTCCACCCTCTTGTTGACTCTGGTGTCTATCTTGACTGTGGCTTACCACTCGCTGGTAGCAGCCCGGAAAAACCCGGTGGAATCGCTGCGCATAGAGTAAGCGGCCGGTTTTTCGTCTCATTTTTAACCGTTTGCACCGATAATAAGAAATTTCTGTTTAAAAATTAGAATATAAAGGAAGAAACCATGAACCCCAACAAAAAGAGAGTACTGGTTATCGGTCTGGGGCCTTGCGGTGCGATATTTGCCGGTCACCTGGCAAAATCGGGCCACCAGGTCCTGGGCGTCGATACCTGGGCTGAGCATGTCGAGGCCATCCGCTCCCGGGGTGTTGCCCTCACCCGCCTGGTCTCCCTGCGCAGCCAACTGGAGGTTGTCAGCACCAACCTGGAAACCTTTTATGGCCAGGAGTTCGATTATGTCGGCCTGGCGGTCAAAGCGCCGGCGATGCGGCGGATCCTGCCCCGGTTGAACGATCTGTCCGGGAATTTCAAGCTGCTGGTGATGCAAAACGGCCTGGACAATGAAGAAGATGTGGCCCGCTTCTTCCCCCGGGACCGCATCTTGCGCCTGGCCGTCAACTATGCCGGCAATGTGGCTTTACCGGGTGTGATCCAGATGAATTTTTTCCAGAAACCCAACCAGTTGGGTTGCATCTGCGGCCTGACCGGGTGCGACCATGCCCGCGGCCTGGCCGGGATCATGACCGCCGCTTCCCTGGATACGGAGGCGGTTGCCGATATCAAACGCTATACCTGGAAGAAGACCATCCTCAACGCCATCCTGGCCCCGGTCTGTGCCCTGCTCGATGCGACCATGGCCGAGGCCATGGCCCTGGACAGTTCCCGGCGCCTGGTGGAAGCCCTGATACGGGAATCGCTAGCCGTGGCCCGGGCCGCCGGGTACGATTATGGCGAGAATTTTTTCGACGAGTGCCTGGCTTTCCTACGCCGGGCCGGTGCCCATAAGCCCTCCATGTTAATCGACCTGGAAAAGGGCCGGACCACCGAGATCGACTACATCAACGGCAAGATTGCCGCCTACGGGGAGCGGTTGGGTGTGCCCGTGCCCTATAACAAAACCATTACCGACCTGGTCAAGGCCAGGGAATACTTCATGAAAAAGGGCCAGGCGCAAAAGACCCTTGTCCTGCCCGGTCTCGACAACCTGAACCGGCCCCGGGTGGAACCTCCCCGGATTTATTTACCGGGGTGGGAGAGAAACCTGGTCTCATGAAACCAAAGGAGAAACAGATGACAGATATGGATACACAGATAGACGGATTTCATTCGCCCAAAGGGATCGGTGCCCTATACAGCGGTATTGCCATCCTGGGCGGCAGTCGCACCCCCTTCGGTGCTTTTACCGGCGGCCTCTCCCGGGTCAACCCGATCGACCTGGGCATACTGGCCAGCCGTGCCGCTTTAGGGACCTGCCGACTCACCGGGGAAGACATCGACCAGGTAATCTTTTCCAGTGTGGCCCAGTCCGGGCCCGATGCCTATTACCTGCCCCGCCACATCGGGCTTTATGCCGGTGTGCCGCTGGACCGGCCGGCCCTGTTGGTGCAGCGCATCTGCGGCAGCGGGTTTGAGGCCGTTATCCAGGCGGCTGAGCAAATCTCCCTTCACAAAGCCGATATCGTGCTGGTGGGCGGCACGGAGAGCATGAGCTTAAATCCCCTGGCCGCTTACGGTATACGCCAGGGCCATGAGCTGGGCAAACCGGGGTTTGTCGATACCCTGTGGGAAGAACTCTATGATCCGGCCTGCGGGTTGAGTATGGGGCAAACAGCCGAGAACCTGGCCCGCATGTACGGCATTACCCGGCCACAGGCAGACCAATTTGCCTTTCAAAGCCAGGAAAACTACCGGCTGGCCCGGGAGGCCGGTTTCTTTACCGGGGAAATCACGCCGGTGCGAAACGCCGGCTTCGACATCCCCGGTTTAAAACCCCGGTCGATCCGCCTGCCCCGCGGGATCGAGGAATTTGCCCTCGATGAACACCCGCGGCAGACCTCTTTAGAGCAGCTCTCCCGCCTGAAATCCGTGTTCCAGGCCGATGGCGTGCATACGGCCGGTAACTCTTCCGGTATTGTCGATGGTGCCTGCGCCCTGGTGGTGGCTTCGGCCCGGGCCGCCCAAAAATCGGGTCTGGAACCGCTGGGCTGGCTGAAGGCCTCCGTTTCTGTGGGTGTTTTACCGGGCATCATGGGCATCGGCCCGGGCCCGGCCATCGGGCAACTCTTAACCGCCTGCCACCTCGACCTGTCGCAGATCGATTGTTTCGAGATCAACGAGGCCTTTGCCGGTCAGTGCCTGGCCGTGATCAAAGAGGCCGGTCTGGATCCCGGGCGGGTCAATGTCAACGGCGGGGCCATTGCTGTCGGCCATCCGCTGGCCGCTACCGGGGTCAGGCTAACGCTGACGCTGTTGCGGCAGTTGAGACGGGCGTCTGCCCGCCTGGGCATAGCCGGGGCCTGCATCGGCGGCGGCCAGGGTACGGCCCTTCTTCTGGAGGGAACATGAAAAATTTTGCCGTTATCGGTGCCGGTACGATGGGCAGTGGCATTGCCCAGAAGATCGCATTGGAAGGTGGCCGGGTGATGGTGGTCGATACCGGCCAACAGGCACTGGACCGGGCCCGGTCGCTGATGGACAGTATCTTTTCCGAGAGCCTGGCGAGGAGAATACTCTCCCCCGGCCAGGTGGAAGAGGCCAGGGCACGGCTCGTCTTTGCCGATGATCTCCAGGCGGTGAAAGGGTCAGACCTGGTGATCGAAGCGGTCTTCGAGGATAAAGCGGTGAAACGGGAGCTCTTTTCTCAACTGGAAAGCATCGTCTCCCCGGACACGGTGCTGGCCACCAATACCTCCTCTTTCCAGGTGGGCGATCTCTCCCGGGATTTGCGGCATAAAGAGCGGTTCATCGGCTTGCACTTCTTCTATCACCCGGTCAAGAACCGCCTGCTGGAGATCATCCCCGGGGAAAAGACCGCACCCGGCACCCTGGCCGCGGCCCGGCAATTTTGCCGCTTGTTGGGCAAAGTCGATATCGTCTGCAAAGACAGCCCCGGTTTTGTGGTTAACCGCTTCTTTGTCCCCTGGCTCAACGAGGCGGTGCGGCTGCTGGCCGAAGGCACCTATTCCCTGGAAGAGATCGAGGCCGCGGCCAGGCAGGGTTTTGCCCTGGACATTGGGCCTTTCGAGTTGATGAACCTGACCGGTCTGCCCATTGCCCGACATGCCGCCTCCAGCCTGGCCGGGGCCCTGGGCGATTTTTACCGGCCCCATGACCGGCTCTTAGAGCAGGCGGCCAAAGGGCCCTGGGAGATAGACCTGGATAAGGTTAAAGCTATCTCTAATCCCCACCCGGAGATTTTCCGCCGCCTATTCGGGGTGGTCCTGGTCATCGGTGCCGGTCTGGCTGCCGAAGGCACGGCCGGCCCCCTGGCGATCGATCTCTCGGCCCGCATCGGCCTGCGCTGGCCCAAAGGCCCCTTCATACTCTATAACCAGATGCCGGCCCGGGAACGCCGGGCGGTGCTCGACGCCTTTGCCCATAGCCAGCCCCATTTCCCTGTACCGGCAGACATCCTGATTACCCCCTTTCATCTGCCCCTCGTGGCCCAGGAACTGGAAACTCTGGCCGGGCAACCGGTCAAGAGCCTGATCCTTAGCCGGCCCGACCGGGCCAATGCCCTGAATGAGACGGTTTTTTCCGAACTTGAGATGATCGTCCGGGAAGACCGGGGCCTCTCCCCATTCGTCATCATCAGGGGCCAGGGGAAGAATTTTTGCGCCGGGGCAGACGTCGATTTCTTCATCGAAAACATCGAGGGCGGGCGCATCGACCGCATCGTCGATTTTACCCGCCGGGCCCGGCAGACCATCGATGCCATCGACCGATTCCCGGGCCGGGTGATCGCCCTGGCCGACGGTTTTGCCCTGGGCGGCGGCGCGGAGCTGATGCTGGCCGCCGATGTCATCGTGTCCACGCCGCGGGCCTTGATCGGCTTCCCGGAAACCGGTATCGGTATTTACCCGGGGCTTTCCGGTGCCTTTCGCCTGACCCAACGCCTGGGCAAAGGCTTGAGCCGCTATTTGATCGGCACCGGCCGGCTGCTTAACGGCCTTGAGGCAGAGGCCATCGGCCTGGTCGATGCCTGCCTGCCGCCCCAGGAGATCGCTAGCGCCCGGCTGATTTCTTTATCTCCCCGGCGTAGTGTGGAACGGGTGGCACAGTGGCTGGAAATACCGGCTTTTATGGCCGGAAACTCCCTGGAACAACTCCTGGCCGGCACATTTACCGAACCCTGGCAGGTCAAGATTCAGGAAAAGCTGAAAAGCAAAGCGCCCATTGCCCTGGAAATGGCCTTTCGCCTGATCGACCTGGCCGGGACCGCCGACTTTGCCGCTTTCCAGGAACTGGAACTCGACCTGTTACCGGTGGTCTTCCGGACCGAAGATGCCCTGACCGGTTTGAAGAGCATCGGCAAATCGCGACCGGTATTTAAGGGGAAATGACCGTGCCGCTCGCCTCCCAGGATAAGATCAAGGGACTGTTGACCGCTTATTACCGGCGTTTAGCAGGCGGTGAGAAACCGGTGGCCTGGTGCAGCTCGGTCGGCCCGGCCGAGCTGTTGCGCGCCTTTGGTTTCGAGGTCTATTTCCCGGAAAACCAGGCCGCCCTGATCGGCGCCCGCCGCCTGGCCGGGGAGTTTATCCCCCTGGCCATCCAGGCCGGGTTCTCGGCCGACATCTGCTCCTACCTGACCGCCGATACCGGCGCTTTCCTGGCCGGGCAGACGGCATTATCCGCCTATGGCCTGAACCAGGTGCCCAAACCCCAGGTCCTGGTCTTTAACACCAACCAATGCCGCGAGGTCAAGGAGTGGTTCTTGTTTTATGGGGAAAAATTTCATGTCCCGGTCATCGGCCTGCAAACGCCGCAGAACATCGATGATCTGAGCCCGGCGCTGCTCGACTACCTGGTCTCTGCCTGGCAGGGCCTGATTGCCCGGCTGGAGACGATCAGCGGTACGACGTTTGATCCCCGGCGTTACCGGGAGGTGCTTTCCTTGTCCGCTGAGGCCAGCCGCCTGTGGCAGGCTTTCTTAGATTCCAACCGGCAGATACCGGCCCGGCATAGCTTTTTCGATCACCTCATCCTCATGGCCCCGGCGGTGGTGCTGCGGGGCACAGACGAGGCGGTCGCTTTTTACCGGCAGCTCCTGGCCGAAGTCGAAGGGATACCGGCTACCAAAAACGAAACAAGATACCGATTCTATTGGGAAGGCATGCCCATCTGGGGCAAGATGCGGTTCTTGTCCGAATTCTTTGCCGGGCGCCGGATCTCTATCGTGGCTTCCACCTATTGCCAGTCCTGGGCCTTCGATTTCGACCCGGCCCTGGCCCTGCCCTCTACGGCCCGGGCCTATGCCGGTATCTTTATTACCCGTTCCCAGGCGTTTAAGCTGCGTTACCTGGAAGATATGATCGAGCGGTTCTCCGTAGACGCCGTTTTGTTTCACGATGCCAAAACCTGCCCCTATAACACCAATTCCCGTTTCGGCCTGCCCGGTAAACTCCGGGATATCCCCTGCCTGACCTTTTATGGCGACCTGGTCGATTTGCGCCATTTTTCCGAGCAGGAGTTTACCCTGCGGCTGGAGGCTTTTATTGAACAACTCCACTAAACCCTCTGTCATCGGTCTCGATCTGGGTTCCTCTTACATCAAAGCCGTATCCTTGCGGCCCGACGGCGGGCCGGACCTGATGGTCGCCCAGAGAACGGGTTACGATTACGTTCAGGCCGTATCAACCTTACTGGCCCCTTTTGAAGCGGGGGCTTCGCCTTTCGTCTATGGGGTGACCGGTTATGGCCGAAACCTCTGGCCGGGGATCGTGCAGAAAACCGAGATATCGGCCCTGGTGCGGGCCGCCTCCCAGCTCGGCATCACCGGCGGCACGCTGATCGATATCGGCGGCCAGGACGCCAAGGTCATCACGCTCGAGGCCGGGCAGGTGAAGGCCCATGCCCTAAACCGCCGCTGTGCGGCCGGCACCGGTGCTTACCTCGAATTCATCGCCCATCGGTTGGCCCTCGATCCCGGGCAGATGAACCGGCTGGCCGCGGAGGAGACGGCTATTCACCCGCTCAACAGCTTTTGCACCGTGTTTGCCGGCACCGAGATCATCGATTGCTTAAACCGGCGGGTGCCCTTGCCCCAATTGCTCCGCGGGCTGTACGCGGCGGTGGTCGAGCGCACCCGGGAAATCGCCCCGCTCATTTCCCCGCTATTCTTATCGGGCGGGGTCATCGCCCATCACCCGGTACTGCGCGATATCTTCCAGGCCCAGATGTCTAAATCTACCGAAATCCAGGTCTTACCCCAGCCCCAGTTCCTGGCTGCCTGGGGCATGGCGCTCCTGGCCAGGGAAAAATATCATGAACCGGAACTATAGAAATTGCCCTATCCCGCTTTTTGACCGGGAGATTAACCAATCCATCGGTCTCATGCTCTTAGAACGCTCCGCCCCCTGGCTGGACCAACCGGTCCTGGCCGAGAGGCAGGGGAACGATTACCGGTCCATATCCTGGCAAGAGTTCCTGGACGACACGGCCGGCCTGGTCGATTTTTTTAACCGGCAGGGCATCCGCAAAGGCGACCGGTTGGCTGTGTTCAGCCCCAATTCCTATGCCATGCTGGTCTGGGAAATGGCGGCCGTGTTCATGGGTGCCGTATCTGTGCCCATATTTGCCGGTTACGATACCCGCCATATCGATTCCATCCTGCATAATGCAGAGCCGGACGCCATTTACGTGGATAGCGAAAAACGGTTGGACCGGCTCCTGGCCTGCACCTATATCCGGCGATTGCGCTTCATCGTTACCTCTTTTTCATCGCCCTACATCAAGCTGGCCGACTGCCTGGCAGGGGGGGGCAGGGAATCGCTGTTCGACCGGGTAGGGGCCGTCGATCCGGGGGATGCCGCCTTTATCCAGTATACTTCCGGCACCACCGGCCAGCCCAAAGGGGTCATGCTGTCGCACAAAAACATCGTCTCCCAGCGCCGCTCCCAGGATAAAATCTGGACCATTGCCCCCGGGTCCCGCTTTTTGTCCTATCTTCCCTGGCACCATTCTTACGGCGGTCTATTCGAGCGTTTTGCCGCTCTCTTCCACGGCGCCGCCCTTTATCTCGAAGATTCCCTGGGCAAAGATACCCTTCGTCTCATCGACAACTGGCGGCTGGTCAGGCCGACCCATTTCTTCAGCGTGCCCCGGGTGTACCGGGCGCTGGTCTCAGAGGCCAGGTCCGATCCCGGGACCAGGGATACCCTCTTTCATCCTGATCTACACTTCGTCTTTACGGCTGCCGCACCGCTGCCGGCAGATGTGGATGACTATTTTTCCAGTCTAAACGTCGAGGTCCTGGAGGGCTGGGGACTGACCGAGACTTCGCCCACAGTGACCATGACCCGGCCCGGGTCTAAAAGGTATTATTCTTTTGTCGGCCAGCCCATACCGGGCTCGGAGGTGTTGGTGGCCGATGATGGCGAAATCCGGGTGCGCGGGCCCAACCTGATGACCGGGTATTTCCAGGACCCGGAGCGGACAGCAGGGGCCATCGATAGCGACGGTTGGCTGAAGACCGGTGATATCGGGGAGCTGGGCCCGGAGGGGTTAAAACTCAAATCCCGGCGGGATGGTCTGTTTAAGCTCTCCAATGGCGAGATGGTCTCCTGCTCCCAGGTGGAGAATGCCCTGACCGCTTCTTCCACCTGGACCGGCCAGGCGGTAGCCGTCGGTGCCGGCCAGAATTTTGTGGCCGCGCTCTTATTCCCCAATTTTCGCCGTCTCGAAGACTGGGCCAGGCAAAACAACCGCCATTTACCCCAGGGTTGGGAGATCGGCCGCGACAAAGATATCCGGGAATTGTTTTACCGGGAAGTGGAGCGATACAGCCGGGATTTGTATCCGCCGTATTTGCGGGTAAAGGCTTTTGTCGTCATTCCCGACGAGCTCTCCGTGGAAGGGGGGAGTTTGACGCCCTCGTTGAAGGTGGTGCGCTTCCAGGTGATGCAAGAATACCGGGAGTGGATCAAGGCCATCTTCGACCCGGGGCTTTACCCGGAGCGTCTCCCGGACATCGTCTTCTTAAAGCCCCTTTGATCCCGGGCCGGCACAGGTATTAAACGTATGCGTGACGGGGCGCGCCAGGATGATATCCCGGGATCCACGCCGCGTCTCTATAACGTGCTGGAGATCGCCCGCGATTTTACCTCGGTGCGGGTGCATACCCGCTGTCAGGCCACAGCGGATGGACTGTGGAAAGGTTGGAATGAATGGCCAGGACCTGAAGGCGGCGATGGCGGCGTGCCCTATTACAATATTAAGTGGGAGAAATAGGGGCACCTGGTCTTTAGCCGTGAATTATTTTGAGTCCCAGGTCTGCGTGAAGTGTTAGACGGTCGATAATTCCAATCTTTCTTTTGTGAGCAGGGGCAGCCTTATAGGAGCAAAGAAGTTTACCGGGTAGACATAGTCTTCCCCCGATTCATCGATGACTCTCAGTTGACTGTGGCTTTCCGCTAACCTATCGATCAATACTTCATAGAGTTTTCTTTTCTCGAGCGAGGACTCATAGCCCCTATTCTCTACGCATATCATAAAATGTCTTCTCATGTTCATCACCTCATAAGTATCTCTTGATTTTTATTTCTTTCTTCCCAAAACCGTGACCTTCATACCAATGAACTTCCACTTCAAGGATACTCCCGTCTTCTAATTCTACCGGGCAGATGCCTTTTAATTTTCTCCAGTTTGTTTTTCCATATGCCAGCGGCCTCTTTGTACCCGTTTGATCTACGGCTCAATTTTATGCCAAAGGGGCTCTCTTGTCAAGAAAGAAAATGGCCCGGCTCAACCTGACGGCCAGCCGCGAAACAGATAAACATCCCTCAGGGGCCTGAGCCGCAGTTATGATTTGCCTCATCTCGATTTTGACCCGGTATGCCCGGGAAAGGGGCAGAAGTTGCTGGGAATGTACCGGAAGTTGTCGGGCATGAGGCAGAAGTTGCCGGGCATGAGGTAGAAGTCGTCGGGCATGAGGCAGAAGTTGTCGGGAATGAGGTAGAAGTTGCAGGGCACGAGGCAGAAATCGGCGGGCATGAGGCAGAAGTCGTCGGGCATGAGGCAGAAGTTGCCGGGCATGAGGTAGAAGTCGGCGGGCATGGGGCAGAAGTTGCCGGGCATGGGGCAGAAGTCGTCGGGCATGAGGCAGAAGTTGCCGGGAATGTACCGGAAGTCGTCGGGCATGAGGCAGAAGTTGCCGGGCATGAGGCAGAAGTTGCTAAGCACGAGGTAGAAGTTGCCGGGAATGTACCGGAAGTTGTCGGGCATGAGGCAGAAGTTGCCGGGAATATGTCCGATTTCGCCGGGCATGGATAGAAGAAGCAGATAAACATACCTCCAGCGCATGATTCTCCGCCTGGCTTTTGGTACCCTGCGTTTTATTGAGCGCAACACGCGCACAGCCTACCGCATCGAGAAGCTCCAACGGGAAGAAATCCCCGAATATCCCATGGCTGCCCTTCGGGAGGCCATCACCAATGCAGTTATGCACCGTGACTGGTTTTTTGAAGGAGCCAATGTCTTCGTAGAAATATTCTCCGATCGTATCGAGGTCTCCAGTCCCGGCGGCTTACCCAAAGGCATGCTCCTTGCCGACCTCGGTCGTAAAAGTGTGCGCCGCAATCCATTGATCGCCGATCTGCTCCATCGTATAGCCTTTATCGAAAAGGCCGGCACAGGTATCAAACGTATGCGTGACGGGGCAAGGGATCAGGGATATCCCGTACCTGAATTCTCGGTAGGAAATTTTTTTACCGCCCTTTTTAGACCGCTGCCAAAAGCTACCCCCCAAGCTACCCCCCAAGTCGTGACTCTACTTGAAGGAGCACGAAATGGTGCATCACGGGATAGCCTACAAAAAGTGGCCGGTATTAAGGATCGCAAACATTTCATAGAGGCTTACTTAAATCCCCTGGTGGCAGCAGGCTGGTTAGCATTGGCCATCCCCGTAAAGCCACGAAGCCCAAAGCAACGCTATTGCACCACAGAAGCCGGCTTTGCAGCACTCAAGAACCATGAGCAGGGGACATAACCAACCGCCCCGCCATTTTGAAAATCGATTCCTTGACAACGATCTGTTTTTGACTATAATGGTCTCATGGGTAGAATGGCCATAAAAGAGACGGATCAGTCGGTAGAAAAAATGCTGACTCTGCTCAAGACCTTTATGGAGTGCCAAAAATCCAGTTATGGGATCGTTTCATTGGGTGTATTCGGCTCCTTTTCGCGTGGCGAGGCGCAAAGCGGCAGCGATGTGGATATCGTATTCGAGACGAAGGAGCCGAACCTGTTTCGCACGGCCAGTATGAAGGCCGAACTGGAGGAATCGCTGGCTCTACGGGTCGATGTGGTACGGTTACGGGAGCGGATGAATCCACGCTTGAAACGGCGCATCCAACGCGAGGCGCGTTATGTATGATACCAAAGATATTTGTCTTAATAAGGGATTTTTTGTGAAGCGGAGGTTATGAATGCCAGATGTGACGTGGAATGGTCGTGCCCGTAGCAATCTGCGTCGAGCGCAGCAGGAGTATGAGGGCCTGAAACGGGATTATGAAGCTGGGCATAGTAAATCTAAGCTTATTTCTCAAAGCCAACGAGTTGCTGAGTATTCGCTAAGAGCCATTCTCTACTCGTATGATATTCGTATTGAAAAGACCCATGAATTAAATAATGTTTGCCAAAAATATCGTGAGAGACTCAATGATATTTGGTTAGAGCTGGAACCCTTTTTAGAACACTATGGGTGGATTTACCACGAGAGACTGTTGATGGACTACCAACACATGGATTTACCATCTTACTCGATACCACCCATTCCTGAAGAGAATGTTGATCGGGCTCTGGATACTGCGCAGCGATTTATGCAATTGGCGGAACGTGTGGTCGGCGGTATATGAAAGGGTGTATGAACAAGAAAATTATGCTGATGAAGGCCATCAATATCGCTGCCTCGCAGCTTAACCCTAATTTTTGGTCGCTTGAACTGACTGCTAAATAACAAGATGAAAACCATAAAATTATTCAAGGATTATGTCTTGCTTCTTATTAGCCAAATGTTGATCCTGGTTACAGGTGGTTTTGGTTTTATCTTAATGCCTTTGATAAAGAATCTTTTCCCAAACGTTAGCATCAAATGGGCCGATTACTTCATTGTGCCTGTGATAGGGTTAATCGTGGGTGGTTTTCAAATATTCACTAAATTGACTAAAGAAAAAGAAAAGGAGAAATCTGAGTTCGCTTTGAAGTTAAGTGCTCTTGAGGAAAGAGTTAGAGAATTTGAGAACAAAAAACCGCAGATAGCTGTCGGTTTTATAGATAAGAGCGGGCATCCTACCCAACGCCTTCAAATCCAACTCAATGCACTTCCTCCCATTCCGCTAATTGATGAGCTGATAAAGAAAAAACGAGATGAGTTGCTTTTAAAAAAACAGAGCTTAAAAACAGATTCTTATTCATCTCTAGAAATGATTTCAGGATTAGTTAGATCTCCAAATCGCCACTACGATAGGGAAGTGGAAGAATATCTTGATGAATACAGTAAATACATTTTTAAATCTCACGAATATGCCATTATCAAAGATAGGACTCATTACATCGCCCTTGTTGTTGAAAATCAGGGTCTTTGCCCTGCCAACAATGTAATCATTGAACTAGAAATGCCCATGGCATATAAAAGACCAAATATTCAGCATGATCCTGAAATAAACCTTTTCTTAGAAGGCGAGATAGACTTATGCCCACCTGAAGAGCCAAGGTTACTCAAAGAATCTAATGATTTATCTGATTATAGTAAGCCTTCTCAGTTTCTAAAATATATCGAAATGCCTAATTGCAGTATGAAACAGCAGAATGCTAGTGGGCCAGAATTTAAAGATAGAAGTGGCGTTCAGATCATCGAATATCATTTCAATAAGTTTATCCCAAAACAAGATGAGAGCGATTTCTCTCCTTTCTTACTTTGGCTTAAGGATTTTGAACAATCGACTAGCTGGGAAATTCCTTTGAAGATATATGCAGAGGAATTACCTTACCCACTTGAACAAACTCTACGGATTGATTTCATCATATCCGAGCCTGGTAAACAATTATAGAAATAATGAGCGGTTCAAAAATGATCAACAAAGTTACGAATTCTATGCGGGGGGCGCGGGCCCTTGACAGGCTTTTCATCGATTTGCGAAAAGCATTCCCCGACATGCAGGGGCTTTCACCTTGCAACCTAAAGTATATGCGGGCATTTGCTGCTGCTTGGCCGTATCGGTCAATGGTGCAAGAGGTTCTTGCATAAATTACCTGGTACCAAAAACCTGGAGCTGATCGAGAAATTGGAGCACAATGTCAGTCAGGCCATATCGATTTGGAGGGCGTTTGCCCTGCACCTCACTATTTTAGAGAATGACTCCTTGACAATGAAATTTTTTGGGTTAAAATAAATCTGTGAAAAGAATGAGTACAAAAGATGATTTTAGGCGGATACCCCATCATGAATGCGTAAAGCGAGCAGGGAGGTAACAGCCATGAAGAGAGTTCCCTGGAGATTGTACCTGGATACGTCTGTGATCGGCGGGTGTTTTGACATCGAATTTGCCGAAGATTCACGCCGGGTTATAGATGCGATTCTGTCCGGGCAGGCTTATCTTTTGTTCTCGGAAATCGTTGAGGCTGAATTATTGAATGCTCCCGAACCGGTGCGTCGTCTTTTTGCTGATTTGCCGGATAATGCGCGTGAACGAGTCGTATTTACGCCGGAAGTGGAGGCGCTGGCCCGTGAGTACGTGGCGAGAGGTGTTGTCCCGGATACATGGCTGGGTGACTGCCGACACGTAGCCGCAGCAACCGTGGCGAGGGCTGATGCCATTGTGTCGTGGAATTTTCGACACATAGTTAAGCTGGATAAAATCAAGGGGTATAATCAGGTCAACCTGATGAATGGTTATGGCGTGCTGACCATCGTGAGCCCCAGGGAGGTAAATTTTGATGAGTAATGCGATCTGGCAAAGATACCCGGTAATCCCGGGATTGCATAGCGTGGAAATGAAAGATAAACTTCAGGAACGGATCATGGAAGAGACCCGCGGTGCATCGCCGGCGGCACTTATCGCCTATTTCCGGGAAGCATCCCGTCGTTTCCGGCGCGAGCCCGGGCGGGAACCGGCAAATCCCCCGATTGATCCCCCGGGTAATTCGGGGGCCGGCAAATGCTTGACAAAAAGTGGGGAAATTATTATCATGTAGGCTGATCTTTTGAAATTCTCAGAGTCACGTTTTCAAGAGCAGATTTTTTAAAATTTTAAAACTGGAGGACATATTATGACAGCAGATAGAATTTCCCGGATGCGCAAGGCGCATCGGGTCCTGGCCGAGTTCCCTTTCGAGATCAAAGACCTGGACAAGGGGTATGCAAACCAGACATTGCGTATCGACCTGGATAAGAATGAAATCAGCATTCGCCCGGTGACCCAGCAGATGAAAGACCTGTGGACAGGCGGCAAAGGGTTCGACCTGTGGCTGATGTTCCAGGAAATCGATAAAGATACGCGCTGGGACAACCCGAAAAACCCGATTTGTTTTTCACCCGGCCCTTTGGCCGGCACCACCTCGTTCCCCGGTTCGGGTAAGACATTGGTTACTTCCCTGTCCCCCATTACCCAGTCGGTCATCGATTGCAATGTGGGCGGCTATTTTGGACCTTATTTCAAATTTACCGGTTTCGATGCCCTGGTCATCGTGGGTAAGGCCAAAGAAGAAACCATCATCCTGATCGATGCGGTGAAGAAAAAGATTACCATCGAGACCGCACCGGAAGAGAGCATCGATTCGCACCTGCTGGCCGAAGAGCTCACGGAGATGTATGCCGATGACGACCTGGATAAACGCAATATCGCTGCCGTATCCGCCGGCCAGGCCGCCGAGCACGCTTTGATGGGGGTATTAAATTTCTCTTTCTGGGATTGGCGGCGCAATGCGGCCCGTCTCAAGCAGGCCGGACGAGGCGGCGTCGGCACGGTCTTCCGGGATAAGAAGCTCAAAGCCTTGATCGTGAAAAACCGCAGTATCACACCGGCCTGGCGGGTAGAAGAAAACAAAGCGGCCCAATGGGTAACGCCAAAAAAGATATTGACCCAGCCGCCGGACCAGGTCGAGATCATCGATACCATTATCGATAAATGGGGCCATGATGCCGAATGTGTCATCGAGATGATGCAGGATATCCAGGACCGGTTCCATTTTATTTCCCTGACCGCCATCGAACGGCTGGTGGAAAAGACCGGCGCCCATAAAGCCTACCTTTACCATCTCGCCACCTTCGACCGGTACTTTAGCCTGGAAGAAAAAACATCTGCGGCTACTGCAACGGCCAAACCGGTAGAAGTCATTAAAGCCCCTTCAAAGCAGCAATTCATTGCTCTGCGCAATAATGGCTTTCGGGCGTGGGAAATCGACGGCTACCTATCCAGGGGCGGTTATGAATCGCTGAAAAAAGTCTTAAAAGAAAAGAACCCGGCCGGCATCACCGGGGAAGTCGTTGCCTCCGGCTTTCGTGGCCGCAGTTGTGGGTCTCCCATCGGTTTCAAATGGGAAGCGGCTTCAAAGGCCAAAAAAGACGATATCTATGTCGTGTGCAGTGCCAATGAATTGGGTTCTGACGCCTCTATCGGCGGTTTTATTCTGGAGACCGACCCCCATTCGGTGATCGAAGGCATGTTGATCGGTGCCTATGCGGTGGGGGCAAAAGAGGGTTTTATCGTCATCAAAAAAGAACACGCACTGGCGGAAGAAAGGTTGGGTACGGCCATCGGGGCGGCCCGCAAGAAAGGTTTCCTGGGCGAGAATATCCAGGGCTCGGGTTTTGATTTTACCCTCCATATTCGCCGGGGGGCCGGGGCGGCTGTCGCCGGGGAACCCACCTCGCTGCTGCAAACCCTGGCCGGACGTGCCGGTCAATCCCAGGCCAAATATATCCCCATAGAAGAAGTTGGCTTCCGCGGCAAACCGACCATTGTGAGCTGCGTGGAAACCTGGGCCCAGGTCCCGGTCATCATTGAAAAAGGCGCCCAATGGTTCGCTTCCGGCGGCACAAAAGTATTCGCCCTTTCCGGGGATGTGTGCCATACCGGTTTATTGGAAGTTCCCCTGGGTATTACCCTGCGGGAGATCATCGACGACATCGGCGGCGGCGTTGCCGGTGGCGGCAAATTGAAAGCCGTGCAGGTGGGCGGGCCGTCGGGCGGCATTATCCCGGCCGAAAAGCTCGATCTGAAAATCGGTTTTGACACCCTGGCCGAAGCCGGCGCCATCATGGGTACCGGCAGCATCACGGTGCTGGATGACAAAACCTGTTTGCCGTGCCTGGTTGATCAACAGGTGGAGTTCCTGGCCGGTCAATCCTGCGGTAAATGTACGCCCTGCCGCGAAGGGTTATTTGCCCTTAAGAATACCTTGCAGCGCATCTGCTGCGGTGAAGGCAAAGACGGCGATATCCAGTTTCTGGAAGAAGTCTCCCGCACCATTGCCGAAACCAGCCTATGCAATTTCGGTACAGCCGCTGCCAACCCGGTTTTAAGCTCCCTCCGCTATTTCAAGGCAGAGTATGAAGAGCAGCTCAAAGGTAAAAAATGCGGAACCGGCGCGTGCACATGTAACAAATAGGAGGAAAACCAGCCATGGCCAATATATCAAATACACCAATAACAAGTAAAATCGAAATCACTATTAACGATAAAAAAGTGACCGTTGTCCGGGATACCCTATTGATCAAAGCGGTACAGGAAGCCAAGTTTTCCGTGCCCACGCTTTGCCGCAATAAATCCCTCACCCCGACCGGGAGCTGCCGGTTGTGTGTGTGCGAGATCGAGATCGGGGGGGTAAAAAAGCTCGTTACCTCCTGTAATTATCCCATCCGCGAAGAGATCAAAGTCGAGACCGAGTCCGAGCGTGTCAAGGCGCACCGCAAGGTGTTGGCCGAGATGTACCTGGGCCGGTGGCCCGATGTGCCCCTGGTGAAAGCCATTGCCAAACGGTGCGGCGTTACCGGCGGCAGCCGCTTTCAGAGCGAGTTGACCGATTCCAACCCCAAAGCCTGCATCCTGTGCGGCCAATGTGTCGGTGCCTGCGATGAATTTATCCAGGAACGCATCCTCGACTTTGCCGGCCGGGGCTTCACACGGCATTTGACCATGCCTTTCGGCCAGGTAGATCCCCATTGTGTCGGGTGTACCTCCTGCGCCTATGTGTGCCCCACCCGGGCCCTGGAAATTGTCGATGACCTCAACCACCCGGACAATCCCAGGCTGATCCGCGATTACGGTATGCGCATCAATGCCGAGATGGCCACATTGGATAAACACCAGTGCTGTATGCGTGAAGTCGGGACAGCCAACATCGTCGATGTCATGAACGCTTACGATTTGTTGCCGGTCATGAACCACCAGTACGGTTCCCATCCCGAGGCGGGCAAAATCGGTACGCAATTGCTCAAGAAAAATTATCTCACCCAGAAAATGCCGGACGGCTGCTGGAAAGGTTGTTCTATGGCCTGCGCCAAGACCGTCGATGGGTTTATCCTGAAGACCGGCCCCTACAAAGGGCAAGAAGTGACGGTCGATGGTCCCGAATACGAGACCGCTGGCGGTGCGGCCAACATGGGCTGTTTCGACGCCGACTTCCTCATAGAATTCAATTTTTACTGCGATACCTACGGCATCGATACCATTTCCATGTCCACCTGTATGGCCTTTGTCATGGAGTGTTTCGAGAACGGCGTCATCACCACCGGGCACACGGGCGGCAAAGTATTGAAATTCGGGGCCACCGGCGAGGTGCTCGAATGCCTGCACGAGATGGCACGCGGCCAAGGATTCGGTGTAGACGTGGGGCATGGCGTTCGTTGGTTGAAGAATAAATGGATCAAAGAACTCGGTGCAGACGCCGCCTTCCTCCAGGATATCGGCATGGAAGTCAAGGGTCTCGAGTATTCCGAATACGTGTGCAAGGAGTCCCTGGCCCAGCAGGCCGGTTATACGATGGCCGTCAAGGGCCCGCAACACGATGAAGCCTGGCTCATCTTCATGGATATGGTCAATAACCAGATACCCTCATTCGAAGACAAAGCGGAGGCGCTCTATTACTTCCCGTTGTGGCGGACCTGGTTCGGGCTCATGGGGTTATGCAAGCTTATCTGGAACGATGTGGTGCCGGCAGACAATAAGAAATTCCCGCCGCAACAAGCGGCCAAAGTGCCCGGTCACGTAGAGGATTTTTTCAAATTTTTCGAGGGCATGACCGGCATCGTGCTCGATGAAGAAAAGATGTTGAAACAGAGCGGGCGGGTGCACAATTTGCAGCGGATCATGTGCCGGATGCTGGGGTTTGGTACGCGCAAAGACGATATGCCGCCCTACCGTGCCGTTGGCCCGGTGACAAAGAAAGAGTATGAATCGCGCGCCGAGCGGTACGATAAGCAGCTCAAAGAGATCATCGGCGTGGACCCTGAAGGCAAGAGCACGGAAGAAAAGATGAAACTGGTCAGGGAATACCGGATGATGATGTACAACAAAGTCGTCGATGCGGCCTATGAGCGTCGCGGTTGGACCAAGAACGGCGTACCCAAGATCGGGCGGCTAAAGGAGCTCGGTATCGACCTGCCCGAATTGGTGGCCATTATCAAAGACGACCAGGAATGACCGAGCCCAAGAAATCCGGTCAAGTAGACGTTGAAGACATCTTTGACCGCAATGTCCCCCACACGCGGCAGATACTGGCCCAAAAGACCGTGGCCGTGGCCGGGTGCGGCGGACTCGGCTCCAATGCGGCCGTGGCCCTGACCCGTGCCGGTATCGGTCAGCTCATCCTGGCCGATTTCGATAACATCGATATCGGTAACCTCAACCGCCAATACTATTTCCTCGACCAGGTCGGGCAAAAGAAAACCGACGCCCTGGCCGGGTTGTTACTGGCCATCAATCCGCAGCTGCGGGTGCAAACCCATTTCCTGGAGCTGACCCCGGCCAATGTCCCGCAACTCTTCGCCGGGGCAGACCTGCTCATCGAAGCCTTCGACCGCGCCGAGAGCAAAGCCTGGCTGATCGAGACCTGGTGCACCCATTTCCCCGCTAAACCCATCGTGTGCGGCAGCGGCCTGGCCGGGTACGGCGCTACCGCCGCCCTCGGAGTGCGGCGGGCCGGGAACATCGTCATCTGCGGCGATGAACAGAGCGATATGGCCCAGGGCCTGATTTCCGCCCGCGTGGCCATTGTCGCCAACATGCAGGCCAATGAAGCCATCGCCCTGCTGGTCGGCGGGCAGGGGCCGGCGACCGCCAAGGAGGCATGAAAACCATGCGTGTAGCCATGTATTACAATAACCGTGATGTGCGCATTCAGGAGATGGCCGTTCCCACGATCAAAGCCGGGGAAATCCTGGTCAAAGTCATGGCCAGCGGCATTTGCGGCAGCGATGTGCTGGAATGGTACCGGATCAAGAAAGCCCCGCTCGTGCTCGGTCATGAAATCAGCGGCGACATCGTAGAGGTGGGTCCGGGGGTAGACAAATATAAGGTCGGCGACCGCGTCTTCGTCTCCCATCACATCCCCTGCAATACCTGTCACTACTGCCTTAACGGCCACCACACCGCCTGCGAGACGCTGCACACCACCAATTACGATCCCGGCGGTTTTGCCGAGTACCTGCGCGTGCCCAGCCTGAATGTAGACCGCGGCGTATTCGTACTGCCCAAAGAGGTGTCCTATGAAGAAGGCGCTTTTGTCGAACCGCTGGCCTGCGTGGTGCGCGGTCAACGAACGGCCCGCCTCAAACCCGGTCAAAGCGTGCTCATACTCGGCAGCGGCATATCGGGTCTCCTCCACCTGTTAATGGCCCAAAGCCTCGGCGCCGGGCCCATCATCATGACCGATGTCCACCCCTTTCGCCTGGAAGCGGCGCGACGGCTGGGCGCAGATGCCGTCCTTGATGCCGGCCAGGATATCCCGGCCCAGGTCCGGCAGATCAATGGCCGGCCGGCAGACCTGGTTATCGTCTGCACCGGGGCCAGGCCGGCTTTCGACCAGGCCCTACAGTCGGTAGACCGGGGCGGTACGGTGCTCTTCTTTGCCTCCACCGACCCGGGCGTTACTTTATCTGTGCCGGTCAACGAATTCTGGCGGAACGGGATCACCCTCATGCCCTCTTACGGCAACAGCCCGCTGGATGCCACTGTGGCCATCGAATTGATCCGCACCGGCCGGGTCAAGGTCGCAGACCTGATCACCCACCGTTTACCCCTGGAAGAGACGGCCCGCGGCTTCCAACTGGTAGCCGAAGCGGCAGACTCCATCAAAGTCATCATCCTTCCCATGCCGGGAATTCTTTAGGGGCGATGAGGGGCGTTTGAAAAATATTTAAGCGGGGCATTTCCCGGGGGAAAAGGAGAAAACTTTTTTTGCAATTTTTCCTGGTGAATTCCCGGGATGACCGGCCTGGATCAGCCGGCTGGGGGAGTGATTTTTTAGAGGTATGGCGGCCCGGAGATGGTTTCGCTGGGTCGATTGGTCTGGAAATGGGTTTCCTGGAATATCAAAAAATCGTCCGGATTTTAATTTGATCGGGGGAATCCCGGTTCTTTGTTTGACTTGCGTACCGCATGTATTGTAAAATGGGGCTTATGACAATGGAGGTTAAGATGAAATGTAAAAGGATTTTTTTATTTTGTCTTGTGTTAGCGGTGTTATCGGTGGCCCTGGCCGGGGAAAAGAGGCACGCCCCGGTGCCTCTGTCGGAGCTTAAGAACCCCAAAAGCCCGTCTTATGTGCCGGTGCCTTACCCAAAGACCCGGCAGGAGATCATCACCGACTTTGAGTACTACCTTAAAAGGAGGTTCTCGCCTGATTCACGTGTCGTCACTTATGGCGATCCCGGGTCTGGGGTTATCATCTTCCCCAAATTGCTGCAAAAAGATTCCGGGTATACCATCGGCCGGATTTTCCGGGTAAAGTCCCGTACTCATTTCCGGGCTGCCGAGTTTATAGTGTTTGAAGTCTTCGATCCTTCCGGCAATGTGGCGGTTCGGGTGGCCCTGGAGGATTGCGGTCTCTTTTGTGGGGCAAATTTTGCATCTGCGGGATTTAAGAAGGATCCATTGATGTCCGTGGATGAATCTAAAAAATTCCTGGATTCAAAAAAAATCCCTGGACTAGATCCGTCCGAAATAAAGAGTATTGAGTATGAATGCCTTATTTTTGGTTCACCTGAAAACCCAATTCTTAATGTAAAAACACCCATGGAAAACTTTTACATGGATTGCAAAGGTAACGTATTCATCTTGCAGAAGCGGGAGAAATTCGTTTCATTTGATAGATTCCTTGAAGATCATTCAAGGCAAGCCCTTGTTAATTCGGTTCGATCTTATGACGCCTGTTTCGTCGATTCCCTGGTCAATGAAGCCCTCTACTTGAAGAGGATCAAATAGCTTTTTTCCAGGAGACCGATCATGAAATCGAAAACAATACTTATGTTGGTCATCTTGTTCATTTACCTGAGCGTTTCTTACTGGGAATGCGTGGATGAACCCGATCCCTCGCAATTACCCCCCAATAGAGATTTGCAGATAACTATGTTTTTTCAACGTCATCCGATGTGGTGCGGCCATGCCTGCGTTGAGATGTGGGTAGATTACTGTTGTACTCCATGGATAGACCAGGGAACAATTGCCGCACGTTTTTGCGATGATAATAGCCCCGATACAGGCATGGAGGTCTTCCAGATTGCAAATGCTATAAATAGTTATAGTAGGGCGGAGTTAGGTGTATTCTTGCCCTCCATGATTGCAAAAAACAAGATATTATCAGAGGTGACAGTGTCTTTACAGGATAGGGACCCGACCATTTTGACCACACAAACCAACTATGGAAATCATGCCATTATCGTTAAGGGATACACGAAGAGCGAGCTCCTCCCGGAGTTATATCCCATTTTAGAAGACATACATTACAATGATCCGTATTTGGGCGAAAGATTTCGTAGTTATGAATTATTTACATCAATCGATTGGTGGCCGATACACGGTTACCTGTCTGAGTTTGAGCGTGAGATGGGATTTTATGCGTTCGGCTACTTCTATATCCTGGGCACCAGACACCGGAGCTATAATGAAATCAGCCAAATAGCCGCCGAAGGCTATGCGGCCTTCCTGAAACGGTGCGGTACTTACTACGGCGGGCCCCAGATATACATCCCGGAAGGTTCCACTTTCTTGCGGGTCAGATACCCCCAGGGGGCCGAGACCCTGCCCAGGGGCCAGATCAAACCCATCACCTGGGAATCCAACAACCTGTCTGGCAATATCCGGCTCGAACTCTTTAAAGATGGGAGCCTCCTCGGTGTAATTGCCGACAACCTGCCCATTGAGAACAAATCGTACAACTGGACGGTCGGCCAGTACGCCGGGGGACTGGCGCTTTCTGGAGATAATTACCGTATCCGGGTGGCCAAAATGGATGAATCGTATTACGATTTCTCCAATGTCGGCTTTGCCATCGGCAACCTGACCATTACCCTGCCCAACGGCGGCGAACGGTGGGAGCAAAATACCGTTCATAATATTATCTGGGATTCTTCCTACCTGGGCGGCAATGTCAAGATTACCCTGATAAAAATCGATTCCGGCAACGAATACCTGATCAAGGAGACCACCGACAACGACGGCGTTTATCCCTGGATTGTCGGCATGTGCTGGGATATGAGAACCGGGGAAGAGATGAGAGGTATGATCTTTCCCTGCGATTGTTACAAGATCAAAGTGGCAGCGATTGAGAACCCGGGAGTATTTGACGAGAGCGATCACAAGTTTGCCATCATCCCGCCGGCATCCATTACCGTGGGTTTTCCCAATGGCGGCGAAAGCTTATTGGCCGGGTCTTTCCACGATATTACCTGGACCGGCAGCGAGAACATCGGCGATGTCAGGATCGACTACTCCACCGATAACGGGAATTCATGGACGGCATTGGTTTCATCTACCGGCAACGATGGCAATTATCGCTGGCTCGTACCCGATAGCCCATCCGCAGAGTGCGAGGTACGGATTGTCCAACGGGATGCCGATGAGGGAATAGCAGACACGAGCGACGGTCTCTTTACCATAACTTCCGGGCAGGCACCGGGCTTACAGGTCATATCTCCAGTTGGGGGCGAGAGCATCGTGGCCGGATCGATTTATCCAATAAGCTGGGAAAGTTTCCGAGAAGTAGGCAGTGTAAATATCGAATACTCCCTGGATAATGGGGAGACATGGACGGAGATTGTGACAGCTACAGAGAATGACGGGGTACACGACTGGAGCGTCCCGGCCAGCCCGGCTGCGACGTGCCTGGTGCGGGTGAGGGAGATAGACGGGGAGCCGTCGGATGCGAGCGATAGCGTATTTACCATCGTACTGCCGCCGTCTCTAACGGTGATTTCTCCCAATGGCGGCGAGAGTCTGGTCAAGGGGACGATTCATGAGATTACCTGGGCCAGCACCGGTGTGATCCCTTATGTGACCATCGAATACTCGACAGATAATGGTGGAACCTGGCTGGAGATAATCGGCAATACGGCCAATGACGGCAGTTATGAATGGGAAGTAGCGGATACCTTTTCCGGTCTATGCCTGGTGAGAGTGAGTAGCCTCGATACCGACGGGCAGCCGCAAGACCAGGGTGATGCCGTCTTTTCCATCATCCGCGATTAGGAGTAGAAACCAGGTCAGCCCCCAGGATCAGGACCAGTATCAAGATACTTCTGAATCAAGCCACCGCATTGGGCCGGAGTCTATAAAAAGCAAAATCCGAATGGATTGATTTTTTTCGGATTTTTTAGTACAATGGAACTTCCAGTTAGGAAGGAAAACATGTTAGAGGCAAAAGAAGAAGCGGCAGACTCCATCAAAGTCATCATCCTTCCCATGCCGGGAATTCTTTAGGGGCGATGAGGGGCGTTTGAAAAATATTTAAGCGGGGCATTTCCCGGGGGAAAAGGAGAAAACTTTTTTTGCAATTTTTCCTGGTGAATTCCTGGGATGATCGGGTGGGGATTGTATTTGGGCGGGAAATGTGCCATAATACGGCCTGGTTTTTCGATATGCACAACTTGTTCCAGGATGAGTTAAAAAAAACGTTTTCCCGGAGGGTAGCCGATGGTAGTACATTATGTTCTGACAGAAACGAAGGTATATGAGGCCCCGGACGGCGGCGGCCAGATTTCCGTATTCATCAACCCCAGCGAGGAAGAAAAAAGGCACCTGGTCGATGACTGGAAGATCGATGAACACACCCTCGCTTCCGCCCTGGACCCCGATGAATTGGGCCGGCTCGAATTCGAGCCGGAACACGTGGCCATGATCTTCAAGTGTCCGCGGAGTTATTCGGCGGAAGACAGGTTTTTGTTTAAGGTCTCATCGATGGGCTTCTTCCTGTATAAAGACCGCCTGATCATCCTGATGTCGGAAAATACGCCCATCTTCGAGGGCAAGCCATTTACCCGCAACCTGTCCCTGACCCACGTAATGCTCAAAATAATTTACCGCAATATCAGCCATTTCATCGCCCATTTGAAGATCATCAACACCATCTCGGATGAGCTTGAAAATAAAGTCAATACCGCCATGGAAAACCGTTACCTGTTGAGCCTTTTCGTACTGGAAAAGAGCCTGGTCTACTATCTGAATGCCATCAATTCCAATTCCCTGGTCATCGAGAAAATCAACAACAATGAAGCCAAGATCGGCATTAGCGGCGAATTATCGGGATTTTTAGACGATCTGATCATCGAAAACACCCAGTGCTATAAACAGGCAGAAATTTACTCCAACATCTTGACCGGCCTGATGGATGCCCGCGGCTCCATTGTCGGCAATAACCTGAACGTGCTGATGAAGACCTTAAACATCATCACCATTTGCATCATGGTGCCCACCCTGGTGGTCAGCATTTTTTCTATGAATGTGGCCATCCCCTTCTCCTCTAATCCCCAGGCATTCTGGATGGTCATGGGTATGGCCGCAATTTCCATGCTGAGCTTCCTGTTGTTCTGGAAATTCAAGAAATGGTAGCAGTCCAGGTAATTGTTATACCGGCCATCCATTCCCTGGTTAGCATCCTGCTGCTGGGCATAGGTTTAGCGATGCTGTTCCCGGGCAAGCTGACCGGGAAAGAGCGCACGTCTCCCGGCGATCTCCTGATAGCTATTTCCCTGGGGATTCTCTACAATACCGCCCAATTTATCCTGGTTATCCTGGTGCTGGGGAAAACCCCGGCCTATACCCGGCCCGGGTTGGCGGTGGCCAAATACATCATGGACCTGGTTTTCCTGGCGGTTATCATCCTTTGGCGCCGGAAGCGGTACGTTGCCCTGGTCAAGGAGGTGCTGCGCCCCGTTTTAAGGCCGGATAATGCCGCCCTCCTGGCACTAGCCGCCCTGGTCGGAGTTGTGGCTATCCTGGATTTTCCCCATGTACACGACAGCGGGCAATTGATCGTCACCAACCAGATGCTTCTGAAGGGCGCCGATTTCTTTTTGTCTAATCGGATCGCCCTGGGATTTTCCGCCCTGGGCTTTTTCCCGGCCGTCCTATTCCCGGGCATCCCCCTCGGTATGCTGGCCTCCGGCTTCAAACTTTTCTTGCTGATATTGACCGGCTTGACCGTCATCTATGGGATAGAGAAACTTTCATCGATCAACCGCACGGTGGCAAAATTTCTTTATTTTTTTATCGTTATCTCCAGTTTTTATGGGCTTTACGGGCTGGTCGAGCTCGGTAAAGACAGTTCCTGGGCCGTCCTCTTTTCCCTTATTTTTATTTTCAGCCTGGTTGGGCGGCAACCGAAGCAGGGTTATTGGGAAACCGGTCTCTATTTTATGTGTGCCATCTCCCTGGGCATGATTGCCATTCCTTACCTGGGTGTTTTTGCCGTTATCTTCCTGGCCATGCTTTTATTGCCCCAAAAAATTACCGGTCACCGGTTCCTTTTCCCGGGGGTGGTCGCCCTGGTGTTGCTGGGTTGCTCTCTGCTGATGCCCACCCGGTTAGCCATAGATGCTGCCCCTCACCTGCAACCCATAATGGGCAAACATGTTTACTGGGCGCCCACCGATGGTAAAACTTCTTTTAATAGCTATTTTTTCGCCCATCAGAGGCAGGGGTACAAAAATTCGTCCCCCTTGATAATAGCCGGTTTGTTGGGTGTGCTCCTGCTGCCGCTCAGTAAGGACCGGTTCGCCGATCCGGCATTAAGAAGCGCCGGTTTGTTTCCCCTGGCGGCCAGCCTGGGGGGACTGGTGTTGGCCTTTATGGCGCGGGGCTTTTACCCGGTTAGCCGAGTAGATAAGATACCCTTTACGCCCTTTTCCACTTTCGATGCCTGGAACCTGGTCAAAGACGTCCCCCAATGGTATGTACAGATCATTTTTGGGATATTTTTTATTCTCCTGCTCGAAACGGTAGTAAAGAAAATAACACCCCATCCCCGCACCGGCAAAGTCCTTTACCTGGGCCTGGCGGTAATAGCCGTGGCGGTTAGCCTGGTGGCCAATACCCCCCGCTGGCTCGACCTCGGAAAACCCGCCCATTTCACCAGCCATTGCGGCAACAAGAATAAGCATTTTGCCCTTGTTCTGGAGAACATTTACCGGAATCCCGGCCTGGATAGGGTCCGCCTGGTGCGAGGGATTTCTTCCCTGGACTATTCCAGCTTTCCCTGGGATATCAAACATTATGTTACGGAAAAGAATGTGGGGATGGTCTTCCCGGCCGATCCCGGCAAATTCGCTTCCCTGAGAAGCGAATTGCCTTTCCTGTTGATCAGCCCGAAATCGACCCTCAAGGCGATATCGACTGTCTTAAAAAAATCCGGCCCGCTCTATATCTATGAATTGGAATATTTCAACGACAGCGCCGAGGGGATTTATGTGCTGTCCGGTCTAGAAGGTCATTTCCCCGGCACCTGTTTCTCTTCCTCGGCGGAATAACCGGAGCGGCGGTATACCAGGATGAGCAGGGCGCCGATCAGTGCCGGTATAGCGGTATTTAGCAGGAACAGCATGAAAGCGGAAGCGATAGCCGCCGGTTGGGGAACCCCGAAGGGGGAGAGCAGGGCGGCCGCTGCGCCTTCCCTTATGCCCAGGCCGGCAATGGTGACCGGCAGGATATTGGTCAGCATGATCAGCGGCTGAGAGACCGCGATCATCCAGAGGCGACAGTGATGATAGTTTTCCACCAGCCAGAAGAATTGACAGATGACCGTGGCGTAGCAGAGAAGCGTCAACCCCAGGAATTTGAGCTTAAACCCCGGGGAAATAGCCGCCAGTTGGCCCTGGATGAAGTCCAGCCGTTGTCGCACCCCGGCCAGTCTCCCGCTATGTCCCAGTAGGTTTTTGAGCCAGCGTGGCGGGTATTGCGGGAAGAAGATACCCAAAGATAAAAGCGCCAGGACCAGGAGTGCCCCGGCCAGGGCCGGGACATGGGCGTAATAATAGATCCCCGGCAGGGCCAGCCATAATACGGCCGTGACATCGAATAATTTATCTACTGCCACCAGGTAGGCGATCAGGCCCCGGTCGTGTTTTTCCAGGAACACGGTGCGGGCGATTTCTCCCACCCGGCCCGGGGTGAGCAGCCCACCCATCATGCCGACAAAGTAAGACCTGACCGCATCGGCGGTAGATGGACCTGGGCCGCCCCCACGGGAAACCAGGACATGCCATTTGATCGCTTTCATGAAAGTAAACAGGAACGAAAAGAGCAGGGCGATGACCAGGCTTCCCCCCAGGTTTTGAAAGGAGGCGGCGATGTCGCCTAAGCCGGTCTTATCGATCACCAGGTAGATGAGCAGACCAGATATCGCTGCTTTCAACAGGAATAAGAGGTGCCGCTTCCTCCCGCTACTATTCATACTCTCTTCTCCAGGCCCGCAAACCCGGCAGCGAACCTCCGGGCCGTGATAAAGCTGGTATCCAGGCAGCGGCTGTGCGGGTAAAATTGGCTGGTATTGACCAGGAATAAGTTCTCGACCGGTGTCGTTACGGACGGCAGACACCGGGAATAACCGGTCTTGAAAATAGGCTGGGTGTAGCGGTCGCGGCAGACGTGAAAACCCAGGATCTGCGATTCCTGAAAATGGGGAAATATCTTCTTCAAGGAGCGGCAGAAGGTGGCCACAAGCACGTCATCCGACGCGGTCCAGTACTCGTCTGTCAGACTGGTCACATACCGGGACAGGTAAACGATATGCTGGCCGCCATAGTCTTTCTTATCCATCCAATTGGTGTGCTCCACCACCACGGCAAAAGGGAAAGAGGCGTCGCCGATGTTCAGCCAATAAAAGGAACTCAGCGGTTTTTCCAGGCGCAGGACCAGGCAGACCGAATGGGCATAATCGATGCCGGCCAGACGACCACGGTAATCTCCCGGCAGCCAGGGGCAGAGCCCGATAAAAGAGGGGATCGGCAGGGTGACGATGCAGGAGTCATAACGGTGGGCTCGGTCGCCGTTCAAGATGAAAGGCCCGCTGCCGCTGTCAATCGGCTCGATGGTCGATACCGGGCAGCCGGTGATGATCTGCCCCCCCTGTTTTTCAATCTCTTCGGCCAGGCGGGCAAACAGCCATGAAAAGCCGCCATCCAGGTAGCCGAGCTTCCCGGAAGCCCCGGACAGCCCGGAGCGGCTGCGGCTCAGCACCCGGTCATGCAGCCAGGCGGCAGAAATGCAACTGGAAAAATCGCCGAATTTGTTTTTCAAGAGCGGTTCCCAGAATATCTCGAATCCCCGTGAGCGGCACTTCCCGAGCAGGTAATCCTGGGCAGACAGGCGGTCGAAGGTCTGCCAATCTTTTTTGGCCAGGAAGGCCGAGGCGCTAAACCCCACCCGCAGGCGGTCGAGAAAGTTTAAGGGTTTAAAGCGGAGCAGGTCCAGGGCCGAGTTTAAGGGGTAGATTTTACCCTGGGAAAAATAGGCCATGGGCGCTTTCTTGAAGATTAGCCGACCATTTAGGCCCAGGTCTGCAATAGTAGCCAACAATTCGTCATGGGAGGGGAAGATGTGCCGGTAGTATTTATCGATAGAGAAGCCGTTCACCGGCAGCGAACCGGCCAGGCCGCCGATAGTAGTCTCTTTTTCAAATACGGTTACCTGTCTGCCCTGCCGGCCCAGTTCATAGGCCAGGGCCAGACCGGTCATCCCGGCGCCGATAATGGCGATATCCCTCATTTCGTTTTCATCCTCTGGACACCTACCTCCTGGGCACTAATATACTATATGTATCGATGGTTTGTCAACTTCCTGTAAACCTAAATCAGCCGGTGCTTTTAATGGATCAGTTCCAGGAGGCGGTCGTAGCCGGCTTTGCTCAAGGGTAGGGTCTTGCCGTTCTTGAGCTTAACAATGCGGCTGTCTTTGGTGTAGGGCTCAATGGCGGTCAAGAAATCGATGTTCAAAATGTAAGAGCGGTGGATACGGCAGAAGATAGCGGGATCAAGCTTCTGTTCCAGGCTGGCCAATGTCTCCGATTTTAGGTAGGTCTTCTGCGGGGTGAATATTTTCACATAATCATCCTCGGCCTCGATGTAGACGATCTCTCCCACCGGGATGATGGTCACCTGGGTGTTGTCCCGGATCAATAAGCGGCCGAGCGGGGCCTGGTCCTGGCGGTGTTTCTGCACCAGGCTGGCCATCGATTCCCTGACCCTGGCCTGCATCTGGCCCTGTAGGCGTTCGATACCCTTATGCAGCCGCTCCTTCCTGACCGGTTTGAGCAGGTAATCCAGGGCCTGGGCCTCAAAGGCCCGCAAAGCATACTCGTCGTAAGCAGTGACAAAGATGATGAACGGCGCTTCTTTGCCCAGGAGCTCGACGACATCGAAACCATCCAGCCTGGGCATCTGGATGTCCAGGAACAAGAGATCGGGCTTAAGCTGTTGCACGGCCTGGACCGCCGCAAACCCATCGGCGCATTCGCCCACCACCTCGATGATGGGGAAATCCCCCAGGATGGTCCGCAAGGATTCCCGGCCCAGCGCCTCATCATCCACGATAATGGCTCTTATGGTATCGTTCATCGGTCATCTCCCTTTTTACCGGGAACCGACAAGCGCACGGTAAACCCGGTATTATCTTTATGCGTGTCCAACCGGGCAGCCGGCCCGTAATGGAGGGCAAGCCGTTGGCGGAGATTCTCTAAACCGTGCCCTTCGCCCCGTAAACGGGAAGCCTGGGGATCGACCGGGTTATTCACCTCTATCAGCAGGAAACCGGTATCCTGCTTGCTGACCAAAGTGAGCGTGCCGCCGCTAGCGCACTGGCCGATGCCGTGTTTGACGGCATTCTCCACCAGGGGCAACAGGGTAAATGGCGGGAGGAAGAGGGGCAGGCTGGCCGGGTCGATATCGAAAGAGAGCTTGAGCCGCTCGCCCAGGCGAAAGCCTTCCACGCCCAGGTAATGGCCGACATGCTCGACTTCCTCCTTAACGGTGACCAGTGGCTGTTTCCCATAGCGGAGACTGTAGAGCAAGAAGTCGGCCAGGTGGGAGATGAATTGCCGGGCATCGGCCGGGGATTTATCGATCAATGGGCCGAGGATGTTTAAGCTATTGAATAGGAAATGGGGATGGATGGTGGTCTTGAGGGCCTTCAACTCGGCCTGGCCGGACAGTACCTGGTGTTGCAGGGTTTCATGCTCGGCCTGCCTGAGCCTCTCATCGGCCAGGACCAGGTAATAGACCAGTGCCGAGATCAAGTACAGGGAAACACCGACACCCAAAAACAGGGGGAGCGATTGGGTAAAGAGCGCCGTCCACTCTTTCGACCCGGACACCGCATCCAGGAATTGGCTGTAAAACAGCGCCACCAGGACAAAGAAAACATTGACCAGGATGAGCGCGGCCAGGTGGGTCAGTAAAAATCGCAGCAGCCGTTTTTTTTCCGGCCTGGCGATCTTACATACGTACCAGGTAGACAGGCAAACAAAGAGCAGGATCACCATCGGGGGAAAGACCAGGACCAAAGATGTGCGCACCGGGCTGGCGGTCAGGCCGGCATGGAAAATTGCCACCACCAGGGCAATGGGGCCCCAGAGGAGCCCCATTAACGCAAATTGCTTACCCGAACGCATGAATGGGTGCATACTTAGTTTTTAACCTCCACACCGCCTATGATGGCCGTGCCTTTGAGGAAAAGCTGCTTTAGATGCTCACCCCTGGGTACGGCCTTGTTTTCGACCCCACCCAGGATCGGGGTGACCTGGGAGACCACCTGCCAATGGACCGGCACCCAGAGCTCGGCACCGCCCATTATCGCCGTTATTTCCAGGGACATGGCGTTGCCCTCGATATCGGCATCCCGCAAATCGATTTCGCACCCTCCCATGATAGCAGAAATGCTGCCGCCTTTCAACTTTTTACTGACGGGCTTGATGTGGGTGCCGCCCAGGACCACGGAAACGTTGATGTAATCGTCGTCCAGGGATTGAGAACCGACATGGGCGGCAAAAGCTTTGTCGCCGTCCTTACTCATCCAATGGGGGGGCTTGCACCTCGATTGACCGAAACCGGAGCGAAAGATCTCGATGCCGAGCAGGATCAACAGCACCGGCCACAGGTCGCCGACATGGAAATGGAGGTAGTCTAAATTCCTCAACAAGAAGAGCACGCCGATGGCCAGGATGACCAATCCCCAATAAATCTGGCGAAAGGGCTTGGGATCTAAGGTCTTCTTCAGGCCCAAGAGGATCAGGATCACCGGCCAGTAATCCAGGATATGAACCCCCTGGATATAGTCCAGGTTCTTGAGCAACACGAGTATACCGGCCATCAAGATCAGCAGGCCGATCAAAATCTTGATGTCGAAAAAACCTTTTTTACTATCTTTCATTTGCGCACCTCCTGATGTGCAATTTTTTTTATACCCCAGTTTACGTCCGTTCCATCCCTTGTGTCACTACCTTTTCGGGGAATGGCCATTTTTTTCCGGTGAATGACGAAAATTTTTTTGTTGAAAAATCGACAAACTTATACTATACTATACAGGTATATTTTTAAAAATGGAATTGTTCCAAAAGAGAACCAAAAAATATCGTCAAGAGTGTTTCTACTCAGAAAAAGAAATATACCCCAATTGCAAGTTTATAATACATTTTGCTTAAAGGAGAATAATGATGAGGATTAAAAAGAGTATATGTAAAGGGTTTTGGCAGGGGGCTTTCCCCCTTATCCTTGGCATCTTCCTGGTTTTTCCACTCTTCGCCGACATGGAAGAGGTGCTCATTAAGATTTCCGATGAGCCCAATTATACCTATGAGAAACCGGAGGTTAAGATCAGTCCCGACGGTGGCATTTATGTGGCCTTCCAGGCCATCGCCAACGCCACCCAGGCCAGCGAAGTTTACCTGAGCAAGTATGCAGACGGTACGGTTAGCATGGTCAAGAACATTTCGGAATCCGGTTCTTACTCTTATGAAGCGGACATCGATATCCCCGGTAACGGTTACATACATGCAGTCTGGGTGGAGAAGAGCGGCAATACCCATACCATCCGCTACCGCTACTTCAATGGCACGGCCTGGTCGGCCAGCCAGAGTTTCGGCCAGGTCAGCGGCGACCTGGTAGAGGATTTGCGGCTCGATGTAGATGAAGCCGGGAACGTGTTCGTGGTCTTTATGTATTGGCCGGCCGCCCGCTGCAAATTCGTCAGTAAATATGGCAACTCGGTCAGCTTCGAAGATTGGCCGCTTGCCGGCCGCACCAAACATGGCGATGTGGAAGCGGATGCCAACTTTGTGCACGTCTGCTGCCAGTACGCAGACGGCAACGAATACACCATCGCTTACAATCGCCGGGCCAACCGCAAGGGCAGCAGTTGGGATCCCTGGATCAACCTCAATCACTCCGATACCCAGAGACCGCGGTTAAGCCTGGATAATACCGGTCGCCCGCATATAATCTATAACAAAAAAGCCTCTGCCAGCACCCGCGATATCTTTTGCAAAAGATGGAACGGTAGCCGCTTCGATACGGCTGTGAAAGTATCCAATCCCGATCCCGAAACCTACCATTTCACCGATATCGAGGCCCTCGACCCGGATAATGTCATCGTTTCCATGCAGAAAGGGGCCGGGGACATGGGCCGTAATGTCAGCTACAACCTAAAACTCAACGGCACCTGGACCGGGTTTACCTTTTTTGAAACTTCCGATAGAAAGGAGGTTGGCCGGCAGAGCATCGATCTGGTTCCCGATGGCATCGCTTGCGCATTCACCAGCAACAAGGACACAGTTTACCTGACACTGGTTGGGGAAGGCGGTATAGAGCCGCCACCACCGGTCAATGTCCCGCCCACGGCCGTATTTACCTTTTCGCCCGTCAACGGGGTCATCCCCCTGGATGTGACCTTCAATGCCTCTAAATCGACCGACCCGGACGGCACTATCGCCAAATACCAGTGGTCATTCGGCGACGGTGCCAGCGGCAGCGGTAAGATCGTTACCCATACCTACCGGAACCCCGGTATTTACAATATCATGTTAACGGTTACCGATGACCAGGGCGCCACCGCCAGCGCCTCGGGCAAAGTGGAAACCTGGCCGGTATTGGGCCCGGTCAATATCGCCTGGACAACCATCGAGAACCGCAGCCTGTTCATGTGCGAGTACATCTCTAAGATCACCTGGGACAAGAACCTGACCAATGTGGCCCGCAATATCAATGTCACCCGGTACAAGATCTACCGCAAGAAAACGACCGAGTATTACTACGTCTATCTCACCATGGTCGATGCCCAGGATCACAACGAACACCTGGACCGTTACGGCACCAGCAGTACCAACTATGACTACACGGTTGTTTCCGTCGATGACCACGGCCGGGAGAGTGCCCTGCCTTCGTCCATAGACCTGTATTACCGGGCCGCTAACCGGCAGTCGTCTACAGTAGACCGGGAATAATTAATTTTCTACTTTGGCCCGGGTCGCATCCCAGTAGAAGTAGACCCAGAGCAGCGCCACCATCACGAAGCCGAGGATTTCCGCACCTCTCGACTCGCTCCAGTGCAGGGTGCCGATCGTTTGCAAAAGCGTCCAGTCGTTACCGATAAAGGTCTTGCCCAAGAACAAGATGGCCGCAGCCACCACGCCCATCAAGGCACCGCCGGCAATGAACCCGGAGGCCATCAGGGTGCCGCGCTCTTTTCGGGCAGTGCTCAGGGCCTCATTTTGGGTGCTCTTGCCCACCAGGTAAGCGATCAAACCGCCGGCTAAAAGCGGGGTATTCAGGTAGAGGGGCAGGTACATGCCCAGGGCAAAAGCCAGGGGGGGTACGCCGATGATTTGCAGGATAATCGCTATAATCACACCAAGCAGGTAAAGCAACCAGGGCGCAGGTTGCCCGGTCATCAGCGGTTTTAACACCGCAGCCATGGCCGAAGCCTGCGGCGCTTCCAGTCCGCCCGGCCCAAAACCATAGGTTTTATAAAGCATAAGAATAACCAGACCCACCGATCCGGCGGCCAGTAGAATGCCCAGGAACTTCAATCGCTGCTGCGCCACCGGTGTCGTGCCCAGCCAGTAACCGATCTTCAAATCGGTGATAAAGGCCCCGGCCACAGATAGGGCCGTGCAGACCACGCTGCCGATCAATAAGGCCACCAACATACCGTCCTGCCCTTTCAGACCAACGGCCACCAGCACCAGCGACGAGATAATCAAAGTCATCAGCGTCATACCGGAAACCGGGTTGGTGCCGACAATGGCGATGGCCCGCGCCGCCACCGTGGTAAACAAGAAGGAGACCACGGTCACGATCGCCAGGCCGATCAGGGCATGGACAAAATTTCCTTTCACCACCCCGATCAAGAAGAAAGCCAGCACACCGAGGAGCACAGAGAGGAGCAAGAGCACATTCCACTTCATGCTCATATCTTGCTCCATGCGGTCTTTCTTGACTGGCTTTTCCCCTTCTGCACCCTTGCCGGTCATCTCCTTGGCCGCCAGCTTAATGGCGTCCCGGATAATCCGGCGCGATTTGATGATACCGATCACACCGGCGGCCGCAATACCGCCGATACCGATATGACGGACATAGTTGGTAAAAATCTCCGCCGGCATCATCCCGGCCACCGGCCCGGCAGTCAGGATGCCCGCCGGGATAATATCCTGGAAGATGACCATACCCGGCACCAGCACCCACCAGGCCAGGAAAGAGCCGCAGGCAATGATAAAAGAGTATTTCAGACCGACGATATAGCCCAACCCCATGACGGCAGCGCCGATATTGATGTTGAATTCCAATTTGGCCGTGCTGGCCAGCTTATGTCCCCAGTCAAACACCACGGTGGACACCTTCTCTTTCCATAAGCCGAAACCGGACACCAGGAAATCGTAGATACCGCCGATGATCAATGCTTTCAGCAGCACCCGGGCCTGCTTGCCCCCGGCTTCCCCGGCCACCAATACCTCGGTAGTAGCTGTCGCCTCCGGGAAGGGAAACTCGCCGTGCATCTCCTGGACAAAGTACTTGCGGAACGGGATCAGGAATAGGATACCCAGGCAGCCGCCCAGGAGGGAGGCCAGGAATATCTGCCAGAAAGTGGCGTTGATGCCCAGGATGTAGAGGCCCGGTATGGTAAAGATGGCCCCGGCCACCACCACCCCCGAACATGAGCCGATCGATTGGATCATCACATTCTCCGACATGGCGTTCTTGCGCCCGGTCATATAGGAGAAACCCACGGCCAGGATAGCGATCGGGATCGCCGCCTCGAAGACCTGGCCGATCTTCAACCCCAGGTAAGCAGCGGCCGCTGAAAACAGCACCGCATAAAACAAGCCCCAGATCACCGAGTAAGGTGTAATCTCGGGCAGAGGAGAGTTGGAAGGCACAACCGGCAGATATTTTTCTCCCGGTTTTAATTTTCGATACGCATTCTCGGGTAACCCCTTGCCTTTGGCTTCGTGTTCCATCTTGTCATGACCTCCATATAAGGTTAATTTATAAAAACAGGTAAAACTTTAACACAGGCAAAAATTTTTTGCAAGACTTTTTAAGGATTTTTCTTACCGTCACGGGTCGCCGGGTCCCGGTATATACTCTCCGGTTGACGATAAAGGCCATTTTAGCACCCTTAAACTTGATCCGGGTATCCCATATCCGGTCATTAGGTTCGGTAAACGGGCCTTATTGATCTGCATTCATAACCCGGTCGGTAGATCACCTGGTTAGAGCCGGTTGATTGCGGGTCCATCCTGGACGAATTCTCGTTTGCTTAAGACTGATTCTCCTTCTTTTCACCCTGTTTCCGCCTTTTCCTGGCCTTTTCCCCGGTAATGATAAGCCAGGTCTTTGGCGATGACATCCGCCCCGGCTTTTCCCATCAACCTGGGAATTTTAATTGTCGTCAGGCAGGAGTTTTAATCGTCGTTGATCAATAGTAAGGGAATGTCTTGAAATTTATCTACAAATATGATTTCCTGAATTTTTCTTGGCATTTTCAGAACCGGTTTTCTGGTTGGCTTACACCTCAAAACTATTTACAGGCAAATGCTTCTTAAAAAAATCATACTTCCAGGTGGATGATCCAGGCCGGTTTTTTCCTCAAGCTTCCAGGAGGGCGGCGATGACCTGGTCCTGGTCTGCCCGGGATAGGTAGGGGTGCATGGGCAGGCTGAAGATCTGGCCGGCGATCTTCTCGCTGACCGGGAAATCGCCCGGCTTTAAGCCCAGGTAAGCAAAAGCCTCCTGGAGATGGAGCGGGATGGGATAATAGATGGCGGTCGGGATGCCCTTTTTGCCGAGCTGCCCGGTCATCTGCTCCCGCCGGGGGTACTGGATAGAGTACTGCGCCCAGGCAGAGACATTGAATTCTTTGACGTATGGAACCCGCACTTTATCTTTCAGCTGGGCGCTGTACCGGCCGGCCACCTGCTGGCGTAGCTCGATCTCTTCGGCAAAGATATCGAACTTGGCCAACAAAATGGCGGCCTGGAGCGAATCGAGCCGGCCGTTGATACCCACCCGGATGTTGTCGTATTTATCCGATCCCTGGCCGTGCACCCGGATGGAGAGCAGCTTGTCGTAGAGTTCCCCATCGTCGGTAAAGATCATGCCGCCGTCGCCGTAAGCACCCAGCGGTTTGGCCGGGAAAAAGCTGGTGGCCGCCACGTCTGCCAGGGAACCGGCTTTTCTTTCTTTATAAGAGGCACCGAAACTCTGGGCCGCATCTTCGAGCACAGTCAACCCATACTTCCGGGCGATAGCGTTGATCTCATCGTAATCGGCTGCCTGGCCGAAGAGATCGACCGGGATGATGCAGCGGGGGGTTAATTTACCGGCGGCCAGGATGTCTTTGATGGCCGGTTCGATGCCGGCCGGGTCGAGGTTGTACGTACCGGCATCGATATCGACAAAAACCGGTTCTGCGCCCACCAGGCGCACCACCTCGGCGGTGGCGATAAAGGTAAAGGGGGTGGTCAGCACCGCATCGCCGGGCCCGATGTCTAAGGCCATTAAGGCCATGAGCAGGGCATCGGTGCCGCTGGCCACGCCGACCGCATGTTTAACGCCGACATAGGCGGCCAGTTTCTCTTCCAGTTCCCGGATTTCCGGGCCCATGATGTACTTGCCGTGATCCAGTACCCGCTTGATGTTCTCGTCAATCCGGGCCCTTATCCGTTTTTGCTGCGCAGCCAGATCGATAAACTGCATGGTTGCCTCCATATCCTCGATTTTTTCTAAAGCTTTTTTTTAAGTCTAATCTTACACTTTTTTCCTGAAAAATCAAGCTCTCCGGCACCGGATTTGGGGGGGAGAAGTCGTTAGCTGGACTGGTGCTCGGTGCTACTGTTTTCTGGCCATGATAGGGATTAGCGACGATAAGTTCTCTCTTTCAGCAGGTCTGGATTTCTTTTAGCGTGTAGAACCGCAAGCACTATTATTTTATCCCCATCGGTGAGGTAAAAAATTTCGTAAGGGAAGCGTTGAGGTAAAGCCCTTCTTATATCTTTATAAACCTTCCGATAAATCCCGGGATTTCTTTTTATTAGATTAAGAGCCGCATCGATACATCTCAAAAATTCTGCCCCCAGTCCCGGATTCATCTCTTCATACCATTGAAATGCTTCTGCGACATCGGCCTCAGCTTCAGGAATTACAATAATGCCCGTTCTCATTTATGGGATAATATCTTATCTTTTACTTTTTCCCAGGGAGCCCCGGCATCTGGAGCTTCATAGTATGATCGAAGCCGTTTATCGAGTTCTGTCTTTTGACTGTCGGTTAAGGGCACAGTTTCGGGATTCGCAGCAATGCTGTCCCATATCTCTTCAACCAACAATATTCGCTCGGCTATGCTCATGTCGCGAATGGTGGAAAAATCTTTGGTTATCATGCCTCGATTATAGTATGAAAAATTGGTTTTGACAATCCCCCAACCAGGCATAAATAATCCACCTGTTTTTGGCAGGGAAATAAAGCGTTAGCTGGACTGGTGCTCGGTGCGGCTGATGATCTCTTCCTGGAGCTCGTCGCTGAGCTGGACGAAATAATCGCTATACCCGGCCACGCGCACGATCAAATCCCGGTACTGTTCAGGGTTTTTCCGCGCCTCCCGCAGGGTGGCGGCATCGATCACATTGAATTGGATGTGGTGGCCGTCGAGCTTGAAGTAAGCGCGGATCAAGTGTAAAACTTGCTGGATGCCGGTCTCATCCTGAAGGATCTGGGGGGTGAATTTTTGGTTCAGCAGGGTGCCGCCAGTCCTGAGGTGATCGATCTTACCGGCTGATTTGAGCACGGCCGTGGGCCCCTGGCGGTCGCTGCCTTGAACCGGGGAAATCCCCTCGGACAGGGGCAGGTAAGCACGCCGGCCATCGGGTAGCGCACCGATAACGCTGCCAAAATAGACATGGCAGGTAGTGGGTAAGAGGTTGATGTGATGGGTGCCGCCGGTGCTGGTCGGCCGGCCGTCCACGGCCCTAAAAAATATGTCGAACACCTGGCGGGCGATATCATCGGCATAATCGTCGTCATTGCCGTATTTTGGGGTGTGGTGGACAAACTTCTCCCGGTAACTTTCATACCCGGAAAAATCGGCCCGGAGCATGTCGAGCATCTCCCCGGCGGTCAGGGTGCGGTGATCGAACAGGTGAAAGCGGATAGCGGCCAGGGAATCGGTCAGGCTGCCGAGCCCCACGCCCTGGAGGTAACGGGTGTTGTAGCGGGCGCCCCCGGCATTATAGTCTTTGCCTTTAGAGATGCAATCGTCGATGAGCAAAGAAAGGAAGGGAACGGGCAGGTATTGGGCGTAAAGCCGGGCAATGATGTTGTTGCCGGCTATTTTAATATCGATGAAGTGCCGCAATTGTTTCTCGAAAGCGGCCATCAAATCATCAAAGGTCCGGAAGCCCGCCAATTCCCCGGTGTCGATGCCGATCTTCTGACCGGTGCGGGGATCCAGGCCGTTGTGCAGGGTGATTTCCAGCACTTTGGCCAGGTTAAAATAGCCGGTCAGGATGTAACATTCGGTGCCGAAAGCCCCGGTTTCTACGCAGCCGCTGGCCCCGCCCCGGCGGGCGTCCGCCAGGGTTTTGCCCTGGTTGGTCAGCTCCTGGATAATGGCATCGGCATTGAATACCGACGGCTGGCCATAACCGGTCTTAATGATCGCCAGCGCCCTTTTGAGCAGTTGGTCGGGGCTTTTCTTGCTGACCTGGATCATGGAGCTGGGCTGAAGCAGCCGCATCTCTTCGATCACATCGAGGATCAGGTAGGTGAGGTCGTTAACGCCGTCGGCGCCGTCGGGTTTAAGGCCGCCCAGGTTGATTAAAGCAAAATCGGTATAGGTATTGCTCTCTTTGGCGGTCACACCCGTCTTGGGCGGGGCCGGGTGGTTGTTGAATTTGATCCACAGGGCCTCTAAAAGTTCCCGGGCTTGTTCGGTCGCCAGCGTACCCTGGTCGGTCTCGCGCCGGTAAAAAGGGTAGAGGTGCTGATCCAACCGGCCCGGGCTAAAAGCATCCCAGGGGTTTAATTCGCTGATCACCCCGACATGGACGAACCAATAATACTGCAAAGCCTCGTGGAAAGTTTGCGGTGCCTGGGCCGGTACCCGGTCGCAGATAGCGGCCATTTTTCCGAGTTCCTGTTTCCTTTTTGGGTCGGGCTCGGTAGCGGCCAATTCCCGTAATTTTTCGGCATGTCGTCCGGCGTAAGCGATCAGGGCAGCGGCGGCAATGTCCATGGCTTTGAGCTCTTCCCGTTTATCCAGGGCGTCCGGGTCATGGAAAAAATCGAGGCCGGCCAGGGCGGCGGCGATCTCTTGTTTGATTTCAAGGAAGCCTTGCCGGTAAATCTTATCGCCCAGTACCGTATGACCGGGGGCCCGCTGCTCTAAGAATTCGGTAAATATACCGGCCTCATAAGCGGCCCGCCATTCGGGGGAGACCTCCTGGAAGACCCGTTCACGCATACTCCGGCCGGAAAAGTAAGGGATCACCCTTTGCCGGTATTCCTGCCGGGTTTGTTCATCGACTTTATAGGGCATTTTGGGCCGGGAATCGAGAATCTCCAGGTCTTGAATGGAATGGAGGCAGATTTCCGGGTAGGTGGGGGTGGCTTTGGGGAAAGGACCGCGTTCGCCGACGATGAGCTCGCCTTCATCGATATATAGGGATTTATTTTCCAGCAGGTAGCGAAAGGCCAGCGCCCGCTGCACCGGCATGGAAACACCCCGGCTGGTCTCTTTCTCGAAAAAATCGCAGAGGAGAGCGGCCCTCTCGGCTGAAATGGCGGGGACTGCTTGCTGGCTTTTTTCCCGTAGCTTGCTTATTCGCTCGGTCATTATTTAACCTCCGATTTTGACTCGAAAACCGTATCTCATCAACTGGTCTTTGATCTCCTGTACCCTTTCTGCCGGGGGCGGCACCAGGCCGGGAATAGGGTCGGGGAGAGAGAATTTTTTGTATTTGGCCGCTGCCAGGCGATGATAGGGTAAGAGGTCGATCTCCTCTATACTGCCCAGGGAAAGGACAAATTGGGCCATGTCCCGGATATTCTGCCGGTCGTCGGTAATACCGGGGATGAGGGGGAAACGGACGGTTATTTTTTCCCCGCTTTTAGATAGGGACTTGAGGTTCTCCCTGATCCCCTGGTTGGAGACGCCGGTGTAATGGATATGTTTTTGCTCGTCCATGATTTTTAGATCGTACAAGAAATGATCGACCAGGGGGGAAATGGCGGATAGTATCCTGGGCGGCGCATACCCGGAGGTGTCGAGCGCGGTATGGATGCCGCGAAAGCGACAGGCCCCCAGGATGCCAGCCAGAAAAGACGGCTGCATCAAAGGTTCGCCGCCGGAACAGGTGACGCCGCCGGTCGATTCGTCGTAGAAAACGGTGTCTTTCTCAATTTCCTGCACCACCTCGAAGACCTTCACCCGCCGGCCGATGGCCTGACCGGTAGCGGTTGTCCCGGGTAATTTTTCCTGGCTCTCCGGGTTATGACACCATGTGCAGTGCAGGGGACACCCCTTGAAGAAGATGGTGGTGCGGGTGCCGTCGCCGTCATGCAGGGCGAAACGTTTGATATCGAAGATGATACCTTCGATTGGCCCGGCATTCGTAGAGATACTATGGTTTTGCATCGTCATCCTGGTATCTGATATATCAGATACGGTTGGAAAAGTCAATACCCGGGAGGCACTTAAACTTTATTTTATAAATTTTTCTAGCCGGTCCTGGCGATTTTTCCCCTGCGGCTGATGGGAATCGGACACGGGCTTAATGTCTGGGGGAGGCCCCTCAAGCCGGCAGTGGTTGAACCGGCGCTTCTTCGGTATTGACCTGGCCAACCAGGAAGGCGCCTTCTTTGACCACCAGGATATCGGTCTTGATATTGCCGTTGATCCTGCCCCCGGGGAGAATCTCCAGCCGGTGGCCGGCATCGACATCGCCCCTTACGGAGCCGGAGATGATCACTGTATGCGCCCGGATACCGCCATCCACCTCCCCGGCTATCCCGATGACCAGGGCCTGGCCGCTTCTCACCTGACCGGTCACACTCCCCTGGATGATGATGTTTTCATCGGCATCGATCTCGCCCACAACCTTCATACCCCTACCGACAAGGGTCTCTGCTGCCGGCAACACTTCCCGGCCATCTGTAGATGTTTTATGAGAGACGCTGTCCGATGGGGCCTCATCGTATCTGTTTGTCTTGAAAGCCATTTTTTCTTCTCCTACGAATGATGGCGGAGCCGATAGGTCTATCAATGCCTATCGCACCCTATTATTACTTAAAAGAAATCTGAAGTCAAGTACTGGATAAGTATTATGCCGCCGCCATTTTTTATCCGATTGTTTAATTTTTTTTCATTTTATGTCTATTTTTCACCCTTTTTAATTGACATAAAACGAAAATTGAGGGAAAATATCGGTTCATATCAGGTTTGATAAAAAATTATATTCGAGGTATGAATGGCTGATCCAATTAAAGTAATGGTTGTTGATGATGAAGAAAACTTTCGGGTAACCCTGAAAGATTTTTTGTCCGACTATGAGCACCTGGTTACTACGGTCGGAGACGCTAAAGCGGCCCTTGATATTCTTGAAAATGAGAATTTTGACCTGATCATTTGCGATCTGCGTCTACCCATGATGGATGGGATATCCTTTACCCGCAAGGTGATAGAGATGGGAAGGGATATGCCGGTCATTGTCATGACTGCCTATGCTTCGATCGAGTCCGCGGTAGAGGCCATGAAAGCCGGTGCAGCCGACTACATTGCCAAGCCCTTTAAATTAGAGCATCTGCTGTTCCTGATCGACCGGGTGATGGAAACCCGGAGACTACGGGAATTAGCCGGTCAGAGTGAGTATTACCGCACCCTTTCCAATCTCGATGACCTGACCGGCATCCACAATTACCGTTTTTTTAAAGACATGTTGGTGCACGAATTGGAGAGACACACCCGCTATAATCGCCCCATTAGCCTGCTAATGGCCGATATCGACGACTTCAAGCAGACGAACGATACTTACGGCCATCTGGCCGGGGACCAGGTGTTAAGGGAGATCGCCCACCTGATCAAAAGATCGGTCCGCTCTTGCGATATCGTGGCCCGCTACGGCGGCGAAGAGTTTGCCGTCATTTTGCCGGAAACCTCGGAAGAAGAGGCCCTGAAAGTGGGCCAGAGGATCGTTTCTACCATCGGGCGGCACCGCTTCATCCTGGCCAAAGACCAGGTAGTGGACGACATCAGCATCACGGTCGGCCTGGCCTGTTTCCCCCGCGATGCTGCCGAAGCCAAACAATTGATCGAAAATGCCGATCAGGCCCTGTACGAGGGAAAGAATACAGGTAAGAACAAGGTCTGTATTTATTCCCGGATGAAAAACTAAAAAGGTTTTGGAGCCAGGGCGGTGACAGGTTTACGGCTCAAACGGCCCACCCTGCTGGTGGATGAAGAGCGGGTCAAGCAGAACATCGCCCGCATGTCTGCCAGGATAAAAGCCGGAAACGTCCGCTTTCGTCCCCATTTTAAGACCCACCAATCGGCCATTATCGGGGATTGGTTCAGGGATTTCGGCGTCGGGGCGATCGCTGTTTCTTCGGTGCAGATGGCCACCTATTTTGCCGATCACGGCTGGAAAGATATAACCATCGCTTTGACGGCCAACAGGCTGGAAATAGAAGAGATTGCCGAATTATCCCAAAAGATCGATCTAAGCTTGCTCCTGGAGTCGGAGGACGAGGCCGATTTTTTTGCCGCTGCATTACCGCGGGCTACCGGTGTTTGGATTAAGATCGATGTGGGGTACAAAAGAACCGGGCTGGACTGGGATAACCCGGGGCCGATCATTAGCCTGGCAAAGAGAATCGCACGGTCGAGCAAACTCAGGTTCGATGGCATTCTCACCCATGCCGGCCACGCCTACCGGGCCAGATCCCGGGAAGAGATCGAAGAGATTTACCGCCAGGGTGTCTCGAGAGTCAATACCGCCAGGGAACAATTGAAAAGTGCCGGGTTTAACCAGGTAAAAATTTCGTTCGGCGACACCCCCACGTGCAGCCTGGCCAGGGATTTTTCCGGGGTCGACGAGGTACGTTGCGGTAACTTTGTCTTTTACGATGTGATGCAGTTTTTCCTGGGAAGTTGCCGGGCCGAGGATATCGCCGTAGCCCTGGCCTGCCCGGTGCTGGCCAAACATGCGGAGCGCCACGAACTGGTCATTTACGGGGGCGCGGTACACCTATCCAAAGACTCTGTGCCGGATAGCCTGGGGCGGCAGATCTATGGTCTGGTCGCACCATGGGAGGAAAAATCTTTTGGACCCCCGGTTAAAGACACTTATGTGTCCGCCATTTCCCAGGAACACGGTATTATCAAGGCCACCAACTCATTCTTCTCCCGCGTACAAGTGGGAGATATCGTGCTGGTTTTGCCGGTACACGCCTGCCTGACCGCCGACCTGATGCGGGGCTACCTGACCCTTTCCGGCCAGGTCATCCCCATGGCCCCCAGGTGAATCCTTCTGCCCATGTAAGGCCCGGTTTTATTCCTCGATCTTTTCCACCACGATGGTCATGCGCGTGACCAGGGCGGCCACAGCCCCCACCGCGGCCAGCACCGGGGCCAGGGCCGCGCCGACCAGTCCCAGCGTTAACGGGATCTCCATCAATGTTTTGCCGTCTTCGTTCTTGATGGTGATGCGCCGGATATTGCCCTGGTGAACCAGTTCCTTAACTTTATCGATGATTTCGCCGCCGGAAACCTTAAATTCTTCTTTCCTGCCGGTTGTTTCGCCGCCATTATTCATGTTAGTCCTCCTTTCTCGGTCATAACAACCTATAGTACGTACGATTCCTGCCCCAGGTTCCATCCCCGCAACTATATTTTGTCTGGCCCATAATCCCTGATCGGGCCGACCGGTGCGCAGCAGCACCCTTCGCAGATATAATGACCGTTTGGGCATGTCCACTCGCCCGGCCCGGCCATAATTATACTTTGACTTTGAAATACCTATCCCGGAACTTGAGGGACACATTGACCAGGGAGATCAACACCGGCACTTCCACCAGGGGCCCGATAACGGCGGCAAATGCCTCACCGGAATCGATGCCGAAAACGGCCACGGCCACGGCAATGGCCAGCTCGAAATTGTTGCTGGCAGCCGTAAAGGCCAGGGTTGCCGTCTGCGGATAATTGGCCCCGATCTTTTTGCCCAGGTAAAAACTGACCAGGAACATGACGATAAAATAAATCAACAGTGGTATGGCCACACGCACCACATCGAGCGGTATCTTGACGATAAACTCGCCCTTCATGCTGAACATGACGATAATGGTAAAGAGCAGGGCAATCAGCGTGACCGGGCTGATCCTGGGGATGAATTTCGTTTCGTACCAGGTCTTGCCCTTGAGTTTAAGCAGGACAAACCGGGTAATGATGCCGGCGATAAAGGGGATGCCGAGGTAGATGAATACGCTTTCGGCAATCTGGCCGATGCTCACGGGTACCACGCTGCCTTTCAGACCCAGCAGGGGTGGCAATTTGGTAATGAAAATCCAGGCGTAGACCGAGAAAAACAGCACCTGGAAGATGCTGTTAAAGGCCACCAGCCCGGCCGCATACTCCGGGTCGCCTTTGGCCAGGTCGTTCCACACGATCACCATGGCGATGCAGCGGGCCAGGCCGATCATGATCAGGCCGACCATGTAATGGGGCAGATCGGGCAAAAAGAGAATGGCCAGGAAAAACATCAATAGCGGGCCGATGATCCAGTTTTGCACCAGCGAAAGCCCCAACACCTTCCAGTTCTTGAATACGTCCCCCAGCTCTTCGTACTTGACTTTGGCCAGCGGGGGATACATCATCAAGATCAGGCCGATGGCAATGGGGATGTTGGTGGTGCCGCTGTTAAAGCGGTTCCAGAAATTAACCATACCGGGCACCAGGTAGCCCAGCCCCACGCCGACGGCCATAGCCGAAAAAATCCAGACCGTTAAGAAACGGTCGAGAAACGTAAGTTTTTTTTGTCCAGGCATAACGATTTACCTCCTCTGGATGCGGGTATCCTCTTTGGGGGTTACTGCGTCAGCAGGTAAATGCCGCCGATAATCACCAGGACACCGCAAATCTTTTTCACGATTACTGTCCCTTTCGAGCGTTCATTCCAATTAAGATACTTCTGGATGGCCCCGGAAAAGGTGCCGGCCAGGACGATAACCAGGCAGTGACCGGCCCCGTAAGCGGCCAGCAGGGAGATGTTCTTGACCAGGGTTGAAGAGGGAGAAAAAAGGGTGATGGCCAATACCGGCGCCATATAGGCAAAGGTGCATGGACCCAGGGCAATGCCGAAGATGAGACCCAACAGCAGCGCCGCCCAGATACCTTTCTGTTTAAATTTGGGCTGCGTGAGACCGGGGATATCGAAGCGGATAATCCCCAGCAGATGGAGTCCGACCAGAAAAAAAACGCCGGCCACCAGGATATTGCCCCAGCGACCGATATCGCCCAGCATCCGGCCCAAAAGGGAAGTAATCAGACCGATCAAGCCGATGGTGATGAGGATACCGGAAGAAAAGGCCAGGGATACCCAGAAGGCGCTCTTGACCGAGCGTAGCTCCCTCTGGCTGATGTACCCGACCACCAGCGGGATGCTGGTCAGATGGCAGGGGCTGAGCAGAATACTCAATACGCCCCACAAAAAAGCACCGGCCAGGGCCAGCAGGAATGTCGATTGGACAAGCTCGGTCAACCAGTTAAATAGGGATTCCATACGCTTATTTAACCCCTTTCTGCTGGAGCACTTTTACCAGCTCCTCTTTGGGAAAAAACCCTTCATGACGGAAATACTCATTACCATCTTTGTCCAGGAACACCTGGGTGGGGATTAACCGGATTTTATATTGCCTGGCGTAAGGCTGGCCTTCCGGTGTCCAGACATCGTAGAATACCACCTTTACCTGGTCCGGGTACTCTTTTTTGATCTCTTCCATGATCGGCTGCATCTTCTTGCAGGGGATGCAGCGGACCGAACCGAGCTCGACAAAGGTGACCAGGACATTACCGGCGCTCGATTGGACCTCGGCCGTGGCGGTCAGGGTCAGCACCATTAAACCGGTAAACAGCAGGGAAATAACCTGTTTCATATTCATATTCGCTCCTTTATTTGTTGCTTAGATGGGTTCGATTTGATCTCTACAATGAAGCAGAGAGAATCTTCTTCATTTCTTCCAGCGACGGTACCCGGCCGGTCACCTTGACCAGCCCGTCTACCACCAACGCTGGGGTGGAAAAAACCCCGAATTGGCTGATCTTCTGGATGTCCTTCACTTTTTCTACGATAAAATCGTCCGTTAGCTCGCCGGCTGCCTGGCGGGCGATTTCTTCCAGCTTGTGGCATTTGGGACACCCGGTCCCTAAGACTTGAATCATCATGTTAACCTCCTGATAGACATAATGAAGAAAACCATTTTACCTTCATTTCTTGCAAATGATGGCCCTATCGACCCGTAAGGCGGCTACCCGGTCTTCTGCCAGCTGCCGGTCCCCGGCCAGCGATGCCAGTATCACATCCAGGATGCGGGCCATCGGTTCCCGGTCTCTACGCAGGTGGTACTCGACCCACAAGCCGCTCTTTACATCCTCGGCCAGCTCGGCCTCTTTGAGCACCCGCAAATGGCCCGATACGGTCGATTGGCCTAACCGGAGCACCTCGGTGATCTCGCATACGCACATCGGCTTTTCAGTGAGCATGTTGACGATCCGGAGCCGGTTCCGATCCGAAAGGGCCTTGAGAACTTTTTCTACTTTTACCATTATATCGTTACCTACCGATATGCCATTTTATTCTCCCTGCTAGCAAAAGTCAAGCCCTCCCCACAATTTTTCCAGGCAGCTTTCCCGGGCCAGAAAATATACTTGTCTAATCGGGCAAGATGGGATATAATGACCGCGGAGTTATCTTTTTTCGGTTCTTATGCGCGGGGAAATCCGGGGCTCAATTCCGATGTGGACTTGCTGGTAGTTCTATCCTTCGAGGGGAAAAACTTTCGTAAGTCCCTCGAAATCATCAACCGGATGGCGCCGTCTTTTGCCGCCGATATCCTGGCTCGCAAACCGGAAGACACACGCCGTCGCTATGAGCTGGGTGATCCGCTCATTCGCGAGGCCCTGGATCAAGGGAGGGTGTTGTATGAACGAAATTGTTGAAGGAGGAATGCGCCATGAGTGGATAGCAGGGCCGGGAGGGACTGTTCCTGGGAATTTCAATTTCATCTGGGGCCAGACACCGGATAAGCTTCTCGTGCTAACGGATTGGAGCCTGGACCTGGGGTGTCCAGAAAAGATATCCCTGGTATCAGACCAGCACATTTGACAATGGGGGAGGGGTATGATATAAAATGGGATGCGTTTAAATCATGAGACAGATATGTTCTTAAGGAGTGAAAACCTGCGATCATGATCCAGACACTAACCATCGGCCTATCGGCTTTTCTCCTCTTTATGATGCAGCCCATGATCTCACGGATCATCCTGCCCGATTTCGGCGGCGGTTCGTCTATCTGGCTGACCACGCTGATTTTTTACCAGGCCCTGCTTTTGGGTGGGTATGCTTTCAGTCACCTGGTGGCCAGCCGGATGCAACCCAGGCGACAGGCGCTTCTCTATGGGGGCTTGATCGTTTTTTGCCTGGTTTTTTTTATACCCATCCATATTGTCTTCCACCCGGGCACCCTGCCGCCGGTACTGCAAATATTCCGGCTCTTACTGGCGGCCATCGGTCTGCCTTATTTTATACTGTCTACTACCAGCCCGATGGTGCAGCACTGGATATCTGCCCCGGATCATGGACGGGAGAGGAACCCCTATATCCTGTATGGGGTATCCAATGCCGGTTCCCTGGCCGGTCTGCTCTCCTACCCGACACTGATCGAACCCCGGCTCACCAATAGCCAGCAAACCGGCTTTCTCTCCTGGGGATTTTCCCTGTACGTCCTATTGCTGCTCATTTGCCTGGGTATCTATTTGATCCAGATAGCAAAATTGAAACCAAGCCCGGCCAGCCGCATCGACCCCCGGGGAGGAGCGGTTGAAGATCGACTGCCCTCCTGGTCTGACCGCCTGACCTGGCTGGGGCAGAGTATGGTGCCGTCCGCTGCCCTGTTGGTGTTTACCTACCACCTGTCGGTCGATATCGTTAATTTCCCGCTCTTGTGGGTGATTCCCCTGGCCCTTTACCTCATCTCGTTCGTGGTCTGTTTCTTATTCCCCGGGGTGTCGCGGCCCACCCTGACCCGCACACTGCTGTCGATTATCCCGGTCCTGGCCATGGTGTTATCGCTCAGGAGCGAGTTTCATATCCCATTTGCCTGGAAAATCGTGGCTACTTGCTTCTGCCTGTTTGCCATCTGTATGTTTTTCCACGGCAACCTGGAGCGCAGCAAGCCCCATGCCCGCCGGTTGACCGCTTTTTACCTGTACCTCTCCCTGGGCGGCTGCCTGGGCGGGTTTTTGGCCGGTATTGTGGCCCCGTTGGTGTTCAAATCGCCCCTGGAGCTCTACATCGTCATCATCGCTGCTTTTTATTTTATGCTGGAGCCGTATTTTCGCCGGCAAAAACCACGATTAATGGTCTTCTTCCGGGTCATGACCAGCTTTCTTTTGCTCCTTTCATTCGTCAACGAGGAGATACTCTTTCACCATTCGATCACCTATCGCACCCGTAGCTTTTACGGCGCCTATTCGATCCGGGATTTACCGGCCAAACCGGGGGAACAAATAGCGGCCCGCATCCTCAGTCACGGCACCACCATCCATGGCGGCGAGGCCAGGAATTCTTTCAACCAGTTGATACCGATCTCCTATTTCCACGAGTACACCGGTGTGGGCCGGGCTTTTTTAAGCGGGTTTCCCTGTAAAAATATCGGTGTGGTCGGCCTTGGCACCGGGATGGTTTCCCTCTATGGCCGGCCGGGCCAGGCATTCGATTTTTTCGAGATCGATCCCCGGGTGGTGCAGATCGCCAATGAGCGATTTTCCAACCTGCGTGCCAGCCAGGCCAGCATCCGTTTTATTATCGGGGATGCCCGGTTAAAACTGCGGGAAATACCGGATCGGTCGTACGATATGTTGATCCTGGATGCTTTTACCAGCGGCGCCATTCCCACCCATCTGCTGACGATCGAGGCGATGAACGATTACCTGCGCGTCCTGCGCCCGGACGGGATTATCCTCTTTCACATCACCAACCGTTACCTGGACATGGTGCCGGTGCTGCACGGTGCAGCCGAAAAGCTCGGTCTCTATATGAAATACCACCAGTCCCGGGAAGATTTGTTCCACCACCGGTTTTCCGCCCGCTGGGCCATCCTGGCCCGGGGCCAGGAACCCTTCGACCAGGTGACGGCCCGGGATGACGAGTGGCAATTACCGGCTGGTCAGCCGATTTTATGGACAGATGATTTCTATAACCTATGGTCGGTGATCCAGTTGACCGACTGAAGTCAAAATAGGGGATAAAACGCATGGAAATTTTTAAAAACCCATCCGCTAAGCGGATAGCCATCTTGCTGGCGATCTTTTTCCTGGTGCTGATCGCCTATTTTTCTAAGCTTTTCGCCCCGGCCCATATCCAGGTCGATATCGGCCGGCAATCGATCAAGAAGAGCAATTACCATTTTATCTATGAACACTGGCTGGAAGATAGGCTCACCACGCTTCGGGATGCCGAAGACTATAAGGACATCAAGGCCCAGGGGCAATTCGACCTTTTCTTGCGCCTGTGCGATTGGGTCAACCGCCAGTGGCCGCGGTCCGTGCCCGATCCCTACCCGCTGTGCAATGCCATCGATATCTTGCACGATATCCGCACCGGCAAGACCGGCGGTTTTTGCGGCCAATATGCCTATGTGCTGGCCGATGTGCTCAAATCCCTGGGCTTCTTCTCGGTGCGTTATGTGGAGCTGTGGGGCCGGGGCCAGGAGAGCCATTTTGTCATCGAGGTGTGGAGCGACCAATTCGAGAAATGGGTCATCCTCGATCCCGATCACAACCTGTATTATGAATTGGCCGGGAAAAATATCCCGGCCAATGCCTATGAAGTTCATGCCGCCCTATTCTCCGGCTCCCCGGTCGGCGCCCGGTCGGCGTCTGCGCCGCACACCGGCCTGGGGCAAAAGAAGACCGAACTCTACGCCAATTTTGCCGTCAGCCTGCGCTCGGATTTGCTGCGCCACACCAGGCCGTTGACCGTGAACGACCGGTTCCGGATGTTCCTGTTTTACAAAGATGACCATTGGGGAAGCGACTATTTCGCCGGCCAGATTCCCTATGCCCAGGTCACCAGCCGGGCCGAGGACCTTTATTTTGATTGTAACTGCGTCAGGGCCGATTATCGAGCGTCCCCAGACGGAAAAAGCGTGACTTTCGAGCTCTTTACCGATAATTCTATGCCCAACTTTAAGGCCTTTGCTTTGAGCGGCGATGGCGGGAAAACCTGGCAACAATTTGCCGGGAATACGTTTACCGTCGGGCGCAAACAGGGGAGGGAGCGGTCGATTATCGTGGCCCCGGTCAACATGTTCGACCGCCTGGGCTGCCTGACCCGCATCGGCATCCGTTTTCGCCGATCCCCTCGCCCGTAAGTTAATAGGGGGCGGAGGATCGCTGCGGCCCTATGACCTTGCCAAATCCGGGTGAGTGTGCTATATTTAGGACTTAACTTTATCCGATGATATTGGGCCTAAAAGGTATAGAACCAGATGATGAAGAGATTCTTTGAACTCCAGGAAAAAGTGCTGAGTTACCATCCGGATGCCAATACGGAACTTCTAAAGAAAGCCTACACAGTGGCCGCAGACGCCCACATGAAACAGAAGCGGGCCACCAATGAGCCCTATATCACCCATCCCCTGGAGGTGGCCGGTACCCTGGCCGAGATGAAACTGGATGAGATCTCGATCGCCGCCGGTCTATTGCATGATGTGGTTGAAGATTGCGAAAATTACACCGTGGACCGCATCCGGGACCTTTTTGGCAATGAGATTGCCAATATCGTCCAGGGGGTGACCAAAATATCCCGTATGCACGACTTCGACCCGGAAAATGCCAAGGCTGAGACCTTGAAAAAAATGATCATCGCCATGACCAGCGATGTGCGGGTAATTTTGATTAAGCTGGCCGACCGGCTGCACAATATCAAAACCCTCCATGCCCTGGATGAAGAGAAGCGGAAGAGAATAGCCCGGGAAACGCTCGATATTTATGCACCTATCGCTTACCGGCTCGGTATGGGTAAAATCAAGAGCCGGCTGGAAGATATCGCTTTCAAATATGCCTACCCGGAAGAGTATACCCGGGTAAAAAACGAGGTCAGGTATAAAAAACGTTGGGCCATCATCAAATTGGAGGATCTAAAAGGGGATATCGATCTGATATTGAAACAATACCATATACCGGGTGAAATCCAGTACCGGATCAAACGGGAGATATCGATCTACCGGAAGCTGGAGCGGCAAAATATCACCCTGGACCAGGTCTATGATTTTATGGCCCTGCGTGTCATCACCGACACGATCGAGAATTGTTACCTGTTGATGGGCGAGATCCACCAGCGCTGGAGGTACATTCCCTCGCGTTGGCGCGATTTTATCGCCACGCCCAAGAGTAACGGGTATCGATCGATCCATACTTCGATTATCACCTCTGGGGGGGAAAAATTCGAGATCCAGATCAGGACCAGGGAGATGCACCAGGTCGCCGAGGAGGGTATTGCTGCGCACTGGCAGTACAAAGAGGGGATGTCTTTTTTGGAAAACGATACCCGGTTACAGTGGTTCCGGGATATGATCGAGACGCATAAGGAAAATCCCAACCCAAAAGATTTCCTCAACCTGGTTAAAGGCGACCTGCTTTCCAGCGAGATCTACGTATTTACGCCCAAGGGTAAAGTCATCACTTTGAAAAGGGGGGCGACGCCGATCGATTTTGCTTATGCCATCCATACCGAGGTCGGCAACCGTTGCAAGGGGGCTTATGTGAACGAGCACCTGGTGCCGCTCAGGACCCAATTGAATTCAAGCGATATGGTAGAAATTATCGCCTCGAAAAACGCCAAGCCGAGTATCGATTGGCTTAAATACACGGTTACCGATAAAGCCAAAAAGAAAATTATCGGTTATATCCAGAAGCGGGAGAACCTGCTCATGCAGGAAAAAGGCAAGAAGGTGTGGGGGCGGGTGCTGCGGGAATATAAGAAGAAGCATAACCTGAGATTCAATGAAGAGGTGATCAAAGAGAAGGTTAACAGGGTTTTCCATATCGATATGGATGTTTTCTTCCAGGACCTGGGATCAAGTAAGAAGGTTCTGGACAAAAAGACCCTGTTTTTACTTTTCCCGGAAGTCAATGTACCCGAGGTGGTGCCGGAGAAAAAGATCGCCAAAAAAGCGGCTGAAATATACCGGCTGATTACCGTGGCCGGGCATCCCGATATCGATGTGCTGTTTGCCAAATGTTGTAGCCCGATTAAGGGAGATAAGATCACCGGGTACATTACCCAGAAACGGGGACTGGTCATTCACCGGCTCAATTGTTCCAACCTGAAGAATGCCGCTTCTTCACGGTTAAAAGAGGTCTACTGGAATGAGGATGAGCATTTCGCTTACCTGGTCAAATATGAGTTGACCGTGGATGATAAACCGGGTATCCTGAGTGCCGTTTCCAGCGTGACGGCCGCCCAAAATTCCAATATCCGCAAGATCGAGATCGATAAAATCAGCCAGAACCAGAGCAAGATCAAAATCTCTTTCGAGGTGAAAGATACGATGCAACTGACTAAGATCGACCACGCATTTAAGACGATCAACGGTATTATCGCGGTGCTCAGGAAAAAGACTTCTTAGCTCTTTGACTGGGGGTTAATGGCTTCTTGTACGATGATGTACAATTCCCTGATTTTATATGGTTTGGACAGGGCAGCCACAAACCCGTACTCCTGGTAATTGCCCATGATCGGGTCAGTGGAATAACCGCTCGAGGCGACGGCCCTTACCTGGGGGTCTCTCTTAAGCAGTTCCTGGAGGGCATCTTTACCGCCCATAGCGCCGGGAACAATCAAGTCCATGATCACCAGGTCGAAAGGCTGATCTGTTTGGCGGGCCTCTTCATAGAGGCGAATAGCTTCTTCTCCACCGTGGGTCGTGACCACCGCATAACCCATTTCCTCCAGGAGCTCGCCGGTAGCTTGAAGGATGATCTCTTCATCATCCATCAAGAGGATTTTCCCCTGTCCGGCCGCCATTTCCAACATCGGGGCATCGACTTTGTCTTTCTTTTTCTTCGAAGCCGGTAGGTAAAAGTAAAAAATAGAACCCTTGCCCAGCTCCGATTCGACAGTAATGAAACCATTATGGGTCTTGACGACCGAATAAGCGGTAGAGAGTCCCAATCCGCTGCCCCGGTGCTTGGTGGTAAAGAAAGGATCGAAGATTTTATTCAGGTGATCGGCGGGGATGCCGATACCCTGATCGATTATGGAGACCCGGATATAGTCGCCATCCTTTAAGGGGAGCCCGTGCCCAGGCATGAACGTGACATTTTCGGCTTTAATCTCCACCACCCCACCGGATGGCATGGCCTCCTGGGCATTGATCAACAGGTTCTGTACCACCTGGCTGATCTGTCCCTCGTCGATCTCCACATCATAGAGGTTGTCGGCTATCTGGAATTCGCCCCTGATCTTGGAACCGCTCAACATGAAATCGACCGTATCCCGGAGCAACGAATCGACGGAGGCCAGATTCCTGATCGGTGCACCGCCCATCGAAAAGGTGAGCAGTTGGCGGGTCAAATCCTTGGCCCGGGATAGGGCCTTCTCCGCATCGCTTAATTTGGCCAGGGCTTTTTGCTCCTTTTTAATGTTCATCCGCGCCAGGGTGATATTGACCATGACAGAGGCCAGGATGTTGTTGAAATCGTGGGCAATGCCCCCGGCCAAAAGTCCCAGGGAACTTAGCTTCTCCGCCTTCAATAATTCTTCTTCCGACTTCTTCCGGGCGGTAATATCCTCGATGATACCATCCTGGTGGATGATTTTCCCCTCGGCATCGGTCACGCCTTTAAGGTTTAATGAGCACCAGAAGGGGGAACCGTCCTTTCGCCTCATCTGGGACTCGTACCCGGTGACCACGCCTTTTTCCGTCAATACCTGGATGAGCTCTTCCCGCTTCTGGAGAGAAACATACAGGTCGGTTGCCGGTACGGTCAGCATCTCTTCTGCCGATTCATAACCGAACATCTTAACCATAGCCGGATTAACGGAGACAATTTTTCCATATAAAGTGGAACGGTAAGCACCCAGGGGAATATTGGTCTGCAATGTCCGGTAGCGCCCCTCGCTCGCCCTTAATTCTTCTTCTGCCTGCAAACGGACAATCACCCCACCCACCTGGGCGGCGACAGTTTCCAGGGCATGGCATTCCATCTGGTCGAGTCGTTCCAAAATGTGGGAAGCAATATTCAAGCAGGCGATCACTTTCCCCTCATGGAGAACCGGCACCACAGCCAGGAACCGCAAGCCTTCTTCATCCCGGGTATGATCTTTGGCCTGGGGCAAAAATTTTTTATATTGTTTATATAGGGGCTTTTTCTCCATGACCAGGCGGACATTGGGGGAATCTGGAGTAAAATAAGCAATCCGCTCGACAAAAGCGGGCGATAGTCCCTGGGAATAGAGAAGTTTCAGTGAGCCGTTCTCCTTGTCGAGCAAATAAATACCCCCTGAATCCATGCCCGATACCTCTATGGCTGCCAGCAAACAAAAACGCAACGCTGCCTCCAGGTTGTCCACTTCACCCAATTTCTGGGCCAGGTCCCGTTGTCTCTGGGTCAGGATTTCTATCTGCCGGCGGCGTGAAATATCCTGGATGTGCACGAATGCCAGCGTCTCTCCCTGCTCATCGATATAATTGGTTTTTATCTCGAAAAATTCACCATCTTTTGTTTCGACCACATCGGCCAGAGATTTCTTCGACTGGAAAGTCTTGACCAGGATGCAATCTTCGGTTCGTATCCCCGGGCAGGGGAAAAGTCCAGTGAAAAGAGTTTCACCTTCTTTTAGCAAAGGCCAGCGCTGGTGGGCTTCCCGGTTGGCCATGATGATCAAGAGATCTTCATTGACGGTCAACAATGGGTCGGGAACCATATCCAGAAAGTGGTGAAAAGCGTGATTCAATTTTGCCCTTTTATCAATTTGGTTCATAACTGGTGCACCTTTTCGGCGTGGAAAGAATCTTTTTGGATCATTTGGGACTAGATCTTTTTAGATAGGTGTTTATTTTAACCGAAAAGTTGTTTTTTTTCAAGTCATACCCAAAAGAACTTTTTTTACTTGCATAATTTACGGCAATCGGCTATCATATCTCTTTGGAATAGACGAAAATTAGGAGGTCTTCATGAGACATAAAAAGGCGCTTATGAAAAAGGTTTTAATGCCAACGGTTATCCTGGTGCTGTTTTCGGTCTGGCTGCCAGCCGAAAACATCTCTGAAAAAATCAGGCTCAATGGTTTTCTTTCCCAGGGTTACATTTATACGAGCGACAACGATTTCATTCCCGGGACCAGTAAAAACGGTTCTTTCGAGATGAGCGAATTTGGTTTGACCTTCTCGGTGGACCTGACCGACCAACTGCGTTTCGGTTTGCAATTCCTGGCCAGGGATTTCGGGCCCATCGGCGACCACCAGATCGAGCTGGACTGGGGATTTGCCGAATACCGGCCAGCCAGGTTTTTTGCTATCCGGGCCGGTAAAATTAAGACACCGATCGGCCTGTACAACGAATTCCGCGATACCGATGCCCTCCATCCCCTGGCTATCCTACCGCAGAGTATTTACGATGAGGCCATGCGGGGTGCTTTTATCGCTTACAATGGGTTTGGGTTGAGCGGGGATTTTCCCATCGGGCCCCTGGGGACCTTCGACTATAATGTTTTTACCGGCACAGTCAACCACCCGGAGGATGCGCCTTACATTACCCAGATCCAGTTAGCCATCAACCAGGGACTCCAGGAATTCGGCCTCGGTATATCACCCATCGACATGCACACGGAGTTGTTCTTCGGCACCCGGTTCATCTGGAATGCCCCCCTGGCCGGGCTAAGGTTCGGCGGTACTTACCTGCACCTGGAAGGAAAGTATGATTCGCTCCTATCCGACCCCCTGGGTAACATCTCCCCCATATCCGGGAAGATGGAGATCAAGAATGGAATATTCCTGTTCGGCGAATTGGCCCTGGGCGGACTGACACTGGCTTCCGAGTACATGGAGCTCCCGGTCGATATCTACCTGGATTTTTTCGGCCAGGAAATGCTTCTCTCCGACGAAGTGATGCAGGGTTGGTATGTGATGCTCTCCTATACTTTCGGCGATAAATTGACCCTATCCGCCCTTTATGACCGCTTTTACGCCGATAAAGGCGATAGCGATGGCCAGGGGGCCATGAAAATGGGTTATCCCAACTACTTTGGCTGGCAAAAGGATTTCGCCTTTGGGATACGCTACGACATCAATTTCAACTGGACCATCAAACTGGAGTGGCACGCCATAGACGGCCTGGCCAAATCCTATGTGTTCGCCGATATCTACGACACCAAACGCAAGTGGAATATGATCGTCGCCAAGACTTCATTTAACTTCTAAGCGGAGTCCAACATGAAAGGGAAAATACTCATTATTATGCTGATCATCCTGGCCGGCAGCCTTCCTGCTCTGGCCAGGGAATATAGCGTTATCGTTAATCCAGCTAATTCAATCCAGAAGCTATCTGCCAGGGATGTGCAGGATATCTTCCTGGGTAAAAGCACCGCCTGGCCGGACGGCAGCAAGATAAAAGTGGCTGTCTTCAAAAAAGGGGATGTTCACAAAACTTTCCTGGGCGATATCGCCCAGCTGACCCCGATGCAATTTTCCGTCTACTGGAAGAAGATCATCTTTACCGGCGGCGGTACGCCGATTATGGTGGTCAAAGATGAAGCCGAGATGAAAGATTTCATTAAGGCCAATGTCGCCGCCATCGGTTATATCTCGCCGGCCGCCCTCGATACCGGCATCAAGGATGTGCCCCTGGAATAAGCCGAATCCCAGGCCAGATCAATAGCTAACCGGATAGTTAACGTGCCGAAGGATGGCCAGCTCATCCCTTGCCACCCACAAGGTAAGGTGGGACAACCAGGGTAGAACGTGAGGGATTCAGGTGACCCAGACCCGACAGGTTTTCTCGAAACCTGCGGGGTCTACCGGATCACCCCCGGTGCACCATCATGTCCATGGGGTTTTTGTTCTTTTCCATGGGGTAAAAGTTGAGGTAAATGATTTAGGGGTGAGACCGGGCTTGTTTTTGTGGCGATTTGGATATATAATCTGAGCCTTTATGTTAGCAGGAGTGCTCATGACTGAAAATGCCCTAATAGAAAAGATTTCTGAAGATACATACCGGATCGGTTGGCCGGACGGCAAGGAGTTGGTACTAATCGGTACGGCCCATGTATCGGCCGATTCGGTAAAGCTGGTGGAAGAGACCATCCGCCGTGAAAAGCCGGACACCATTGCCGTAGAGCTCGATTCACACCGCCTGGAAATGTTGCGCGACCGGAAAAAATACGAAGATACCGATATTATCCAGATCATCAAGAAGAAGAAAGTACTCTTCTTTATCGCCCAGTTGCTGATGAGTGCCTTTCAAAAGAAGATTGCCCGCAAACTGGGCGTCAAACCGGGCGCCGAATTCAGGCAAGCGATCGTGCTGGCCGATGAATTGAAATCGGTGTTGGTCCTGGCCGACCGGGATATCAACCTGACGCTAAAAAGGCTGTTGCGGCGCTTGACTTTCATGGACAAAGCCAGGATCATGTCTGCGCTAATCTTCCCGGACGATACGGAAAAAGAGATCAGCGAGGAGAAGATCGCCGAAATGAAGAAAGCGGATACCCTGGCGGTGCTGATCGGCGAAATGGGGCAGGCCATGCCGAAAGTGAAACAAACGCTGCTCGATGAACGCGACCTCTACCTGGCCGGTAAGATCCAGGAAGGATTGGGGCAAAAAACCGTGGCCGTGGTCGGGGCCGCCCATGTGCCGGGCATCATGGCCGCTTTAAACCAGCCGGTAGCGGCCGGGAAGTTGAAAGAGCTCGAAGAGATCCCGCCGCTATCGAAACTCTCCCGCTTTTTACCCTGGCTCTTCCCGCTGGCCCTGCTCTTTTTCTTTATCTTTGGCCTGGCTTCGGGAAATGCCGCGGTGACCGGCCGGGCGGCCCTGTACTGGGTGCTGATCACCGGTTTGCTCTCTGCCCTGGGCTGCGTCCTGGGCCTGGGGCACCCGCTGACCCTACCGGCCGCCTTCATTTCGGCCCCCATAACCACGCTGCACCCGATGATCGGCGTCGGTATGGTGACCGGCCTGGTGCAATTGTTCCTGGTCAGGCCGATCGTCAAAGATGTGGAGAATATGGGCGATGATATTTCTTCTTTTAAAGGGTGGTGGAAGAACCGCCTGACGCGGGCATTATTGGTCAGCCTTTTCTCATCTCTCGGTGCCGTGATCGGCAACTTTATCGCATTCCCCATCGTCCTCAAGCTCATTCTCCCGGGTTGATCGCTCTTTCCCAAAAAAACCAGGCCCGGCCGGGGCTGTATATTGCCTGAATCGGTAAAATATTGACATACCCCGGCAATTCCACTACAATACATTTATGCTTAAACTGAATTTAGGTCCAGTTTTAATGATGGTCTGTGTGAGGCTGCACAATATAAATTCTCTTGCCAGGAAAGAGGAACGGCGATGAACCGCAATGTGGCGATACTTTACAGTCATGCCGATGTGGTATGGAAAAATGAACTGGAAAAACATATCCAGGTGCTCATCAAAGCAGGATATCGCCTCGTTATTGATCCCTGGGACGAGCAACGCCTCGATAAAGAAGGCGATTGGCCCGCGGCCTTAGAATCTTCTCTTGACCGGGCCAGCGTCATTGTGTTGTTGGTGTCCAGGGACTTCCTGGATCATAGGCTCATGCAGTCGGATAGAATCCGGAAGCGTTTAAAAGACAAGCAGGAGGGCGGTTTTCCTATTTTTGTGCTCCTGGTTAATAAATGTGACTGGAAGCGTTTTTCATGGATGAAAATGCTGACCACCCTTCCCGGGAAGGGAAAGGTGCTTGCGGACCTGGCCGGCTCCTTTATCGATAGTACATTGGCCGAGTTGACTCAACAAATCGTTCAAGTACTAAAACTCGACCATGTAACCGAAGGGATATTGGCAAACCTGCAATTGAATGAAATCGGCCCGGTAACGCGGCTATCCTTTGAGCCGGGGCGAAGGTTAAATATTATAACCGGGGACAATAGTTTCGGTAAGACTCTTTTGCTGGAATGCGCCTGGTGGGTTCTATCCGGTAAGTGGCCGAAATACCCGGCTTCTCCCCGGGAAGAAGCCGATAAAGACGATGTAAAAATTGCTTTCCAATTGATGGCCAAATCGGGGACCAAGGGGATAATAGAAACTATTGTCTATGACTGGGAGGTTCAACAGTGGCCCAGGACCGGTGAGAGCATGAGTTCTCCCGCCCTGGTTATCTATGCCAGGGCCGATGGCTCGTTTGCAGTTTTAGACCCGGTAAAAGCTAAAATACCGCCACCAAATAAAGATTCGTTACCCAATAGCCCCCTTATCTTCAATAGAGAGGATATAGAGAATGGGATTAGCGAAAAAATAGTTGAAAAACAACTACGGTTCCTCTGTAATGGTCTCATAGCGGACTGGATAAATTGGCAAAACACAGCGGGCTCCCCATTCGCTGTATTTGAAAAAATTCTCGACGAATTATCGACTTCATCCCAGGATTCTTTAAAGCCTGGTGATCCTGTGCGGATCCCGGGCGATACCCGGGTAATACCCTCGTTAATTTATCCTTATGGCACTGTCCCCTTTGTTTATGCCGCGGCAAGCGTCAAACGAATTATTTCGCTGGCTTACCTGATGCTCTGGACCTGGGAAGAACACAAAAATACCTGCCGGGAAACAAAAGAAACACCCTACAGAAGTATGGTAGTACTGATAGATGAAGTAGAAAGCCATTTGCACCCCCAATGGCAGCGGTCGATTATCCCATCCCTGCTGAAAGTTAAAAAACACCTGGACAATGAATTAGATATTCAATTTTTGATCACCACACATTCTCCCCTGGTGTTGGCAGCCATCGAACCTGTATTCGATGCAGAAAACGATAAGCTATTTCACCTGGATATTGGTGATAATCAGGTAGCCCTGGAGGAACAGACCTTTTTGCGTCACGGCCGGGTGGACAACTGGTTTACCTCCGATACCTTCGGTCTTTTCCAGGCGCGATCTTTAGAAGCAGAAAAGGCCATCCAGGATGCCAAAGACCTTCAACAAACGGAGAATCCCAACAGAGAAGAAATCGAGGAAATTCATAAGCGTCTGGTCCGGTTCCTGGGTGATTTCGATACTTTCTGGCCGCGCTGGACCTTTTTTGCCGAACAGCATGGAGTCAAGGTATGATCCCGGTGGAAAAACAACCAGCGCCCAATAAATTTGCTGAAAGAGTTACGGTAAAAGCAAAAACCTTTTTAGCAGGAAGCACTTCCCCTGGGGCCAGAGAAATTAACTCCAGGCCCTACTGGCGCGACGCCCTGCAAGATTTACACAAGAGTTATGGCCGGGTATGCGCTTATTCTGCCCTCTGGTGTCCATTGGATATGGCGACTGTGGATCATTTTATCCCGATCAATGCGTTGATATTTATAAACCCGGCATTGGCCTATGATTGGGAAAACTTCCGGCTGGCTTCCCGGTCGATGAACAGTGAAAAGCATAAATTCCAGGATGTCGTGGATCCTTTCCTTGTCGAGCCGGGGTGGTTTATTATGGATTTTCCTTCCTTGATGATTAGAAGTGGTACCGATCTATCCCCAGAGGACCGTGAAAAAGTTGAAGCCAGCATCAGGCGTCTGAAACTAAATGAAAAAGAGAAGTACATCGAATACCGCCGGGAGTTCCTGAAAGATTATTGCGAATTGTGCCGGGGATCTGCCGGTATTACACCGGCATTGGCCCACCTGGAAAAGAAAGCCCCCTTTATCGCTTACGAATTGAAACGACAGAAGCTAACGAACCGGATCATCCATATGATGAAGTACCCGAAAGAGGCCAGGCCGTGACCCAAAAAATTGTGAATAAAATATTTATCAGTTACAGTCATAAGGACGAAGCCTGGAAAGACCGGCTGGTCAAACATTTAAAAGTCATGGAAATGGATGGCGCCCTGTCTGTTTGGGATGATAAGCGGTTAGAGATAGGCAGTAACTGGTCTAATGAACTCGTTAAAGCCATAAAAGAGACAGATGCGGTCATACTGTTGATTTCCTCCGATTTCCTTACCTCCCACTTTATAATGAACATAGAAATCCCCCTGCTTCTGGAGCGCATGGGAAAAGACAGCTTAAGAATCTTACCTCTGATCATAAGACCATGCCCATGGAATATGCTTTCATGGTTGGCAACAATCCAGGTTGCCCCCAGGGATGGCCAACCTCTGGCCAATATGGGGGATTCAGACATCGATAGGGAATTGGCATCCCTGGTAAGCGCAATTTCATATGAACTCGAAATTAAAACTAAGCCTTCTTCATCGCAATTTAAGGTATCCTTTGGCAAACTCCCGACCACCGGTAAAGACCTATTTGGCCGGGAAAGAGAAATCGACATACTGGATAGGGCCTGGCAGGACGGGCATACGTACATCGTGTGGCTAACGGCCTGGGGAGGAGTGGGTAAAACGGCTTTGATCAACGGTTGGCTCAACCGGCTGGCAGAGAAAGACTACGGCGGCGCCCACAAGGTCTATGCCTGGTCTTTTTACAGCCAGGGCGCGGCCGAGGGCAAGCAGGCATCTGCCGATGAATTCTTCCAGGAGACATTGGCCTGGTTTAACGATCCCGACCCCAAAGCCGGATCAGCGGTCGATAAGGCCCGTCGCCTGGTGGAGTTGATCCGTCAAGAAAAGACCCTGTTCATCCTCGACGGCATCGAGCCGCTACAATACCCGCCCGGGGAGATCAGCGGTTTTGCCGGCCGTCTCAAAGACCCGGGTCTCAAGGTTCTGTTAAAAGAACTGGCCGCCTCCCAGCCGGGCTTATGCCTGGTATCGAGCCGTGAAGCACCGGCGGACCTGGCCGACAGAATCGGTTATACGGTCATAGAGATGAAGCTCGAAGAGCTATCTGCAGATGCCGGTGTCCAGTTGCTCAAGAGCCTCGGTGTGACCGGGGCGGACAAGGAGATGAAAGCCGCGGTCAAGGAGTATGGCGGCCATGCCCTGTCACTAACTTTGCTGGGTCATTACCTGCACGAAGTATTGGACTGGGATATCCGGCAACGCGATAAGATACCGCGCCTGGTAGACGACCAGAAGAAAGGCCCCCATGCCCGGCGGGTCATGGCCGCGTATGAGAAATGGCTGGCCGGAAAACCGGAGTTAAACATCCTGCGCCTGATGGGTCTATTCGATCGACCGGTGGATATGGTGGCCATCGATGCCTTAAAGGCTGGTGCCGTCATACCCAGCCTGACCGATCAACTTATAAATTTATCCGAAGCCGATTGGCACTACTGCCTGGGCCGGTTGCAGGATGCCCGGCTGCTGGCCAGCGATAAAAACCATCATAAAAAAATCCTCGACTGCCACCCCCTCATCCGCGAGTACTTTGCCGGCCGGGTCAAAGAGGAAAACCCATCCGGCTGGCAAGCAGCCCACACCCGGCTATACCATTACTATAAAGACCTACCCGGAAAATATCTACCCGACACCCTGCCCGAGATGGAGCCGCTCTTTGCCGCAGTTAGCCACGGCTGCGCCGCCGGCCTTCATCAGCAGGCACTGGAAGAGGTTTACTGGCCACGGATCAGGAGAAAAAATGAAGCCTATACGGTACACAAGCTCGGTGCCTTTGGGTCAGACATAGCCTGCTTGGCCCATTTTTTCGAGATCCCCTGGATCAAACCAGCAACGGAATTGACAGATAGCAATAAAGCTCATGTATTAGGATGGGCTGCTTTTGGTCTTCGGGCTGTGGGGCGGCTTCGGGAGGCAATTCAAACACTGCATATAGTATTAAAATTTCTTACCCAACAAGAAAATTGGAAGCAATCCGCTACCATTGCCAACAATCTCAGTGAACTATTATTAATATTAGGTCGGGTTGACCAAGCGGTTGATTATGCACAGGAAAGCGTTGAATACGCCGAACGCAGTGGAGGTTGGGAAGAGAAAATGATTCGACGCACTACTCTTGCCGATGTCCTACACCAATCCGGGCAGAGTACGGAAGCGGAACGACTGTTCTTGGAAGTGGAAGCCCTGCAAAAAAAAATACAACCTGATTTCCCCTTTCTTTATTCTGCGCAAGGTTTTCGTTTCTGTGATCTCTTACTATCCCAGGGAAAATACCTGGAGGTAGTGAAACGGGCCGAAAAGACACTAGAATTAGCAAAAACAAATAACTGGCTTTTAGACATTGCATTAGACCAACTCTCCCTGGCCCGCGCTCACCTACAAAAAATAAAGGCTGAGGGGGGCAGCGATTTCTCTCACATCACTGGATACTTCGATGAGGCAATGACTGGATTGAGGATGGCAGGCTATCAATATTATCTACCTGTGGGACTTTTTGCCCGTGCCGCCTGTTTTCGCCTCCAGGGGCAATATGACCGAGCCCAAACCGACCTGGACGAGGCGTTGGAGATTGCCGAGTTGGGTAAGATGGATCTCTACTTAGTCGATTATCACCTGGAAGCCGGCCTCCTGTGCCGAGCCCAGGGCCAATCCGACCAATCCCGGGCCCATTTCCTTACGGCCAAAGAGCTTATCCAAAAAACCGGTTACCACCGCCGGGATAAAGAGGTTGAGCTTTAACCTAATAGAATGTAGAGAACGGGTATGGGGATTAGACCTGCGGCAGGGAGACGGTCTGGAAGGTTGCCAAGGTGACCTTTTCGATCTTCCGGTTAAGGAAGATCTCGCCCACGGAGCGAAACCTTTCCGGGGAATCGGTGACATAAAATTCGTCGTCCGCAGCCTGTTCCTCTTTCTTGAGCCAGTTGAGGCTCTTGAGCAGGGAAGCGACCTCTTCGGCAGTGGTCAGGGCAGAATCGACGAGCTGCACACCGTCTCCCAGGACATCGTGGATAAGCGGTTTTAAAACCGGGTAATGGGTGCAGCCGAGCACGAGCGTATCGATGTGTTGTGCGGCCAGCGGTTTGAGGTACTCTTCGATGACCAGCCGGGTCACCGGGTGATTGAGCCAACCTTCTTCCACCAGGGGAACAAACAGGGGGCAATCTTTAGATACGATCTCTGCCCCTGGTTCTCTTTGCCGGATGGCTTTCTCATAGGCCCCAGACTTGATGGTGGCCGTGGTACCGATAACACCGATCTTTTTGCGGAATTGGCGGATGGCCGCCTCTGCGCCGGGCTTGATCACCCCGATGATGGGGATATCGAATTTTTCCTGGAGATAGGTCAGCGCATAAGCAGAAGAGGAATTACAGGCCACGACGATGATCTTGACATTGCGGGTCAGCAGGAAAAGGGTATTGCCTTCGGAGAATTTAACGATCGTATCGGCCGATTTAGACCCATAGGGGACCCGGGCCGTATCACCCAGGTAGATGACCCGTTCCCGCGGCAATTTTTCTTTCAGGGCCTTGTAGACAGTTAATCCACCGATACCCGAATCGAATACGCCAATGGCTTTATTTTTCATAGATGTTCCTCGAACGTTTCTTTAGTGCCCCAGTATATTACATTTTATGAAGGATATCAATACGGAAAAAATGGAACCGCCGGCAGATTACTGCTCGTCAAAATAGGAAAAATCAGGATAAAATGGGCTTTCCAGGTCGAGGTGACCGCCCAGGGTCTTGATAGGATTACCCATGACCAGGAATTTTACTTTCTTGATCTCTTTGAAGTTGAAACACAGGTTATCGACGATGAAATAGACAAATTCCATTTCTGCGGTCGTCCCGCCGCCGAACCGGGCCGTTAATTCATCGCCAAAATCGAGCACCAGGAGGTTTTCCTCGGCCACAAAATAGAGGCTGCGCACCTTCACCCCCTCCGGCACCGGGCTGATGAAATTTTTATCGCCCCGCAGCATGATATCGAGTAAACGGGAATATAGCTCTTCTTTTAACCTGGGACGCTCGATCTCATAGACCACCGGTTTCATCAGTCCCTGGCTTTCCCCGAAGAAAAAAACTTTAAACTTGATGAAAGAAGATGCCTTAAACTCTTCGCCGGGCTGGGTATCGACGCTGGGGGCAATCTCTTTCTTAGCGGAGCGACTCGATTGGATAAAGACCGCCAGGGAAGTGATGAAGAACACCAGGGCCAGGGCCAACAACGGGTACAGTATCTTTTTACTCATTTGTTTTGCAGGTTGGATTGAAAGACAATGAACCGGGAGATACCCTGGTAAATGGAGGCGGCCACATCGTCAAGGAAAGATTCATCTTTCAATTTTTTTTCCTCTGCCGGGTTTGAGAGAAAGGCAATCTCGATGAGTACAGCCGGCATCGCCGCCCGCATCAATACCCGGAAAGGGGCCTGTTTGACGCCCCGGTTGCTGGTATTTAAGAGATCGTTGAGCTCGGCCTGGATGAACTCGGCCAGCTTGCTCGATTCCCTGATATACTCGGCCTGGGCCATATTCCACAGGATCATCTTGAGCTCGTCTTCCGCGGCTATTTTTTCGATTTCATCCAGGGATTGATTCTCCTGCTGGGCCAGGTTAAATGCGTCCTGGTCTGTGGCCTTCAGGCTGACAAAATAGGTTTCCGGGCCGTTGGCCGATTTGCGGGAAGAACTATTCACATGAATAGAGATAAATATCTGCGCTTCCTGGTTATTGGCCACCGCTACCCGCGAATCGAGGGGGATATCGGCGTCGCTATCCCGGGCCAGCACCACCCGCAATCCCAATTTGGCCTCGATGTAGCGCCTGAGCTTTTGCGCCACCTTGAGGGTGATATCTTTTTCGAAAGTTTTCCCGCTACCGACCGCACCCAGATCGCTCCCGCCATGACCGGGGTCCAGGCAGATGGTATCGAAAACTGTTTTTTTACCGCTTTTATCCGGGTCTAAGCCCTGGATGTCCGTCTTGAGATTGGGAATCACAGGGGCGGGGATATCCGTTTCTTCTCTCTTTTCTGCCGGCGACTCCTCCCCGGCAACCAGGTCGAGAACAACGCGGAAAGGTTGAACCAGGACAACGTGCTTATCGATGCGAAAAGGGGATTTAAGCCTGATAGTGAAAATGGTACTCTTCTTTTCTATTTTGCAGGCGATATCCTGAAATAGGCGGGAGTCCCTGGGGATGACCGTATTATCATCGACATCGGCCTTCTTTTTGACCAGGATTTGCAGCGTATTTTTGCCCTCGGTTAGTTCGTAATCGAACTCCCGGTCGCCCTGAAGGACGAACCGCGAGTAATCTTCATGGTCGGAGACGCGAACCTGGAGGGAGAGTGCATGGCCCGGTATCAAAAGCGTTAACAGGAACAAGATATGGAGCAACCATTTTTTCTTCATCGTTTTTGTATACCGGGCGATCTGGAGGCGGCGGGAATCGAACCCGCGTCCAATAGAGCATCCATTAGAGCTTCTACAGACATAGGGTGCTTTTGTTGACCGCAGCCGCGTAAAAGCACACAAAACCTGCTGGCCGCAGCCCCCATCGGTTTTCTACCCGGCTCGACCGGGGGGGGTCAAACCGGGCCTATCCTACTGAATGACGCCCTGGGAATCCCGCAGGAGAGAATACCCAGCGCGGCAGCGTAATTATTTACGCTGCGAGTGCTAGATCGTTTGCTTTTCTTTTTTTAAGCTTTTTTTATGAGCGTGCTTAAGCTCAATCTGCCACTCTAACTTCTGCGGTACTGTCGAACCCTTTTCGCCCCCATTGAGGCGAGGATGGCGGGGTCGACGAGGCTCGAACTCGCGACCTCATGCGTGACAGGCATGCGTTCTAACCAACTGAACTACGACCCCATCCGCGGCTTTCAAATACCTGGGCGGTAGAGGACTTGAACCTCTGACATTCGGCGTGTAAAACCGACGCTCTTCCAGCTGAGCTAACCGCCCCGAAAAGCTAAGCTATAGGATACAATATTTCTATCCTGATGTCAATGAGGGAAAGCAATTTTTTTTGATGCCTGTCATTTTTCTCGGTCACACCGGCCTTTATTCCCCTGTTTCGTGGTATAATCAAGGATAAAAAATGAGGCGATAAATAAGGTAAAAATGGTTACCTACAACGATATCCTGGCTGCCCAGCAGCGAATCGCCGGCGTGATCGATAAAACGCCGGTCATGACCAGCCGCACCCTAAATGCCCGGGTCGGTGCAGAAATCTTCTTTAAATGCGAGAATTTCCAGCGCATCGGCGCTTTCAAGTTTCGCGGCGCTTTTAACACCGTGTCCCAGCTAAGCCCGGAGGAAAGAGCGCGCGGCGTGATCACCCACTCCAGCGGCAACCATGCCCAGGCCCTGGCCCTGGCCGCCCGCACCGCCGGCATCAAGGCGGTCATCGTCATGCCTAAATGGTCTCCCCTGGTCAAGGTCAATGCCACCCGCGACACCTACGGCGCCGAGGTGGTCCTGTGCGAAAACACCATCGAAGCGCGGCACCAGACGACCGCCCAATTGATCGACCGGCATGGCTATACCCTCGTCCATCCCTATGACAACGACAATATCATTTGCGGCGCCGGCACGGCTGCTGTAGAGCTTTTGCAAGAGGTCGGCGACCTGGATTTCTTGTTTGCGCCTGTGGGCGGCGGCGGGCTGTTAAGCGGTACCGCCCTGGCCGCTCGCGGATTTTCCCCGCACATCAAAGTCTACGGCAGCGAGCCGAGATTGGTGGACGATGCCTCCCGCTCCCTGGAAGCGGGACAGATTATGACCAACCAACAGATCGACTCCATTGCCGACGGTCTGCTTACCAATTTATGCGAACGCACGTTTGCCATTATCCGGCTAAACGTGGAAGATATCGTCACCGTAGCGGAAGAGCAAATACTGGGGGCCATGCGCTGGTTGTGGGAACGCATGAAAATGGTGGTCGAGCCGTCTGGGGCAGTTTCCTTGGCCGCTGTGCTATCCGGCCAGGTACCCCTTGCCGGGCACCGTATCGGTATTATCATCAGCGGCGGTAACATCGACCTGGACGGTTTTTTTACCCTGTTGCAGGGTAAAATCAAGAAAAGCTAATCCCTTTGCTACATGGCCATGAAACAGGAGATATTTATCGGCCCGGTGGGCATCGGCGGTAGTCACCCCGTATCCGTGCAGTCCATGACCTCTGTGCCCCTGGCCGATGTGGCGGCCACCTTGCGGCAAATCCAGGCCCTGCAAACCGCGGGTTGCGATATTGTGCGGGTGGCGATTTTAGACCGGGACTCTCTCCCCTATTTTGGCCAGGTTATCGCCCGGTCGGTTCTGCCGGTGGTGGCGGACATCCATTTCGACGCTGTCCTGGCCCTGGAAGCCATCGGGCTCGGCGCCCAGGGCATCCGCATCAATCCCGGCAACATCGGCAGCCCCGATAAAGTAAAAGACATCCTGCGCCTGGCCAACGAGCGGGAAATACCGATCCGCATCGGCGTCAATTCAGGCTCCATCGAGAAGAAGTATGGGCATGGTACCGCCTCCCGGGCCGGGGCCATGGTCAGCTCGGTGATGGACAAGGTGAAATTCTTCGAAGACAACGGTTTCTTCCGTATTAAAATATCCCTCAAATCCCCGGATGTGCCGGAAACCGTGCACGCCTACCGCCTCATCGCCGGGCAATGCAACTATCCGCTCCACCTCGGCATCACCGAGGCCGGTACCCGCTTTTCCGGCACCATCAAATCAGCCATCGGTATCGGCGGTCTTCTTTTGGATGGTATCGGCAATACCATCCGGGTCTCGCTCACGGCCGATCCCCTGGAAGAGGTCCGGGTGGGCCGGGAAATCCTGCGCGTCCTCGGTTTAATGCCCGGCGGTATCGAGCTCATCTCCTGCCCGACCTGCGGCCGCACTTCGGTAGACCTCATCCCCCTGGTCGAGGAAGTGGAAAAGCGGCTCAACGCTTTTAAAACCCGTAAAAAACTACAAGTGGCGGTCATGGGCTGCGAGGTCAATGGGCCGGGGGAGGCCCGGCAGGCCGATATCGGTCTGGCTTTTTCCCGGAACAAAGGCTACATCTTCCGAAAAGGACATCTTATCGAAAAAATCGCCCCGGCAGAGGCGGTTGACCGCTTAATCGAAATCGTCGGCGAGCTCTGCCGGGACGAAGCTGGAAAGATTACCTAAAGATTTTTTGTTAACCGGGCCACCCCATTATTCGTCTTAGGGTATGAAAAAAGTGGTATCCAGATAAAGGAGGACCAAATGGATATTCAAACCGCTGAAACAGTGCAAATGGTCATCACCGTAACCATGTTCTTATTGGTGCTCGGGTTTGTGGCTAAAAACTTCTTCGACTGGAAGAAGGCCAATCAGAAAGCCGAATTAAACCATAAACTGATGGACAAATTCACCAATGGCCAGGAGTTGAACGCCTTCCTGGCCACAGACGGGGGTGCCAAATTTATCCAATCCCTTCACTTCAACGGCCATTCCACCATCGGTTCCGCCAAAGAAAGAATCCTTTCGGCGCTAAAAGTCGGTGTCATCTTTATATTCATCGGCATTGCCTTGTTCGTGAACGGGACCATATTTAACTATGAGGCCAGGTTCTTTAACGCTACTGCCATCATCGCCGTGGCTGTAGGCGCCGGCTACCTGGTATCCACCATCATTACCTATATCCTGGGTAAAAAATGGGGTATCATCGGCGGTGAATAGTACGGAGCGGCTGGCGGCGGCCTTCATACTGCGCGAAGGCCGCCGCGCCGCCGCCCATCAGTCATGAGAACGATACCGGTAAACCGGATGTGAGCGACATGTTGCGCGATGCCAAAGAATCCTTTAGCCGTTTTTACCAGCAATACTCCCGCCCCTTATGGCTTTATATCATCAAAATCTGCGGCGACGAAAGCCTGGCCGACGATATTTTCCAGGATACGTTCGTCAAGTTCCTGAAGGCCGTGCCCGGGCAATTGAACGAATACCAGCAGAAGGCATACCTGTATAAGATCGCTACCCACCTGATCATCGATCTCAAGCGAAAAATCAAACGCCTCAAACAGGAAAGCCTGGAAGAGCACCACTCCGGCGGGGTGGATGCGACGGACCCGCTGGCGGCCATCGACCTGGATAAACTGTTCCGGCTGCTCGAGCCAAAGGCCCGCACCCTGCTCTGGCTGGCCTATATCGAGGGGTATAGCCACCGGGAAATCCAGGAAATCACCGGTATCAAAGAGAAAGCCGTTAAGGTTTACCTGTTCAGGGCCAAAAAGAAATTTGCCGCTATATTAAACCAGCCAGGCTCTCCGTGGAGGAAACATGAAAACCAGGATAATGCAATGTCCTTATGAAGAAGAAGTTACCAGGAATATCCAGTCCGGCGACATCAAGCCCCACATCCGGGCGCACGTCGAGTCATGCCCTTTATGCGGCGATCTCCTACCGGTATATCGCTTCCTGGACCGGTTCCAGCAAGTAGCGGGCGAAACCGGCATTTCCGGCAAAGTGCTCCCCTCCGCCGATGCGTTGTGGCAGGCTGCTTTTCCCATTGGCCTTTTCCCGGCACGCCGGGCAGATAAAAAACTGGAGGCCCGGGTTCTGCGCCCGATCATCCTGTTTGAGAGGTTTGCTTTCGGCGTTTACCTGGCCTTTGCCTGTCTTTTAACCCTATTCCTGTTGGCCAATGCCCAGAAGATCAAACACTTTATTCAACAAGCGCCGGGGTTAAGCATGTTCGATAAGTTCCTGGGCTACCTGGTCAAACCGGTCAGTCAATCGCTGCCCTTGCCGCTGCTGCCGGTCGTTTTAATATGCCTGTCGCTCTTTATCCTCCTGGTCATTTTCGACAGCCGCTCCCAAAAACGCTTATCCCCCCGGTCAAAAAATTCTTTTTAGCCGTTTAAGTCTTGTTCTGCCGGGGTCCGGAGATGGAAGATCACCAGAAAGATCCAACCCCGGGAGGGCATCCATTTTACTGGTTTCCATGACCCTGGGGCCGATTTTTCATCTTTCCCGGGGGCCAATTCATAGTAATTTTTAGAAAGTACCTTGACAAAAGGATGAAAATGGTATAAATTAAGACTTTCTGAAACGAGGAAGAAAATGAAATTGAGTAAGATCAATAAGACTTTTTTGCCGCAACGAGATGATATCGATCAGAAATGGTGGCTTCTCGATGCTGACGGCATGGTTCTCGGCAGACTGGCGACCGAGGTTGCCAATATTCTCAGAGGAAAAGATAAGCCCATATATACCCCCTTTCTCGACAGCGGCGACTTTGTGGTGGTCATCAATGCAAAAAAAATCAGGCTGACCGGCGATAAAGAGCAGCAAAAGGTTTACTACCGACATTCGGGATACCGGGGGGGATTGAAAGAGGTCACCTGTGAGAGGATGCTTAAGTCTCACCCAGAACGGGTAATCATGCATGCGGTTCGCGGGATGCTCCCCAAAAACCGCTTAAACAGGAAGATTTTAAGAAAATTAAGAGTATTTTCAGGTACTGAGCACAAGCACCAGGCCCAGAAACCCGAAATTTTGAAGATTCAATAAAAGGAGGAGCAGTTGAGTATCGTCCAATATTACGGAACAGGTAGACGAAAAACGAGTATAGCCAGGGTTTATTTGCGCCCCGGCAAAGGCGAAGTTAAATTGTTGGTCAATAAGAGGAAGCGAGAGTTCGATGAGTACTTTCCCTTGAAGATCCATAAAATCACCATCAATAAACCGCTCTCTATCACCAATACAGCGGATAACTTCGATCTTTGTATTTACGTGTGTGGCGGCGGTGTCTCTGCACAGACCGAATCGATCCAGTTGGGTATTTCCAGGGCTCTCCTGGAATACAATTCGGAATTGAGAACGTCGCTGAAAAAATCCGGACTCCTGACCCGGGATTCCCGCGAGAAAGAGAGGAAGAAGTACGGTCTCTTGAAAGCCCGCAAGGCCTCGCAGTACCATAAGAGATAAGGAGGACATGATGGTATCGATCACAATGAGAGAGATGCTGGAAGCCGGCGTTCACTTCGGTCATCAGGTCCGTAAATGGAATCCCAGGATGAAGCCCTACATTTATGGGAAAAAGAACGGTATATATATCATTAATTTGCAAACCTCCATCGAGTTGTTCAAGAATGCCTTGAACTTCATCACCGAGGTGGTGGCATCCGGTGAAGAGGCATTGATCGTGGGTACCAAGAAGCAAGCCCAGGCGATCGTTACCGAGATTTCCGAACAGACCGGTATGCACTACATCAACAAGCGGTGGTTGGGCGGACTTTTAACCAACTTCCCCATGATCAAGAAGAGCATTGAAAAACTACTTGACCTGGATGAGATGAAAAAGGACGGCCGCTGGGAGGTTAAGTCCAAAAAAGAACAATCCAGGCTGGAAAAAGTATATAAGAAGCTCTACAAGAACCTGTGGGGCATCAGGAATATCAAGAGGCTCCCCGGCGTGTTGCTGGTCATCGACTCCACTTTCGAGGACATTGCCGTATATGAAGCCCGGAAACTCAATATCCCCATCGTCGGGATAGTCGATACCAATGCTGATCCGGTCGGTATCACTTATCCTATCCCGGGAAACGACGATGCCATCCGCTCCATTAAGCTGTTTGCTTCCAAGTTTGGCGAAGCGGTGCAGGCCGGGGTCGCCAAAAGAATAGATAGCTCCATGGCCCAGGAACAACAGGCGGAAACCAAAAGCGATAATGCCCGGACCGCCAGAGCCGCGACCGGCGGAGAAGGGACCGTATCCAAAGAACAGCTTGAAGAACCCACCGAGAAAGACCTGGTAGAAGATAAAGCAGGGTTAGACGTCGATGCGGAAGAATCGGCGACTGAAAAATGACACCAAAATTTGGCAAATCGTAAGCATTAAGGAGAACCGCGATGGCTGCTGATATGACATTGGTAAAAAAATTAAGAGATCAGACCGGGATCAGTATTCTGGAATGTAAGAAAGCACTGGAAGACACCGACAATAAATTTGACCAGGCAGTAGAGTTACTGCGCAAGAAGGGTTTTGAAAAGGCTAAGGCCAAAGCTTCCAGGGAGGCCCGGCAGGGCGCGGTTGGGTCATATATCCACAACACCAATAAGATTGGAGTAATGCTCGAACTCGGCTGCGAGACCGATTTTGTGGCTAAAAATGAAGATTTCAAGGGCTTACTCAAGGATATCGCCATGCAGATTGCGGCGATGAATCCCAAATACATTTCAAAGGACAATGTACCGGCAGCGATCATCGACAAGGAAAAAGAGATCTACCGCGAACAATTGAAGAGCTCGGGTAAACCGGATAATGTCATTGAAAAGATTATCGAAGGAAAACTGGCCAAGTTCTTTAACGAGGCTTGCGTCCTCTATCAACCCTTTTTCAAAGAAGACAAATATACGATCGAACAGCTCATAGCAGAGAAGATACACAAGCTCGGTGAAAACATCGTCATTAAAAGATTTGTTCGCTACGAAGTAGGCGAAGAATTGTGACATGGAAGAACCCCCTCGTTACAAACGAATTGTCTTAAAAGTAAGCGGAGAGGCGTTAAGGGGGGATAAGGCTTCCGGTATTTGCGATAAGGTTCTCAACGAGATCGCCGTCGAGCTCAAAGAAATCCATCAACTGGGTATAGAGATCGGTCTGGTCATTGGGGGCGGCAATTTTTTCCGGGGGACACGTTCCCATAACCTCGATATCGACCGTGCTTCTGCGGATTACATGGGGATGCTGGCCACGATCATGAACGGCATTGCCCTGCGGGACGTACTGGAAAAAAAAGGATTGGTGGTGCGCCTGGTTTCCGCCCTGGAAATTAAAGGCGTGGCCGAACCGTTTGTCAGTAAGCGGGTGATCCGGCACCTGGAAAAAGGCCGGTTGGTGATATTTGCCGCCGGTACCGGTAACCCCTTTTTCACCACCGATACGGCCGCTGCCCTGCGGGCCATCGAGATCAAAGCCGATATCTTACTAAAAGCTACCAATGTGGAAGGGGTATTTGCCGCTGATCCCAAATTGGTCCAGGACGATAAACAGGTTAAGTTCGATCACATTTCCTATAAAGAAGTATTGAGCCGGGAATTAAAAATCATGGACAGTACAGCTTTCACCTTGTGCCGGGAACACCGGTTACCCATTAAAGTTTTCGATATCACCCGGCGGGGAAACATCTTGAAAGCCATTACCGATAAGAATATCGGTACATCCATAAATTAAATTCAGGGAGTAAATTATGTTGAGAGAAATTCTTGAGGAGGCGAAAGCAAAGCTAAAAAAGATAGTGGATGATTTTAAAAAGGATGTCTCTAAATTTAGGACAGGCCGTGCTTCTGTCGCGGCGCTCGATGGGATAATGGTTTCATATTACGGTACGCCCACGCCCATTAACCAGGTGGCCACTGTTTCCGTACCTGATGCCAACCTGATCATGATCCAACCCTGGGATAAGACCACACTGCCGGAGATCGAAAAAACCATCCGCATCGCCAACATCGACATGAATCCCATCTCGGACGGCAAAGTCATCCGCTTGCCGGTACCCCCGCTGGACGAGCAACGGAGAATGGAGATCATCAAGATGCTCAAAAAGTATACCGAAGAACGGAAAACCACTATCCGCAATATCAGGCGAGATTACCGTGAGATGGCCAAAAGCTTGAAAGACGACAAAGAGATTTCCGAGGACGATGAGAAGAAATTCTACGACGATCTGCAAAAAGGAGTGGATGATCACATCAAATCCCTGGAAGATGTGGAAAAGGACAAGGAGAAGCACATTCTGGAAGATTGAGGATATCCGCTACGCCTGGATTCCCGGTCTTTTTGCCTACCGGTCATGGAAAAAGATATATTGGAGAGCTTTCACCGGGTCGTAAGTTACGAGCTCGACTCTTTCGGTCATGTCAATAACGCCGTTTTTTTACAGTTCCTGGAAAAAGCCCGCAACGATTTTATGCTCCAGAAGGGGCTTTCTTTTGCGGATTTTTCCAGGTGGGGATGTTTCCCGGTGGTAACCAAAGCCACCCTCATCTACAAGGCCCCGGCTTATGCCGATGACCCATTGTCCATTAAAGGCTGGATCACCGACTGGTCGCAGACCAGTTTCACACTCAGGTACGAGATTATTCACCAGGAAAAGAAGCAACTCCTCTTAATCGGGGAAACATCCCATGTGTTCGTCAACGCAAACAACAAGCCCACACGGCTCCCGGCCCAGTTTTTTGAAAAGTTCATCCCGGCAGGCGGTAAAAATAGGGCTGCCGAAGGGGGCAGCCAATGAAGAAAATATGGCAAAAAATGTGGGGCACAGGCGGCCGGAAAAAGCTGATATGGGTGGGCCTCATCCTGGTGCCGGCGGCAGCGGCTGTGCTTATGATATTTTTTTTGCCCGGACGGGGGGTTGACAGGCAGGCGGTCGATGTGTTAAACCCACCCGGCAATGGCACGGTTGAAGTCATCGATGCCGATGAGAGAGGGGAAGAGGAGGAATGGGGGTTGCCCTTTTCCCGGGAAGATTCCATCGATACCATGCAAAAAGGCGCAAACGATATCAGGAACCAAATCGAAGCGGTACAGGGGAAAAAAATTACCGTGGCTGACCGTGCCACCCTGGTCTCGGCTCTACCGGTGGTTCCAGGTTGGGAAATGAGCAACCCAGACTACCACATCGGCGCTTACGGTGCCGATGAAACATCCAACCTGGCTGTTTCCTTCAAAGGACCGGAGCAGGAGATTGTCCTGGTCAGATTGATCGATTACGGCACAGCATCGGCCGCTTTACAACCGCTAAAGATGATCTTCACCATGAATAACGCCACCGATGATACCCACCGTTATGCAAAAGTCTCTTCCTACAACGATATCCCGGTATTCGAAGAATATAACAAGGCCGCCAAACAAGCCGAACACTCTTTTATTATCAAAGATAGATACATCGTCCATTTAAAATGCCGGGCCAACGATAGCCTGCAAATACTCCAGCAATTCACCGCTAAATTCGATTTCTCCAGGCTGCAATAATACCCCGATTCAATCGGTCCTGCCCGGCGGCAGGTAAAAATCGTAGCTCACCAACCATTCGTATTGGAATTTACCGGCCCGGGTAACCACCTTGACCCGGGTATCGTTCGAGACAATGGCATTGTATGCGCCATAGGATATGGATAACTCTTCCGAGGTTCTCCCCGGTCTCCACGATTCGATGACCAGGCGATAACTTAAGCTCTTACCCGATTGGGATATGTGCTTTTCCAGGAACGCCATATCATGCTCCACCGGTTGCGAGCGGTCGAGCTGGCCATTCAAAAAAATCCCCAGGCCGGCCCCGGCCAGTGGAAAAGCCAGCAGGGCAATAAAAAAAACCGCCAGCAATTCACGGTGGGAAGATGAGCGCCCCCGGAGTAGCGACACAGAAATCCAGGTAAAAACAGCCAGGATCGGCAAGCTATATCTCAATGTTTGAAGGGCAAGCTTAAAACTGTCCAGGGGAAGGAATTTTGTCAGACCCAAGACGAGTGCGGCCACACCGGTCACGGCCAGCAATATAGGAACGGCAAAAGCAAACAGCCTCTGCTTCTTCCAGGTGGGTGCGGCCTCTGCCAGCGGCTCAGCCACTTCGGGCATTCTCCGGTTCATGTCGATGAGTTTTTGCGCTACCGCTTCGATCACGCCGACATCAAAGTCTTTTTTCGGTCTGAACGGAGACCACCTGGCCTTGAGTATATTTTTGTCCAGGCTAAGCTCTTTGAAGCCCAGGTTGTAGATCTCGTTCGTGGCCCGGCGGTTTTGCCGGTCGCCAAAAAATAGGCCGGAAAAATCGGCATTATTCGAGGTGATGTAGAAAAAATTATCGAATTCCGGGTCAGCGGCCGTTATTTTTCGAGATATGCCCAAGCGATTGAATAGACGGTCAAAACCGGTTTCCCGGGTAATTTTAAACGAACCCGAACGAAGCGGCTTTACCCGTACTTCCAGGTAAGGCGGGGAATTCTTGCTGCCCCGGTGGTGATAATACTCGTAATCCTCACCCTCGATTTGGCCGGGCACCCTTTTACCGGCCAAAAATGAACCCTGTTTGATCGCCCCGCCTGCCGGGGTAATAGATAGGTCCCTTTGTTTTTTGATGGCCAATACCACGGTCAGGGCGACGACAAAAATGGCGATGCCCGCAACCACAAAAAATATCCATATTTCCGAATTTCCGTTCATGCCATATTTTTATCTTATTCCAGCGAAAAAGTCAACACCCCGGTCCAGATGACACGGGTTGGCCCGGTTCTACCAGGTAGTCTGAAAAGCTTAGCAAAAATCCTTTTGCACGGCTTTGACCATGGCCGTCAGGTTGATCATGAATGTTTCCCGGGTGCCCATCACCCTGGGGAGGGCGGGTTCGTGGGCAAGGATGTACTCGGCGATTTTCTCCGGTTCCGGGCTCTTTTCCAGTTGGGCGAGAATCTGGTCGCGGCTGAGCCGGGTGCTATCCAGGGCGGCCTGGAGATGGTCTTTAACCCTATCTTTACCGGTGAGGTATTGGTTGTGGGCAAAGGCCAGGGTGTGCGCTCCCAGGGCCTGGAGCTTGCGGATGGAATCCTCGTACTCCCGGTAAGAGGAGAGAAACAGGGGCCTGACTACACCTTTACGCATCATGATGCCGACCGAGTCGCCGGGGAAGAGGACCTGCTCCGGGTGGAGGAAAAAGGAGATGGAGCATTTGGTGTGCCCGGGTGTATCGAAGACTTCCAGGTAATGGGTCTCATCGACCGGGATGCGATCGCCTTCGGCCAGGCCGGATAAGTTTTTTAAAGGCTGGAATTGCAAGCCGGAATCGACCTTGAACATGGCTTCATAATCCCGGTTGAGTTTCTGGATGGTTTCGATGACCTTGTCTTTGACCAGGAGTTCCGCCCCTTTTTGGGAAGCGCGGATATCGCAGCCGTAGAGTTCCTGTAAATAGGTGCAGCCGCCGGTGTGGTCGTAGTGGGTGTGGGTCAGCAGGATGGTGTCGATGGTGCGGCTGCGCCAGGGCCGCTCGGTCTGGAAGATACCGGCGATCTTACCGGAAATATCTTTGATCCTGGCCGTCACGGCGCCGTCGATGAGAAAATTTTTTTCACCCATGACCAGGTATAAGGGGAACATCTTTTCCGCCAGCACGGCCACCTGGTCGCCGATAAATGAGAAAGTCCTCTCTTTTACCATGTTTAAATTCCTTCTGGGTAAAATCTCAAAAGCCGATGGCGCAACCGTCATTGCGCGACTCGCTGCCGCCGATCAAAATTCCCCGCGCTAGATCGATCCAGATCCCTTGATAGCCGCCGTAACCGCCGCGGTCCCAGGAGACCTGGTGGCCTTTACCGAGCAGGTCCCGGATCACCGCATAGGGGATACCGCTCTCCAGGTAGAGCACGCCGCCATTCTTCATCACGCCTTCATCGGGCCCGGAAGAACCGGCATGGCGGAACCGGGGGGCATCGCCGGCCTCCTGGATGTTCATGTTAAACTCGAGGATGTTCAGTAACACCTGCACATGGCCCTGGGGCTGCATGTCCCCACCCATGACACCGAATGTAAACAGGGGTTGGTTGTCGCGGGTGACCATGGCCGGGATAATGGTATGAAAGGGGCGTTTCCCCGGCACCAGCACATTCGGGTGACCCTCCTGTAGGCTGAATAGGCAGCCGCGGTCCTGGAGACAGAAGCCCAGTCCGTCCGGCACCATGCCGGAACCGAAACCGAAATAATTGCTCTGGATCAGGGACACGGCGTTAAAATCCTTATCGACCACGCAGAGGTAGATGGTATCTCCTTGCTGGAGAAGGGCATCGCCGTAAGGGAGTTCCAGGTTGGCCTTGTCCGGGTTAAAGAGCTTGAATCTTTCCTGGGCGTATTCTTCGGACAGGAGACGGTCGATCGGCGCATCGTAAAAGCGGGGATCCGCATAGTAATGGGCGCGGTCTTCATAGACGATCTTCTTGATCTCGACCAGCGTATGCAGGTAGGCGGCCGTATTGTGGCCCATGGCCTGCAGGTCGAATTTTTCCAGCATGTTGAGCATTTGCAGCACGGCCAGGCCCTGGCCGTTGGGCGGGAGCTCCCAGACGTCATAGCCTTTGTAATCGACTTTCAGCGGATCTACCCATTCGGCGGAAAATTGGGCGAAGTCTTTTAATTGCAAGAACCCACCCACTCTTTGCGAATAAGCGGCGATCTTTTGGGCGATCTCGCCTTTGTAATAGGCGTCCCGGCCTCCCCTGGCCAGGAGCCTGTAGGTGGCGGCCAGTTCAGGGTTAGAGAAAATATCGCCCTTTTTCATCTGCCGGCCGGTTGACCCATAGAGCTCCTGGAAATTGTCGTACTCTTTGGCCTTGAACCTGTCCAGGCCGCGGTTCCAGTAGAAGGCAATGGTTTCGCTTAACGGGAACCCCTGTCCGGCATAGTCGATGGCCGGTTGCAGGATGGTTTTCATGGGCAGGCGGCCGAATCGTTTGTGCAATTCGAACCAGCCGTCCACGCAGCCGGGCACGGTCCAGGGTAGGGGGCCGTAAAAGGGAACCCGGCTAAGCCCCGACTTTTTAAAATGCTCCACGGTCAGGGAGAGCGGGGCCGGGCCGCTGGCATTCAGCCCATATACTTTCCGGGTCTTACTATCCCAGACAATGGCAAATAGGTCGCCGCCGATGCCGCAACTGGTCGGCTCCATCAGGCCCAGAGCGGCATTAACGGCAATGGCCGCATCGACTGCGCTGCCGCCTTTCTTCAGGATATCGATGCCGACCTGGGTAGCCAGCGGGTGACTCGAGGCCACCAGGCCGTTTTTAGCGATGACTTCGGACCGGGTGGAAAACAGGGCGCCGGTGGGCCGGTCTGCTGCCAGTAAAGACAGCGCACCGGCAAACAAAGAACCGATAACAAGAATGGGTAATATGGTTTTCATATGCACTCCTTATTTAAACGGTATATTATACACATTTTTTTTAGTTTTTGCAGGATTTCCGTATTTAAACGACCGGGCGTCAATTTCCAGCGCCAGTTGCCTTCCCCGGTTCCCGGCAGGTTCATCCGCGCTTCCGGGCCTAAGCCGAGCAGGTCCTGGACCGGGATAACGGCGAGGTCGGCCCTGGACTCCAGGGCCAGGCGGATAAAATGCCAGTGAAACGCATCGGCGGCGTTAATGCCCAGGTAGCGCCGGACCCGGTTTCTCTGGCGGGCATCGGTTTCCGGGCCAAAAAACCAGCCATTAACGGTGTTGTTGTCGTGGGTGCCGGTGTAGATGACCCAATTTGTGCCCTGGAAATTATCGGGTAAGTGGGGATTTTTTTTGTTGCCGTCGAAAGCGAACTGCAAGATCTTCATGCCGGGTAGTTGAAAATCGTCCCGCAGCTTCTCCACATCCGGTGTAATATAACCCAGGTCTTCGGCCACCAGGGGTAAGCGGCCCAATTTTTTTTCCAATTGGGAGAAGAATTCATGGCCCGGGCCTTTTTCCCATCGACCGTTAACTGCGGTTTTTTGCCGCGCATCTACCGACCAGTAGGAAGCAAAGCCCCGGAAATGGTCTATCCGCAACCAGTCGACCAGTCTAAAAGCATGGGCAAATCGCTTGATCCACCAGGCCAGGGTCTCTTCTTTTATTTGATCTCCTTCAAACCAACGGTAGAGTGGATTCCCCCAGAGTTGACCGGTAGAAGAGAAATAGTCTGGCGGCAAACCGGCGATATAAGAAGGTTTAAGGCTTTTGGGATGGAGCTGGAAAATACCGGGATTAACCCAGGTATCGGCGCTGTCGATGTTCACATAGATGGGGAGATCGCCGATAATGGATAGCCCCTTTTGGCGGCAACACATCCGCCATGCCTGCCACTGCTTGAAGAAAATAAACTGGACGAACCGGAAAAAGTCGATCTTTGGGAGCAATTTCTCCTGCCAGGCCAAGAGTGCCGCCGCCTTCCGGGTGGCGGTCTCCGGGGGCCAATCGGGCCAAAAAGATGACTGGAAGTAATCGGCCAGGGCAGAGAATAAGGCATAATCGGACAGCCAGTCCTGCTCCTGGACGCAGAACCGTTCAAAGGCTTCTCTCTCCTCTACCCGGCTGTACTGGAAAAAATCGCCGGCTGCCTTCTTGAGAACCGGGAGTTTAAACGCCATGACGGCGGGGAAATCGACCGCGCCCTCCCCCTCCCGAACAGGTAAATCGGCCAGCAGGTCTCCTTGTATCCAGGGTTCCCTGGCCAGCATCTCCAGGCTGATCATGAACCAATTACCGGCAAAGGTGGAGGACGAGGCATAAGGGGAAAAACCGTACATGGGGGACACCGGGCCTAATGGCAAGATTTGCCAGTACTTCTGTCCGGCCTCTACCAGGCTATCGGCAAAGGCATAGGCTTCCGAACCCAGGGTGCCGATGCCGTATCTGCCGGGCAAAGAGGTGATGTGTAATAGCAACCCGCTGTTTCGTTCCTCCGTCATGCTGGCTCCTTTTCGTCAGCCCCCAGTTTACCCCATTTCCCTCATAGAATCAATACCTTTGGCCTATTTTTAAATTTAGTCGATGGCCATTGAGCAAATTTGGATAATCGGTGGATGACCGGTTTACAGGCGCCGGATTTCGCAGAAGAGGATTCGCGGATCATCCCGGCTCTCCCGGCTCAGGGCAGGGTGCGCAGGACAGTGCGCCGGGCCAGCTCAGCGACCAGCAGGATCAAGAGACCGGCCAAAATGAAATAGGGATAGAGTTCTTTGGCCTCATGGAAGCGCCGGCTGCTCACTTCCGTTTTTTCCCAGCGGTCGATCTCGGTAAAAATACGCTCTAGCGAATCTTTATCGGTGGCCCGGAAATAGAGCCCGCCGGTGCTGTTGGCAATCTCCTGCAAGAGCTGTTCGTCGATCTCCACGTCCAGCAGCACATAGCGCACCTGGCCATAAGAATCCTTGACCGGGTAGGGGGCCTTGCCCTTGGTGCCCACCCCGATGGTATAGACGCGGATGTTAAAATCGCGGGCCATAACGGCGGCATCACGGGGATCGAGCTCGCCGCGGTTGTTGATACCATCGGTCAGGAGAATGATGACTTTGGTGCCGGTTTTAGCAAACCGCACCCGGTTGACCGAAGAAGCCAGGGCCATGCCGATGGCCGTGCCGTCTTCCAGTTCCCCGATCTCGGTCTGTTTCAAGAAATAGTCCAGCATTTCGTAATCGATGGTCAACGGGCATTTGGTATACGAGGCACCGGCAAAGACCACCAGGCCGATGCGGTCGGTGTTTCGTTTGCGGATAAAATCGGCGATCACCTCTTTGGCCACTTCCAGCCGGTTCTTGGGCTTGAAGTCGATAGAAGCCATAGAACCTGAAATATCGAGGGTAATCAGGATGTCGATACCCTTTTTGCTCTCGACATTGTAATAATTCAATAGTTGCGGCCGGGCCAGTGCCAGGATAAGAAACACCAGGGAGACCAGCTTAATATAGTTGAGATGCTTGATAAAAAAGGCTTTCAGGGTTTTGCCGCTGTCCGGCACCAGTTCCCGGGAAGAGAAGAATATAAACCGCTGCCCCTGTTTATTTAAAAATATGTTCCACCAGACCAACAGGGGGATGAGCAGGAGTAAAAACAGGTAACCTTTATAAGCGAAATGTATCATGGGAGATTTTCCGTTGCCTCCTCTCCCTGTTTGTACAGGGAGACCAGCGATCGAATACGCGCCTGGATATCGTCCAGGCTCCGGGCATCCGGGACCAAACGGGCAAACTTAACCAGGTCGGCCAGTAGGAACACCTGACCCAGGTGATCGATGATTAACAACTCTTTCTCTTTGATGAGCAAGCAGGCCATGGTCTCATCGGTGGTCAAATCCTCGGCATTAAACCCGTAGGTGCGGTTCAAGAAGCGTTTGCTAGCCTGGGTTAAGCCGAGGAAAAACTCTTTAACCCGCCCTTTCTCCCACAACCGCTGGGCCCATAGCCGGTCCACCGCCGCTTCAAATTCGGCCAGGGGCGGGAGCAGGGGTTGGCTTTCCAGCACGGCCTTACCGTCCTTTTTTCTCAGCCGGTAAAAGATGAAGGCCGATACCAGCGCCAGGGCCAGGAAGATGAGGACATATTTTAACACATAAAATGGATTTCCCCGCAGGGCAATGGGGTCCCTCAGCGGTTTGATGTCCTTATCCTCTTTAGAAAGCACCGATTCGATGGTGATCGATAGGGAGTTGGTCTTCCGGCTATCTTTGACCTGGCCGCTATCTAGCAGATCGACGGTAAAAGGCGACACCTCGAAATCCCCGGTCTTGAAAAAGGCGATAGCGATATGCTTTTCAAAAACAGTCTCCGCGCCTTCCGCCGATTTTTTCACCTCTTCTTCCTGCACGGTTTCAAACTCGGGCTTTTCGGCGGAAACCTTTATAGTATCGATTCTTTCCGTGGTCTTGACCCTGATCTTAAGATCGATCTGCTCGCCGATGGTGGCCATTGTGGCCGAAGTAGAGATGGACACCTGGGTCTCGGCAATGAGGAAAACCGGCAGGGCCAGCAGAAAAAGAGCTTTTAATATCGGTCTCATCGGGCAAATTTCCTCTTGCGGTTTAAGAAAAAGTTAAATAACGGTTTCTCGTAATCCTGTTCATCCTCGATACCGATATAATCGACCTTGTATTTCTGGAAAAGCGACTGGAGATAATCGTCGTTCTTTTGCCGGGATCGACGGAATCCTGCCTGGGTTTCAGCCGCTGAAAAATCGGCCAGGAATTCCTGGCCGGTCTCATAATCTTTTAAAACGAAAACACCGTGATCGGGCAGACGGCGCTCAACTGGGTCGGAGATGTTGATGGCAATCAGGTCGTGTTTACGGCTGGAGATTTTCAGCGGTTTTGAAAAATCCCGGTCGAGAAAGTCGGAAATCAAAAAGACGATCGCTTTCTTCTTGATTACCTTATTGAGATAGATCATGGCCTGGTTGATGGATGTGCCTTTACCCTGGGGGACAAATTGCAAGATATCGCGGATGATCCGCAAGAGGTGGGTCTTGCCTTTCTTGGGCGGGATAAACAACTCGGTCCGGTCGGTGAAGATCAGCAGTCCCACCTTGTCGTTGTTCAGGCTGGCAGTAAAGGCGATCAGGGCTGCGACTTCGGCAGCAATCTCTTTCTTACTCTTGTTGCGCGAGAAAAAACCCAGGGAAAGGGAGAGGTCGATGGCCAGTATAACCGTCAACTCCCTCTCTTCCACGAATTGCTTGACAAAGAGCCGGCCCAGGCGGGAAGTAACATTCCAGTCGATAAAGCGGATGTCGTCCCCGGCATTGTACTCCCGCACCTCGGAGAACTCCATACCCCGCCCTTTAAAGGCGGAATGGTATTCGCCGGAAAAGAGCTCGGAAGAACGCTTCCGGGAAATAATCTCGATGCGCCGTACTTTCTTGAGTATCTCTTCGGCAATCATACGTCACGTCCTCTTTATCAGAGCACCTCGATCACGATCTTACCGCTATATTTGATCAGTAGGTTGCGGGGGAAGGTGAAGCGGATATTCCATATCTTGTTTTGCCCCTCGCCCATTTGCAAAAATGAGTTCCTGATCTCCATGGTCTTCGTCGTGATGAGCTCGATGCCCTCGACATTGTCGAAATTGAGCTTAATAGACTGCTGGCGCCGGCTTAAGCATTCCACCTGGTATTTGCCGTTTACCGGGTTGGTGATGAAAATCATCTCTATCTCGTAAACTCTTTCTTCCATAGTGGCTCCATTTAGGAGAGTAATTATATCTCGAAACGATCATTTTTTCAAATCTCCCCGGAAAAAATTTCCGGGATCTCTCCTCTCTTTTTCCAAATCAGCCACCTGGTTTTGGCAGTTAAGATGATATAAGGTTGACATGATGCCTTGAAAACAGCCATGAATGAGTACGAACATGGGGAAACCATCACTACTCCCACTATTTGATTGCCTGTACATAAGGACAATCTATAATTTTTCTATCTGATGTGATGAGCGGGCATGAATTCAATCTTGCCGTGGCAACAATGATTTGATCAGCGGGATCGCGATGGAAATCACCTACTCATTCGTTTTCGGCAACGCCGTCAAAGGGTTTTTTATAGTGTATTCGTTTACCCCGCAAGGGATAACGATTGTTTTGGGTTTTATCGTCTATCCGACGGCTTTTTACAATAATCTCTACCCTTTCACCCGGATGAAGCGGTAAGCCCTTGATATTCAAAACACCTTTTTCTGAGACCACCGTCTCTACATGATACGTTTGCATTTTTTTCTCCGGTCATCAATATGAACTATTTTGCTCATTTTGTCAAGCGGGAGCGGAGGCCTGGATCATCCGGCTGAGGATATGACTTTTTGAGGGGCTCTTGGTTTGAAGGGAATTTTGAGGTGTAAGCCAACCAGAAAACCGGTTCTGAAAATGCAAAGAAAAATTCAGGAAATCATATTTGTAGATAAATTTCAAGACTTAAACAAATAATCATCCTTCATTCGGTCTGCTGGTAAGGGCGCACCAAAGGTTAACGGAGCCTGGATGATCAACGACAATTATAATTCCTGTTTAATATCCTGGAGAGGATTTTTGTAAAGGCTCCCTGGAATCTTGAAAACATCGATTCGATGCGGGAGGTTAAAGATGCTGAAACCGGATGGGGCGAATGCAGAAGGGGGAGGTTGCCTGTTAATGGACAGGAGGGGGATATTTGAGCTTACCAGTGATGATATCCCTATCTATACTTTTTTCTCGAACTTTATGAGGGATCCTGACATCGAGGAATTTTTCCTGGTGCTATTGAGCATCATTTTAAGAGGCTCCCTGGATGGTCTGCAAAAGGCACTCCAGAAGGACCCGGCGTATGCTGCTCATTTCCAGGATTCAACCCCAGGTACAAAGGATGCAGGTAAGGAATAATCGGCCATGGAAAATGCAATTTAACTTAAAAGGAGAAAAAAAATGTCATATCAAAACATTTCAGCCGAGATTTCAAGTGAGACGGTGGAGCTTTGGTAGTGTCAAGTATCTTGTGTAAATTTCTCGAGAGATGCGATAAACGAGAGTTTCTGGCCGAAAGGTGAACATCTCCATCCTAACTCCATTCTTAGGGCAACAAAGCAAAGGATTTTATAGGCA
>Ga0315287_10000054_pt1 | contig 104039 bp, 101 predicted proteins | sample YL17G11_0_MG_FD_205037 | JGI IMG/M metagenome (GOLD analysis project Ga0315287, IMG submission 205037) | Sediment microbial communities from Yellowstone Lake, YNP, Wyoming, USA - YL17G11_0 | ecosystem: Environmental > Aquatic > Freshwater > Lake > Sediment | place: USA: Wyoming | collected... | reverse complement strand
GGACCTCGACCTCCGGAAGACCGTCGATGAGCGTCTCGCTCGCCACCCAATGCTCGATGCCCAGCTTGCTCGAGGGTGCCAGCGCCCGGTTGGCGACCATGGCGAACACGAGCCGTTCCACCGGGGTCGTGTAGCCGCGCCCGGAAAGCAGGTTCCTCAGGACCTTCTTGACCCCAAGCCGCTCCCAAAGCCCGTCAAGGAGCCAGGCGCCCCCGACCTGCTTTGAGCCCAGGAACTCGAAGGGCGATTCCTCGCCCAGGCGTTCCCGGATGGCCCGCGCTTCCCCAGGCTCCAGGAAACGCGAGATGCTCTTCACCAGACGGCGAAGAGCATCCATGTCGAGCCGGTCGGCCCGGCCGAGATTGTAGAGGATCTTGACGCTGGGTTTCCGCGTCAGCGGGTCCCGGTGGCTGTGGGCCAACTGCACGTATTCGAGGACCTTGTCCTGTTTCTTGACCTGGACAGTTCTAAGATACATTGTATGCCAATCATACCATACCCAAGCTCCCCATGGCAAGGGTCACAAGGCAGCCGGTTGTGCCTACGCTTTTCGCGTTGTCCCTACGTTTTGAGACCGGAAACCCTTATTCCATGGGTCCGAGGTTGCTGATTGTGCCTGTTCACTGTTCAAGAGCAGCCAGCCTTCAGCGGCGAATCTCGCGGGGGAGAGGGCCGGCGCAGGTTAACCGCAATTCGTTAGACCGACGGATGAGTGGAGGTGCCAGCGTTGACTGGGCCAAAGGCCTGCTCCTACTGCGGGGTAAGTCCGGCCACGGACAAGGAGCATGTCTTTCCACGGAACCTCTATCCGGAGTCAAAGACCACCTCACGCGTGCAGCGCCTTACGATACCAGCCTGCAGCACCTGTAACGGCGGCTGGTCCGACGACGAAGCTCATTTCCGCAACACCTTGGCTTTGGCCGGGGAGCCGAACGCCCCCCGAGGAGAGCTCTGGGATGGGCCAATCGGCCGCAGCCTCTTCGAACAACCCGATGGAGTTCGGCGCATTCGCGACCTCGTCGGAAGACTGCGGCCAGTCGAGATCGATGGCAGACAGCGGTACAAGATCTATCCTGGAGAAGACCCGCGCGTAGTCCGGGTCATGAAGAAGATAGTGAGGGGCCTGAGCCACCATCACGGGATTGAGAGTGCCGTGCCCGAATCCCGCGTCTGGGTGGATATTCAGAGGTATCCCATACAAGAGGACTTCTTGTCTGAGATGAGCTACCGACACCGTGAAGCGGATATTGCGCAGTACCGGTACGCGGTCGTTGGGGAGTACGACATCCAGTCGGCCTGGCTAGTGACGTTCTTCGAGAAGGTCACGTTCCTTGGGATAGTGTTTCTGACGGCCGAAGCTCTGAATGCGGCCTCTGCGCCGGTCTAACCAGCGGCTCGAGCGGACGCAGTAGGCGCGGTCCCTGGTGCGGAAGCCAGCTCCGGCGCCGCTCAGCCGCTATCCGTTAGACCGACTGGGCGAGGCTTCGGTTCACCGGCAGGAGTCGTTTCCCAAAGGCCCAGGGCGCTTCGCCACCGCTCCGCCCACCGCGCCCCCCCAACTCCTTCCCTCTCGGGCCCGGTTTCGGTTGTCTGCAGGGCGGCGGCGCTGGCGCGCCGAATCCCGGGAGGCGATGCTTCCCAGACACGCTGGTCTAACACGGAGCTTCAGCGGACCCCATACGCGGACCGGTTCAGGCGGAGGGGCCGCTGAGCTCCAAGGCGTTGGCCCGACGCGGCCAGGCCTCGTCCGCCCAAGGCAATGTGTTCCGGGTGCCACTCCCACCCTTGCCCTGGCTCCACTCCGCCTGACGCTGAACGCGCCAGCGTCCTTCGTTACGCGCAGGGACCCCCGTCCGCCCGCCGAATCCGGACAGGCAAGGATTGCCATAGGCGCTGGGCCAACACGCGGCTGCAGCGGACGCCGGAAGGGGCACGGGCCTCGGGGCAGCCCTGGCGCCGCTGAGCCGCCAGCCGTTAGACCGACGGAGCGACGTCTCATCCACTCCAAGCTGGGCGACAAATGCCACGTCGCACCCCCACACTCCTCGTCCCCATAGCCTCGTCGTCCTCCGGCAAGGGGCAGCGGCTCGCAGGACGGTGGCACCCGTGCGGCGAAACCATCGGCATACAAAGCCTTCCAGTACGCTGGTCTAACACGGAGCTTCAGCGGACCCCGGACGCGGGCCGAGTCTTCGGGAGGGGCCGCTGAGCTCCGAGCGTTAGCCTGACGGCGCGTTGCCCTTTGACTTAGTTTGGTTGTCGGCTGGGTGGGTCAGTCAGGAGACCAGAGTTGTGGTCGAGGATAGCGAGCCCAGCCCTAATACGTAGATCTACTTCAATGGAGGGAAGCTGATGGACGACCCGCAGACGCGCGAATTCCATTACGCCACCGTTTATGTAGCGTGTACCACGGTGGCGGCAGTCATCGTGCCGATATCCGCACTCTCAAGGTATATGCTGAATGCCAGAACCTTTGACCTTGTCATCGACCTCCTAATCTCGGCCCTCTTGATCGCTGCTGCCGTGAGTTTCACGAGACCCTATCTCCGGTTGACCCCAGGGCACATAGCGATCAACCTGGGTCCCGCACGCCCCACGAGAACCGTCCCATGGTCGTCGGTTCAGCGGGTGGATCAGCCGATTCCCAACGTCGTTCAGCTAACTCTCTCCGACGGAAAGAAAGTCAAGCTGCATCTCATCCTCGTGAGGAAAGACGAGCGTAATGCACTGATGGCCGTTCTTCAGCCGCGCCTCAGCTCGAGTCAAGGGATGGCAGGCTAACCAGCGGTTCGAGCCGACAGGAGAAGGCCTGGGCGGTTCCATGCCACACAGTACCGCTGCGGCTCAACCGCATACCGTTAGGCGGGCGTGGCGGGACACCCAGCCGTCAGCCGCGCGGGGGCACCAGGCACCAGATGATGTATCCCACGGCCACGGCCAGCAGGGCGTATGTGGCAGCCGGGGGCAACCGGAACCGGAACAGGCCCGCCACGGCCACCACCCCACCGACGACCAATGGGACCTGGCGCATCGCTCGCTGGACCATGGTCTTCGGGTTCACTAGATCGCCGTAGCTGGCGCTCACGGAGGCGTCGGTCGATTCTCTCAGATGATCGAGGAAGGCCTTTGCGTGTTCGAGCGCCTCCACCAGCACCGGCAAGCGATACCTGAAACTCCCCCTACGTTCGTTCCAGGCGTCCAGACTGAGGTACAGCACTCCATGACCATGGCATTCAAGATGGCGTATTGAAGCGAGAGGCATGAGGTCCCAGGGGCGCCGGGGATCCCAGAAAACTCGGAATTCCCCGGCCTGGTCGTCGATGATGAGGTGCAGGCCAGTGAGCACCCTGAGCCCGCGCAGATGACGGAAGATGAGATAGAGGGCGAATCCGGCGAACACCGCCGCGAAGAGAAGGTCAGCGGCCGTGAGTTCTCCCCACTCCCCGATGACGACAAAGGCCGCAGCCGCCACCAGGCAGCCGAGCCACAGGATTGAACGCTTCCCCTCGGCGATGTCCGCCTTCCGGGCTCGGTATAGACGTCCCTGCACCGGGCTCCCCTCGCCGAGCTCGACGACTGGCACCTTCATCCACTCCCCCGGGACTGCTCGCATGGGCAGTACTACGCGCGCTACCGTGTATATCCTGTCGCGGAAGGCATCGGGGGCGACGGCCCAGAAGGCCTGAACGTTCTCTTAGTGGCCCTTGACTCTCTTTCGCGAGCATGCCGCCTAACCAGCCGTTCAACCTGACGCCGGCTGGGCCGTCAGGTTGACGGCGGCCGGCGCAGGTTAACGGCTTTCCGTTAGACGCACCGCGAGGGGTATAATGGCCGAAAGGGGTGATCCCTTTGCTGACAAGGGACAGGGCTATTCAGCTTCTGCGGGAGAACCAGGACTATCTTCGCGACGAATTCGGTGTAAGCAGGATAGGGCTGTTTGGCTCTGTGGCGCGGGATCAGTCCAACGACCTGAGTGATGTTGATGTAGTGGTCGAGTTCAATCGCCCCATAGGTTTTCGGTTCATGGACCTTGCAGACTATCTTGAGGGTCTTCTCGGCCGCAAGGTTGATCTCCTGACATCTGCGGGAATCCAGGCCATCCGATCCCGGCACGTATCGGAGAACATCTCGGAAGGCGTCGTCTATGTCTAGACGGACGGATACCGAGTATCCCAGTCGGCCCGCGCCAAGCTCCCGGAAGTGCCTTGGAGGCAGATGGCAGGGTCCCGAGACCGCCTGATTCACGACTACTCTGGAGTGAACATTGATGTCGTCTGGCAGATTGCTGGAGTGAACATTGATGTCGTCTGGCAGATTGCCCATGTAGAGCTGCCCCGGGTCCTGAAGATGCTTGGCGGGAGTGGCCATGGCGACGAGGGCGGAAGCGTCTAACACGCGGCTCCAGCGGCCGGGCAAGGCCCGGCGCACCGTGCGACACACAGCCCCACCGCCGCTGAGCCGCTATCCGTTAGCCCGACGGCTCACAGTAGTCTTCCTTCCGGCTTCGGTCCACGATACTATTAGGGAGAGGAGGACTGGACCAATGCCCAGGGTCGCGAAAGTCAGGGTTCTGCAGGGGTATCGCCTGGAACTGGAGTTCGATGATGGCCGCCGGGGAACGGCGGATCTTGCCGACTTGGCCGGCAAAGGGGTCTTCGCTCTGTGGAGTGACCGCCGTGCCTTCGAGCAGGTCCAGATCGGCGCTTCGGGCGAACTCAGCTGGAGTGACAGAGTCGACCTCTGCCCTGACTCCCTCTACCTCAGGGTGACGGGTAAGAGGCCGGAGGATATCTTTCCCGCACTCCGCCAGGACTCCGCCCATGCCTGAGATCAGTCGGTTCTTCGGCATTGTCATAAAGATGTTCTTCGACGATCATAACCCTCCGCATTTCCACGCCGAGTATGGCGACCACCTCGCTCTGCTCGACATCCGCACCCTGGGTGTCTTCGCTGGTCAACTACCGCCTCGCGCCCTCGGACTCATAATTGAGTGGGCCACACTCCACCGCCAAGAACTCCTTGTTGACTGGGAAAGGGCTCAGGCACAACAAGTGCTTCAGAAAATCGCGCCTCTGGAGTAGGAGTAGCGGGGCCTGGCCAGTTCGCCGGGCCAACCAGCGGCTCCAGCGGGCGCAGTCGGCTTTGCGAACCGTGCGAAACACCGTGCCGCCGCCGCTGAGCCGCCATCCGTTAGGTGCGCCCCTGGAGGTGAGATTGTGAGACCAAGAGTCCGGGTGGCTGGTGTTCTCATTGAGGACGGTAAGCTACTCGTCCTACGGGTTCGTAACTCAGTGTCTCCGTCATCCGACCGAAGATGGTCTCTTCCAGGTGGTGGACTGGAGCTTGGCGAATCGCTCGAAGCCTGTCTTCGGAGAGAGATGAAAGAGGAAACCGGGCTGGAGATCACTGTAGGAAAACTGCTCTATGTCTGCGACCGCCTACTCGACGAAGATCATACAGTCCACATGACATTCCTCGTTCACCGAACGTCAGGACAACTGACCGTGGGACAGGAACCTGAGCCACATGCCAACGACATTCTTGGCGCTCAGTTCGTTCCAGTCCAGGATCTGACCTCGAAAGGATTCTCTGCGCTGTTCCAGGAGATTGTTGAAGCCGAATTCCCGGGTTCAGGTTCATACCGGGGTTCCGTGGCTAACATCGGTCTTTGATGGCCACCCAATCAGCGGCTCCAGTGGACGCAGTCGGCTCGGCGAACCGTGCGACACACAGCCCCGGCGCCGCTGAGCCGCCGACCGTTAGCCCGACGGAACGAGGGCACCGTCGTCAGCCGGCCTTGACACGTCGGAGCCCAGAGAGAGGAACTGAGGACAGCATGGATTGCCGACCTGACGGGGAGAAGCAGGGGCTACTCCTGGTTCCGCTTAGCGACAGTCACCTACCCAGGCGGGCGGAGTTCGCCAACGACCCGGGACTGAGAAGAATGCTCGGGATCCCCGTAGACGCCCCGCAAGAAACGCCGGACAGTGAGAGGCCCTGGCTCGGAACCCGACTTGCGGCCGGCGATGTCCTCCTCGCTATCGAGGTTGACGGTGAGTACGTGGGTGACATCGACATCTTCTTTGTCCCTCAGAGACGTTCGGCCGAGTTCACCCTGGTCATAGGCGATGCCCGCTTCCGCGGCAAGGGTGTCGGAACCGAGGTGGTGCAGCGAGTCCTGCGGTGGCTCTTCTCCGGTGGACTGCTGTCGCTGGAGCCTTCGCGCGAAGAGGCGCCCACCAACCGTCCCGGGTTTCCTGCGGCGTACGTCGAGGTCGACACGGAACCCGGGCGTAACCCGCTCGCCCATAGATTCTGGTTGAGGCAAGGCTTCCGGTTTCACCATTTCGAGGGGGAGCTTCACTGGCTTCGCCTCACCCGAGAAGACTGGTTGGTATCACCCGGGAGTCTCCGCCCGGCGGACCCCGCTTCGATCGGGTAACCGACATTCGCCAGGATGGCGCTGGGCTAACACGCGGCTGCAGCGGACACGCACGGGTTCGGCGGACCCCTGTTGGCCTTCATCATCGCGCAGGGTTCGACGATCGGTTTGCGTGGCAGGGCCAGAACGGTGTGCAGCGAAAGACCGACCAATCTCAAAGAACTCAAGGGGAGGGCGCGGCGTGACGTCAGCGAGGTCCCAGGCGTCTGGTGTAGCCAGCCTAATCACGGCCTGTGCGGTTCTTTCAATGGCAGTGGGTTTCATGTATGTTTTCAACTGGCACAAACTAACCGAGGATGCTACGTCGGCGACACTTCCCTGGGGATATACCGCGTTGTCTGTCGGCATCGTTACCCTTGTGTTGATTGCGCTGAGGGTCCGTCTACATAAGAGACTTTGGAGACTTCTTGTGTCGATGACCCTGGGGGTCACTATCCTGCTGCAACTGCCACCTGCTGTGCTCTGGTTTGAGTTCAATGGAGCGATAATCGGCGATAGCCCATTTGAGGGACCACTGGGCCATTGGTTGTGGTCGGTACCCCACATCTTTCTACTGATAGCATCTGCTTACGCCATATGTCTTCTTCTTGCCAGAGATAGGGTAGTTCGAGACGTCTGCTGAGACGGCTGCGCACATGAGTTGCGGGCGACAGCTTGCTCTCCGCTCTTCGAAGTCCGCTGGCCAGGCTCCGTCAGGAACACGGCGGCGAGGAACTCGAAGGTGTTCTAACGAAGACCTTGCGGGCTTGTCCACTCATTCCAAGCGCGGGGGAGTGTCAAAACCGTGACCGGTCGGCTCCCGGACTACTTCGGACTGGATCGGTTCTCCATCTCTGCCGACGACATCGTGCGTCTGGCCTTCAGATGCGACCCGTCGAGAATCCACAGGGACGTGCTGGTTACACCCATCTGGAGCCACGAGACTTTCCTTACCGTCGCCGATCTGGATGAAATCGTCACGCCGGAGACTGTCTACTCACTTCGGTACAGCGGCACACCGGTCACCTTGATTCGATCGGGCGTCGGCGCTCCGCTCACCGGCGACGCCATCCTTGCCCTCGCGTGCACCCCCTGTGCACGTGTGGTATTCGTCGGGTCTGTCGGCGGCCTTCTTCCCGAAATGGCCATCGGGGATCTGATTGTCGCATCGGAATCCGTCTCCGGCAATGGATTCTCTAGCTACCTACCCAAGGGTCCGCTCGGCCCCGTCTCGTTCTTGAGCACAGCGATGGCGGACCCAGGACTGACGAACTCGATCGAGCTCTTGGGAATGCCGCTCTGCCGTGACCACGGCGCATCCCTCACCAAGGGCAAGGTCTTCTCCACCGACAGCATCGTCGCTCAGTTCCATCACCTTGAGGAGATCGTCCACGGCCACGGGTGCCTAGGGATAGAGATGGAAACGGCCGCCGTATTCCGTGCAGCCGCGCTCATCGGCATCCCGGCGGCCGCTCTCCTTCAGATCTCGGATGTCACACTGGACAAGAAGTCGCTATTCTCCGGACGGACGGAAGCCGACCAGCGGAGGAGAAGTCATCTGCGACAGCATCTACTGTCTCGCATCGCACTGGACGCCCTGGTCGCTCCGTGAGTCAACGGTGTTGGAACCGGGAAGGCCGCCGTCGAACGCACTTCTCAGGCCCCACCGCCCACAGCGTGCTCCTCAGGCCTACCCCCTCCCCCCTCGCTTTGTGGGTCCTCGGTGCGACGTGCAGTGGGCCCAAGCTTCTCCACGACCTCGACACGACACGCATCTGATCGAAGCTGGGAGCCCCAACCGACTGCGGGGAGAGAGGTGCGCTAAATGCGAGCAGCAACGGTGGGTTTGGCCATTTGCCTCGTGCTGGCTCTGTTCGTCGTGCTCCCCGGCTGCCGCCCGAAGGTCGTGGACACGGGCGCCCCGGGCGGCTCCCCGGGCAGTACGACACCTCCCCCAGCCCAACCGGCGCCCCAGCCGGCGCCCGAGCCCGGCTGGAGGATCGTCCAGCGCCTGAACCCATCAGCCCCGTGGGTCAGCGTGCCCGAGAACGTCCTGCCGTTCGCCGCCGTGCCCGGCGTATCCGGCGGCATGGCCTTCCTCGGCTTCTGGGACCTCACGGCGGGTACCGTGACGTTCGACCCCGTCCCGCTCTTCGAGGTCAGCTACGCGCAGGGCTTTGTCCGGGTGCTCTGGGACGGAGGTCGCCGCATCGGCATCACGACGGAGGCGGCCGACTTCTCGCTGGCGAACCCCAGCCCCGCCTTCGCCTTCGACCTCATCGTCCCCCGCTCGTTCTTCGGTCTCGACCTCGCCGCCTGTCCGTCCGGGACCAGCGAACTGGTGGTTCTGAAGGAGGGCCTCCAGTCGCCCGAGGACATCGGGCAGCTCCAGACCCTCTACAGCGAGGGCCCGGACTCCCCACCCAGGGTCTATCGTCTTGACGCCTCCGGCGCTCCCGCCGCCCTGACCATCCTGCCGGACCACATCGAGGTTGTTGTCTTCAGCTGGGACGAAGCGGGCCTGGGAGACGGCCGGTTTCACCTCTTCGAACTCAAGGACGGCAGCCTCACGGCGGGACCGGTCAGCCCGGTCCTGAGGGTGGTCATGGCTGGAGCCGGGGCCAGGTTCGGCCGCGCCGGGAGCCGGGTGTACGTGGCCCACCCCGGCGCCGACGTGAGCTACTGGGACATCAGCACGGGTGAGGTCGGCAGAGACGAGAGCCTCACCTCGCTTCTGAAGGCCTACGAAACCGAGTACGTGTCCGAACGGGAGTGCTTGACGCCGCCGACGCTCCACGGGTTCCGGGGTACCCTGGTCGTCGTGTACTGCCCGGCGGCTTACATCCCCCAACTCGACTCCTCAGGCAACGAAATCGGGAGGGAGTTCATTCAGACCATGTACATCGTCGCCATGCGCAACGGCAAGGTGGTCGGCGAGGTCATCTGCCACCGCGGGAAACTGACCGTGGAGAAGGACGGGGTCGTGACCCAGGAGACCGACCTGACGCCCGAATACACGGGAGAGTGGCAGTTCCCGGACTTCGAACTGCCGGAGACGCCATGAGGACTGTGCGGTGGCGAGGTGACCTTCCCGGTGGCGTAAAAACGTGTTGCGCGGTCAGTCGACGACACGACAGGGCGTCACCGGTATGAGACCGCCGTCTTTGACCTCGACAGCGGGGAGTTGGTGTTCAGGATTCCGAGACCCGGGCCGTGTCTGCCTACCCCGGACGGGACCCTGTTTGGCCGCCACTGCGAAACCGCCCCCGGCATCGGCGCGACAGCCCTAGCCCACCCTACCCGCGAGTCACGGCCAGTCTTAGAGGGATCGCCAGCAGCGTCAGGATGAGGAAGAAGACCCATCCTTGCGCACGCCGCAAACGCAAGACGACGAAACTCACTATCGCTGCCGTCGCGAGGGCAATAGCCACGCTTGCGACCCATGCGGTAGCCACGGATGCGCCAGGTGACCCTAACGCGAGGCCGGATGGCAGTCAGGAGCAAAGCGACGGTCATGTTGGCCGCCGAGACTAACAGCCCTCCTGCAAGAAGGAAGGCGACCATGCCGACAGTAGCCAATGTCAGCCGTCCTCCCTGATCCAACGTGCGCACGCGGGCTGGCCCGGTTACGCGTCGTGGGCTTCAACAACCCGGCGGTACGTCCTGCCAGGGACGGCGGACCCGGTCAGCGGCGGACACCCTACGAGCCGGACCCGCTGTAGCGGGACAGCCCCAGCGCCACACGACCGCTACCGGCTCAGGAGCGGCATACGGGACACCTCGGCCCCGAAACCGGGATTGGAGAGATGCCCGTACCCCAGGCGGTGGCCTTCGACCAAGACACGAACAACCTCGGGTCGGCCAGAAAGGCGATGTCGGGCGCAACGGCCATCAATCTCCTAAAGTGGGGACCGTCTCGCCAAAGTAGATTCCTGTCGACACCGGATGCTTCTGCCATATGGCTTCGGTTGGGAGCCTCCTGGGCGCCGGACACCCTCCAGCCCTCCCCCGGGGGACCCCTCCCCCCCCGCCCCTCTTCTTGGTATGATATGGGAAGCCGGGCCGGTCGTGGGCTGGTCTCCGCCCAACTCCAAGGTCCGGCTCAGGGAGACATCACTACCGTGAACACGGGTCGCGCCCGGGCGCGGGCGGCTTGGCTGAGTCTTGCCCTCTGTCTTGTGATAGCCGTAGGCGCTCTCACCCCCGGCTGCCGACCGAAGGCCCCGGAGACCGCGCTGTCACCAGTCCAGCCCGCCGACCCTCCCCCGCCGGCCCTCGCGGTGGAGTGGAAGATCGTCCAGCGCCTGAATCCTTCCGCGCCGGGCTTCGAGCCCCCCGACGGGGTGATCCCGTTCGCGGCCGTTCCCCTGGAAGCGGTCGGTGGAAAGGTGTTCCTCGGCTACTGGGACCTCACGGCGGGTACCGTGACGTTCGACCCCGTCCCGCTCTTCCGCGTCAAAGAGACAGGAGGCCGGGTCCGGACGCGGGTCCTGTGGGACGGTGGCTCACGCCTCGGCGTCATCACCGAGCCATACCCTCCGGTCCCCGGGACCCCGCTGCCGGAGGAACCGAATCCCGCCTTTGCTGTCGATGCCGTGACCCCGCCCGAGACGTACTTCTTCTATGATGACATCGCCGTGTGCCCGTCCGGTACGGGCGAGCTGGTGGTGCTGGCCGGGGGCGATCTGTATTTGGGGGGTGATAAGCCGGCCCACCTGCAGATCCTGTCTGCCGAAAGCCAAGACCCGGCCGACCGTAGCTACCCCCTACCGCTCTCCGGCACCGTGTCCCCGGCGTCCCTCTCCGTAGTCAACGGCCGGACCGAGGCGATTGCCTTCGTAAACGACGGCCCCGCCATGGGTGAAGGGCGGTTTTGCCGGCATGTCCTGGAGGCCGGCAGCCTCCAGGCCTACGGCTCGAGCCCTATCCTGTCCGTCCAGTTCGCGGGAGCGGGGCCGACCTTCGGCCGGGCCGGAAACCGGGTGTACGTCGCGGAGCCCGTGGGGCCGATACAATATTGGGACATCGCCTCCGGCGAGATCGCCACGGACGAGGTCCTGTCCGGACGGCTGAAGGCGTACGAGAGCGCTTACGCTCCCGACCGGGAGCACGCGAGCCCGCCTCGACTCCACGGGTACCGCGGCACCCTCGTCGCCGTCTACCTCCCGGTGGCCTACGTCCGCGTGCTCGACGCCTCCGGCAACGAGATCAGCAACGACTTCTACCAGACCATGTACGTCGTCGCCCTGCGGGACGGTCAGGTGCTGGGCGAGGCCATCTGTCACCGGGGGAAGCTCATCGTGAAGAAGGACGGGGTCGTAACCCAGGAGGTCGATCTCGCCCCCGAGTACACGGGCGAGTGGCAGTTCCCCAACGCGGAGGGGCCGGAGGCGCCCTGAGGGCTGTGCGGTGGCGCGGAGCTGGCGCTCCTCAACTACCAGGGTCTCGACCAGGCGGACTGCTGGAGAAGCACGCCGCACTCTACTCCGTCCCGCGCGTCCGGGGAGCGAGGCTTGACACCCGCACCTCCAGCTTGGTCACCCGGCAGTCCAGGGCCGCGTCGAACCGCTCCAGAGCCTCGTTCTTCTGGACCAGTCCAAGGATGCCGTCGGCATAGACCTTCGTGTCGTTCCGGTGTTGCTCGAACTCCACGCCGAGCTTGGCCAGCTCCCGGCCCAGCCGGGACAACTGGGTCATGATAGCCTTGTGCTCCACTCGATTGGCCTCGTGCTCCTGCCGGTTAGCCTGGTCCAGAGCCTCGATTTGGGTCATCATGGCCGCATGCTCGGCGCGGTTGGCCGCGTGCTCCTGCCGGTTGGCCTCGTGCTCCTGCCGGTTGGCCTCGTGCTCCTGGCGGTTGGCCACGTGCTCCTGCCGGTTAGCCTGGTCCAGAGCCTCGATCCGGGCCATCATGGCCTGGTGCTCGGCACGGTTGGCCTCGTGCTCCTGCCGGTTGGCCTCGTGCTCGAGCCGGTTGGCCTCGTGCTCGAGCCGGTTGGCCTGGTCCAGAATCTCAATCCGGGCCATCATGGCCTGGTGTTCCGTTCGCTCGGCCTCGTGGGCAGAGTCGTGGGCGGGTCCGATTTGTTCCGCCATCATTACTGCCTCCAGGAAGGGAGCCCCTGCGGCTCCTGGTTCACGGAATCGGGTCGGGGTGGGCCTGTTCACTTCCGCGGCGGTCGAGGGTTCCCTGCCGAACAAGGACCGAACGCCTGGTGATTTCCAGGGAGAGCGCTACGCGCAGTCGGGATGAAGCCACCCAAGCCATGCGGCCATCGGGCCGGGAACGCGACCGCCCAGGCGGCATCTCTCGCCAGGACGCGGCGTGGATGTGGGGCCCTCCAGGCGGGAGATTGCCCTCGTCGACCCCGACACCGTTCTCGACCACCGGCCGGACCTCCCTCAGGGGTGGGCCTGGGACAGGCTGTGCTGGGGACAGGGTTGGCTACCGGCGGCCCGCGCCGTCCTCCCTGCCGGCACCGAGATCAGGACCCCCTTTGACGGCTGGCTGAGGGGAGTGAACCAGGGACGCTATCGCCTCGTGGGCACGACCGGGGAACTCCACTGCGTCTACGGAGTGGAGCTCGACGGGCGACCGGAAGCCGGCGTGATTGTCATGGGCGCGCCGTATGTGCTTGGCACGGACACGGCCGTCAAGGCTCTCTGGAACCTGGGCCAGCCGACGCAGGTGCGGAAGGGAGAGGTCATCGGCAAGGTCGTGCGCGAGGCTAAGGTGTACGTGGAGTACGACGTCATCCCCTCGCTCATCCCGCCTCTCCTGGAGGCGATGTTCTGGCCGGGCGAGTGGACTGCCCACGTGCCCCGCCACCGACCGCGGACAAGGGTGTCTAGGCGGGACCCGGCAGCTTGACGGGGCGATCCAATCTTGCTTGTGTCAACCGAAAAGGGAGCCACTGTGTTCATCGAAAAGGGGGCCAGGGCACGCCTGGAGCGGCCGCCTACGATTCGAGCACTCCCCGTATTATGAGACGGCTGGCATGGCGCGCACCCGTGCAGGTGATGAGGGTGATGCGCGCGTCTGGTGTTGGGTCGAGCACCCAGGTGTCCTCCGGCTCGACAACCAGCCGCTCCGAAACAACATAGGTATAGCTCTCGCCGTCACGCTCGACGATGATGATGTCGCCCACTTCCACCTCGTCAAGACGGTTGAAGAGCTCGCCAAAGGCGGCGTTCCTGTGGCCAACGACGCTGAAGTTCCCGGTCTGTCCCGGTAGGGCCGTTCCCTCGAAATGGCCGACCGCATAACGCAAGGTGCGGTCGTCCACGCCCTCGGCCACGGCCACGGTCAGGTCAATTCTCGGTATGGTAATAACGCAGAGCGGGGCAGTGCCCGTCTGTCCGTCCAGGCTATCCGGGTCATTCGCCTCGAGGGCGGGGGCATCCAGCTCCCGGCCGAAGTCGGACGCTGTCCCCGCCGTAAGCGACGCTGCCAGGGCGAGGTCATAAGCCCTAAGAAGGGCCTCTTGGCGCTCGTGCGACTGCCATTTCATCACCAAGGCCATCAGGATGAGAAGCACTCCTGAAGCCACGAGCAGGACCGGGATGGCCTTCGCCAGAGCGCTCCTTGGCCGGACGTCTTCACCCTTGCCCACGATGCTCAGCCCTTCTCCAGGAACCTCCGACATAGGGGAAACGATATTCCCGCGAGGATCAGCAGTACTCCCAGCGTGACCAGCCGGGTCGTGTCCCAGGGGCTGCCCGCCTTCGGTAGCAGGGGGGCTGCGGCAGCCATGTCGACGATGACATAGGGATCCGCTTTCGCCATCGGGGTGGAACTCGATACCGTGGCGGTCGCTATCGTATCGGAAAGCTCGTAGCCCTCGGGCGACGCTATCTCACGGGCAGTGTAGATCCCATACGGGACGCCTGAGAAGAGGACGACTCCGGTTTCCGAGGACACGGCAGTCCGGACGAGGGCCCCGAGGCTATCGTAGAGACCGAATTGCGCGCCCTTGAGCGCATGTCCCTCCCCGTCGACCTTCCGGAGCTCGACGGTCCCCATCCCCAGCGGCGCGGCGAGGGCGTCGAGGACGTTGATGAAGGGTTCTCCTATCGTGACATTGAGGGCGGAACTCGACACAGTAGCGGTGACCACCGTTGCGGAAAGAACGTATCCTTCGGGCGCCGCTATCTCGCTGATCGTGTACGTGCCCAGCGGCAGGTTGGAAAAGAGCACGGCGCCACTATCTGAAGAGACGGCAGTCTGGATGAGCTCCCCGCCCGCGTTGTACAGCCCGAGCCGCGCGCCGCCCACAGGATCATTCTGATCGTCGACCTTGAGCAGTTGGATGGTTCCGAATTTCACGCCAGGAAGGGGCTCATTGACGAGCGGTTCGCCAACGGTCACATCGGCCAGGGTGTTCGTCGCTACATCCAGGACCAGTGCCGCGGTTCGCACCTCGCTTGTGGCGTAGTAGCCCGCGGGCGGCCGAATCTCACGGATCGCGTAGCTGCCGGCGGTGAGTCCAGTGAACTCGACTAGACCGTTCGCATCGCTCATTACCATTTGCAGGGGCGTCAGGAATCCGATATCACTCGCGGCGTAGATCGAGAAACGCCCTCCGGCAAGCCCCGTGCCGTCCTTGTCGGTCTTGGCCAGAAGAACCCGGGCGGTCAGTGGCGAGTTCGCGAGGGTGACGAACCGAAGTCGTGTCTCATCGCTTTCGGACGTCAGCGTGACCATGATCTCCTCGGCACTGAGAGCGTAGCCCAAGGGCGCCGTCTTCTCGCGGATGTAGTAGGTGCGGAGCTTCAACCTATCGAAAACCGCCTGCCCGTTCACGTCGGTTGCGAGGGTCTTCTTGACATTGCGCATGCTGTCGAGCAGTTCGAAGACCGCGCCGGTTGTGATTGGGGCGCCGCCCGGGTCGGTCTTGGTCACGGTGATCCGCCCGTTGGTTCCCGTGGCGCCCGACTCGATATCCGCGCTGCTCACCGTGTAGGCGGACGACGCGTCGTCCGAACCGGTGTACGACCCGCTGAAGACCACGGTGTTGCTGTATAGGCCGGCGTCCAGAACATCGGTCTTGAACGTCAGGTAGTAGCCCTGCGGCCCGTCAGGCAGGTGCACCCGAAACAGGCGCGTGCCGTAGTCATACTCGAAGCTGTAGTCTCCCCCCAGAGGCACGACGGCGCCGACGGTCCGCACGCCGTTCTCATTCTGGTTCCATAGGCGCAGCGTTACCGATTCGACGTCCAGTTCGAGGCCGGACTGGAGCGTGTCGGCGAGCGTGACGTTCTCGATGGGTACCTGGTTGGCGTTGACGTAGACCTCCCACTCGATGTAGCCGTTCGCCGGGATGTACTCGGTCAAGAGATCCTTGCTGAGCGACCGGTTGGTCGCGGTCCGGCTGCCCGTGACGGCGACGGTGGGCGCACCGACGATGCCGGAGATGAGGCTCGCGTCGTTACTGAAGGTCACGTTGCCGTTGGTGCTCATGAACACGCCCAGGTCAGTGACGACCGTGTCGAAGGTGATGATCGTCTGGGAGGAGATTTCGCCCAGGGTTATGGTCAGCGTGGCGCCATCCACCACTGGGACGCCCTCGCCGGGCGCCAGGCCATTGATGAGCAGTGAACCCGCGACGTAGGCTTGCCCAGCCCGGACGGTGTCGGTGACGACGGCGGCCGGCATGAGCATGTTGTTCTGGTTGACCGTGATTCTCCAGGAGAGCCGGCGCGTGACGTAGTTGTAGCTCACGCTGGTCTTGGCCAGCACCAGGCTCTGGACCGACTGTGTCCCGGTCGAGGAACAGGGACTGATGCCGCCACCCGTCAGCGTTGCCGGGTTGGTGTAATTCCTGGTGCTGTTCGCCGCGTAGTGCGCGGGGTTCGTGACCGTGGTCTGAAAACGGACGAGGGGCTTGTCGATCGGAGTCAGATCGCCCAGATAGATCGTGAGCACGCCCGCGTCATAGTGGTATTGCCCAGGCGCGCTTGTGAGGTCAGCCAGGTTCGCCACTCTGACAATGGATGTCGCGCTGCCGTCGAGCCGGACCCCGAAATCCTCGGCGAAGGCCTGATTGCTGCCGATGGTGTCGGCAATCGTCGGGGCGGTAATCGCCTGCCCGTTGCTGTTGACCTGCATCCTCCAGGTGATGCGTTGCGTGGAAGCGACGTACCCGTCGCCGGACTTGGCCAGCAGACTCGTGGGCACGCCGACTCCGGAGCTTGTCGCGCTGTAGTCACCGGCGCCGATGGTGAGCGTCGCCGTGTTCGCAAAGCTGGTGACGGTCTGCTGGGTGTAGTAGGAGGGGGCTACCGCGGTCGTGAAGGTGATGGTCAGCTGCTCCGCGGCTTCGGCATTGAAGGTATAGGTTAGGGTCTGGCCGACGACAGTGAAACCATCTCCGTAGGTGGTAACCGGGTCGCGGGCGTCCCGCTTCACCGAACTCTCATCCAGCGCGAGGTACTCGGGAAGCGTATCGGTCATCGTCGAACCGGCCGGAATGGTGCGGTTATTGTTGTTGAGCGTTATCGTCCATTCGATAACATACGCGCCTGCTACTCCCGTGCGAGCGCCAATCTTGCGGATCCAGTCGGTCGTGACGTTGACGCTGGCGCTCGCCGTGGCAAGGGGCGTGCCGACGACCGCTCCGGCGTAGACTTCGCAGGAGTTGGCGACGGTGTGGACCGATCCCTCGGCGCCGAACGCGGCGTCGGTTGGGGTCGTCTTATAGGTGAAAGAGGTCGCCCCCGTGAGGCTGTCAAGGAAGAACGTGCAGATGCGCTCCACGGCGTCGTACGTGGGCTCCTCAATGGAGGAGGTGCCCGCCTTGTAGTCCTGGTCGGCCCCTAGCGTATCCACGACGTAGACGTCCTCGACGGCAATGGACGGGCCTCCGGAGTCAACCACAACCGTCCAGGTGATTTCGTTCGTGTTGGGGTTATACGCGCCGGACTTGCTGGCGGTTACCGGCGGCGGTGGAGGCTCATCCGGAATGAAGCCGATATTGTACACGGTTCCGCCGGCCCTGAGCGAGAAGAGAACGACGTCCCCATCGTTGATAGCGTCCTCGTCCAGGGTGCCCTGCATGCTGAAGCTCGCCGACACCTCGGAAAGATCGGCGATATCCTCGAGGAAGGTAATGGTCGCGACACCGTCGGCTGTGATGGTCAAAGTGGCGATGGTGTATTCCACGCCTTCGTGGGTCAGCGAGAAAGGCCTGCCCACGACTTCCTCGAAGGTGGCGATACTGGTTAGCTCGGCGGGTAGCGTCACCGTGAAGTAGTCGCCCGCCGCGACATCGTCGGCTGGGTTGGTGGCGTCCTCAACGTCAAAGGCGTAGGTGACGACGATGTCCGCGTTCTGAGGGATCGCGCTCAAGTCGACGATCTCCACCCCGCCGGCGTAGGCCTTGAACGAGTCTCCGGTGAAGGTGATGAGGGGCGGGACTAGGCTGAGGACGTCTCGTGAATCCCCCGCAAGGGCAACCGGCCTGGCAATCATCAGCACCTGCAGCAGAAGGACAATCACGGTGCCCCATCTGGATAGGCGTTTCATCACTGTGCCCTTCCCTTCGTCATCCTCTCCTGTCGGGGGAGTCCGTCCTCACCAAGCGGCGCAAAATTCCCCGCCAGTCAACCGTTCCCTGCAAGACCCCGATTGGCACCGGGATCCTTGGCCCGGTTCATCCCTCGTGCCGGCGCATCCGCTCGAGTTCCCACTGCCTGGCCCATAGCTGGCACGGTGGGTCTCCTGCTCTAGCCGGATGGCCTCCAGGACTGTTCGATCTGCTCCGACTGGGCTCATTCCACCGGGCGCCGGGATGGCGGCTGACCCCCTGCCCCTCCCCCGCCCCGACTACCTCCGGGTCAAGGCCCATGCCTACGGCGTCGGCCAGACCCAGGCCGTCACAACGACGGCTTCCGCGAGACGCTGGGTCGTGTAGAGACGGCCGTCCGGCGTGAAGGCCGCGAAGTGATGGCCCTCCGGGAGGCTGAAGGTGACGGCCTCCCTGGCCCCGGGCCGGTAGACGGTGTAGCTCTCGATAAGGGTGTCGCCGGCGTACGGGTTCTGGCAGACGACGATGCCGTCGGCGCCCACGGCCCGTAGCCAACCGGTGCCGGAAGGCAGGTAGATGGTGCGGACGAGGGTGAAAGCGCCGCCCGTGACGGCGAACTCCCGGCAGGCGTCGCCTCGCTTGGCACTGACGACGTTGGAGAAGGCCGTGCCGCGCGCAGTTAGAAGCAACGTGACCGCGGCCGGCACGCGGTCGCAGTAGACAAGCTCCCCGCCGGCATCGTACACCACGAGAGCCTGAAGCCTCTCCTCACCAAGAGAGAAGTCCAGGTAGCAGTAAATCTCTCCGGCGGATGAGACGACGGGCGGGAGGCCGAAGCCGTCCGCCTTTCGTCCGGCCAGAAGCTTGTCCCTGGCCTCCGACCAAGGGTCGCCGCCCCAGAGGATGCTGCCGTCCGGCCGGTACGCGGTGATCATCGGTCGACCGCCCACGGCTACGAGACTGCCGTCCGGGAGGAAGCCGGCGGGGGCCCCGGGGCGTTCTCCCAGGAGCGCGCCCGTCCCGTCATAGAGGCGCGAGCCGCCCGCCGACTCGACGGCGATGACCGGTCCCGGCCCGACGGCCATCCGCTCCGGTGGAGAGACCTCGCCCCTGAGGGGAAGCCTTACCTGCCAATCCAGGACAAGCCGGCCCGGGACGGGCCTGGCCTTCGTGAAGTCCATGTCTCCGGCCCGGCCGACGACGATCTGGTTGTACGGGGTGGCGGCCTCCCGGGTGGCGCCCCGGGAAACGCAACCCGGAACGGCCAACGCGACCAGCGCGGCCGCGACAGCGACGGCGACCTTCAGCCGCTTGGTGGCCTTGAACACGTAGGCCTGAGCCAGGGTCATCGACTCCATCGGCTAGTCCTTCCTTCCGTCTGACCGGGCCGGGCCAAGATCCCAGTACCAGGCCCCTTTGTACGGGATGCGCCGGGCGCCGGTTGACCGCAGCGTCTCCTCCAATTGGCTCAAGTACCGGCTCAGAACGCCGCCACGGTCGTAGAGGATTAGCACCTGGTTGACCATGTCCAGGAAGATTGGGCCGCCATAGGCGAGTTCGGCGGGGGTGCTGAACACCGGAGACAGGTCCGTGCGGATTCCGGGTTGGGGGTCCGGCGGGCCACGGAGCCGAAGATGCCCCCCCACGGACGCCCGCTACCGCTCCACTTCCACCCCCGCCTCGACCATCGCCTGGCGCACGGCGGCGATTTGCTCCTCCGTCGCCTCGATCAGGGGCAGGCGCAGCCCGCCGGCGTCGAACCCCTGCAGGCGCAGGGCCGCCTTCACCGGGATGGGGTTGGTCGTGAGGAAGAGCCCCTTGAACAGGGGCAGGAGTTGGAGGTGGAGTTCGGTGGCCCGGGCCGTCTCGCCGGCGGCGAAGGCCTTGACCATGTCGGCCACGAGGCGCCCGGCCACGTTGCTGACCACGCTGACGACCCCGTAGGCCCCGACGGCCATCATCGGCAGGGTCAGGCTGTCATCGCCGCTGTAGACCCGCAGCTTGCCCCGCACGGCCCGCACCATTTCCGAGGCCTGGTCGGCGCTTCCCCCGGCCTCCTTGAGGGCCACGATGTTCTCTATCTCCGCCAGGCGCCCCATCGTCTCGGGGGTGATGTTCACCGAGGTCCGGCCGGGTATGTTGTAAACCATCACCGGCAGGCGCGTGGCCTCGGCCACGGTCCGGAAATGCGCGTAGAGCCCGTTCTGCGGGGGTTTGTTGTAGTAGGGGGCGACCAGCATCGCGCCGTGGGCCCCGAGAGCCTCGGCCTGCTTGGTCAGGGCCACGCTGGCCGCCGTGGAGTTGGTCCCCGTGCCGGCGATGACCGGCGCCTTGTCCCCGATAGCGTCCAGGACCGCCTCCACGAGCCGGACACGTTCGTTGTCCGTCAGGGTCGGCGACTCGCCGGTCGTCCCCCCGACGAGGATGGTGTCGGTCCCGCTGTCGATGAGCCGCTGGGCCAGCTTGCCCGCCTGCCCGAAGTCGACGTTCAGTTGGCTGTCCAGGGGTGTGACCATGGCCGTGATGACCCGGCCCCACTCCCGCTTCTCCGTCGTTTTATTCATGTTTGGCCCTCCCCGTCTTCCCCGTCCGCCAGGCCGAATTCGCGGTGCAAGGCCCGGATGGCCTCGGCCATCTGGTCCCCGGCCACCAGGCAAGAGATGGTCAGGTGCGAGTCGGCCGTCTGGAGGATGGCGATGCCGGCCCCGGTCAGGGCCCTCGCCACCTTGGCCATGACGCCCGGAACCCCGCGCATCCCCGCCCCGACGACGGTCACCTTGGCGCACCCCGGCAGGACACTGAAAGCATACCCCAGCTTGCGCAGGACTTTCTCGGCCTTTTCGCCCGACTTGCCCGCCACGGTGAAGGTCTGGACCGCGGGCGAGACGCTGATGAGGTCGACCGAGATGCCGCCCTCGGCCAGGCCCGCGAAGACCTTGAGCGAGGCCTCCGCATCACCCGGGCGGTCGGGACTCCCGGTGACGGTGAACTGAGCCACATCCGGGACATGGGTGACCCCGGTGATGAGACGGCCTTCCTTGACATCGGGCCAGGGCGAGGCCTCCAGGCTGCCGGAGTGCGTGACCAGCGTGCCCGGCCCCGGATCGGTCGCCGATAGGATGCGGAGCGGGATATCCTTGCGCATGGCGATCTCGACGGCCCGGGGGTGGATGACGCGCGCCCCCTCGTGGGCCATCTGGGCCACCTCCTGGTAGCTCATGACCTTGCGGGTCTTGGCCTCGGTGACGATACGGGGGTCGGCCGTCTTGATGCCCTCGACGTCGGTGTAGATCTCCACGACCTCGGCCCCCAGCGCGGCCCCGAGGGCGGCGGCCGTCGTGTCGCTGCCGCCCCGGCCAAGGGTCGTGATGTCCTCCGCGTCGGTCGCCCCCTGGAAACCGGCGACCACGGCCACTCGCCCCTCCTTAAGATGGGCGAGCACCTTCTCCGGGTCGATCTTGACGATACGGGCGTCGGTGAAGTTGGCGTCGGTGGAGATGCCGGCCTGCCCGCCCGTGAGGGCGATGGCCTCGATGTCCCGCTCCTTCAAGGCCGCCGCCAAGACGACGGCGGAGATGATCTCCCCGCAGGAGGCGATGAGGTCGAGCTCCCGGGGGGCCACCGTGGGACAGGCCTTGGTGGCCAGCGAAAGGAGGGTGTCGGTCGCGTAGGCCTCACCCTCCCGGCCCATGGCCGAGACGACCACGACGACCCGGCAGCCCTTTTCGACGGCCCCACTCACCCGGTTGCAGGCGGCGCGCCGGTGCTCGACCGTGTCCACGGATCGGCCGCCGAACTTCTGGACGATGATGCGCATATCGCGTGTTCCTCTCCTTAAGCGGGGCAGCCCACTGGGCGCGGGACTAGACGAGACCCCTTTTGACCAGTTCCTCGGCTATCTGCACGGCGTTGGTGGCCGCGCCCTTGCGGAGGTTGTCGGAGACGACCCAGAAGACAAGGCCCCGCTCGGAAGTGAGGTCTTGGCGGATGCGGCCGACGAAAACCTCGTCGCGCCCGGCGGCCCGGAGCGGCGTGGGGTAGACGGCCCCGCCGGGGTCGTCCTCGACCACGACTCCCGGCATCCGGGCCATGGCCTCGCGGGCCTCCTCCGGGCTGACGGGCCGTTCGGTCTCCACCCAGACGGCCTCGGAGTGGGCGACCTCGACGGGTACGCGGACGGTGGTCGCCGAGAGGGCCAGGTCCGGCCGCCCGAGTATCTTCCGGGTCTCGCCCACCATCTTCATCTCTTCCTTACTGTACCCGTTGGGGGTGAAATCGTCGATGTGCGGCAAGAGGTTGAAGGCAATCTGGTGCGGATAGACCTTCGGGACCACGGGCTGCCCGTCAAGGCGCTGCCGGGACTGCAGGCGGAGTTCCTCTATAGCGTCGCGCCCGGTGCCCGAGACCGACTGGTAGGTGGCGACGATGACCCGGCGGAGCGGTGAGAGGTCCTCCAGGGCTTTCAGGGGCAAAACGAGTTGGATGGTCGAGCAGTTGGGGTTGGCGATGATGCCCTTGTGCCCGTCCAGGGCGTCCGCGTTCACCTCGGGGACGACGAGCGGAACGGCCGGGTCCTCGCGGTAGGCGTTGGACTTGTCGATGACCACGGCCCCGCGGCGCACGGCCTCGGGGACCAAGGCCCGGCTCACGTCGGTCGGCGTGGCGAAGAAGGCGAGGTCCACGCCCTCGAAACTCTCCGGGCCGGCGATTTCGATGGTGTACGGGCGGCCACGGAACGGAAGAGACGACCCGGCCGTACGAGCCGTGGCCAGGAGTTGGAGGCCGGCCACGGGGAAGCCCCGTTCCTCCAGGATCTCGACCATCTTGTGGCCGACGGCCCCGCCGGCGCCCACGACCGCCACGCTATAGCCCACCCGGTCCCACCCTTTCGTTTTCAGCCTCGTCCCCGGAATGGCGCCGGGCCGCGCCCCGGCCCTAGTGTCGCTCCGCCCGCCGCACGAGCAGAGGCTGGACCTGTCGCCCTTCCAGGGCGGCCTCGACCGCCGGGACCAACTGGTCCAAATCGGAGTCGAGTGAATTCGGTTTGACCTCAGGATTGTCCTGCCCGAAGGGTACGAAATAGACGTGCCGGGTATTCAGGAGAACGCCGAGGTTCCGGGCGTTCATCCCCAGCCCGTCGTTGGTCGAGATGGACAGGACCACCGGCCGCTGGTTGCGGAGGTGGGCCTTGCAGGCCATGGTGACCGGAGTGTCGGTGATGCCGTTGGCCAGCTTGGCCAGGGTGTTTCCGGTGCACGGAGCGACGACCATGACGTCAAGCCGCTTTTCCGGCCCGAACGGTTCCACCTCGGAGATGCTCCGGAGCGGCTCCTTCCCGGTGACGCGCCGCAACTCCCCAAGCCAGTCGTCCGGGGTCCCGAAGCGCGTGGCGGTGGTCGCCACCGCCTCCGAGACGACCGGGACCACATCGGCCCCCAGCCGCACCAGTTCCTCCAGGAGCACGAAGACGCGTGACAGCGTGCAGTGCGACCCGGTCAGCCCAAAGCCTATCGTCTTTCCCGTCAGAGTCAAGCCCCACACCCCCAAAGGCCCCGCCTCGCGGGGTCAGGCGAAATGCTCCGCCGACAGGCGGATGATGATATCGGCCAGGTACGCGGCGGAAGTCTCGGGGGCCACGCGCCCCGGAAGAGCCGGCGCCAGGACGGCGGTGAGCCCGAGCGTGCCCGCGGCGGCGAAGTCCGTCCCGCCTTCCCCCGAGGCGAGGTCGACGATGACCGCCGACGGGTGCAGGCGCGAGAGGACGTTCCCGACCAGGACGAGGGAGGGAACGGTGTTGAAGACGAAGCGCGCCCCGGTGACCGCCTCGGCCAGCCGGTCGAAACCAACGGCGGCCTCGCAGCCTGAGGCGATAGCCCGGGCCTGCGAGGCGGCGCGCCGGGCCACGACCGTGACCTTGGCGCCCAGGGCGTGAAGAGTGGCAGCCATCGTCTGCCCCGTCCGCCCGTAGCCTAAGACCACGGCCCGTGACCCGTGCAGGGTGACGGTCGTCCGTTCCAGGGCCATGAGGATGGCGCCCTCGGCCGTCGGCACGGAGTTGGCGATGGCGAGTTCGTCCAGGTCGGCCAGGGACACCGGTTCACAGCTCACCCGCCCCGCGGCCGCGGCGAGTTCGGGCGAGAATGAGCCGGCGAAAGCAATCGAGGGACTCTCCAGGAGGGCCAGTTCCTGAGGCGTCAAGGCCAGGAAGTCCTCGGGGTCCTCGGACCAGACGCGCCCCCCGGGTCCGAACCGGGACATCGGGCAGACCAAAACGCTGGCCCCACGGACGGCCGTGGCCACGTCCCGGACGTGGTGAGGCCCGGGGAGACGCGGCGGGCGCCGTCGGGCCACGACGACCTCGGACGAGAGCTCGGCCAGCCGAGCTCCCAGATAGTCGCTGCGCCTGTCTCCCCCGATGAGGGCGATCTTCCGCCCAGCGAGATGCGCGCCCTCCACAGGCCTCCCCGCCCCCTACGCCTCCGGCGCTACCCGCTCCGGACCTGCTTACACTTTATGTCCCGCCCGAAGGGGCGGTGAGGCGTACGTGTGGCGGGGGCGAGCGCGGGGACGGGCGGCTGCGAGCGCGGGGACGGGCGGCTGCGAGGGCGGGGACGAGCGGTCGCGGGCGCCGAACCGGTGGTCCTAGGGGGTCCGGCGGGCCCCGCTCGGGCCGTCCGGGCGGTTGGCCAGCAGGTCCTCCAACGAGGTCACCAGGCCGGACAGCCGCATCACGGCCCGCACGGCCAGGAGGACGCCGGGCATGAACGAGACCCGGCTCAGGGAGTCGTGGCGCAGGGTCAGAGTTTCGTCGGTGGCGCCGAAGATGATTTCGTGGTGGGCGACTAGGCCGGGGAGGCGCACGCTGTGGACGGGAACGCCGGCGACAGCCAGACCCCGGGGGTCGGAACCGCGAGCCCCCTGGGCGGGTGGCGCCGGGACCGGCAGCGGCGGGGTGCGCAGCAGGCGGGGGCCAACGACCTCGGCCAGGGCGAGGGCCGTCCCCGACGGCGCGTCGCGCTTTTGGTCATGGTGGAGCTCGACGACCTCGCACGCCCCGAAAAAGGGCGCCGCAGTCCGGGCCAGGATGCGCAGGACCGTCGCGCCGACGGAGAAGTTCGGAATGACGACGGCGCCGAGCCGTTTCGCCTCGGCGAGCGCGCCTATCTCCAGGAGGCGCTCCGGGGGCATGCCCGTCGTTCCGGAGACCGGACGGACCCCGCCTTCCAGGGCAGCCAGGATGAGCCCAGGCGACACGGCCGACGAGGTGAACTCGACGAGGACGTCGGGTGAGGTGGCCTCAAGACACCTCTTCGTGTCGGCAAAGGTCGCGACCCCGCAGCTCCGGAGGTCGGCCTCCAGGGCGCTTCCGGCGGCCAGCCCCGCGCCCTTCCCGGCGAAACCGCGTGACACGGCGCCCACCAGGGTCAGGTCGGGTTCGGCCTGGACCGCCGCCAGGACCTCTCGCCCCATCCGCCCGGACACGCCCGCGATAGCCACCCGGATCCGCCGCGCTCCACCCTTCGCAGCACTGGGCCGCTGCTCCCGGGGGGTCCCCCCCGTCTGGTCGCGATCCACGCCCATACCTCCCACGGAATCAATCGAGCTAGCGCTAGCCTTCTACCATAGGCCGCGGGTCAATCCTGCCTGCGGGGCGAAATGCGGGGTGGTAAAGCCGCCGGGAGCGGCAGGAGCAAGGGAAGCGGCGCTGGCGCCTGGCCGGACGGCGAAGATGCGGGCCAGGTGTCGCGCGCCCCGCAGGGGCGCGACACCTGGCCCGCGACTGTCATTTGCCCTCGTGTATCTTCACGTCCTGCGCCCCGTTGCGGCGCAGGATGCTCGCCACGCGGTCGGCCTTCTCGCCGGACGTGTGGACGACGGTCAGGATGCTTCCCTCCTCCATCTTCTTCTCATACTCCCGCCCACGTTCTTCGGGGATGCCGTAGTCGACGAGCCCTCCGGCCACACCCCCCGCGGCCGCCCCCGTGAGCCTGGCCGCGAGCGGACCGGCCGCCAGGACGGGTCCGACACCCGGGAGGGCCATGGCCCCCGCTCCGGCGGCCAGGCCGGCGAGCCCGCCGAGGCCGCCACCCCAGGCCAGACCCTCGCTGACACTCGGCTCACCGACGTCCATCGTCTCGCGCTCGCTGTCGCCGGCCCGCGCCTCGGCGCGCCGGTCGCCCTGCTCGCCACGGCCCCCGCGTTCCTCACGGGTGACGATGGCCACGTCCTTTCTATCGACACCCTCGGAGCTGAGTTCCTCGACGGCCTTCTCGGCCTGTTCCTTCGACTGGAAGAGCCCAACGACGGTCTTGGTCATACCATCCCCCTTTTCCTCAAGGTCTCTTGGCTGGAAGTTCGGGGCTAGTATGTTCGGCGGGGGAACGGCCATGCGGCGCCCAAAGGCCGGGCTAGGCCTTCTCGAACAGCCGCGAGAGGAACGGCTCCACAATGGCGAGGGCCACGGCCAGAGCGGCGACGGGGTCTATCTGGGCGCCGAAGAGGCCGACTTTCTCCGGGACGGCCATCCCGACAAAACTGGCGACCATGACCAGGGCGAGGTAGATGCCGCCGGCCACGGCCACGATGTCCACGATGCCCTGGGAGAGCGGGGTCTGGCGGGCAGGAGGGGAGCCGCGCAGGGAAGCGATCTCCCTATCCCGTTGCCGGGCCTTTTCCCTGGCGGACAGTGCGCCAACGGCAACGACGACCACGGCGGCGACGACGCCGACTACGGACATGGCCGGTCCCCTGCCTCCCGGGGGAAGTGTCCAACCCCTGGAAGGGTATGAGCCGGCCCGAGTCCAGAGAACCAAAGGTCCCCGCGGCCTGCTGTGCGGGCCTCTGCCTAGCCCGGTAGACCCGGTCAAGGATCTCGTCGTCCCGGAAAGCGATGGACACCGTCTCCCCGCAAACCGGGCAGACGGGGACAGCCACGTCCACAGTGACTGCCTCTCCCCGCACCCGGTAGGTCTCCTCCCGGGCCTCCTCGCGTAGATCCTGGTCAGGCCCGCACTGAGGGCAGAAGCCCCACATCGCTAGCACCTCCCCTCACTCTAGAGGCAGCCTGAGTGGATGCTCGGCTGGGTGGAGCGAGAGAACCTTGACTCCCCACGTGATTCTCGTGACCTTGACATAGAACTGCTGCCCGGCAGGGCGATCTTCATGGCCAGGAGAAACCGGCGAACCTCTTCTAGGGTGGTACGTCCTCCTCCAGTCCCGAACCCGCAGCCTTCATTCCGGTCGCTTCGCCGGCAGGAAACCCGGTTGCAGTCTGGAACGCATCTCCAAGTCTGGGTGATATACCTCGGTCGTCGGCGCGAAACCAGAGGGCACAGGGAGCATCCGGTGTGAAGGGGAGGAATGGAGCATGAAGCTAGCAGGGGTTCTGGGCTCCAAGCGCGGCCAGGACGCGCTCACCGCCGGGCTCTTCCTGGCTTTGGCTGTCGTCTCCTTGGTGTTCTTTCGCATCGTCTGGCCGGCCTTGTTCTGGCCGCTCTACGCTCTGGCCCTCGTCGCGCTCGTGACCCTTCCGTGGCGGACCGTCCAGCTGCGTCTGGTAGGTCTGGCCTTCTTCACCGGCGCCGGCCCGGTCATGGGGGTTACCCTGCTTCTCCAATGGGGCCTCCTGACCCTGGCCGGGACGACGCCGGGGCTGACGGCGTGGATCGAAAACCATCTCCTTCTCTGGGGCGGCGAGTTCGGTAGCGGCCTCATCGCGCCGGTCACGGAGGAAATCCTCAAGATCCTGCCCCTGGTCTTGTTCTTCGGCTGGCTACGCCGCCGGGGAACCTCCGTCCTTGGTCCCCTGGACGTGATCCTCCTGGGCGTGGCCATCGGCGCGGGCTTCGATTTCAGCGAGCACCTGTTTCGAACCTCGGCCGCTGGCGGCGCGGTCATCGGCTTCGGCTCCCTCGAGCATGTCGGGCCGCAGTGGGGTGTCTTCCATCTCTTCCCGACTCTCACCACCAACATCTGGGGCGACAATGTCTGTTTCAGTCACCCCGGTTGGACGGGCATGGTGGCCGTAGGCCTGGCCCTCTCCTACTGGCTGGGCCAAAGGCGGGTCTGGGTGCGCGTTCTTCCGTGGCTCCTCGGCCTCTGGGCCATCTGGGATCACTATCTCTGGAACTCAGGCGCCCTGGCTCAGCCGTGGCTGGAAGACAGTCTTCTGGCCAAGCTGCCGGCCCTGGACGGTTACGGGCGAGTCATGCCCTACGCTTTTCTCGTGGGCTTGGCCGTGGCGGCTTCTCTCTCGGCCTGGGCCGTGCGCCGCTACTCGAAGGCCGACCCGGCTCTGGCCTTGCCCCGCGGACCGGGGGGCTTCCGGCGTGTGAGCGACCTCTACGCCCTGGTCCACGGTCGCCGAGCCCTGGCCTACGGAATGCATACCTTCGTCGCCGGCGGGCAGCCAGGCGGCCTGGAGGGCCAGCCGGCCCGGGCTCTGGCGACCCTGAGAGGAAGCTGCCTGGCTCTACTCGAGCGGCTCGGCGGGGTGGGCGCTGATGGCGGGGGTCCACGGTTGGCTGGGGCCGGAGGGAGCGGCGGCGGCAGGGTCACCGGCGCACCTAGCGGACTCCGGTCCCTCGCCCTCTGGGCGGCGGTTCCGGGTGGTATCGCGAGCGCTGCGAGTGTTCTGGGCGCGATGGCCGGCCGACTTGACCACGCGACCGGGGGCGGCGCGAGCCTCGCTGTACTCTTCGCCTTCGGTAACTACACACCCGAGGCTCTGATGGGCCTGCTGCTTCTGTGCTTAGTTTGGGGAATCTGCGCGACCTGCTGGCCCGTCTGGTGGGCAGGGCTAGCCGGCATCCTGGCCGCCCTCATCGTGAGCGGGCTCATCAACGCCGTCATCGACGCTATTCCGTCTGATGTTTTTTCAAACTACATCTGGGGGCCGCAGCCGGAAGCGGAAGCCCCTCGTTCCACGGAGTAGTGTAGGCAGGGCTCGCGGGAGCTGCCGCGCTGTCTACCCCTTTCTCTTCACCCTCCGGCTGGCATTGTACCTCATAGGGAGACCTCACTTAGGGCTCAATGGGCGTTGAACCGAGTGAGGTCTTCCTACGTACTGACACCTTCCTCCACCAACGTTTACTCAAACTTGCCTAGGTCGGATGAAATGGGAGAAGCATCATGGCCGGAGCGAGGGAAAGGGCAACCCGCAGCGTGGGACAGCGGGGCTGGAAGGAACGCATCAGCCGGGGGCGGGCTCCGTCCCCCCGAATCCGCCGGTATGCCCGAAGCCGCCCTCGCCGCGCGCCGAGCCGGCCAGCCCGGTCTCAGCCGCCGCGGCAATCTCGGCCCGGGCCACCGGGCAGATGACCAGTTGGGCGATGCGGTCGCCGCGAGTGACGACGAAGTCGTCCTCACCGAGGTTGGCCAAGATGACCTTGACCTCTCCCCGGTAGTCGGAGTCCACGGTCCCGGGCGCGTTGAGGACCGTGACGCCCGCCCGGGCGGCCAGCCCGCTCCTCGGGCGGATCTGACCCTCGAACCCGGCGGGAATCTCCAGCCGCAGCCCGGTCGGGACCACGGCCCGGCTTCCCGGCCGGAGAAGCAGCGGTTCCGGGTTGGCCGCCACCAGGTCGAGACCGGCCGAACCGGGGGTCATGTACGCCGGCAGAGGCAGGTCCTCCGTCCCCGGCTCGCGGGCCACCAGGACTCGAATCGCCTGGCCGCCAGCCCTTCCGTCGGCCCGTTCGCGCCGCTCGTCCGCCCTCTCCTCGGTCACCGGTCCGTCCCCCTCGCCAAAGCCTCGCGCATGGCCGCTTCCTCCGGGAGCCCCTCCGGTCCGACGGCGGCCAGAGCCGCCTGGGCCGGCCGAAGGTAGCGGCCAGCCAGTTCCCTCAGGCCCTCGGCGGTCACGGCGTCGATGCGCCGGGCCACCTCGTCCGGGGTCAGGATGCGCCCCAGGAGGAGCAGGGAGCGGCCGAGCCGGCTCATCCGGCTCGAGGTGTTCTCGAGCCCCAGGAGGAGCGACGCTTTGACCTGATCCTTCGCCCGCTGGAGTTCCTCCGCCCCGGGCCCCTTCCGGCACAGGTCGTCTATCTCCGAGGCGGCCAGGGTCAGCACCTCGAGGACCTTGTCCGGGCTGACCCCGGCGTAGACCCCCAGGACTCCCGTGTCGGCGAAGGGTGAGGCGTAGGCGAAGACCGAGTAGGCCAGGCCACGCTCCTCGCGGATGGTCTGAAAGAGACGGGAACTCGACCCGCCGCCCAGGATCCCGGCAAGCAGGTGAAAGTCGAAGATCGTGGGGTCGCCCATGGCCACGCCCGGGAAGCCCACGGTGACGTGCGTCTGCTCGATGGGTTTCACCTTGGCCCGCCACCCGGGCTGGAAGACGGGCGCCGGCTGGGTGCCGCCGCCCCCGTCCGGGGCCATGCTCCCGAAGTACCGGCAGGCCAGTTCCAACCCCGCGTTCTCAGTCACGTTCCCCGCGATGGCCACGACCGTCTCGCCCTGACGGTAGCCCGCCTGGTGGTACGAGCTCACCCGCCCCAGGTCGAGGGCGGACACCGTCCCTTCCTGGCCCAGTACCGGCCGGCCGAGCGGGTCGTCACCCCAGATGGCCTCGGCCAGAAGGTCGCCGACCAGCTCGTCCGGGGTGTCCTCGTACATGGCAATCTCCTCAAGGATGATGCCCTTCTCTTTCTCCAGGTCGGCGGGGTCGAATCGGGGCCCGGTCACCAGGTCGGAGAGGAGGTCCGCCGCCTTCTCGAGATGCTCGTCGAGAACCTTGACGTAGTAGCAGGAGTACTCCTTGGAGGTGTACCCGTTCAGAAGACCGCCGATGGAGTCCATCTCCTCGGCGATCTGGCGCGCCGTGCGGCGCGCCGTGCCCTTGAAAAGAAGGTGTTCCACGAGGTGGGAGATGCCGGCCGCCTCGGCCGGCTCCCGCCGCGAGCCGACCCCCACCCAGACGCCGATGGAGACGGAGCGCACGTAGGGGATGCTCTCAAGAACCACGCGAAGCCCCCCAGGGAGGGTCTCGCGGCAGTAGCCGTCTTGGGTCGTCGGCAAGGTCTCTCTCCTCTCGTTACGCCGCCCCGAGCGGCTCGCCCGCCCGGATGCGCCGCAACCTGACAAGATCCAAGGCCCGTTCCTCGTCCGAGCCGGGCGTCTCCAGGAGGAACGGGCTGTCCCGAAAAAGGGTTTCGGCCAGGAGGGCCGAGAAGCCCGCCTCGCCGATGGTCCCGGCGCCGATGGCGGCGTGGCGGTCGAGGTGGGAACCGGCCGGCTCCAGAGCGTCGTTGGCGTGGACGACCCGGACCTGGCCGGCCCCGAACAGCTCCCTCGCCCGGCGGGCGAAGGCGGCCACGCCTTCCGGACCGCCCAGGTCGTACCCCGCAGCGTGAGCGTGACAGGTGTCCAGGCAAATCCCTGTCCGCCCTCCGCTGGCCCGGTCGACCATGACCAGCAGTTCGGCCAGTTCCTCCAGGCGCCAGCCAATCTCGCGACCCGATCCGGCCGTGTTCTCCAGCAGCAGTCGCACGTCCCCGGCTGCCTTCCCCGGCGGGCCGCCCGTGTCCCCCGCCCAGCCGCCCGCGTCACCCAGCGGACCACTCGCGTCCCCCGCTTGGCGAAAGGCCTCGGCCACCGAGGCGGCGGCCAGAGCCAGACCGTCCGGCGCCGCGACACCTTCGCCCGGCCGGCCGAGATGGGTCACGACGTAGGCCGCGCCTAACCGCGCGGCCCGCGCGAACTCCCCGGCCAGACTCTCCACCGCGTAGGCCCGCAGCCCCTCATCCGCCGCGCACAGGTTGATGAAGTATGGGACGTGGACGACCAGAGGTCGGACGCCGGCCTCCTCCAGGACCCTCCGGCAGCCGGCGACCTCGCCGGGCGCCAGGACGCGGGCCGGGCCTCCCCGGGGGCTCCTCGAGAAGACCTGCACGGACTCGCACCCGAAGGCGCGAGCGCGGTCGGCCATCTTCTCCAGGCCGCCGGCGATGGAGACGTGCATCCCCAAACGAGGAACCGGGGGCGGCGTACCGCCCCCGGCGTCCATGCCAATCCCTAAGGCGCGAGCCTCGCGGCCCATGCCTCTATCGCCTCGGCTCGCGCGGTGGGCGTCCGCCTTCGTCCCGACCGCCCCTGGCGCCACCGCCACCACTGGCGCTACCGCCACCACTGGCGCTGCCGCCACCACTGGGGCCGCTCCGGGACGGGCCGCGGCCACGGTCACCGCCGAACCCGCCACCGCCGCCCCGACCGCCACGGTCGCCACGGTCGCCCCGACCGCCGCCGCCGCCGAAACCGCCGCCACCACGACGCGGTGGCCGGGCCGGCGGGTCAGGCTCGTCCGGAACGTCTTCGCCGCGGGCTCGGCGCTCGTCGCGCAGGGCCTCACGCCGCGAAAGGTTCACCCGGCCGAGGTTGTCGATCTCCGTACACTTGACCATGATCTCGTCGCCGACGTTGCAGACATCTTCCGTTTGCTCGACGCGCTCCTCGGCCAGCCTGGAGATGTGGACCAGGCCTTCCTTGCCGGGCAGAACTTCGACGAAGGCCCCGAACGGGGTCACCCGGGTCACGCGGCCCTTGTAGGTCTTGCCGACCTCGACCTCGCGGGTGATGTCCATGATCATCTGGATGGCCCTCTCCGTGCCCTCCTGGTTCACTCCGGCCACGAAGATACGACCATCGTTCTCGATGTCGATCTTGGTGCCGGTCTCGGCGATGATCCGGTTGATGATCTTGCCTCCCGGACCAATGACTTCGCGGATCTTGTCCGGATGGATGGTCAGGATGACGATACGCGGCGCGAAGGGCGACATCTCCGGTCTCGGACTCGGGATGGTCTCGAGCATCTTGCCGAGGATGTGGAGACGACCCTCTCTCGCCTGGTCCAGGGCTTGCGTGACGATGGCCCGGTCCAGGCCGCTCGCCTTGATGTCCATCTGGATGGCCGTCACGCCTTCGCGCGTCCCGGCGACCTTGAAGTCCATGTCGCCGTAGAAGTCCTCGACCCCTTGGATGTCGGTGAGGACCACGCAACGGTCGCCTTCCTTGATGAGGCCCATGGCCACGCCGCTCACCGGCGACTTGATGGGGACACCGGCGTCCATGAGGGCCAGGGTGCTGCCGCACACGCTGCCCATGGAGGTTGAGCCGTTGGACTCAAGCACCTCGGAGACGAGCCTTATGGTGTACGGGAAGTCGGCCTCGTCGGGGAGAATGGTGAGCATCGCGCGCTCGGCGAGCGCGCCGTGCCCGATGTCGCGGCGGCCCGGACCGCGGAGGGGCCGGACCTCGCCGACGCTGAAGGCCGGGAAGTTGTAGTGGTGCATGTACTTCTTCTCTTGCTCCGACCCCGGACTGTCAATGGTCTGGGTGTCTCCGATCGTTCCCAGGGTAGCGACGGTCAGGACCTGCGTCTGGCCCCGGGTGAAAAGGCCCGAGCCATGCGTCCGCGGCAGCAGGCCGACCTCGCAGGTGATGGGACGGACCTCGCCGGGCTTCCGCCCGTCGGGGCGGCGTCCCTGTTCCACGATCATCTTGCGGACTTCGTCGCGAAGACTGGACTTGAAGGTGTCGCGGATGTCGCTGAGGTTGTCCGGCCAGTTGGCGGCGAGGGCCTCCTTGACTTCCTTCTCGACGCCGTCGAGAGCGTTCTCACGGGTCATCTTGTCCGGAGTCCCCAGCACGGCGCGAATCTTGTCCGTCGCGGCCGCGCGGACGGCTTGGACGAGCGCGTCCGGAGCCTTATAGATCGTGTGCTCCACCTTGGGCCTGGAGACGGCCTTGGTGATGCGGTCCTGGAGCTTGATGAGGTCCTGGCAGGCGTCGAAGCCGAAGAAGATGGCCTCGACGAGGTCGGCCTCGGAGACCTGCTTGGCCTCGGCCTCGACCATCAGGACCGCGTCGCGGCTAGCCGAGACAATGACCCTGATATCGCTGGCCTGACTCTGCTCCAAGGTGGGGTTGAGGATGAATTCGCCGCTCACCCGACCGACGATGACGGCGGCGATGGGGCCGTCGAACGGGACGTTGGAGACGCTGAGAGCCGCTGAGGCGCCCAGAATGCCCGCGAATTCGGGCGCGCAGTCCAGGTCCACCGAGAGGACCATGACCACGACCTGGACGTCGTTACGGAAGCCCTTCGGGAACCGGGGGCGGAGCGTCCGGTCGGTGAGGCGCGCGCAAAGTGTGGCGCGCTCGCTCGGACGGCCCTCGCGCCGGAAGAAGCTGCCCGGGATGCGGCCGACGGAGTACTGCCGTTCCTCCCAGTCAACCAGGAGGGGGAAGAAGTCGATATTCTGACGGATTTCGGCGGACACGGTCGCCGTGGCCAAGACCACGGTGTCTCCATACCGGACCAGAGCGCTGCCGCCTGCCTGCTTGGCGACCTTGCCGACCTCGATGACGAGGGGGCGGTCACCGTACCTGATCTCAAACCTGTCTGCCAGGATGATGTCCTCCTTCGATCGGCGGGGCGTCTCGCCTACCGCCTGAGACCTAGTCTTTCCACGACCGCCCGGTAGCGACTGATGTCGTTGTCCCGGAGGTAGTTGAGGAGACGCCGCCGCTGGCCGACCATCTTCAGCAGCCCCCGGCGCGAATGATGGTCCTTCTTATGGAAACGGAGATGCTCGGTGAGCTCATTGATGCGCTTGGTGAGGATGGCGACCTGCACTTCGGGGGAGCCGGTGTCGGACTCGTGGAGTTTATAGTCGTGGATGATCTGCTGCTTTTGGTCCTTCTTTAACACAGCATGCCACCTCCAGGGATACGTGTCCTCCCCTACGACCCGAACCCTGCGCCGGAGGGGGCGCCGGGTCCAGACCGAGGTTCATGGGTCGGCTCATTCTATCACCCAGGTTCGACCAGGCGCAAGCGAGGCTCCCGCCGCTTGAGTCTTCCATCCGGTGGCGGTCGTCATGCCTGCCGGCCGGGGGCGAGCCCGAAGTAGGCCCTGGCCGCGGCTTGGTCCCGCCGGAGTTGGGCCACAAGGTCGTCCCGCCCGCCAAACCGCCTCTCCGGCCGGAGCCAGCGCTGGAAGAAGACCCGGACGACGTCGCCGTAGGCCGGAGGCGGGTCCTCCAGGACGTGCGCCTCCAGGCGGAGGGGGGCCGCCGCGTCGCTCTCGGCGAAGGTCGGCGCCCGGCCGATATTGGCCATGGCCGGAAGCCCGCCCCCGGCCGGCAGCCGCGCCACCGCCTCACCCGACGGGAGGACCGAGCAGAAGTAGACCCCGGGCGCCGGGATGGCCTGGCCGGGTGGGAGAGCCACGTTGGCCGTCGGAAAACCAAGCCCCCGGCCTCGTCCAGCCCCCTTCTCGACCGGTCCGGCCAGGCTGTACTGCCGTCCCAGGAGCCCCGCCACCTTCTCGACGTCTCCGGTGGCCAGGGCGTCCCGCACGGCCGAACTCGAGACGGGCTCCCCCGCCACGCGCACCGCGGGGTGGACGAGCATCTCCACGCCCTCGGCCCGGGCCAGCGCGCCGAGGAGTCGGGGGTTGCCCCGCCCGGCCCGCCCGAAAGTGAAGTTGAACCCGACGACGAGCGCCCCCGGTCTGACGCCGGAGACCAGGACGTGGCGGAAGAAGTCCTCGGGGCTCACCACCGCGGCCTCGGCCGTGAACCTCAGGACGAGGACCCTTTCGGCCCCGGCGAGCCGCATGAGCCTGACCTTCTCGGGGAGCGTCGAGAGCAGGAATCCGCCGGGAACCTCCCGCCCGCCACCCTGGCGCCGGAGAACCTCCTCCGGATGGGGCCAGAAGGTCAGCACCCACAGCGGCGCTCCGAGACGCTTGGCCAGCCCCAGGCCGGCGCTGAGCAGGCTCTGGTGGCCGAGGTGGACGCCGTCGAAGACCCCGATGGCCAGGACCGGCCGCGTCCCGGACGGCCCGCCCGCCGGGAGCCCGCTGACCCGCACCTCTCCGGAATCTCTCGCCAGGTCGAAGAGGCTGAATTCTTCCCTGTCGGCGTTTGGGCGAGTCAGCGGCCACGACCTCCGTTCCAGGGCCTCAGGACCTTGCGCGGCCTCAGGCGACCTCCGTCGAGGAGGGCGATGGCGGTGAGCTGCCCGTCGGGCGCCAGGACCCGGACGAGGCCCTCGGGGTCCCCCCCGGCCCAGTCCAATATCCCCCCGCGCCGCACCCGGTCGACGTCGGCCGGTCCGAGGTGGATGGCTGGAAGATGCCCGACGGCTTCCGAAGGCGGAACCATCGCCCGTTCCAGGGTTCCCGCCGCGGCCGCGCCGGCCAGTTCCTCAAGGGTCAGGGTCCCCTCCAGTCGGAAGGGTCCGACGGCCTCCCGCACCAGAAACCCGAGATGGGCGTCCAAGCCGAGAGCCCGCCCCAGGTCGTGGGCCAGGGTCCGGATGTAGGTGCCCCGGGAGCAGGTCACGCGCAGACGGGCCGCGGGAAGTGGTTCGCCGGCTTCCCGGGCCGCGGCGGCTCCCGCGAACTCAAGTAGTTCAAGACTGTAGATAGTGATACTTCGCGGCGGAACCTCCACGGTCCGGCCTTCCCGCGCCAGCCGGTAGAGGCGCTCCCCTCCCACCTTGACGGCGGAGACCATCGGGGGCACCTGCTCCAGACACCCGGAAAACCCCGGCAAGGCCCGGACCACCGCCTCCCGGTCCAGGCGGCTCAGGGACGTCTCGGGCGAGCGCGAGACCTCGCGCCCGGTGTAGTCCTGCGAGTCCGTCGCCACGCCGAAGCGGACCTCGGCGAGGTAGGTCTTGGGGAGGTCCAGGAGATACTCCGAGAGCCTGGTTGCGGTCTGGCCGACAAGGACGAGCAGCACGCCGGACGCCGCTGGGTCAAGCGTCCCGGCGTGGCCCACGTGGCGCTCCCCGATCAGGCGGCGGACAGCGGCCACCACGTCGTGCGAGGTCATCCCAGGGGGTTTGAGGATGGGGTAGAGCCCCTCCCGCCCGCCGGTCAAGCCCGCCCTCCGCCCGGTGCGAGGAGCCTCTTGCCCTCCGCGAGCACGCGCTCCAAGGCCTCCTCGATCGTTCCCGGGAGGAGGCAGCCGGCCGCCTTGCGGTGTCCCCCGCCGCCGAGTCTTTCCGCGATGACGCCCACGTCGAAGTCGTGCTTGGAGCGGAGCGCGACCCGGATGGCGCCGTCCGGCATCTCCTGGAGCAGAAAGCATAAGTCCACGAAGTCGATCATCCTCGGGTACCCGACCAGACCCTCGACCTCGTCGTCGGAGGCCCCGCAGGCCTCGAGCATCTTGCGCGTCACGGTCACCCAGGCGATGCGGCCGCCGGCCGCGAAGCTGAGGGTACCGAGCATCTTCTCAAGCAACCGGAGGCTCGACAGGGTCCGCGTGTCGTGGATGATCTCGCCGACCGGGCCGGGCTCGATGCCCAGGCCGAGCAGTTCCGCCACCAGGAGATGCGTCCCGGCCGTGGTGTTGTCGAAACGGAAACCTCCCGTGTCGGTGCTCACGGCCACGTAGAGGCACAGGGCCATGTCCCGGTCGAGCGAGGTCCCCAGTTCCCCGATGACCAGCCGCACCTGCTCGGCGGCGGCCGAGGCCTTGGCGTCCACGTAGTTGAGGTCGCCGAAGAAGGTGTTCGAGGGGTGATGGTCCAGGTTCACGACCAGCCGGACACCCTCCAGTTCCCCTTCGGACAGGCCGGCTCGTCGCGGGTCCGAGCAGTCGATGAGGAAGACGCAGTCGAAGTCTCTGAGGGCCCGCGGCAGGGAGCGCAGGGAGACGATGGCCCCGAACCCGGGCAGGAAAGAGAACCGTCCCGGCGGCGGGGTCGGGCTGGCCACCGTGGCCTTCTTGCCCAGTCTCTCGAAAGCCAGACCCATGGCCAGGTTCGACCCGAGACTGTCCCCGTCGGGGAACTCGTGCAGGACCAGGAGAAAGGACCCGAGCCCGGAGACGGCCCGGGCGATATCGGACGCCGACTGGCTAGCCTGGCGCAAGGTTCACTCCTCCCCGGACCCCTTCGCCGGAGCTTTGGGAGGGTCGTCTGGGTACAACTTGCCAAGCAGGCTCTGGATGCGGGCCCCGCGTTCGATGGAACTGTCCAGGCGGAAGATGACCTCCGGCGTGTAGCGGAGCGTGAGGCGCTTGCCCAGTTCCGTCCGCACGTACCCGGCCCCGCTCCTCAGAGCGGCCAGGGAGTCTTCCTTCTCCGTGTCGTTTCCGAGGATGCTGACGAAGACCTTGGCCACCCTGGCGTCGCGCGAGAGTTCCACGTCGGTCACACTGGCGAAGCCCAGCCGGGGGTCCTTGAACCCGTGCAGGATCGCGCCGACCTCTTCCCTGATCGCCGTCCGCACCCTTTGGAGTCTGGCCTCGTCCATGGCCCGACCTCACCTCATCTCGGTCAACGTGTCCACGACCTCGAAGGGCCCGGCCCCTTCCACCCACCGCTCGAGGTCACCGAGCAGCCTGCGGCAGACCGACTCGCTCGACGAGACGCAGGCCACGCCGAGGGTGGCCGACTGCCACACGTCGAGGTCGCTTAGTTCCGCCACCGAAACCCCGTACCGGTTCCTGAGGCGGCTCATCAGGCTCGAGACGACCTGGCGCTTGTCCTTCAAGGACCGCGCCTCAGGCAGGTGCAGCCGCAGGAGCAGGGTCCCGACGATCACCGGGCCTCCCGCCCCGCGGCGCGGCCCGTCACCGGGCGACCTCTTCCATAGCGAAGGCCTCGAGGATGTCGCCTTCCTTGATGTCCTGGAAGTTCTCAAGACCGATGCCGCACTCGAAACCGGTGGCAACGTCGCGTACGTCATCCTTCACGTGCCGCAGCGAGGCGATGGGGCCATCGTGGACGATGACACCGTCACGCACCACCCGCAGTTTGTTCTTGCGGGCTATCTTGCCATCCGTGACGTAGCACCCGGCGATCGTCCCGACCTTGGGGATCTTGAAGAGCTGCCTGATGGTCGCGTGGCCGAGGACGACCTCCTTGTAGATCGGGGCGCGAAGCCCCTTCAGCGCTGCCTTCACATCGTTGATGGCGTCATAGATGATACGGTAGGTCCGGACATCGACCCGGCGCTGCTCGGCGGCTTGCCGCGCCCCGGGGTCCGGGGTGACGTTGAAGGCGATGATGATCGCGTCCGAGGCCGCCGCCAACATGACGTCGGTCTCCCGCACGCCGCCAACCCCGGTGTGGATGATCTCGATGCCCACCTCGGGCTCCTCCAGCTTCTCGAAGGACTGCCTGAGAGCCTCCAGGGAGCCCTGGACGTCGGCCTTGAGGACCAGGTTGAGCTGTTTCTTCTCGCCCTCGATGGCCCGACGGAACAGGTCTTCCAAGCTGGTCGCGGCCTGCCCGCCGCCCAACTCCTGCACGCGCCGCTTGATGTCGCGCTGGGACGCGATCTCGCGGGCCATCTTCTCGTCCGCGAGGACCCGGAACACGTCTCCGGCCGCCGGGAGTTCGTCCAGCCCCGTGACCTCGACCGGCGTCGCCGGTCCGGCCTCTTCCAGGCGCTGGCCCTTGTCGTCGGCCATCGCCCGCACCCGGCCAAAAGCCGTACCCGCGAGAATGGGGTCGCCAACGCGCAGCGTACCGCTCTGGACCAGGACCGAGGCCACCGGACCCAGACCCTTGTCGAGTCGCGTCTCGATAACGATGCCCCGGGCGCGACGGTCGGGATTGGCCTTAAGCTCGCCCATCTCGGCCATCAGGAGGATCATGTCCAGGAGGTCGTCGATGCCCGTGCCCACCTTGGCCGAGACCGGGACGACCACCGTGTTCCCGCCCCAGTCCTCGGAAGCCAGGCCGATCTCGCTAAGCTGCTTCTTCACCCTGTCGGGCAGGGCGTTGTCCTTGTCGATTTTGTTGAGGGCGACAAGGATGGGCACCTTGGCCGCGCGGGCGTGGTTTATGGCCTCCAGGGTCTGGGGCATCACGCCGTCGTCGGCCGCCACGACCAGGACGGCGATGTCGGTAACCTGCGCGCCCCGGGCCCGCATGGCCGTGAAGGCCTCGTGGCCGGGGGTGTCCAGGAAGACGATGCGCTTGCCGTTCCACTCCACGGTGCTCGCGCCGATGTGCTGGGTGATGCCGCCCGCCTCGCCGGCCGTGACGTTGGTCTTGCGAATCGCGTCCAGCAGCGAGGTCTTGCCGTGGTCGACGTGACCCATGACCGTGACAATCGGCGACCGGGCCTTGAGGTCCTCGGGCCGGTCTTCCTCGGGGACCGGCGGCCGCTTCTCCTCCGGGGTTGCCTCGCCCTCGACCGCCTCGGGTTGGACGGCGTGGACGACGAGGCCCATCTCCGAAACGGCGATGCGCGCCGACTCGGGGTCAAGAACCTGATTCAGGCTGGCCACGATACCCAGCCGGATGAGGGACTTTATAAGTTCGGCCCCGCTGACACCCATGCGCTCGGCGAGGTCTCGGACGGCAATCGGTCCACCAATAACGACTTCAGTCGCCCGGACGAGGGCCGGCTCTTCAACCTTGGAGGCCACATCGCCCCGACGGCCGTGACGGCCTCGCGCCACACGGCGCTCGGCGTCGTCATCCCCCTGCCAGGCTCGCCCCGCCGGCGCCTGCCGAGGACCGCGAGTGCGGCTCGGCGCGCCACCGCCTCCGCGCCGGCCTCGCGTGTCGGGGCCGCGGCCAGGGGCTGTAGCCCCGCGTCCTGCACCCGGACCTGCCGGTGCCGGGCCGCGCCCGGGAGCCGGCCTCGCCGGACCTCCCGGACCGCCCCGGGCGGGGTAGTCACGCGCCGGACCACCGGGCGGGCGGAAACCCGGCCCGGCGGGTCCGCGCCCGGCCGGCGGCCGGTCGAAGCCCGGACGCCCGGCGGGAGGAGCCCCGTAGGGGCGTGCCGGACCACCCGGCCGCGGGCCGTAGGCGCCCGGCTGCCCGCCCGGCTGACCACCCGGCCGCGGGCCGTAGGCACCCGGCTGCCCGCCCGGCTGACCGCCCGGCCGCGGGCCGTAGGCGCCCGGCTGCCGAGGCGGATAGGCCGGACGCGGCCTCGGTGGGCCCGGCGGGCCGGCGCTGGGTCCCAGCGGCCGGGAAGGGCCGCCCCCCGGCCTGACCGGCGCGTACCCGCTGGCCGGAGGGGAACCCATGGGCCGGCGCACGGGCAGCGGAGGCGGAGGTGTCGGGGTGCGTCCGGATGGGAGTACGGGTCCGGGTCCCTTTTCCGTCGTCTTCTGGACCGGGACAGCGAATTCGTCGTCGAGGAGAACCACCGGACCCTTCCTCGGCGCCGGTTCGGAAGGCTGGGCTTCGGTCTCTCCAGCCTCTTCTTCAGCGTTCAAAGGCTCGGCTCCTCGAGGCTTGGCTCGGGTCACGGCTGACTCAGCTGTCTCCGCCGCTCCCGCGCCCTTGGGCGCGCGCGGCCCCGCGGCCGAGGCCTCGGGCGCCGGCTCTTCCTCGTCCCTGGCCGCTTTCGGCCAGTGCAGCGAGGTGAGCCACGTCGGCTCGGGCCTCGCCGCCGCTAGGCCGCGACCGCCGGCCGTGGGCCGGCGAATCAGGCCTTTCAGGCGGCTCTCCAGCGAAGCGTCGACGAGGGCCGTCTGGTCCGCCACCTTGACCCCGAGGTCCCCCAGGAGAGTTATGAGCTTGGCCGAGTTGACCCCAAGGATCTGCGCCAACTCGAAAACTTGGATCGTGCCTTCGGGCAAAAACCTCACCCCTTCATCGGATCCCGCCCGCTGCGGCCACCGGACGGCCGCCGCGCGACCGCGGCTGGCTCAGCCGTCCGCGCCGGGGCGGGAGGCTCCCCGCTCGCGGCACTGGCGACCGCCCTGGCCAACGCGTCAACGACCTCGTCGGGCACGGGCGCTTCCAGAGATCTCTCCAGTCTCTTCCCCTTGACCGCCAGCTTCAGGCAGTCCCCACCTGGACACACGTAAGCGCCGCGGCCCGGCCGGCGGCCGGTCAGGTCGACTTCGACACCACCGGAGGGGGTCCGAACAACGCGAATCAGCTCTTTCTTCGGCCTCTTCCCGCCGCAACCGGAGCAGGTCCGCACCGGTTGGCGTTTCGGGCGCTTAGGCGGGGGGCTCTTGGCCATCTCTGCCCTCTCCCTCGCCCTCCTGCGCCGGGGCTTCCGCACCCTCCTGCGCCGGGGCTCCCTCGCCCTCCTGCACCGGGGCTTCCGCGCCCTCCTGCGCCGGGGCTTCCGCACCCTCCTGCGCCGGGGCTTCCGCGCTGCCGGGCTCTGCTTCCTCGTCGCCCGGCTCGGCCGCCGCCTCCGCGAGCGCGTTGGCCTGGGACTCGCTGCGGATGTCAATCCGCCACCCGGTCAGTTTGGCCGCCAGACGCGCGTTCTGCCCTTCCCGGCCGATGGCCAGGGAGAGTTGGTAGTCGGGCACGACCACCCGGGCGACCTTCATCTCCGGCTCCAGGGTGGCCGAAACGGCCTTGGCCGGACGCAGGGCGTTCCCCACGTACTCCGCCTCGTCGTCCGACCAGGGGATGACGTCAATCTTCTCCCCCTTGAGTTCGCGCACGACGGCCTGCACGCGCACGCCCTTCGCGCCGACGCACGCCCCCACCGGGTCCACGTTGGGGTCGAGCGAGGCGACCGCGACCTTGGACCGCGAGCCGGGCTCGCGCGAGATGGCCCGTATCTCCACCAACCCATCGTGGATCTCAGGCACTTCCAGTTCGAAGAGGCGCTTCACGAGGCCGGGGTGCGTCCGGGACAGGTAGATCTGGGGTCCCTTGGGGGTCTTGCGGACCTCGACGATGTATATCTTCAGCCTTTCGCCCGGGCGCAGCTTCTCCCCGGGGATCTGCTCAGGAGGACTAAGGACCGCCTCGGTCTTGCCCAGGTTAATGAAAAAGTTACGGTACTCCTGCCGCTGGACCACACCGGTGACGATGTCGCCCTCGCGGTTGGAGAACTCCTCGAAGATGACTCCGCGTTCCGCCTCGCGGATGCGCTGCAGGACGACCTGCTTCGCGGTCTGGGCGGCGATACGACCGAAGTCACGCGGGGTGACCTCGGTCTGGACCTCCTGGCCGACCTCGAAAGCCGGATCCATCTCCTTGGCCGCGGTCAGGGATATCTCCGACCTGGCGTCGGCGACCTCCTCGACCACATGTCTCAGGGCCAAGACGTGGAACTCGCCGGTGTCGGTGTCGAGTTCGACCTTCACGTTCTGGGCCGAGCCGAAGTTGCGGCGGTAGGCGGAGACAAGAGCGACCTCGATGGCTTCCTTCAAGGCCTCCACCGAGATGCCCTTCTCATCCTCGATCTGGGCGAGAGCCTGGAGAAAGTCGGCGTTGACGCCCTTGGGCTTGCCCCCGGACTTCCGGCCCCCGGTCGGACCCCGGCCCACGCTCATCGGCTATCGCCTCCCCTGTCCTGACGTCCCTCGGCTGAGTTCCCCACCGCGGACCAATCCACGGTCAGGTGGGCCTTGGAGACCTCGCGCCACGGAACCCGGACCAGACCACCGGGACCGACGTCGAGGAGGATCTCCGCCTCGGCCGAGAACCCGCCCAGATGCCCGGTCAGGCTCTTCTTGTCGCCGATGGCGCGATAGAGGTGAAGCGTGGCTAGTCGTCCCTTGAACCTCTCGAAGTCGGCCTCCCTGAGGAGCGGACGCTCGACGCCCGGGGAAGACACCTCAAGACTGTAAGGCTCGGCGATGGCATCGGCGCGGTCGAGGGCCTCGCCCAAGGCCTGGGCCACTTCCTGGCAGTGGTCGAGAGTGACCCCCGTCGGGTGATCGAGGAAGACCCGCAGGGCGGCGCGCCCACCACCACGGGCGAACCCGACGCGGTCGAGACCGAGGCCGTCGGCCCGCCCGGCGAGAAACTCGCCGACCAGGCTCGCCACGAACTCCTCTATCTCCTGACGCCCGCGGCCTGCCAACCGGACACCATCCTCGGGAACCTCTTATCGAACATAAGGAGTGGGCGTCTGGCGACCCACTCCCTGGAGACTCGGCTATTGGGCTGGATTGTCCGTACGGAACCGGCCTTCAGCCGGGCCCGGTCCGGGCCCGCACGCCTCCTTCGAGGTGGTTTCCCCCGAATAAAACAATCACGGCGCGGGGAACAGTGGCGCCGCAACCCGCAGTCAGTATACCACACGGCCATCCCGGCGGCAAGAAACGGAGCCTAACCGGAGTACTCGGCCGACTTCACGCCGGGCAGCGAAGCCACGGCCTGCATGGCCCCGGGCATGGCGTCCTTGGGGGGCGCCTTCACCTTGAGTTCGATCTCGACGAGCCCGTCCTCGCGGGGGCTCATGCGGATGTCCTTGATGTCGATGCCCCGCTCACCCAGGGCCGTGGTTATCCGGCCAAGCTGGCCGGGCACATCGGAACTGAGCACATGGACAACGACCTGACCCTTGCCTCCGAAGTGCGATCGTTCGACCCGGGCCAGCACGGTGAGGCTGAAGAGGGCGAGGGCGGTCGTGACCGCCGCCACCAGGTAGAAGCCGGCCCCGACCGCCAGACCTATCGCCGCGACGACCCAGAGCCCGGCCGCGGTCGTCAGACCGCGGACGATTGGTCCCTCGTGCATGATCGTTCCGGCGCCCAGAAAGCCGATACCCGTAACAACCTGGGCGGCGATGCGACCGGGGTCGACTCCGGTCGACCCGGCGTAGAGGTCCCGCAGGCCGATGGAGACGATCATGATGAGCGTGGAGCCGACCGCCACGAGGATGAACGTGCGGAGACCCGCCGGACGGTCGTGGGTCTCGCGTTCGAGCCCCAGGACCGCCCCCAGAAGGAAAGCCAGGGAAAGCCGGAGGACCGCCTCAAGCTCGGAGAGACCGCCCACGGGGATCCCCTCCTCTCGGGCGCGAGGCCGCAGGCTGGCGCCGCGGCCCCGATCTACCGAAGCGGCCTAGCGCCGGACGCGTTCGCTCCTCGGCACGGCCCGCAGGATGTCCCAGTACATGCGCAGCCTGGATCGGAACCCCTTGGCGAACCCTATCTTCTCTTCCTTGATCCGCTGGGTGACCCCGTAGATGCGGACTTCCTCGACGACCCGGTTGTTCTCCCTGGCCCAGAGGGTGAGAGCGACCTCCGCCCCCCACCCCGCGTTCTCATCCAGCTCCCGGAGGGGCTGGAAGACCTCCACCTTGCCCGCCCGCAATCCGGACAGGAAAGGCATGACGGCCTGGGCGAGGTCGGTGAAGGCCCGGCCCTGGCGCATGATGCCGATGGCGACGTCGGCCCGGCCGTCGAAGATTGGCTCCAGGAGTTTCCGGATGTGCTCGGGGCGCAGCCCGACGAGGTCGGCGTCCAGGAAGAGGACTATCTCCTGGGAAGCCGCCTCAAGGCCGGCCCTCATGGCGGCCGACTTGCCCTGGTTGGAGGGCAGTTCGACCACCTTCGCGCCATGCGACGTTGAGACGGCTGCCGTCTTGTCGGACGAGCCGTCGCTGACGACGATGACTTCGGCCACCGAGTCCACCTGCTGGGCCGCGTCAATCACCGGACCGATGGTGGTCTCCTCGTTGTACGCCGGTATGACTACCGATGCTCTATTCGGAGCCGTCAGAGTCGGACTCCTCTCCTTGCCCTAGTAGGCGCGCGCGAAGTAGGCCATGTACCGGGCGTCCTCGCCGCACAGGGAGCATTTAGTCCCCGGGGCCGGGGTCGTCACGGCCGATGAGGACAGGCCCTTGGCCAGAGGCAGGCAGCGCGTCGTGGCTCCTGTCTTCTCCTTCAGGTCGGCCTCGCACGCGTCCCCACCGCACCAGGGGGCCAGGACGAAACCCCGCTCTGTCTCCATGATCTCGCCGATCTCGGCCAGACTCGCGGCCTCCCGTGTGTTCTCTTCCCGGAAACGTTTGGCTTTCTCGAACAGATTGCCCTGAATGGCCTCAAGGATTTCGGTCACGGTCCCGCCCAGAGTGACCGGGTCCGCCGGAAGCTTCAGTTTCTCGCCGGTGTCGCGGCGCACGGCCACGACCTGACCGGCCTTCACGTCCCTGGGTCCGACCTCCAGGCGCACGGGCACGCCCCGCATCTCCCAGTCGTTGAACTTCCAACCCGGCGTGTACTCGGGCCGGTCGTCAACCTTGAACCGTAGCCGCCCAAGCCCGTCGCCCGCCGGCGCCCGTCCGAGGGCCTCCCGCACCGAAGCCACGCCGGAAGCCACGAGGTCGGCCTCCTTGTCGCTCGGGATGGGCACGACGACCACCTGGATGGGGGCGATGCGTGGCGGGAGGACCAGACCGCGGTCATCCCCGTGGACCATGACCACGGCGCCGATGAGACGGGTCGAGACGCCCCAGGACGACTGCCAGACCGGCTTGAGCTGGCCGTCGGCGTCCAGGAAGTTGATCCCGTAGACCTCCGCGAAGTGCTGGCCGAGGTTGTGGCACGTGCCGGACTGGAGGCCCTTTCCGTCGGACATCAGGGCCTCGATGCTGTAGGTCCGCAGCGCGCCCGCGAACTTCTCCGACTCCGACTTGCGTCCGACAAGGACCGGAATGGCCAGGGTTCCCTCGACGAAATCGCGGTAGATCTCGAGGATACCGAGGGTCTCCGCCTCGGCCTCGTCCTCGGTACGGTGGCACGTGTGCCCCTCTTGCCAGAGGAACTCGGTCGTCCGGATGAAGGGGCGCGTCGCCTTCTCCCACCGAACGACGTTGCACCACTGGTTGATGAGGACGGGCAGGTCGCGGTAGGACTGAATCCACTTGGCGTACATCGGCCCGATGATGGCTTCGGAGGTCGGCCGAATGGCGAGTCGTTCCGCCAGGTCCTCGCCTCCGCCCCTGGTGACCCAGGCCACCTGGGGCGTGAAACCTTGGAAGTGCTCAGCCTCGCGGCTGAGAAAGCTCTCCGGGATGAAGAGCGGGAAGTACGCGTTGACGTGCCCCGTCGCCTTGAAACGAGGGTCCAGGCCGTCATGCACGGCCTCCCACAGGGCGTACCCGTAGGGCCGGATGACCATGCAGCCCTTGACCGGGGCGTAGTCCATCAGCTCGGCCTTGGTGACGACATCGATGTACCACTGCGAGTAGTCCTGCTCGCGTGGGGTGATGGCCTTGACGAACGCCTTGTCTTCCTTCAGCGTTACTTCCCTCCTGACCGCTTGTCTCTTGACGCCTCAGCAACCCGCTGTGCTTCTTTCAATAGCGCGGCCACCATTTCCTGTCTCTCCACGCGCCGCACCGGCTTGCCCTCTCTGAACAGGACAGCCCGCCCGCCGGTAACGGCCAGGCCGACATCCGCGGCCCTGGCCTCTCCGGGACCGTTGACCTCGCAGCCCATGACGGCCACGCGGAGCGGGACCTCCAGGCCGGCCAGGGCGGCCTTGACCTCTTCCACGATGGGCAGGAGGTCCACGGTGCCGCGGCCGCAGGTCGGGCAGGAGACGACGATGAGCCCGGTCCGCCTTCCCGTGGCCAGGAGAAGTTCGCGTCCGACGCGGACCTCCTCGTCGGGAGGCCCGGTCAGCGAGACCCGGATCGTGTCGCCGATGCCGTCCAGGAGCAGCGCCCCGATGCCGGCGGCGGACCGGACCGTCCCGGCGAGCCCGCACCCGGCCTCGGTCACCCCGAGATGCAGAGGGTAGTCGGTCCGCCGGGCCATCTCGCGGTAGGCGGCGGTCATCACTCCGAGGTCGAAGGCCTTGACGGCGACGATGATGTCGTGGTGGCCCGCCTCCTCCAGGAGCAGGGCCTGCTCCAGGGCCGACTCGACGAGGGCCCGCGCCACGTCGCCACCCGTCCTCCGGCGAGCCTCGGCTTCCAGCGAACCCGCGTTGGCGCCGACGCGGATGGGCACCCCGCGCTCGGCCGCGGCCCGGGCGACGGCCCGCACCTTCTCGGCGGAGCCGATGTTCCCCGGATTGAGCCTGAGCTTGTCCACGCCGGCCTCAAGGCAGAGAAGGGCCAGGCGGTAGTCGAAATGGATGTCGGCCACCAGGGGCAGGGGGCTTTCCCGCTTAATGGCGGCCAGAGCCCCGGCCGCCGCCTCGTCCGGCACGGCCAGCCGCACGAGCTCGCAGCCTAAGGCGGCGACCCGCCCTATCTCCGCCAGCGTCGGGCCGACCTGTCTGGTGTCGGTCTTAGCCATGGTCTGGACGCTGACCGGCCAGCCTCCGCCGATCATCAGCCCCCCGACGCGGACCACCCTGGACTTCCTAGCGTCCCTGGTCTCGACGGTGACGGCCCTCCTTCTCGGGCCTGGGGGCCCCTACAACCTCAGGATGTCCCGGTAGGTGACCAGGATCATCAGGAGGATGAGGGCCGCGAAGCCGATGAAGTGGATGAGGCTCTCCCTGTGGGGGTCAGGCCGCCGGCCGGTGATGCCCTCGTAGGCCAGGAAGGTGAGGCGGCCGCCATCGAGGGCCGGCAGGGGCAGAAGGTTGAAGAGCCCGATGTTCAGGCTCAGAAATCCGGCCAGGTACATGAGGTTGGCGAGTCCGGACTTTGCCGTCGAGCCGATGAACCTCACGGTCATAATCGGCCCGGCCAGGTCCAGCGGGACCTTCCGGGTGATGAAGCCGACCAGCGCGCCGAGCCAGGCCACCAGGACGCGCCAGGTCTCGGTGAAGCCCTCGACGATGGCCCGGCCCAGGCCGACCCGCGTGTAGATGAGGGGCGGCGTCACGCCGATGACGCCCTCTGTCGGGACCTCCGGATCCTGGGCCGGCGTCACCTTCACGGTCACCGTCTCCAGCCCGCGGCGGAGGACCAGGGTGACTTCCCGGCCGAGCGACCCGGCGATGGCCTTGTCTAGGGAACTCCAGTCCGTCAGAGCCTGGCCGTCCACCGAAAGGAGGACATCGCCCGGTTGGACGCCGGCCCGCTCGGCGGGGTAGCCCGGGATAACCTGGCCGATGACCGTCGACGAGAGATCCGCCTTGACCGGCAGGCCGAAGACGGCGAACATCGTGGCGAAGAGCACGACGGTGAGAGCGAAGTTCATCAGGGGTCCGGAGGCGATGGCCAGAGCGCGCTGGCCCACGGACTTGACGTTGTAGCTCTTCTCGGTGACCGGCTCGTCGGGTTCGGAGCCGACCATGACCGTGTAGCCGCCCAAGGGGAAGAGTCGGACCGAGTAGGTCGTCTCACCGCGGGACCACCCGCCCAGGCGCGGCCCAAACCCGATGGAGAACTCCTTGACCCCGATGCCCACGCGCCTGGCGGCGACGAAGTGCCCGAACTCGTGGGCTAGGACAAGGAGGCCGAAGACCAGCATCGAGGACACCAGGGTGAGGAAAGCCACGTAAGACGCCCCCCCGAACCTGCGGGATGTCCAGCCTAGCGCGCCAGGGTCCGCGTCGCCTCTAGGGCCGCTTGCCGCCCGAGGGCGTCAGCCCGGACCGCGTCCTCCATGGTCGCTATGCGAAAGGGTTCGTGGCCGGCGGCGACGTCCCCAAGGAGCCGGGGGATGTCGCCGAAGCCGATACGGCCGCCGAGAAAGTCCGCCACGAACACCTCGTCGGCCGCGCTGAGGACCGCCGGCAAACTCTTCCCTATTCTACCCGCCTGATAGGCCAAACGCAAGCAACCAAAGCCGCTGCTATCCGGCCTGCAGAACTCCAGGGGCGGGGCGGCCGCGAGGTCGAGACCCGGCCAGGGAGCCGGCCGGCGGGTCGGATAGGTCAGGGCGTACTGGATGGGGTAGCGCATGTCGGGCGGGCCGAGGTGGGCCAGGATGACCCCGTCGGTGAGTTCCACCAGGGCATGGACGAGGCTGTGCCGGTGGATGAGGACCTCGATACGGTCCACCGGGAGGTCGAAGAACCAGGAAGCCTCGATGACCTCGAAACCCTTGTTCATCAAGGTGGCCGAGTCGACCGTGATCTTCGGACCCATCCGCCAGGTCGGGTGGTGGAGGGCTTCCGCCGCCGTCACGCCGGCGAGTTCGTCGGCGGGGCGACCGTAGAACGGTCCCCCGGAGGCGGTCAGGATGACGCGCCGAACGTCCGCGGCCGGCCTGTCCCCAAGGAGCTGGAAGATGGCGCTGGGCTCGGAGTCGACGGGGAAGACGCGCACCCCGCGACGGCCGGCCGCGGCCAGGATGAGCCCCCCGGCGGCGACGATGGGCTCCTTGTTGGCCAGGGCCACATCCTTGCCGGCCTCGATGGCCGCCAGGGTCGGGGCCAGGCCGGCGAAGCCCACGATGGCGTTTAGGATCAGGTCGGCCTCGGGCCAGACAGCTACGGCGGTCACGCCCTCCGGCCCGGCGAGGACGGCCCGCCCAGAGGCCAGAGCGGCCCGGCGGGACGCCTCCGGATCGACCAGGGCGGCGACATCCGGGTGCCAGCGCGCGAGTTGCTCGGCGAAAAGGTCCGATGCCGCGGCCGCCAGGCCGACGACCCGAAGATGGTCGGGAAAGGCCGCAGCCACTTCAAGGGCCTGGCGCCCGATGGAGCCGGTCGAGCCCAGGATGACGACCCGCTTCAAGAGCCCGTCCCTCCGGCGGGCTTCTCCTCGGCGACGGCGTCACGCCGTCGCCAGGTCTTGGGCCGGGGCCGCGGCGGGCTCTGGCCGGAGCGGATGATGGCCTTGACGATGATGGCCGCGAGCGGGCCAATGACGATCCCCGACGGCCCCAGCAGTTTCAGTCCGAGAAACAGGGCCAGGAGGGTCAGGATGGGGTGGATGCCCAGGCGCTGCCCGACGATGCGCGGCTCCATTACCTGGCGGAAGACCGAGACGACGGCGATGAGCACGAGAAGCCCGATGCCCAGACCCGGGTTGTGGTCAAGGAGGCAGTAGATGGCCCAGGGCGCGAGGACGGCGGTCGGGCCGACGGCCGGGAGGACGTCAAGGAGACCGGCGACCAGGCCCACCAGCCAGGCGTATCTCACGTCCAGCAGGAGCAGCCCGACGACGAGGATGACCAGGCTCATGGCCACTAGAGTCAGCTGGGCCTTGATGAGGCCGATGGCCGAGCTGACCACGTCCCGGTTGACCGCGACGACGCGGCTGCGGTAGGTCGCCGGCAGGAAGCGGAGCAGTGTCTGGCCGATCAGGTCCTTGTCACGGCTCAGGAAGAAGGTCGCCACCAAGGAGATGACGCCGACCAGGAAGGCGGACGGGATGGCGGCCAGGCCGCCGATCAAGGCCTTCACCAGCGTCTGGACACCCGAGGAGATCGACTGGAAGCTCGAACGGATGGTCTGGCTCGTCGCCTCCACGAAATCGGGCGGGAGGCCGCGGAAGATCTCGGCCGCCCGCTGCAGGACCGACTCGCTCCACACGATGACCTTGAGGTACTGGTCGGGAAGGTCCTTGGCCAGTTGCCCGAGCTGGACGACGACCGTCCCCACCCCGAAGAGGAGGAGGCCGACCAGAAGGGCCAGGAAGAACAGAAGCGTGAGCGCGACCGCCCAACCCCGGGGAAGGTGCATTCTCTCCTCCAGCCCGTTCACCGTCGGGTCGATGAGGACGGCCAGGACCACGGCGATGACGAACGGGGCGACGAACGGCAGGACGTACTTGATGGCTAGGTAGAAGAGGATGATGCCGGCAATCCAGCCGAATCCGGCCAAGACCGGCCGCCACCGGACAAACCAGGCAGGCTGTCTGTCTGCGTCCACGTTCACGCCTAGGCCCCCAACCAGAGCACCCAAAGATAGTACACGGCCGGCATGACGGCCAGAAGACTGTCGAACCGATCCAGAACGCCGCCGTGCCCCGGAATCAGCGTTCCCGAATCCTTCACCCCGGCCTGGCGCTTCAGGGCCGACTCGGCAAGGTCCCCGAACTGCGCCGCGGCCATCACGACCACGGCCAGCACGATCGCCTGGAGGACGGTCACCTTGAGCCAGGCCAATCCGAGCCAGACCAGCACCACGGCCCCGACCGCGATACCTCCGAGCAGGCCCTCCACCGACTTGCCCGGGCTGACCCTCGGGGAGAGCTTGTGCCGCCCCCAAGCCTTGCCGGCGAAGTAGGACCCCGAGTCGAAGGCCCACGTGCCGACAAGACCCACGAAGAAGGGGGCTACCCCTCCCACCTGACGGAGGAGGATGAAGTGGGACGCGAGCCAGGCCAGGTAGACCAGGATGAAGACCGAAGCCACCCCGTCCAGACCCTTCACCCGCGAGGGCCAGACAGCAGGCGCCGTGACCAGGCTGAGGACGGCGGCAGTCAACGTCACCGGGTAGAGGTCGGTGCGCCCAAGGTAGGCCAGGACCACGAAGGCCAGACCGAACGGGATGGTCAGGGCCGGCCAGGCCCTGGCGCCGAGCGGCTGGAAGAGACGGTCCGCCTCAAGCAGCCCCACGACCACGACGAACGCCGTCACCGCTAGCAGAAGAGGGCCGCCGAAGTAGCCCGCGACCACGAGCAAAGGTCCGAAGACCGCCGCGCTGGCGACGCGGGTGGCCAGCATTAGGGTTCCTCCTCGCGCAGGCCGCCGTAGCGGCGGTCCCGCGATTGGTAGACCCGGATCGCCTCCTCAAGCTGCTCGGCCCCGAAGTCAGGCCAGAGAACCGGAGTGAACCAGAGTTCCGCGTAGGCCATCTGCCAGAGGAGGAAGTTCGACACGCGCATCTCGCCGCTCGGGCGGATGAGGAGGTCCGGGTCGGGCAAGCCGGCGGTCATCAGTTCCCCGGCCACCGCCGACTCGTCGATATCGGCGGGGTCCATCGCCCCCCGCCGCACGCGCTCGCCCAGACGGCGCGCGGCCTCGGTTATGTCTCGCCGCCCCCCGTAGTTCAGGGCCAGGCAGAGCACGTGACCCGTGTTGCCGCTGGTGGCGGACACGAGTTCGTCCAGCTCCTGCCTGGTGCGCGGAGGGAGACGTCCCGGCCCGCCGATCACCCGGACTTGGATGTTCCGCTGGATGAGTTCGTCGCGTTCCTTGCGAATCCACTCCAGGAGGAGGTCCATCAGAACCGTGACCTCGCTCCGGGGGCGCTTCCAGTTCTCCGTGGAGAACCCGTAGACGGTGAGGACCTCGATGCCCAGCTTGTCGCAAGCCTCGACGACACGACGCAAGGCCGCCATGCCGGCCCGGTGCCCCTCGGCCCGCGTAAGGTTGCGCCGCTGCGCCCAGCGCCCGTTCCCATCCATGATGATGGCCACGTGCCTGGGTACCTTTGGCTCCTCCAAGGCTTCTCCCCCTTGCCAGCCGAACGCCCGCTAGGCGCGGTCCCGGTCTTCCCCCTGCCGGGCGTACCCCTCCCGGGCCAGGGTCAGTTCGAGACGGCCGGGGCCGCCGGCCCTGAGCCTCACCACGCGCGTCTGGCCGAAACCCTCACCGGGCCACGGAGGGCGGGTCCACACCGCTATGACCGCCCACCCCGCGGCTTGGACCCGAGCCTCGGCCGCAGCCGAGGCCAGGCCGACCAGATCGCCCGGCAGACCGGCAGGAACGGCGCCGGTCAAACCTCCATTAGCTCCTTCTCTTTGGCCGCCAGGAGCTTGTCTATCTCCGTGATGTGCTTGTCGGTGAGCTTTTGGATCTCCTCCAGGCCGCGGTCGCGGTCGTCCTCGGAGACCTCGCCCTCCTTGCCCATGTCCTTCAGGAACTCATTCGACTCCCGGCGGTGGTTCCGGAGGGCGACCCTCTCCTCTTCGGCCTTCTTCCGGATGACCTTGGCCAATTCGTTGCGCCGCTCCTCCGTCAGTTGGGGCACGGCCAGGCGAATGAGGTGTCCGTCGCTCTGCGGGTGGATGCCCAGGTCGGACTTGGAGATGGCCTTCTCGACCGCGACGATCTGCGTCTTGTCCCAAGGCTGGATGACAAGCAGCCGGGCCTCGGGCACGCTGATGGTCGCAAGCTGGTGGATGGGCGTGGGCGTGCCGTAGTAGTCGACCAGGATCTTCTCGATCATGGCCGGGGTCGCCCGACCAGCCCTCAGGGTGGAGAGTTCTTTCCGGAAGAACTCCACTGTCTTCTTCATCTTGCCCTCGGTCTCAGAAATGATCTCCTCGATCACTTTGCAGGTTCCCCCCTCACCAGGGTTCCGATTCTCTCCCCGGCTACTGCCCTGACGATGTTCCCCTTCCGGCCAAGGTCAAAGACGAGGATAGGGATGTGGGTGTCCATGCAGAGGGAGGTAGCCGTTGCGTCCATGACCCCGAGCCCGCGGTTCAGGACTTCCAGGTAGCCGAGTTCTTCGTACTTCTTGGCGCCCGCGACCCGGTTGGGGTCGCGGTCGTAGACGCCGTCCGTGCCCTGCTTGGCCATGAGGATGAGGTCGGCCTCGATCTCCGCCGCGCGCAGGGCGGCCGCCGTGTCCGTCGAGAAGAACGGGTTGCCGGTCCCGGCGGCGAAGATGACGACGCGCCCCTTCTCCAGGTGGCGCATGGCGCGCCGCCTGATGTAGGGCTCGGCGATCTCCTTCATCTCGATGGCCGTCTGGACGCGCGACGCCACGTTCAGTTTCTCCAGGGCGTCCTGGAGAGCCAAAGCGTTGATGACCGTGGCCAGCATGCCCATATAGTCGGCCGTGGCCCGGTCCATCCCTCGGGAGGCGCCCTCCCGGCCCCGCCAGAGGTTCCCGCCGCCGACGACCACGGCCACCTGAGTCCCCAGGCCAACGGCGTCCCCGATCTGGCCGGCGATGGAGGTGACCACCTCCGGGTCGATGCCCGTCCCCGACTCGCCGGCCATCGCCTGCCCGCTCAATTTGAGCAGGACCCGGCGATACACGGGTGGGGCACCGGCGGCGTTCATTCCGCGCCGACGGCCGGCGTCTTCGACTCGGCCATGACCGTCTCTCCCCCGACCTCGAACCGCACAAAACGCCGGATGCCCATGTTCTCGCCGATGCGCGCACAGAGGTCGGCAAGGATGTCGCCGACCCGCCGCTCGTTCTCCTTGATGGATGGCTGACGGAGAAGGCAACGCTCCTCGTAGAACTTGTCCAGGCGCCCAGTCACGATGCGGTCGACGACCGCGGGCGGCTTGCCCTCGGCCATAGCCTGCTTGCGGATTATCTCCCGTTCGGTCTCCAGGATGTCGGCCGGGACGTCTTCCGGGCCGATCCAACTCGGCTTCATCGCCGCTATCTGCAGGGTCAGGTCGTGGGCGAACGCCTTGAACATCTCGTTCTTGGCCACGAAGTCGGTCTCGCTGTTGAGTTCAACGAGAACGCCAATCCGGCCGGCAAGGTGGATGTAGGCCTCGACGAGGCCTTCCTTGGCCTCCCGGCCCACCCGCTTGGCCGCCTTGGCAATCCCCTTCTCCCTGAGCCAGAGCACGGCCTTGTCGAAGTCACCGCCGCGCTCCTGCAGGGCCCTCTTGCAGTCCATCATACCCGCCCCGGTGCTCTCGCGGAGTTCCTTGACCTTGAGGGCGGAAATCTCTTCGCTCACGTGGAAGTCTCCTTTCCAAAGCGGGGCGGGCCATGACGGCCCGCCCCGGTCCTCTCAAGCTTCCAGGGCCGAAAGCCCTGTCTAGACTGCCTCACCCGCGACGGGCGGACCGGCCGGCTTACTCTCCGGCTGCTCAGGCTCAGGCTGTTCAGACTCCGGCTGTTCAGGCTGCGGCGGCTTAGGCTGCCTAGGCTTAGGCTGCTTAGGCGGCTTAGGCTGCGGCGGCTGCGGCTGTTCAGGTTGCGGCTGCTCCGGCTGCGGCGGCACCGGCTGCTCCGGCTGCGGCGGCACCGGCTGCTCCGGCTGCGGCGGCACCGGCTGCTCCGGCTGCGGCGGCACAGGCTGCGGCGGTGGCGGCTGCGGCTGTTCAGGTTGCGGCTGCTCCGGCTGCTCCACTTCAGGCTCGGGCTTCTCATCACTCTTGGGCACGAGGCTCTCGTACTGCTCCAAAGCCTCGGCCGGGACTTCGCCGCGGCGGTCTCCCGCCATCTGCTTGCCCTCCAGCACGGCGTCGGCCAGACGCGACGTGATCAGCTTCACCGCGCGAATGGCGTCGTCGTTGCCGGGGATGATGTAGTCGATCTCGTCGGGGTCGCAGTTGGTGTCGACGATGGCCACGATCGGGATGTCCAGGCGGCGCGCCTCGAGAACGGCGATGTTCTCCTTGCGCGGGTCCACGATGAAAATAGCGTCGGGTATGTCGGGCATGTTCTTGATGCCCTTCAGGTACTTGTCGAGCTTGGCCTTCTCATGGAGTTGGAGCCGTTGCTCCTTCTTGGGGAGCAGGGAGAAGCGCTCCTCGATCTCCATCTTCTCAAGCTCGTGCAGGCGCTGGATTCGGCGCTTGATGGTCGTGAAGTTCGTCAGCATCCCGCCGAGCCACCGCTGGTTCACATAGTACATCCCACAACGCTGGGCCTCGAACTCGATGGTCTCCTGGGCCTGCTTCTTCGTGCCGACGAAAATCACGGTGCCCCCGTCAGCGACGGTGTCCCGGATGAAGTTGTAGGCCTCCTCCATCTTGCGGACAGTCTTCTGGAGGTCGATGATGTAGATTCCGTTGCGCTCGGTGAAGATGAAGGCCTGCATCTTGGGGTTCCAGCGGCGGGTCTGATGACCGAAATGGACACCAGCTTCGAGGAGTTGTTTCATTGAAACGACGGACATGTGTGTACACCTCCTTCCGGCGGTTGTGGACCCGGCCGATGGTTTGACCGCCACCGGCGGTCGGGCCAGGTCCCCTCCGCCTCTGTCATCAGGCCCCGGAACCGGCGTCGCCGGCACCCCCGTGACCCTCAAAAGGCGTGCGGATTCGCGGCGTTGGCCGCGGAAAACCACTGCCAGGTATTATACCACCCCAGGTAGGACCCGGCAAAACAACCTTGTCCGGGTAAGGCCGCCTGGGCGCGGGCGGGGAGAGGGCGCAGGCCGGTGGGTCGCGGGCGTGCCTCCGGCTCGGCCGCTAGGTCGCGAGCGTGCCTCCGGCTCGGCCTTATCGAACAGATTCCCGAGGGGAACCTCGGGAATCTTGGTTCGAAGGCGGCCTGCGCCGGAGCACGCCCCTCTCCCCTGCGGCCTGCACCGGAACACGCCCCGCTCCCCTAGGGCCCGCGCCGGACCAGGCACGCTCTCGGAGGCCCGACCCGGACCGGTCGCTTTCCGGGCCCAACCCGGCGCGGTCCCTTCGCGGGGGCCGCGCCAATAGTCCTTTCGCCGGTTCTGGCCGCCGCCGCAGGCCCGTTCGGTCCCGCCGGCCGCATGCCGCGCGAGCGCGGCCCCGTCGGCCGCCGCCACGCGAGGCGGTGGGGTCCGTCGTAGGCCGCCTATGAACCAAGAATCCCGAGGCGTGAGCCCTCGGGATTCTGTTCGTTAAGGCCGAGACGGAGCCCCACCGCGAGCGAGGGGCGGCACGCAAGATGGGGCCGCGTTCGCGGCGCGCCCGCCCTACCGGAGCTTGCGGATCTCGTCCAGCAGGTATTCGTTCAGGACCTTGATGTGCGTGCCCTTCATGCCGAGCGAGCGGGACTCGATCACCCCGGCGCTCTCGAACTTGCGCAGGGCGTTCACGATGACCGAGCGCGTGATGCCGACGCGGTCGGCGATCTTGGAGGCCACGAGCAGGCCCTCCTGCCCGGAAAGCTCCTCGAAGATGTGGCGGACCGCCTCGAGTTCGGAGTAGGACAGAGTGCCCAGGGCCACCTGCACGGCGGCCTTGCGCCTGGCCTCCTCCTCAGCGCGCTCGGCCTTGATGCGCATCATCTCGATGGCCAGGACGGTCGTGCCATACTCGCACAGCACCAGGTCCTCATCGCTGAACTCCTCGTTGAACCGGCCTAGGATGAAGGTTCCGAGGCGTTCGCCGCCACCGAAGATGGGGATGATGGTCGTGATCTTGCCGCTCTGGATGCAGGGCTCGCCGTCTTTGAAGACGCACTTTCGTTCCTTCTGGGTGATGTTCGGATGGGTCTCCCGCACGTTTAGGATGGCCTGATTGTAGTTGGGAGGAAACCGTCTCTCGTCCAAGACTTCCTCGATGAGGACGTCGCATTCGAAGCCGCGTTCGGTAGCGTAGCCGAGGACCCTCCCCCGGACATCAACCACGTAGGAGTTCGCTCCGATCAGGTCCGTAAGGACACGGGCCATCCGAGTGAACTCGTCCGCGGTACCGGCGTATCTCTGGATCTCCCGGCTCATCTCTCGCACCTTTTCGAGCAGGTTGGTCAACGATGATTCTCCTCCCGTGGGGCGGGACGTTGGGCGACGTCTGGGAGCTCGCGTCTCTAGAGGACGAAGCGGCTCAGGTCCCGGTCACGTGTAATATCAGATAATTTGCTCTTTACGTATTCTGCGTCGATGACCACTCTCTCCTGCTTGTTCTCCGGCGCTTCGTACGAAAGGTCTTCGAGCAACAGCTCCATGATGGTGTGCAGCCGCCGGGCGCCGATGTCCTCGGTCTGCTCGTTCACTTCCTGGGCCAGCGCGGCGATGGCGCCGATGGCGTCTTCGGCGAACTCGATGCCGACGCCGTCCGCGGAGAGGAGGGCCTTGTACTGCTTGGTCACGGCGTCCTGCGGTTCGGTCAGGATGCGGCGGAAGTCCTCGCGCGTGAGGGGGTCGAGTTCCACACGGATGGGGAACCGTCCTTGGAGCTCCGGGATGAGGTCCGACGGCTTGGCGCTGTGGAAGGCCCCGGCGGCGATAAAGAGCATGTGGTCCGTCTTGACCGGCCCGTACTTGGTCATCACAGTCGAGCCCTCGACGATGGGAAGAAGGTCGCGCTGCACGCCCTCCCGGGAGACGTCGGGACCGGCTCCGGCCCTCTCCCTGCCGGCTATCTTGTCCAACTCGTCGATGAAGATGATGCCCGACTGCTCGGCTCGCCGGCAGGCCTCCGCGGTGATGTCTTCCTTGTCGATGAGCTTGCCGGCCTCCTCGGCCGCCAGGACCCGGCGGGCTTCCTTGACCGTGAGCTTCCGCTTCTTTGTCTTTTTGGGCATGAGGCCGCCGAGCATGTCCTGGAGGTTGATGCCCATCTCCTCGTTACCCGACCCGCTGAAGACTTCGACCATGGGGGGCACCCGGTCGGACACCTCAATCTCCACCATCTCGTTGTCGAGTTCGCCCGCCTGCAGGCGCTTCCTCAACTCGGCCCGCCGGAGCCTGGCCTCGGAAAGCCTATCGGCCTCGACGGTTCGCGACGTCTCGTCCTGGGCGAGGTCTGTCTCGGGCTCAGAGGGCGCCGGACCGAACAGGGCCTGGAACGGGTTGCGCTGGGCCTGCGGCCTAGTCGGCAAGGGGGCCAGCAGGTCGACGAGCCTGGCCAGGGCCGCCCGGTCGGCCTCTTCTGAGACGGTCGCGGTCTTCTCCACCCGGATCATCCGGATGGCCGTCTCCACCAGATCGCGCACCATGGAGTCGACGTCGCGGCCGACATAGCCGACTTCGGTGAACTTGGTCGCTTCCACCTTGACAAAGGGCGCCCTCACGAGCTTCGCCAGCCGGCGGGCGATGAGGGTCTTGCCCACGCCCGTCGGGCCAATCATCAGGATGTTCTTCGGCACGATCTCCTCCTGGAGGTTCTCCGGGAGGCACTGCCGGCGGTACCGGTTGCGCAGGGCGATGGCCACGCAGCGTTTGGCCCGCTCCTGGCCGACGATGTACCTGTCGAGGTTGGCGACGATCTGCCGGGGAGTGAGGTCGCTTTTGGCCGGGTCCGATGTCTTCCCCGGCCGGACGAGCGTGAAGGACCTGACTTCGCCCTCACCCTGGCTCCCACCCTGGCTCCCACCCTGGCCTTCGCTCCCGCCCTGGCCGCCGTGTTCGTTTCCGCCGGCTGTCATCCGCCCGCCTCCCTCCTCCTGCGACCCGCGAAGGGCCGCCTGCCCATGGTCTCTAGAGCTGCTCGACCGTAAGGTTGTCATTGGTGTAGATACAGATGGACGCGGCGATATGCATCGCCTCCGTGACGACCTCGACCGGGCCTAGGCCTGAGTATTTCTCCAAAGCCCGCGCCGCGGCGACGGCGTACCCCGCCCCGGAGCCGATGGCCGCGATGTTGTCGTCCGGCTCGACGACCTCACCGTTGCCCGAGATGATGAGAAGATCCTGGGCGTCCATCACGATCATCATGGCCTCCAGGCGGCGAAGCACCCTGTCGCTTCGCCAGTCCTTGGCGAGTTCGACCGCGGCCTTCTTGAGGTGGCCACGGTGTTCGCTCAGCTTGGCCTCGAAACGCTCGAAGAGAGCGTGGGCGTCGGCGACCCCGCCGGCGAACCCGGCCAGGACCTTGCCTCCGTAGATGCGGTGGATCTTGCGGGCCGTGTGCTTGAGCACGGTCTTGGTGGCCTCCAGCGTGACCTGCCCGTCGCCGGCCATCGCCCCGGCGGAGCCCTTCTTCACGGCCAGGATGGTCGTGCCGTGCATCATCGCGCCGACCCCCTTCTTCTCTCGTCGACTCGCCCTCGCTCTGGCGGCGGGTCCGGGTCCCAGGACCCCGCGGTCGTTCAGGCCCGCGGGTGGGCGTTGCGGTACACGGCCCGCAGGCGCGCCTGCGAGACGTGCGTGTAAATCTGCGTGGTCGATAGACTGGCGTGCCCCAGCATCTCCTGCACGGCCCGGATGTCGGCGCCGGCGTCGAGCAGATGCGTGGCAAAACTGTGGCGCAGTCCGTGCGGCGTGACCCGCCGGTCCAGGGCCAGCCTGTCCAGATACTTGTCGATGAGCCGCCGCAGACCGCGGACGGACAGGCGCCCCCCGCCCCGGTTCAGGAAGACGGCCTTGACCCCTTTCGCTCCGGTCGGGCGGACCGGTTGGTCGGCCGCCCTCAACAGGGCCGGACGGACCGTGGCGATGTACCTCTGCAGGGCCAATTGGGCCATGGAGCCGAACGGGATGATGCGCTCCTTGCCGCCCTTGCCCTGGAGGCGCACGAACTCGCCCTCGAAGTCCAAGTCGTCAAGGTCAAGCCGCCATAGCTCGCTGATACGGGCACCGGTGGCGTAGAGCATCTCCAGGACCGCCAAGTCGCGCACACCCTGCGGCCCGCCGCCCGGGAGGTCCAGGAGGGCGTTGACCTCGTCCAGGTGGAGGAAACGGGGCAACCGCTTCTCCAGGCGCGGGCTCGAGATCGCCGCGGCCGGGTTGTCTTCGGCCAATCCCTCGCGACAAAGGTAGCGGAAGAAACTGCGGAGCGTGGCCAGCTTCCGGGCGACCGTCGCGGAACTCGATCCCAGAGCCCTCAGGTGAGCCAGGAACCGCCTGATGGTCAGGTAATTGACGGGCTGGTCGGGCCTGGCGTGCGACGCCGTCTCAGAGGCTTGTGCCCCCGGTCGCCGGTCGTCCCGCTCCAGGAACTCGAAGAACTGCCCGAGGTCAGTCGCGTAGGCTTGGAGGGTGTTCGGAGAGACATTCCTGACCACCCGCAGGTAGGTGAGGAACCCCTCGACCTGACCCTCCAGGCCCAGGACCCCCCCCGTGACCGCGGAAGCCATCGGTCGTTCCCTTCTCCCAGACGGCTGGTCCCGCCCGCAGCCATCCGACACGGATGGCGGAACGACAAGACCAGCCTCACTTGAGCCGTTCCTCTCATACTACCATGCGTCCTCAGGTGGCACAACGCGCCAGGTCTGCCAGGCAGCGGGTGAGCGGTCACCGCCTGCCCACACCCCGTGGCAGGATTGGGTGTCTCTCCCAACGAAAGTGTAACGAAACTGTGTTCCCGCTATCCGTCGGCCGTCAAGGATGGGCATACGCCAGGGGGGCTGCTGTCTGTGACTGCGGCGTGGTGGACGCTCATCGGCATACTGGCGGGCGCGGTCATTACATGGTACATTGCATCGCACTTCCACCAGTTGACTCTCCGGCAGGCGCAACGTCAAGACGAGGACAGGCCAAAGCGGGCCGTGCCGGCCCAGAAGGAAAGTCAGCCGACCCGCGGTCCTACGCCCGCCCAGCCTGCCCTAGAGGCACGAAGGTCCTCTGGGTTGGCGGCGTGGCAGATGCCCCTCGCTGCCTTTCTCATGCTAAGCTTGGCCGCCGTGCTGGTGTTTGGCGGGCGAGTGTTGGTGACCGGAGCGCCCGGTGGGCCGACCGGGGAGGGGGTCTCTACGGCGGCTTCGACGGCCGTCCGAGTACGGGTGTCCGGTGGGCTGATTGGCCCGACCGGCTTCGTCTCCGATGGGAGCGTGATGGTCCCTGCCCGTAGTGTAGTCGAGGCCGCTGACGGCCTGGTTCACTACAACCTTGAGACCGGCCGGGTGTTCTTGACTGTAGGGCTGAGCACGACTTGGGTCAACATCGGGTGCACGACAAGCTACGTCAATGGCTACCAGGTAAGAGTCGACCCGGTTCCAGTCGCCGTCCGCGGTACGTTGTACGTCCCTCTTAGTTTCTGTGAGGCTCTGTTCGCCGCGCACACGGGGTACGACAGCACCACCAATACCGCATGGATCGAGGGGCCTGGCCCTTGGCCATATCCGGCGTCCCGGGACCTGACCAGGGAACTCTTGTGTGGCCTACAGCCCACAGTGGGGCCGGGGGACTGGGAGTCGGTCGTTGCCTACGCCTCGCGGTCACCCTATTCGACCGACCTGGAGTCTCCGTATGAACGATTTGCCCCGGATGGGACGAGCGCTGCACTGCAAACCCCGTGGCTGGCGCTCGCCCTTGGGGCCCAACAGGCAATCCTTGACGACGACTGGCCGTTGGACCAATCGTACATCTACGAAAGGATTGAATTTGAGAACGCCTACGGAATCGAGTTCTTCCTTTGGCTCGACAGCGAGGGCACTGGCTCTGAGTACTCGGCCGTACTGGTGCAGGATGGCCAGGTCTACTACCCGTCCGACGCTGGCGGGGGCTGGTTTCGTTTCTCGTTGGCCGGGATTGACCCGAGCGGGACCGTTACTCTCAGAGTGACAGCCCCGCACGGGAAGGTTCTTGTCTTTGAGTGGAATCTCAAGGAGATCCGTTAGCTCACTCCCCGGTATCGGCGGCCGAAAGCCCGTTTGGAGCAGAGTACGGAGCTGGCGCCCGCATGAGGTGGCGGGTGGGCTGCCGACGACCGTGGCCATCGTTACCCGGTGCCCCGTAGAGAAGGGGCTGGGGCGGCTGGAAGGGACTCCAGGGGCGCACAAACCCGAGGCCTTCGGCCTAGCCGGGCGAAGGAGGAGCGGACTCCTCGTAGCCGCAGCCCTCCCGGGCGCACCGCAGCCGGAGGAGAGGCCCGTTCCCATCGGCTTGGGTCTCGCTCTTGCCGGCCACCACCAGGAAACTCCCGCACTCGGCGCACCGGCGATCGCTGGGACGCGACCACACCGAGAAGTCGCACTCGGGGTACCGGATGCAGCCATAGAACCGGCGCCCTTTCTTGGTCCGTTTCTCGACCACCTCACCACCGCACCGCGGGCAGGTGGCCCCGGTCGGGATCACGTACGGACGCGTCTGCCGGCACTCCGGATACCCCGAGCAGGCCAGGAAGCGGCCGAAACGCCCGTACTTCACAACCATCGGGCGGCCGCACGCCTCGCAGGCCAGCCCGCTCTCTTCCAGAGGAACCTCGACCCGGCCGAGTTCCTCCTCGGCCGTCTTGAGCGCGGCGGCGAAGGGCTCGTAGAAGCGCCGCACGACCTTCCGCCAGGGAAGGGTGCCGTCCTCGACCCGGTCCAACTGGTCCTCGAGCTCGGCGGTGAAGGCCACGTTGATGACCCCCGGGAAGTGCTGGAGGAGGATGCCGGTGACGATATCGCCGAGTTTCGTCGGTGCGAGCCGGCCCTCGACCTTCTCGACGTAGCCCCTGGAGGAGATGGTCTCGATGGTCGGAGCGTAGGTGCTCGGACGGCCGATGCCCAGTTCCTCCATCGCCCGGACGAGCGTCGCCTCGTTGTACCGGGGCGGCGGCACGGTGAAGTGCTGTTCCGGGGTGAGCTCGACCGGAAACACGCTCTGCCCGCGGTGGAGTTCCGGCAGGGAGAGCGGCGCCTCCTCTCCGGCTGCGGAGACGTCCGGGTCCAGGTTCTCCCCGCCCAGGTCGTAGGCGGCCAGAAAGCCCGGGAAACGGATCTCCGACCCGGAACTCCGGTAGCGCCACTCCCCGGCCGCGAAGTCGGCCGACACCGTGGCGTAGACCGCCCCGGCCATCTCGCTCGCCAGGAAGCGTTCCCAGATGACCCGGTACAGGCGGAACTGCTCGTCCGTGGCGTAGGGCCGAATCGAGCCCGGAACCCGGGAGGGGTCGGTGGGCCGGATGGCCTCGTGCGCCTGCTGGGCGCGCCGCCCGACCTTGTGCTTGGGGGGCGTCTCCGGCAGGTACTCCCCGGAGAGCGCTTCCGTCACGAATGCCCTCACCTGCTCGCGGGCGCTCTCGGCGACCCGCGTGGCGTCGGTGCGCATGTAGGTGATGAGCCCGACCGGACCGGCCTCGCCGAGTTCGACGCCCTCGTACAATTGCTGGGCGATGGCCATCGTCCGCCGGACCGTGAACCCGAGGCGGTTGGCGGCCTCCTGCTGCAGGGTACTCGTGATGAAGGGCGCCGGCGGATTGCGCCGGCGGGTGCCCCGGCGGACGCCAAGCACGGTCCAAGTCGCTTCGAGGCTGTCCCGGACGATGTCGTCCGCCTCTTGCCTCGCCTTGACCTCCACCTTCTCCGCTTGGCCCGTCGCGTCCAGCCTCCCGGCGAGACGCGCGGGGAAAGGGGAGACCGGTTTGTCCGGTGGCGGGGTGGCGGTGAGGGAGGCCTCGATGGTCCAACTCTCCTCGGACCGGAAGGCCTTGATGTCGGCCTCCCGTTCGCAGACGAGCCGGACGGCCACGCTCTGGACGCGGCCGGCCGATAGCCCCTTGCGCACTTTGCGCCACAGGAGCGGGCTCAGTTCGTAGCCGACCAGACGGTCCAGGACGCGCCTGGCCTGCTGCGCGTCGACGAGGTCCATGTCGACCGGTCTCGGGTGGCGGACCGCTTCGGCGATGGCCTCTCGGGTGATCTCGTGGAAGACGATCCGGCACGGTGAGGCGGGATCGAGGTCCAGAAGGTTGGCCAGGTGCCAGGAGATGGCCTCGCCCTCGCGGTCGGGGTCAGCGGCGAGCAGAGTCTTCTTCGCCGAGCCCGACGCGGCCCGCAAGGACCGCGCGACCTCTCCCCGCCCCCTGACCGTGATGTACTTGGGCTCGAAGTCCTGGGTGACGTCCACGCCAAGCTGACTGCGCGGCAGGTCGCGCAGGTGCCCCAGGCTCGCGGAAACCCGGTAGCTGCGTCCGAGGGCCTTCTCGATGGTCCGGGCCTTGGCGGGTGACTCGACGATGATGAGGGGTCGGCCGCCGTGAGCGGGCGACCGGCGCTGCCCCTTCTTCTTGGCCTTCAAAGGTCTCCTCCGTCCAAACTCCGCGGCCGGTCCGGCCTCCGCTAGGCGCGGGTGTACCGCTGGCCGGGCTGCCTGGCCACCTGTCCTTTGACTTCCATCAGGCCCAGGACCGAAGCCAGGGTCTCCGGGCCGAGCCTGGTCCGGGCCATGAGCCGGTCGAACGTAAGCGTCTCCCCCCGCTGCATGGCGGCCAGAACGGTCCCGCTGTCGTCCGAGACCGACGGGCGCCCCGCCGGGGAACGAGCCGGCCGAAGCCAGGCGGCAACGGGCAGACCCAGGTCCTCCAGGACGTGGCCGGCGGTGTTCACGGCCCGGGCCCCGGCCCGCAGCAACTCCAGGCACCCCGCGCTGGTCGGCGACCCGACAGGCCCGGGCACGGCCAGGACCGGCCGGCCCAATCCGACCGCTGCTCGCGCGGTGATGAGGGCCCCCGATTCCAGCGGGGCCTCGCAGACCACGACCCCGAGGCTCAGCCCGGCCACGACGCGATTCCTGGCGACGAAGGTCCCTTTGCCCGGTAGGGTATCCGGACGGAACTGACTTATGACCATCCCTCCGGCCGCCGCGATCTCAGCGGCCAGCCCCGCGTGCCTCTTGGGGTACAGCTTGTCCAGGGACGAGCCGAGGACGGCGATCGTCCGCCCGCCGGCCTCAAGGGCGGCGCGGTGGGCCGCGGCGTCGATGCCCACGGCCAGTCCCGAAACGATGACCAGCCCCGCCTCGGCCAGGCCACCCGCGATCAGGCCGGTCACCTCGAGCCCGTAGGGCGTCGGACGTCGCGTGCCGACGACGGCCACGGCCGGCTGAGCCAGGCAGAGGGGGTCGCCCAGGCCGAAGAGGACCGGCGGGCAGCCCGGGACACAGCTTAGCCGAGCCGGGTACGACTCGTCAAGCGTCGTCAACACCCTGAGGCCCTCCGGGCGGAGCTTGGCGAGCACGGTGGCCGGGTCAAGCCGCCGTCGGTGGGCGAGGATCGACCTGGCCACTTCCTCCGGCAGGCCCGGGCCCCGGAGTTCATCGTCGCCGGCCGTCCAGACCGCGGCGGCCGAACCGAACCGTTCGAGAAGAAGCCCGAGCCGCCCCGGTCCCACTCCCGGCACAAGGCCGAGGCAGACCAGGGACTCTCTTTCGAGCGGAGGCGCCGCGGCGACCGGGGAGACCAGGGCCGCTGGCGGCAAGGTAACACTGGTGGGCTTGCCGATAGGTTCGACCATCAAGGCCACCCCGGGGCCCTGCCTTTCCCGGTCGGGCCGCCGGTGCCTCTAGACGTCTTCCGCTTCGCTTCGGCCTCCGGCGTCAGGGTTCGCCGCGGCCGAGGCCGGTTCTTCGTCCGGTTCCTGGCGGAACTGCATCTCGTAGAGGCGCCGGTAGAGGCCGCCCTGGTCCATGAGGTCGGCGTGCCGGCCCCGCTCGACGATCTTTCCGTCGTCGACCACGAGGATGAGGTCGGCGTCCCGGACCGTTGAGAGGCGGTGGGCGATGATGACGCAGGTCCGGCCCTCGAGCAGGCGGCCCATGGCCCGCTGGATGATGACCTCGGTGTAGGCGTCCACGCTGGAGGTGGCCTCGTCCAGGACCAGGACGCGCGGATCGGCTAGGAGGGCGCGCGCGAAGGACACGAGTTGCCGCTGGCCGACGGAGAGCTTGCCCCCGCGCTCCTCGACCTGCGTGCCGTACCCCTCGGGCAGCTTCGCGATGAACTGGTCGGCGCCGACGGTGCGGGCGGCGACCACACACTCCTCGCGTGTCGCCTCCGGCTTCCCGAACCGGATGCTGTCCTCGATCGTCCCGGAGAAGAGGAACGTGTCCTGGAGGACGAAGGCCATCTGCCGCCGGAGCGAGCTTTGGGTGACGTCGCGGACGTCGCGCCCGTCGATGAGGACCGTTCCGCCCTGCGGGTCGTAGAACCGTCCCAGGAGGTTGATGATCGACGTCTTGCCGGCGCCGGTGGGCCCGACCAGGGCCACGCGCTGCCCGGGTTCGGCCCGGAAGCTTATGCCATCGAGAACCGGCTCGCCCGGCACGTAGCTGAAGGAAACATCCTTGAACTCTATCTCCCCGCCGACCGGCTCGATTTCGCCGGCTCCGGCCCGGTCGACGACCGCCGGCGTCGTGTCCATGATGCCGAAGATCTTCTCGGCCGCCGCCGTGGCCTGCTGGGTCTGGTTGTACACGGCGACCAGGTCACGGATGGGCTGGTAGAAGCGGGTCACGTAGGTGAGGAAGGCGATGAGTTCTCCGGGGCTGAGATAGGCCGCGCCCGTCGCCGCGCCCACGGCCCCGGCCGCGTGCTGCAAGCCCTGGATGACGGAACCACCGCCCACCCAGATGACGATGGCCGTCCCCAGGGCCCCCACAATCTCGACCGTCGGCACGAAAAGGGAAAAAAGATAGGCCGCCCGCATGTTGGCCCGGTAGTTTTCCTGGTTGGTCGCGGCGAAGCGTTCGTTGTTGGCCTCCTCGCGGACGAACGCCTGGGTCACCCGCACCCCGGAAATCGTCTCCTGGAGGTTGGCGGCCATCTTGGCGATCTTGTGCCGGACGTCACGATAGGCGATCATGACCCGACCCCGGAAGACCGTGGCCACCACGATGACCAGGGGCAGGATGAGGACCGAGAAGAGCGCTAGCCTCACGTTCAGGAAGAACATGATGGTGATGATGCCGACCAGGGTCAGGACATCGCTGATGACGGAGACGATACCGCCGGAGATGAGTTCGCTCATCGCCTCGACGTCGTTGGTGGCCCGGGAGATGAGGACCCCGGTGGGGTGCTTCTGGAAGAAGCCGACGTCGAGCTTCTGGAAGTGGGCGAAGAGGTCGCGCCGGAGGGCGTAGATGGCCTTCTGGCCAACCCAGGACATGACGTAGGTCTGCCAGTAGAAGGCCAGCCAGTTGACGAGATAGACCCCGACGTAGATGAGCGCCACCCCGGTCAGGCCGGCGAGATTGCCCGCGGTGATGTAGCGGTCGATGGCCACCCCGAGAAGATACGGCGGGAGAAGACTGCTGAGCGAGACGACGACCATCATGACGGCGGAACCCAGGACCTTGAGCCGGTATGGGGCGACGTACCCCAGGAGCCGGCGGAGGATACCCCGATTTACGGGGCGCAGGTCTTCTTCGTCCGGAGCGCCGTGGATGTGCACTAGAGGCCGCCTCCCCCCGAGCCTGGGCGAGCCCGGGCCGCGGTGGCTCGCCGCCGTTCTTCCTCTTCCTGCGGCCGGAACTGCATCTCGTAAATCTCGCGGTAGATGCGACTCCGCGCCAGAAGACCGGCGTGGTCCCCCAGCTCGGCGATGCGCCCGTCCTCCAGGACGACGATGCGGTCGGCGTTCTTGAGGGTCGTCAGCCGCTGGGCGATGACGAAGGTCGTGCGCCCGCGCATGAGCCGGGCCAGGGCGGTCTGGATGGCGTGTTCGGTCTCCGTGTCCACGCTGGAGGTGGAGTCGTCGAGGATGAGGATGCGGGGGTCCATGAGCAAAGCCCGGGCGATGGCCACCCGCTGCTTCTGACCGCCGGACAGCCCGACGCCCCTCTCCCCCACGGCCGTGTCATACCCGGCGGGGAGGCCGGCGATGAAATCGTGGATCTCGGCCGCCCGGGCCGCCTCCTGGATCTCGCTGAGGGTGGCCCCCGGGCGTCCGTAGGCGATGTTCTCGCGGAGGGAGGTCGAGAAGAGGAAGGTGTCCTGGAGGACCACACCTATCTGGCGTCTCAGGCTCTCCAGGGTGACCTCCCGGATGTCGATCCCATCGATGAGGACCCGTCCCGAACTCGGGTCGTAGAACCGAGGCACGAGGTTGACCAGTGTGGTCTTGCCCGATCCGGTGGCCCCGAGGAGGGCGACGCTCTCGCCCGGGCGGACCTTTAGGTCGATGTCGTGGACGACCAGCGGCTCGGGTGCTGGTCCCGCTCCCCCGTCGCGTCCGCCCCCGGCCCACCCGCCGGCGGTCTGACGGTCCGGCGGGGTGTAGGTGAACGAGACGTTCTCGAAGCGGACCTCACCCCGGATCGGGGGCAGGGCGCGGGCGCCCGGCCGGTCCCCGACGTCCGGCTGCGTGTCCAGGATCTCGAAGATGCGCCCGCCGGCCGCCTGGGCGCGCTGGGCCATGCTCATGATCCACCCGACCATGCGGAAGGGGGTGATGAGCATCAGGAGGAAGGTGTTGAAGGCCACGAGCGACCCCAGCGACAGCCGCCCCATGATGACCTCTCGCCCGCCGTACCAGATGACCAGAGCCGTGCCCGCCCCGGTGATGAAGTTGATGAGCGGGAAGAACAGCGCCCAGAGCCTGACGGCGGCAAGATTGCGCTTGAGATAGCCGGCGTTCTCGCGGTCGAAGCGGGCTTCTTCGTCCGCCTCGCGGGCGAAGGCCCGGACCACCCGGACACCGCTCAGGTTCTCCTGGAGCCGTGTGGTGATTACCGCCAACTGCTGTTGGATTTCCACGAAAATCGGACGCACCTGCCGCATGAACTTGCTCACGACGAAGGCCGCCGGCGGGATGCTCACTAAGGACAAGGCCGCCAGGCGCCAGTGGAGGCTGAAGAGGATGATCAGTACGCCCACGAAGGTGAGGACGTTCGAGATGAGGTTGAGGAGGCCGAAGCCCATGAAGCGGCGCAGGGTCTCTACGTCTCCGGTGACCCGCGACATGAGCTGACCGGTCTGGGCTCGGTCGTAGAAAGAGAAGGACAGGCGCTGCAGGTGCCGGTAGACCGTGTTGCGGATGTCGTAGATGACCTTCTGGGCCAGGTACTCCATGAAGTACCGCTCGCCGAAGGCGAAGAACGCCCGGAAGAGGGAGATGGCCACGACCCCGCCGGCAGCGACGGCCAGGAGCCGGAAATCCATCCGGGTGATGGCCGTGTCGATGACCTCGCGCACGATGTAGGGGACCACGAAGGAGGCGGCCAGACCGGCCGCGGAAGACAGAAACCCGGCGGCCAGGGCCACCCAGTACCGCCGGGCGAAGCCAAAGAGTCGAATGATGACCTTCACGGGTCGCGAGCGTCCTCCCAGAGGCTACGAAATCTCTAGGTTAGCCAGGGGAACGAAAATCCGCTGCCCGTCGGAGAGCTCCACTTCGGCCGAGAGCAGCTTGGCCTCGGTCTCGTAGGCTACCGGGTCGTCCGGCAGGGCCACGACGGTTCCCCACTGACCAAACTTCGGGTTACGAACTATCCGCACTTTCGACCCTAGGGCCGCATCTCCTCTTTCATGCTCCAGTTCGTGCAGGCATTCCTCCACCGGCCGCGGTGGCGCAGCGCCGTCGTCGTCCAGGCTGGGGATGATGATCTCGGGGCGGATGGCCCCCGCCCGGACCTGGGTCGATCCGTTGACCGAGGCCAGACGCCCCTCCGCGCTCTTCAGGAGTTCGTAGGTGTCGAAGGCCATGGGCATGGTCCCGAACCCCTCGGTGAGAATGACCGTGAGGGCGAGGTCCTCCTGGCCGGTGATGCCGACCCCGAGCTCATGACCAAGGAGGCCCGCCAGGTCGGCGTGGTTGGCCCCGCCGGTGATGATGCCGGCCACCCCTAGGTCGACGGCCTTGCGCATGGCTTCCAGCGTGATGTTGGCCCCTCCGACGACGATGGCCTCGGCCAAGTCGGGAGTCAGGTCATCGGCGGTGATGATCGCCTCCGGGCTCTTGGCCACGACGCGGAGGACCCCGTGGTTCTCAAAGCCCAGGCCGAACAGGCCCTGGACGTAGGCGGCCGTCGCTTCGACGCGGGCGCCAGTCTCGGGGAAGACCTCGGCCACCCGTCCCAGGAGGTAGGCGTCCACCTCCGTGGACTTGGTCGGCCGGACGATCGTCACGGCCCCGGTCTTCGTGCAAACCTTCTCAATCACCCCGGCGGTCGGGGCGTAGCAGTACTCCAGGCCGAAGCCGCCCTGCGAGTCGGCGATGATGGCGCCCTGCCGGACCTCGTCGCCCTCCCGATACCGCATGTAGGCGCGGAGGAGCATCGGGCGGATGTCCAGCTTCTTGGACACGTTGATGATGACGACCGGGGCGGCCTTCTGAGCGTCCTCACGGATGAGGACGCGGGCGTAGGCGTGCGAGACGAACTCGACGACCCCATCGACCGGCGAGTAGGCCTCGTGAACATCACCGAAGGGACCAGACGTCCTCCGAGCGATGACCTCCTTGGCCTGCACACGGTCACCGACCCGCTTGAGCATGAGCTTGCCGACCTGCTCCGGATTGAACGTCCCGCGGAGATCGGCCGCCAGATCGACAACGTAGGGATCCCCTGGAACCGTCTCCGCCCGGGCGATCAGGTCACCGGGCCGGACACTCTCGCCGAGCTTCACGACCACCTCTCCGGGAAGAGGGATGGTCCTCGTCTTGGTCACCCGGACCCGCTCAAAGATGAAAGCGTGCCGTTCGGGATCTGGCATCAGCGGCGACCTCCTTTCGCTTCACCGTCCGGTAAGACCGTCTCCGGCAAGCCGGGGTAGGCATCCATGGCTTTGATCCACTTCAGCACGGCCGCCCGCCTGGCCCTGGCCTGAACCGGGAACACGATGGGCCGGCCGCGGCCATCGAGCACGAGCCCGACTTCGCCGCCGACGGCCTGGGTCTCGATGCGCCTCCCGGGCCCGGCGCCCACGTCCACGCCTCGAGCCGGGGTGATGGCGAGGCCGAGACGTTCACCGGTGGCCAGCGGGATGATCCTCAGTTCGCCGCCCACGACGGTCTCGCGGCGCTTGGCCCCGTCGGCGGACACCAGGTCCACCGTGGCCACGGTCTGGCCGGGTCTCGGCCGGCACCTTGGCGCGACGCAGGTGCCGAGGGGCACGAGGCAATCGGACTCGAAGACCTGCAGGGCGACCTTGGGATCGATCTCCGCCAGGACCCCGAGGTGCGGCATCATGAACACGCTGTCCACGAAGAGCCCGGTGACACCCTCGGGCTGGATGGAGTCCATGAGCAGGAGCATGGCCTGGGACCGGCGCGGGGCGTGGGAGAGCACACCGCCGCTCCCAATCACGGCGTTGACGGCCAGGGTGTCGACGAAGGACTGGCCGGACATCGTCTTCTGGCTAAAGACGTCTCTGAGCTTGTCAAAGGTCCCGATGTGCTGCACGCCCTTGAGCCCGACGGCCAGCGTCTTGTGGTGTTCGAGGGAGAGGCGGATGGCCTCCCGGGCCACGGCGTGCTCGATCAGAAGTTCTTCAAGCGTGCCCGGCAGGGTCGTCGGGCGGATCATCTTGTTGGCGTTGAGGTTCCTGAGTTCATTCTCGTCGATTTCGACCGGTAGCCAGCGCTCGACGTTCCCCAGCGTGGCCTCGGCGAAGACGTTGGCCGTGCTGTAGCTCATTCCCAGGTTGGCGCTCACCGTGCGGTGGAACTTGTCGCCGTAGGCGGAGAAGACGTCGGTGGTCGCCCCGCCGATGTCGACCCCGATGATGTTGGCCTGGTGGGCCTCGGCCATGAGCTTCATCATCTTCCCGACAGCCATCGGCGTCGGCTCAATGACGTTCTTCGCCCACTTGACGAGGTTCTCGTACCCCGGGGCCCGGGCCATCACGTGCTCCAGAAAGAGCCGGTGGATCTCCTGGCGAGCCGGTTCGAGGATTTCCTCCTCGAGCGTGGGGCGGATGTTGGGGACCACGTAGACGTCCATCTGGTCGCCGAGCACGTCCCGCACGTACTCGCGGGCCCGGTGGTTGCCGGCGTAGACGAGGGGCACACGGTAATTGCCGCCCAGGCGCGGGCGCGGCCGCGAGGCGGCGATGTACTCGGAGATGGCCGCGACATGCGAGACGTTGCCATCGTCGGTGCCGCCGGCGAAGAGGATCATGTCCGGCCGCAACTCCCGCAAGCGCCGGATACGCTCCATGACCAGACGGGCGTCGTCCAGGGAGATGACGTCCATGACGATGGCGCCCGCGCCGAGCGCGGCCCGCTCGGCGCTCTCGGCCGTCATCGACTTGACCAGTCCGGCCACGGACATCTGCAGGCCTCCGCCGGCCGAGGAGGTGCAGACAAAGAGGTCCACGCCCGAAACGGCCTTCCCGGCTGCTGCCCGCTGCTCCGGCGTGACCAGCGAGCCGTTGGCCATCAGCGGGCGTCCGAGAAGCTTCTCCACCCGCCCGACAGCCTGGCGGACCCCGATCATCACGTCTTCGAGCGGGGCCTCGACCGTCGTCGGCGACTCGGCCCGGGCGGCCAAACGGTACTCCTGCTCACCCCGGCGTTCGATGACGATGGCCTTGGTCGTCGTACTGCCGACGTCGATGGCCAGGACGCTACGGAACTCCTGCTCCATTCAGTGCCACCCCCGGAAGGGTCAAATGGTCACCTGGTTGCGTTATCTTCCTTGGCATACGGACGCTCCCAGGGAAAGTTTCACGGTTCGCCGGGCTCAGGCCGTGATAGTCAGGAGGGCCGCCCCGTGGGCGGCCCCCCGTTTCCGCGAACTCGGCCGCTCTCCCTAGCTCATCTCTTTCTTGACCGCCTCCGTCAGGAGCGGGACGACCTCGAAGAGGTCGCCGGCGATGCCGAAGGTGGCCACCTTGAAAATCGGGGCGTCGGGGTTCTTGTTGATGGCCACGATGATCTCCGACGACCTCATCCCGGCCAGGTGCTGGATGGCGCCGGAGATGCCGCAGGCGATGTAGACCTTGGGACTGACCGTCTTGCCCGTCTGGCCGACCTGGTGCGCGTAGGGCACCCAACCGGCGTCGACCGCGGCGCGCGAGGCGCCCATGGCGCCCTTGAAGGCGTCGGCCAGGGCCTTGACAACGGCGAATCTCTCCGGCCCGCCCATCCCCCGGCCACCGGAGACGATGATGTCGGCCTCCTCAAGCTTGACCTCCCCGCCGCCGGTCTCCACCGACTCAAGCAGCTTTACGCGGTCGCGAATCTCCAGGCTCCCGAGGTCCACTTTCTCCACGCGGCCCTTGCGGGAAGCGTCAAGGACCGGGCGGGGCGAAGCCTTCGGGCGGAGGGTGGCCATCTGCGGCCGGGCCTCCGGGCAGGTGACGGTGGCCAGGACGTTGCCGCCGTACATCGGGCGGACGGCGACCAGGTTCCCGGCGTCCCAGGAAAGCTCGATGCAGTCGGCCGCCAGGCCGGCCCGCAGTTTGGTCGCCAGGCGCGGCGCCAGGGAACGGCCGACGGAGTTCGCCCCGATGAGCAGGGCCGCCGGCTTGTGGTTCTCGACGAGGTGGGCCAGCACGTCCACGTAGGGGTCGTCGCGGAAGGTGTCGAGCTTCGGGTGCTCGACGACAAGGACCACATCGGCCCCGGACTGGATGAGCCCTTCGGCCAGTCCACCCACGTCCTGCCCCAGCAGGACGGCCCAAACCTCCTGCGAGGAGGCGGAGGCGAGCTTGCGGGCGAGCCCGATGGCCTCCAGAGCCACATTGGCGACCTTGCCCTTCTTCTGTTCGGCTAGGACCCAGATATGTTTAGCTTCGGCCTTGCTGATCATCGCTCTCCCCTCCCTCTACAGGATCTTGGCGGTCTTGAGTTTGGCCACCAGGGTCTTGACTTGCTCATCGGCCGTGCCGGGGATCATCTCGCCACCGGAACGCGGCGGAGGCGGGGCCAGCTTGGTCACCTTGGTCGGCGACCCGGCCGGACCGATGCGGGAAGCGTCGAGGCCGAGATCGCCGGCCGCCCACACCGGTATCTCCACACGCTTAGCCTTCATAAGCCCCTTGAGCGAGGCGAGACGGGGCTCGTTGATCTCCTTGACGACGCTGATGACCATCGGAAGCGGGCCCTCCAGGACCTCGTACCCGTCATCCGTCATCCGCTGCACGCGGATGTACCCGTCCTTCAGTTCCTCGATCTTGCGCACGAAGCTGACCATCGGGAGGCCCAGTTCCTCGGCCAGGCTCGGCCCGACCTGACCCGAGGCGCCGTCCATGGCCTGGCGCCCGCAGATGATGAGGTCGTACGGGCCGCACTTTTCGATGCCGCAGGCCAGGATGTGGGCCGCGGCCAGTGGGTCGGACCCCTCGAAGGCCTGGTCCGAGAGCAAGAAGGCCTCGTCGGCCCCCGTGGCCAGGGCCTCGCGGAGCGACTCGTTCGTCTTCTCCGGCCCGGCGCTGATGACGGCGACCGTGGCCCCGGACGCCTCCTTGATCCGGATGGCTTCCTCCAGGGCGTAGGTGTCGTAGGGGTTGATGATCCTGGTCAGGCCCTCGGTGTCGACCCGGCCGCCGGCCTGGTCGATCTTCACTTCGGTCGTCTCAGGTACCTGTTTGATGCTGACGACGATCCGCATCTCCTTGCATCACGCCCCTCTCAGGCTTGTTCAAATTACGAACCAAACGGTCGGTCGAATATTGATACGACGATACTCCTCGAAATCCCTGGTAGTGGGCTAGCTTTAGCCGAGCCCAGCCGCTTTTCCTTTGCTGGACAGTTCCGACAATGCGTTGGGCGGCCACGGCGGGGCCTTGACGCGCCCCCGCCGGCCCTTGACGCGCCCCGGCCGTCAGCCTCAGGCCCGCACCTTGAGTTCGATCTCGTCCCCGTCGGCCAGGACATGACCCGGCCCGACGACCTGTCCCGGGAACCTGGCCGACGGTCCCCAGACGACGGCCTTCAGCGCGACGCCTGACAGCTCTTTGTGGACGCGCCGGGCCAGGTCGCCGATGGTGGCGCCCTCGCCCAGGACGAAGGGCTCGCCGCCCTCGCCCCTTTCGCCCCGTCGCCAGACGCGGACGAGACCGGCCATGGCCCAGACCATGGCCCGGAGTTCGTCCAGCCCTTCGCCGGTGATTGTCGAGCAGGCCACCGCCCGTCCGGCAGCCGCGAGGCGCGCTGGGGCCGCTTCCCTGGCCCCGGGGAGGTCGAGTCCCGTGAGGCACGTGGCCTCGGGCTTGTCTATCCCGGCCGCCGCGACTTCCCGGCGCACGAGGTCGAGTTCCAGGGGGTCCTGTCCCAGGCCGGACAGGTACAGGACAATGTCCGCGGTCCGGACAGCCCCGAGGAGGGCCTTCCCTCCCCCACGGTCTTCGCTCGCCCCGGGCAGGAGCCCGGGTATCTCCACGAACTGCAACCAGGCCCCCCCGACGTTGACCAGCGCCGCCTGGGGTTTGAGGGTGGCAAAAGGGTAGTCGGCCACGCGGATCTGGACCCCCGACAAAGCCTTGAGCAGGGCCGACTTGCCCGCGTTGGGCGGGCCGACGACGGCGACCTGCCGGTGGCCCTGTTTGGGCAGGTTGAAACCTTGTCGCGCCGGCACCTTGGCCCGCAGGCCGGTAGCCGCGATCTCCTGATTGATCCACTGGCGGAGCTTGCCGAAAGCTCCGGTGTAGTACCCCGGCAGGCTATCCAGAGCTTCGCGTAGGACGCGGACACGCTCGGATCCGGTCTTACCCGTGATGTCCCTCTTTATCAGCCGCTTCATGACATCCGGCGGCATCGGCACGGAAGCTCACCTCGCGCCCTGGTTGCCGGTAGACTTACACCCGGCGCGGCCCGCCCCCTGCTTTCCCCCTTGCCTTGGGCGGCCGCGACCTGTATCCTGGGCGCGGAAGGGAGTCCTGCCCGTGCTTCCCGGACATCTCTGACGTTGAAACCTAGGTAGAAGGACCTCCGCTCTCGCCACCCCGCCCGGGGCCGTCTCCGTTCCCGGCGCGGGTGTTTGTGTCTTCTCCTTCCATCTTGATCCCGCCGGTGGAGCGCTCTCGCGCCGTCCCCGACCTCCCCCCTCTCCCGCCCTGGCTGCCCCTAGCGACCAGGAAAGGAAGGGTTAAGCGATGTCGGAGATCAACGTTACAGACAAAGACCAGGCCCCGGCCGAGTCTGGGGTGGCCCTCCGAGGCGCCCGGGTGTTCGCGGGCCGGGACCTCCGCAACACCAGCGCCATGCTGCGCCAACTCCGAAGGGGAGGTCTGGTGGTCCTGGACGGTCCCTGGTCGGAAGTGTACCGCGTCTACCGGCAGCTCACCGCCCGTCAAGGCGAGCTTGTCTGCCGCGCACCGGGCATTCACGCCACCGGACGCCAGTGGGAGAAGGCGCGGTCCGAGGTCTTGCGCCAGGTGCTGACCAGGGACCCGGGCGAGGGCGACATAGCGTCCTTGGGGCAGCCGGGTGGCGCCCTCATGCCCGTGGCCGACGCGGCGCGGGCCCGGGAAGCGCGGGAGCGGCCGATACCGCTGGAAGCCCTCGATGGCCGGACCCTCGTTGTCCTCAGCCCGGTGCTGGCCCCCGTGTCCCGCGAGACCCAGCGGCTCCTGCGCCAGGCCCTCGAGACCTGCCGCGCGGACCTCCCGCCCGCTCCGGCCGTCCTGGACATGGGCTGCGGGTCCGGGCTGTGCACCATCCTCGCGGCCCTGCTTCTGGGGCCCGCGGCTAGGGTCCTGGCCACCGATATCCTGCCGGAGGCCCTGGCGGCGACCCGGCTGAACGCCGACCGCCTGGGCTTCGGCAACATCGCGGTCACTGGGGGAGGCGACCTCTTCGTCCCGGTCGGCGACGCCCAATTCGATCTCATCGTCTTCAACGTCCCCTGGGTCATCGCCCGCGTCCGTAGCCCGGCCGAGATTGCCACGAACGACCCCGGTCAGCGAACCCTCGCGCGATTCCTAGCCGCCGTACCAGACCACCTCAGGCCCGGTGGCAGGGTCCTACTGGGCTACGCCGACAACTCCGGGGCAAAGGCGTTGGCGCGGCTGGGCGAACTCGCGGCCGCGGCCGGGCTCGAGGTCCGACGGGTCCACCGCGACCGAATCCGGACCCGCCGGAAGCACCGCGCCTGGGAGACGGTGTTCGTCTACGAGATGGCCCGGCCGTCAGCCGCTCGCCCCGCGGAGACCGGTGGCCTCGGCCACGTCGGCCTCCGTGACCTCCGCGCGGCCGGAGAGGTCGGCGATGGTCCGGGCGAGGCGGATGACGCGGTCGCGGGCCCGCAGGCTGAGCCCCAGACTGAAGACGGCCTGCCGGGTGAGCGAGCGGGCCGCTGGTGACAGGCGAACGAGGTCCTCGGTCGCCAGGTGGCGGGCTTCGAGTTCGGCGTTGGTGATCAGACCGGCCGGCGACAGCCGGCTGGCCTGGCGGTGGCGGGCCTCCACCACGCGGTCGCGGACGGCGCCCGAAGCCCCTTGGACGGACGCCCCCGTTCCCCGCTTGACCGGCTGCGGACGCGGCACCTCGACGTGCATGTCGATACGGTCCAGGAGCGGCCCGGAGACCTTCCTCCGGTACCGGTCGAGGTCCCCCTGGCTGCAGCGGCAAGCCTTGCGCGAGTCGCCGAGGTAGCCGCAGGGGCACGGGTTCATCGACGCCACGAGACTGAACCGGCAAGGAAAGGCCAGGCTCAGGCCTTTGCGGGAGAGCCGGACGACGCCCTCCTCAAGCGGCTGCCTCAGGAGTTCCAGGGCCTCCCGGCGAAACTCGGGGAACTCGTCCAGGAAGAGGACTCCCCGGTGGGCCAGGCTCAGTTCCCCCGGCACCGGCGGCAGCCCGCCCCCGGCCAGGCCGGCCACGGTGGCCGTGTGGTGCGGCGAACGGAACGGCCGCGCCTCCACCAGACCCCGACCCAGGGGCAGGAGGCCGGCCACACTGTGGATCTTGCTCACCTCCAGGCGCTCGGCCCAGGTGAGCGGGGGCAAGAGCCCGGCGAGCCTCCTGGCCAGCATCGTCTTGCCCGCCCCCGGGGGCCCGACGAGGAGGAGATTGTGGCCCCCGGCGGCGGCGATCTCCAGGGCCCGCTTGGCGTGTTCCTGGCCTTCGACCTCCGCTAGGTCGCCGTAGTCGCGGCCGGTCTGGGCGGGGTCTCCCTCGCGGCCCCCGCCCAGATCTCCGTCCAGGCCCTCGGCCAGGCCCGCCAAACCGCCGGCGTCGAAGGCCCGGCAGACATCCTCGAGCCGGCCGGCCCCGGCGACCTCCAGGTCCGGGACAGCCCTCGCCTCCGCGGCGTTGCCTGCCGGGACGACGACGCCGCCGAGGCCGAGCGAGGGGAGCGAAAGACACATGGGCAGAACGCCCCGCACCGGGCGGACCTCCCCGTCCAGCGACAACTCGCCGAGGAAAGCCCAGCGCGGAGGCTCTTCGGGACCGGTCACCTGCCCGTCGGCGGCGAGGATGCCGATGGCCAAGGGAAGGTCGTAGAGGGCCCCGGCCTTGGGGATGTCGCCGGGAGCGAGGTTGGCGATGATGCGCCGGATGGGGAAGGTGTAGCCCGAGTTGGTGATGGCCGCCCGCACCCGCTCGCGCGCCTCGCGCACCGCCGCCCCGGGCAGGCCGACGATCTCGAAACAGGGAAGCCCGGGACCGATGTCCACCTCGACCGTGACGAGGTAGCCTTCGATACCCCGGAGCCCAAGGCTGAAGACCCTGGAGACCATGACCCGCCTCCCGCTGTTCACCGGTCGAGGCCCAGTCCTGGGGCGGGTCGTCGTTGTCAGGGGCCACGTGCGGTCCGGGTCATTCGCGCCCCGGCGCGGAGCCCCTGCTCGCCGGAGCCGACGTCTTTCGAGCCGCCGGGCCAAGCAGGGCTCATCCGGGCAGCGCTAGAAATACCTGTCTAGGAACGATTCAAGTTGGCCTCCAGAGGTGATGGGTTCGTGGATGGCTCCTGGCAACGTTCGGCCAGGGACAAGGACGGCGACCCGCTGCTCCTGGTCGCCGACCGCAATGGCCCTTCCCTTCTCGTGCGTGCGTTCCGGAACAAGCGGAAGGGCCACGAGGCCGTCCTCATCGCCTCCATCGCCGGGGAGACGGCGACCATCCGGAACATCGGGGGCTTCGGTGAGGACAGCGTTGGCTACGGAGTCGGGACCGCGCTCCTCCAATTCGCCGAGGAAGTCCTGGCCGGCCAGGGAGTCCGCGCCGTGTCGGGCTGGCTGGCCGCGGGGGACGTCGGCCACCGCGAGCGGCAGGTCCGCTTCTACGTCAAGAACGGGTACCAGGTCCGCCTCACCGGCCCGACCGGGGGAGTCAGCAAGTCATTGGAGAGTTCGCCCTGGGTCCGGAACGACGGGCTCGGCCGGCGCTAGTCGCGCCGTCGTCGCCTGTCGGCCGTCGACCCTCTCTATCCCTTCCACCGCCCGGACCAGCAGCCCCTCCATGTCGAGGGCGGTCTCCGCCGCCTCAGCCTCCTCGCAGGTGGGCTTGATGCGCGGGTGGGCCGGCACGAAGAGGGTGCAGCAGTCCTCGTAGGGCAGGATCGAGAGGTCGTACGTCCCGATGGAGCGGGCCCGGCCGATGATCTCCTCCTTGTCCAGGCCGATGAGGGGCCGGAGGACCGGGAGGTCGGTCACGGCCTCGATGGTGGCCAGGCTCTCGAGGGTCTGGCTCGCCACCTGGCCGAGGCTCTCGCCGGTGACGATGGCCAGGGCAGCCTCATCGCCGGCGACGCGCGTGGCCACCCGCAGCATCATCCGCCTCATGATGGTCACGCCGAGTTCCTCCGGGCACCGGTCGCGGATGGCCGTCTGGATCTCGGTGAACGGGCAGACCAGGAGACGGGGCCCGAGACCCCAGGACCGGAGGACCTCACAGAGGTCGACGACCTTCTGTTTGGCCCTCTCACCGGTAAAGGGGTAACTCCAGAAGTGGAGGGGGACGGTGACGAGCCCGCGCTTCATGGCCATCCAGATGGCCACCGGGCTGTCGATACCCCCGGAGATGAGAGCCACCGCCCGACCGGACGTGCCGAGCGGCAGACCGCCCGGCCCCGGCGTTTCGCGGCCGTAGAGATAGGCGCCGTCCTCGCGAATTTCGATACCGATGCGCAACTCCGGTTCGTGGACGTCGACCGTCAGCCCGGGCACGGCTTGGAGGACCCGGTACCCGATGGTGGTGGCGATCTCCGGTGACTGGAGCGGGAAACCCTTGTTGGGCCGCTTGACCTCGACCTTGAAGGTGCGCGCGCCCGCACCCACCGCTTCGGTGGCGATGGCCACGGCCTGGTCGGCGATGGCCTCGATGTCGAGCGGGGCCTGACTCGCCCGGGCGACCCCGACGAGCCCGAAGACCCGGGAGGCGGCCTGGACCATGCGTTCCAGGCCCTCCGGTCCGATTTCGGCCCCGACCTCGACCACCAGGCGGCCCTGAAGGCTCCGAAGGTGGAAAGGGCCGACCCCTCGCAAAGCCTGCCTCAGGTTCCGTTCAAGGACCCGTTGGAACTTCGGGCGGTTCTTGCCCTTCAAGGCTATCTCGCCGTACTTTATGAGCAGGAGCCCCTTCACGACGGCCGCCCCTTTCTCTCGCCGGGGGGCCCGGACGGGCCACCACCGACACGGGACGAGCCGGCGGCCGCCAGGCGCCCGGCCACCTCGCCGATGATGCGCCCGGCCTCCAGGACCTCGTCCTCCGCGGCCAGCGGGGCCAGGGAGACCCTGACGGCTGAGGCGACCACGGCCGGCGGGCAACCCATCGCCAACAGGACGTGGCTCGCCCGCTCCTGGTGGTGGGAGGAGCAGGCCGAACCGGTCGAGACGTACACCCCGCGCTCCTCCAGGTGGTGCTGGAGCACCTCGGCCGGTACGCCGGGGAAGGAAAGGCTGATGATGTGGCCGGCCACGGCGGTGTCGTCCTCCGGCCCGTTCACGACGATGACGCTGCCCGGGACACTCCGCCCCAGGCCGTCCGGCTCGCCGGGGCCGGGCCGCGAGAACTCGGCCCGCACGGCCTCGATGAACCGGCGCCGCAGCCCGGTGAGCCTCCGGGCGTTCGCCGCCAGGTCCAGGCCGCCCAGCCGCGCGAGCGCCGCTCCGAACCCGGCGATGCCCGGCACGTTTTCCGTGCCGCTGCGCCGACCGGCCTCGTGGCCTCCCCCGTGCACGAGCGGGGTCAGCCGGACCCCGTTCCTCACGAAGAGGGCGCCCGCCCCCTTCGGCCCGTGGACCTTGTGGGCGCTCACGGTGAGAAGATCCGCGCCCCAGGAACGGACGTCGATGGGGAGACGGCCGAGCGACTGCACGGCGTCCACGTGGAAGAGGGGCAATCCTTTCCTGCGGCCCGAGCTCGCCTGGAGCGCCCGCAGACGCCGGCCCACCTCGCCGACCGGCTGGACGGACCCCACCTCGTTGTTCACGTGCATCAGGCTCACGAGGACGGTCTGCTCGTTGACCGCGGCGGTCACCGCCCCAGGGTCGACCCGCCCGTCCCGGCCCACCGGGACGAAGGTGACGGCGAGGTCCGCCTCGCCAACGAGCCATTTGGCGGCTTCAAGGACGGAAGGGTGCTCCACGGCCGAGATGACAAGGTGGCGACCACCGCGGGCGTAGGCCCAGGCCGCCCCCTTCAGGGCCAGGTTGTTGGCCTCCGACCCCCCGCCGGTGAAGACGATCTCCCGCGCCTCGGCGCCGATGGCCCTGGCCAGGGTCGTCCGGGCCGCCTCGACCAGCCGGGAGGCGGCCAGACCCAGACCGTGGCGGGATGAGGGGTTCCCGTAGCCGTGCTCCGTGGCCCGGCCGACGGCCTCCACCACCTCGGGGAAAGGCCTGGAGGTCGCGGCGTTGTCCAGATAGATGGTGATGGGTCGTCCCGCAGCGTCTTGCTCCGAACTCACGCCGCCACCTCCTTCCCCAGCCGGTTGCCCTAGAACGCGTTCCGGACCAAGTTCACCTTCTCGGCCCGACCGTCCCGGTCGATCAAGACCTCGACCGCGTCGAACCGGCACACCGGAGGGTGGTCGCCGAAGCGCCCAAGGTAGTACGTGGCCAAGCGCCGGACCTGGGCCCGCTTCCGGGCCCCGACGGCCTCAAGCCCGCCCCCGAAGGCGCCCTGGCGCCTGGCCTTGACCTCAACGAAACACAAGATCTCTCCGTCCCGGGCGATGATATCCACTTCACCCAGGCGGCAGCGGTAGTTCCGCTCGACGATCTGATAGCCCTGCCCTTCCAGGTGCCCCGCGGCGGCGGTTTCGCCCGCCGGTCCGAGATAGGTGCCCTGGCGGGGGCCATGGCGGCCGCCGCCCCGCGACCCGCTCCGCCCGCCGCGCGGGCCCTTGCTCTCACTCATCAGGGATTCCCCCTTCCCGGCCGAGGAAGCTCCGGCGGTGGGCCGGGCAAGGCCCCCACTCTCTGAGAGCCGCCCAGTGCTCGGCAGTAGCGTAGCCCTTGTTTCTCTCGAAGCTGTAAGCCGGGAACCGGCGGGCGACCTGCCGCATGATGCGGTCCCGGGTCACCTTGGCGATGATGGAGGCCGCGGCGATCGAGGCGCACCGGGCGTCGCCACCCACTATCCCGCGCTGCGGCCCCTCTAGGCCCGGGATGCGGAACCCGTCGACCAAAACGTAGTCGGGGCGCTCGCCGAGCCCGGCCAGAGCCCGGCGCATGGCCACGTAAGTCGCCTGGAGGATGTTCACGCGCTCGATGAGCCCCGGGCCGACCACCCCGACGGCCCATCCGGCGCTGGCGGCCACCACGTCATCGTACAGCAACTCCCGGAGGTCCTCCGGGATGCGTTTGGAGTCATCCAGGCCCGGGACGACGACACCCGGCCGCAGGACGACAGCGGCGGCGACGACGGGCCCGGCCAAAGGCCCCCGGCCGGCCTCGTCCACCCCGGCCACCACGGCGGCCTCCGCTGGACACAGAGACACCTCCGCCTCCAGCATCGCCGCGACCCGGCGTCTCTCCTCGCGGCAGGCCCTGGCCACCCCCAGCAACCTGGCCCCCAGGGCCTGGGCCCCGATCCGCGGGTCGACGGCCAGGCGACGGCCCCAAGCCTCGAGTTCCTCGACGTTCTGGACTGTCGCCCGACGCGGCCCACCGGCGGCCAACCGGGCCGCCCTGACCGCCAACTCGCCGAGCGTCAGCCGCGGCTTCCCGCTCATGCCGGTCCGGCCCCCGGCTTCTCGAGCGTGATGCGGCCGAACCGTCCTTCGCGAAACGCCCCCACCAAAGCCACCGCCGCCCTCTCCAGGTCCGGGACCCCGCCGGAGAGCAGGTGGCCGCGCCCGCGGGCGTAGCGGATCAGGGCGTCGTCCGCCGTGCCCTCACCGGTCAACTCGGCCGGGAGCCGTCCGTGTTCCGCGAGGACAGCCAGCGCGTGCCCGGCCACGGTGATGGCGTCGAAGGCTTGCACCGGAAGGATACCTAAAAGAGCCAGGGTGAGAGCGACCCGGTCCGGCAGGCGCCCGGGGACGAGGATGCCGGGAAGGTCCAGGAGCCCGAGACCCTCAAGCGCGACGATCCACTGTTTGCCCCGGGTGATGCCCGGGCGGTCTCCGGTGCGGGCCGAGGCCCGGCCGACCAGGCGGTTGATGAGCGTGGACTTCCCAACGTTCGGCAGACCGACGACCATCGCCCGCTGGGACGACATCCCCGCCCGCTTGCGCCCGATGGCCAGGGCGAGCTTGGCGATCTCGCGGGCGTCGCGGGCTTCCTCGGAAGAAAAGGGGGTGGCCGAGTCCTCGGGTCGGCCGCCATCTCGGAGATGGGTGACCCACGCCCTGGTCGCCGACGGATCGGCCAGGTCGGCCTTGCCCAGGACGGTGAGGATGGGGCGGCCGGGAACGAGCCCGGCCAGGTTGGGATGGCGAGTCGCGCGGGGCGCCCGGGCGTCGGCCACCTCGATGACCAGGCTGACCAAAGACAGGTTGTCGCGGATGAGGCGGCGGGTGCGGGCCATCTGGCCGGGGAACCAAGTGGAGGCCGCCTGCCCGCCCCGCTCCGTCTGACTTGGTGGCCCGGCCGGTCCCCGGCCCGTCACCCCAGCCACGCGGGCCGCCAGATGGGCCAATACCGGAGGAAGGCCTTGCCCTTGACGTTCTCCAGCGGCACGAAGCCCCAAACACGGCTGTCCTCGCTTTGCGGGCGGTTGTCCCCGAGCACGAAGAGTTGGCCGTCCGGGACTTGGCGCTCCGGGTATTCGGAGTAGCGGTATTCGTCGATGGTCACGGGCCATTTACTCTGGTCCAGGGGCTCGCCGTTGATGAAGACGACCCCGTTGGTGATGGCGACGGTCTCGCCGGGCAGGGCGATGACCCGTTTGATGTAGTCGCGGGAGGGGTCGAGCGGGTAGCGGAAGACGATGACGTCACCCCGGTGGGGCGTGGTGAAGCGGTAGAGGGGCTTGAAGACGAAGACGCGCTGGCCGGTTGCGAGCGTGGGTTCCATGCAGGCCCCGTCGATGGTGTACGACTCGACGACCGCGGCCCGGAGGAACAGGGCGATGAGGGCGCAGAGGACCAGGGTCTTGGTCCAGTCCCAGACGACAGCCCATAGGCTTGGCCGCGACTCGGTGACCATCTCGCCGAAGGGCTGTGCCACCCTCAATAGCCTCCCGCCCGCGCCCCCACCCACTCAAACCGACTGGGTGGCCAGTAGACGAGGAAGACCTCGCCCCTGAGATTCTCTAGTGGAACAAAACCGAAGAACCGACTGTCCTCGCTCACGGGCCGGTTGTCCCCCAGGACGAAGACCTGCCCTTCGGGAACCCGCATCGCGGGCAAGCTCGACTGGTCCCGGATGACGGAGTAGCTCTCCGATAGAAAGCTGCCGTTCACGAGGACCCGGCCGCCCCGTATCTCCATCGAGTCTCCGGGCAGCCCGACCACCCGCTTCACGAAGGCTCGACTCGGGTCGAGAGGGTACTGGAAGACGACGATGTCGCCGCGCTCCGGTCCGCCCCGGGCGATGGTCAGCCGGCTGATGCAGACCCTTTCCCCGCTGAAGAGGCTGGGGTTCATCGAGTCGCCGACGACGACGAACGAACCGACCACATAGGCCCGGATGACCAAAGCCAACGCGACGGCGATGAGGATGGTCTCCGTCAGGTCGACCAGTGAACGGACGCGACTCTCCGCCCCCGCCACGCCCTCGTCGCCTCCTGGCCGCGTCTAGCCCTTTACGTACTGCTTCCTCTTCTCCTTGACCCGGGCGGCCTTGCCCGAACGCTCACGGAGATAGTAGAGGCGGGCCTGCTTGGTATCAGCTTCCCGCAGCACCTCGACCCCTTCCAGGCGCGGCGAATGGATGGGGAACGTGCGCTCCACCCCGATGCCGTAGGTCACGCGGCGGACGGTAAAGGTCTCGGCGATACCGGACCCCTTCCGCCTGAGGACGGTGCCCTCGAAAGGCTGGATGCGTTCGCGCCCGCCCTCAACGACCTTGAACGCGACCCGGACGGTGTCGCCCGGGTTGAACTTCGGTAGCTCAGCCTTCATCTGCTGGGCTTCGAGAACCTTGATGACGTCCACCTTCTCCCCTTCTCCCTGCTAGCTCTCGTCCTTCTCTTCTTCCCCGGGCCCGCCCCCGCCTGCGGCGAGCTCACGCAGGGCCTCGTGGTCCTCCCGCGAGAGGTCCGCCGCCAAGAGCAGTTCGGGCCTCCGCTCAAGCGTGCGGCGCAGCGACTCCCGCCGGCGCCACCTCCGGACGGCCTCGTGGTCGCCCGAGAGGAGCACGTCCGGCACGCGGTGACCGCGCGTCTCCGCCGGCCGCGTGTAGTGCGGGTACTCCAGGAGTCCTTCGGAGAACGACTCCTCCAGCGGCGAAGCCGGTTGTCCGAGCACCCCGGGAACCAGCCGGGCGACAGCGTCGATCAAGACCATCGCCGGCAACTCGCCCCCGGTCAGAACATAATCCCCTATCGAAATCTCTTCATCCACCAGAGCGTCCAGGACCCGCTCGTCGATGCCCTCGTAGTGACCGGCGAGGAGGAGCAGCCTGGGCTCGCCGGCGAGTCGGCTCACGATCGACTGGTCCAGCGGTCGCCCCTGCGCCGAGAGGTAGATGCACCGGGCGCCCGGCACCTTCCCCTTCACTCCCGCGCCGGTCTTCGGCCCCCAGCCCGGGAACAGGGCGTCGGCCAGCCGGAAGACCGGGTCGGCCTTGAGGACCATTCCGGCGCCGCCCCCGTAGGGGGTGTCGTCAGCCGTCCGGTGGCGGTCCTCGGTGTAGTCCCGCAGGTCGTGCAGGGCCACCTCGATCAGCCCGGACTGTCTGGCCCGCCCCAGGATACTCGAGTCCAGCGGGCCCGTGAACATCTCCGGGAAGAGTGTGACGACATCGAATCTCATGGCTCATCCCAATGCCGCGGCGGGCGGACGACCATCACCCCGGCCCGGGGGTCGATCTTGAGAACCACCTGCTTCAAAGCCGGGAAGAGGATCTCGTCCTTCGTCCGAGTGCCCTCCCCGGCCGCCACGACGTAGACGTCGTTGGACCCGGTCTCCAGGATATCCCTCACCCGGCCGAGAACCTGGCCGGCTTCATCCCGGACCTCAAGCCCGACGACCTCGAAGCGGTAGAACTGCCCGGCCGGCAGGGGCCGCACCTCGGCCACCGGTATCTGGAGCCACAGGCCCACCAAGGAGGCGGCGTGTTCCCGGGTGGTCACGCCCTCAAATCCGAGGACGAAAAGGCCTCCGCCATGCGGCACACAGGAGACGACCCGGCGGACCTCCGGCGACTTGCCCAGCGGACCCGAGGCTTCGAACCGCACGGTTTCGAGTTCCGGGAAGCGCTCCGGGAAATCGGTCAGTGGTCTCACCTTGACCAGACCCTCAGCCCCGAAACCCCCGAGGACCTGCCCGATGGTGACGTACTCTGGTCCGGCGCCTGGCTTCATCACCGCGAGACGACCTCGACGACCGTGTTCTTCCCGGCCGCGCCGCTGGTGGTGCGGACGACCTTGCGGATGGCCTTGATGATCTTGCCCTGCTTGCCGATGACCCGGCCCATGTCCTCCTTGGCCACCTCAAGGGTGAGCACGCTGAGACCCTCGCGGCTCTGCGGGGTCACGCGCACCTGGTCGGGCTGAAGGACAAGAGCCCGGGCCAACACTTCAAGCAGCGCCTTACTCACGGGGAGTCGCTCCCTCTAGGCCTCGACCTTGGGCGCCTTACGCTTCTCTTCGAAGTCCCTCAGGATACCCTCCTGGCGGAACAACGCCAGCACGGTGTCGGACGGCAGAGCGCCCTTCGCGAGCCACGCGAGGGCCTTCTCCCGGTCGACGACGAACTCCGGCGTGGGAGCCACCGGGGAGTAGTGGCCGATCTCCTCGATGAAACGCCCGTCGCGCGGGCTCCGGGAATCGGCGATGACGACCCGGTAGACCGGCGCCTTCTTGGCGCCCACGCGCTTCAGCCTGATCTTGACTGACATCCTCCGACACACCTCCGACACCTAGGGCCGCAGCAATCCGGGAAGGCCGCGACCACCCTTCTCCATCCCGGCTACGCGCCGGACGAGTTTCCTGGCTTCGCCGTGCTGCTTGAGCAGGCGGTTTACGTCCGCCGGGGAGGTTCCGCTCCCCGTGGCGATGCGCCGCCGTCGGCTTCCGTCAATTATGGACGGGTCTTGCCTTTCCTGCTTGGTCATCGAGGAGATGATGGCCTCGATGCGCCCGAACTGCTTCTCGTCCACCTGGAGATCCTTCATCTCGCGCATCTTTCCCATCCCCGGCAGCAGACCGAGAAGGTCCTGGAACGAGCCCATCTTCCGGACCTGGCGCAACTGGTCGGCGAAATCCTCCAGGGTGAACTCGGCGCGCCTCAGCTTCTTGGCGAGGTCCATGGCCTTCGCCGCGTCGAGGTTGGCTTCGGCGCGCTCCACGAGGGTCACGATGTCGCCCATGTCCAGGATGCGTGAGGCCAGGCGGTCCGGATGGAAGACCTCGAAGTCCTTGATCTTCTCCCCGGTGCCGGCGAACTTGATGGGCGTGCCCGTGACGGCCCGGATGGAGAGAGCCGCCCCGCCCCTGGCGTCACCATCCAGTTTGGTCAGGATCACGCCGTCTATCCCAATCTCGCGGCTGAAGGTCTCGGCCACGTTGACCGCGTCCTGGCCGGTCATAGCGTCGACGACGAGGAGGATCTCAGAGGGAGAGGCGACCTTGCGGGCCTGCCGGAGTTCGTCCATGAGGCTTTCATCGATGTGCAGCCGTCCCCCCGTGTCCAGGACGACCGTGTCGTGACCCCCACGCCGGGCTTCGGCCAGACCGGTCGCGATGACCTCGAGGGTGAGCTTGACCGCTTCCGGACTGTCGGGGTCGGAGACTTTCGCCTGCCCCGGCGAGCCGGTCCAGACGGCCAGCCCGTTCTGGCGGCCCAAGGCCTCCAGTTGGTCCTGGGCCCCCGGCCGGCGAAGGTCGGCGGCGATGAGGAACGGGTGGTGCCCCTGGGTCTTGAGGTAGGTGGCGAGCTTGGCCGAGGCCGTGGTCTTGCCGGCGCCGTGCAGGCCCACGAGCATGAACACGGAGGGCGGGCGGGGCGAGAAGGCGAGGGCGGCCCGGCCCTGGCCCATGAGGGTCGTGAGTTCGTCCTGGACGATCTTGACGACCTGCTGGGCCGGGGTGATGCTTGAGAGGACCTCCTGCCCGACGGCTCTTTCGCGCACGCGGGCCACGAAGTCCTTAGCGACCTTGTAGTTCACGTCCGCCTCGAGGAGGGCCAGCCGGACCAAGCGCAAGGCCTCGTCGACATCGCGCTCGGTCAGCTTGCCACGACCGCGCAACTGGCGGAAGACCTGGTTCAATTTATCGGTCAACTGCGAAAAAGGCACAAGAACACTCCCCGGCCAAGCTACAGGGGTAATTCTACACTTGGCTCAACCTATTGGCAACGTAGAGGAAGCGGTGGGTTGGCCAGGGGCGCCACCACGTCGCGGCGGACAGGGTGGTGACTTGACGCTATGGCGTTGTGGTGTTACGCTCACGACATGAGCAAAATCAATATCAGGCGAGCCACAATCTACCTTGACTCCGACCTTCACAAGGCCCTCCGAATCAAGGCGGCCGAGACGGACCGAAGCGTTTCCGATCTGGTTAACACCGCCGTGCGCCGTTCTCTCGCCGAAGACGCGGTCGATCTTGCCTCCTTTGAGGACCGGGTCCATGAGCCAACCGTAGCCTTCGAGGATGTCCTGCGGGACCTGAAGAGCCGTGGGAAGCTATAGACTCACCCTCAGGCAATCGGCCGTCGAAGAACTCGAGAGCCTCCCCCGTCGGGACCTTGCGCGCGTGATGAGCCGTATCAAGGTCTTGGCTGATAATCCGCGTCCAACAGCCGGCGAGAAGCTATCCGGTCAGGAACGCTATCGGATCCGCCAGGGTGACTACCGTATCTTGTACGAGGTCAATGACCCTGGCCAGGTTGTCACAGTCGTGAAGATCGGCCATCGCCGGGAGGTGTACCGATAGCCCTGTTGTCAGCCTAACGGCAGGCCCCTCAAGCCGCCATGCGGTCTACTCTCTCAACCATATAGTTGAGTTCCTGGCGCATTCTCTGAAGCCAGCCTTTTCGTAGAAACCCCGTAGTTTCTCTCCCGCCTGCAAGAGAATGAACGGCACGCCCAACTTGCCACCTTCAATTCGTACCGTTCTAAGTAGTGTCTGACCGAGACCTTGACCGCGAAACTCTTCGCAAATCTCCACTTCGAACAACCGAGCATACTCTCCCAAATTGGCACAGTACACCCATCCCGCTAAGGCCCCGTCCTTCAATAGCCAATAAGGTCTGAAGACTCGTGCGAAGTTCAGTTGTAGAGGTCCTACCCTCTGAACTTGCTCGTCATAGTACCCGCGCGATTGCGCAAGCCGACAAAACCATTCCATGTACTCCTGTTCCGCTGGAACCCCGAAAGTAAACTCTGAAGGCAGATCCCCACTCAAGGTGGGCGCGCAGAAGAAGATGGCGGTTTCCAGACGATAGCCTTTCTCTGCGAGATGACCGTTCCATACCGCTTCATCCAAAGCTGGGGGATAGATATCATAGCGGTTGGGCCTTTCCAAGTTGTGCTGTCGGTGAATGCTCTCAACCTGACCGACGACGTCTTCAAATGACTGGAAATCGGAAAGCTTCACTCCCAAAGCTCGGTTGAAATCCCCGCACCAGGGCACAAAGGCGTTGTACATATGGATGAAATTGGGGTATTCTATCGGCATGCTCTTGTTCGCCCTTGAGAGCTCAATCTCAGAATCAAGCGCTCTCCGTTCCCAATCCATGCTCTGCATTCTCGACACACCCTCCCGGAGGTTATGCAGCGTCTTGTTCGCATCAGGCACTGAACTGGAGTCGGAGGAAGCCGCGGGAGGTCTACTTCAACGGACCATGGTCGCCCCAGTGCTTCACTCTGGCCTACACGACCCATCAGGGATGGAAGATGAGGTCACGAATGAGCCCTCGCTTAGGCAACGCCGACTAAGCCTCGGTCTCCGGCTGAAAGACCACAACTTCCGGCTGCTTCAGTATGTGGCCGAGGAATGAGGCCCGTCGGCCCTTCCTAGAGTCGAATTCCTCGGGCGAATACGCCCGGACCTCCAGCCGGGTGCCCAGGCAAGAGAAGTGTATGCCCCAAGAGCCTCAAAACCTTCGTCGAGAGGCGGAGCCTGCTCAACACCAGGGGATTCACGTTCGTCGGCCTTGACTGGGCCAACCGGGCGGCTGTCAACTACATCTGCGCCACCTGCGGCTACATCATGTGGTTTCTTTCCGAACCGGCGCGGTAGGACGCCACTGGTTAACGCCGCCGCGCGCCGCTCTCCGTGGGAGGCTATAGACTCACCCACGGCCACTCGGCTGTGCAGCTAGGCATCCTTCTCATCCTGCCAATATCGCAACAGCTCCCGCGTCTCGGCCCCGCCCTGCCGTCGGAACACCGGTGGCTGCCCGCCCTGAAGCGCGTCTCTAATCCGTTCGACTTGCTTAGGACTTATGTTTCGGGGTATCCCATCCACATGGAAGAACTCACAGGCATCCGCTTCGTCCGTTTCTCCCATCTCGCCCCCGACCACCCGACACAAGAACGCGAACACCAGCTCGTCTTTGCCCACCTTGCCATAGACCCCAACAAGCCTCTCGACCGCAACTTCTAGTCCCGTCTCCTCTCTCGTCTCACGGACCACCGTCTCAGTTGGAAGCTCCCCGCTCTCGACGCCCCCGCCGGGCAAGTTCCACACGTCCATATCCCGCCGGTGACACAACGTCGGCGGCGACGAAGCCCACGTTTGGCCCCGCTCCTGCCGCACGAAGAACAGCCTGCCATTCCTCGAGGAGGGGATACAAGATGTCATTCAGCAAGACCTGGGCCTCGGGGTCGTGAAGGAGGATGAGCGGAAGAAACCCCCCGCCGGGACCGGCGGCCAACTCCAGGAGGACCGGCCTGGCTGAAGGGTCGGCCCCCGGCTGTCTCACCACCTGGGCATAGGTGTTGTAGATCAGGGCCTTCTCGTCATCGGAATACCGATTGTCGGGGCTGGCCCGCAGGCCCCAATCGGAGACCTTCCCGGCCTGGGCATCTCTCACCCTACCCCACCGGCGATTGGCCGATGTCCAGTTTCCCTTGACCCAACCTTCTCGGCGTGCTTGCTCAATGAATGGACCGCCAAGCCAGCCGCAAGAGTCACCGACAAAGTCCGCGATTCCTCCTCGCACGCTGTAGGCCCGACACAGTTGTGGGCTGAAGAGGCGACCGTCAAGCCATCGCCCGTGCTCTGACTGACCGTCGAAGGTCAATGCGCCCAGCGAGGCAGGGTCGGCGAGGACGTGATGGTAAATCGGCAGCATCAGCCTACACCACCCGCCGCGTGGCTCCGCCGTCGAAGGGCACCGTGAGACCGGTGAGGTACCCGGCCTGGCGGGAGCAGAGGAAGGCGACGAGGTCGGCAAGTTCGGCGGGGTCGGCCGGTCGCGGAACGGGGAAGCCGTCGCACCACTCGCGCATCGGATGATCGGTTCCTACCGGCCCCGGAGCGATGCAGTTGACCGTCACCGAGGGGGCCAGTTCCTCGGACATAACCTTCGTCAGGGCCGACACCGAGATCTTGGCCACAATGTTCTCGGCCATCTCGGTCATCAGGTGCGGCACGCCGGGAGCGAGGTAGAAGGCGCCCATGTTCACGACACGCCCCCAGTCGGCCGCCTTCAGGTGAGGAAGGGCCTCGCGAGTCACCGACACCACCGTGAGGACGTTCACCTTGAAACCCGCCCGCCAGTCCTCCGGCTCGACAGAACTGAACGGCCCGGGCTTGATGTAGCCACCCGGGTTGTTGACGAGGACGCCGAGTCCGCCGAAGCGGTCCACTACCTCGGAGACGAGACGGCGCACCTGCTGACGGTCGGAGACATCGGCGACCCGACCCCAGGCGTCGACGCCTTCCGCTCTGAGCTTCTCCACCGCGCCAAGGAGGTTCCGTTCCCCCCGGGCGCAAATCGCTACCTTGGCGCCTTCCATCCCCAGCCGGCGGGCGATGCTGTAGCCGATCGTCCGGCTGCCACCGGTAACCAGAGCCACCTTCCCTGTGAGCCCAAGGTCCATGGGGGAAGCCCCCTTTCCCTGTGTGAGAGCCTTGCGCCAATGGAAAGCCCTGCCTACCGGGTTTCGGCGTCCGAGCGTCGGGACCCTGCCGATCGTCGAACCGAAGCCTCCCGGCTAGCAGCCTGTGGGACCTTGGCTCGGACAGCCTTAGCTGGTATCATGTGGGAGGGTTCGACATCCTGGCGGTTTCGGGCTGCCATCTTCGGTCAGTTCGTTAAGTACAGGAGGCGACACCGTGAAGGTCGGAGGTTTCCGAACGCCCGCCGCTGCCGTTGGCCTAGTCATCTGCCTCGCTGTTGCCCTGTCCATCTTCGTCCCAGGTTGTCGCCGGCCCGAGCCCGCGCCGCCAGTCGCCGGGACGGAGCCACCCCCGGCCCAGCCCTCCCCGGATGGCACCGGCATTCCCGTCCCTCCCGGAGCGGCCTGGCGCATCACCGAGCGGCTGAACCCCGATGCACCGGGTCTGGCCCTGGGCGACGGCGTCATCCCGTTCCTGGTCGCTGACCCCCGCCCGGCTGCCCGGGAGCGGCAGGATATCCTTCTCGGCTACTGGGACCTCAGGGCCGGCACCGTGACCTTCGACCCCGTACCCGTCTGCACCGTCGAAGGAGATACTCTCCGTCTTGTCTGGGACGGCGGCGCCCGCCTCGGCCTGATGGTAGAGCCGCAGGCCCCGGGGGACCCCTCCCCCCTTCTTACGTTCGACCTCCTGCGGGCCGTCGGGGACGGCATTGTCTCCTGCCCCTCGGGCGAGACGGGCATCTATCTCCTCACCACTTGGTTTCTTGACGCGCTCAGCGGCACGGAGGGCGACCCGGTCAACCGGCGGTACCCCATGGCCTCCTGCGGCCGGGCCGTGATTCTCACAGCCGGCGCCGGCCGCGTCGAGGCCCTCCTGGTGGCGACCGTCGGTGAGCCCAATTCATCGGCCGGCGTCGGGATCGTCCGCTACGTGCTGGAGGAGGGAGTCCTCCGCGGGGAGACCTCGAGCCCCCCGCTCCATATCGTGGAGGCCGGGGGGCACCTCTCGCAGTGGACCCGTGTCGGCGACCGGATCTACACCACGGGATCCCACCCCACGGGATCGACGTCGCTGCTGAGGTACTGGGACGTGGCCACGGGAGAGGTCGGGGACGGGCCGGCTCTGGAGCCGCGCCTGCGGGCCTACGAGACCGACTGCGCGCTGGAAATGGTTTACCCGGTGCCTCCCTCTCTCTTTGGGTACCTGGACCTCCTCATCGTCGAGTACCGGCCCGCCGCCGTCGAGTCGCGTTACGACGCCGGCGGGAACCTCGTCGCCCGGGACCCGATCCAAACCGCTCATTTCATGGTCCTCCGGGGCGGCGAGGTGCTCGGCGAGGCCACCCTTCACAAGGGGAAGCTCACCGTCCGCAAGGACGGGCAGGTGACCCAGGAGACGGACCTCGGCCCGGAGTACAGCCGGTTCTGGTGGTTCCCCGGGATGCAGACGCCGCCCTAGTCTAGCCGGGCTAACGCCGTGCATCGACCGCCGCGCAGCGGCGGCTCCGAGCGAGGGTTGGGCGGTCCGAGGGTGGGGCTTCACAACCCCGCTACCTGATCCGTCTCCCAGTCAAGTTCAGCATAGACCGCTCCCGGCAGCCAATCCGCTGTGGCATAGACGCGTTCACCGGTAGGAGCGAAGATGTACCCGCCTCCCGGAAAATCCTCATCTACCGTCCGCCCTGCTTGCGTCGCTACCCCTACCCACAACCCATAGACTTGGGCGTAACGGCTCAGATGCTTTTGGCATTCACTCTCCCACCAGGCATACCCGGTTGCCCAGTTCCGCGTGTCTTGTTCCCCATCCAGCCCCGGCGCCGCCAGTTCAAAGACAATCCGCGCTCCTTGTCGGGCGCACTCGGCAAAGACCATCTCATTCTGGATATCCGCGCAGATGGCGAGGCCGAAGGTCAGCTTTCCCGACTGGAACACCGGCACGGTCTGCCCGGCTGAAAACCATTCCACTTCTTCATTCTCAATCGTGATCTTGCGATAGTAGCCCTCCAATACTCCTTGCCGGGCCACGATCTGGGTGATAAACGGCTTGCCTGCGGGGTTCCACTCGATCAGCCGGCTATCACGCTAGTGGAGTAAGGCTCGGTCAACCGGAGGAACTGCTGGACTTCCGGGCCCTCAAGGCGGAGGACGGCTTGCGGATACCTATAGGGATCCGCATAGCCGGTCAGGCTCATCTCGGGAAAGCCGATGATCTCCACCCCGCGGGCGGCAGCCTCCTTAAGGTGGAAGGCCATGCGCTGCAGATTCTGGGCAATGGCGCTCTTCTCGCAATGCATTTGGATCAAGCCAATTCGGGTCAAAGGAATGCCCCCTGGCCCGAACCTGCCGCGGTGTGATTCCCTCGAACGGTCCCCTCAAGACACACGACAGGCCGTGTGTTTCCGCGCCAGATGAACTCAGACCGCTTGAAAGCCCGGAACCCTAGCCGGTTGAAGAACGCCAACGCAGGTTCATTGTGCGGTTCGACCATGACCGTAAGGCGGGAGAAGCCCTCTTGAACCGCGAGCCCTGCAAGTCTGGCCAGCATGGCACCCGCAACGCCTCGTCGGCGCCATCCTTCCTTGACCTCTAAGGCCTCAACGTATCCACTCTGCTCACCGTCAGCCATATCCGCGTCGGGGTGCGTCCGCACCAGCGCGACCGTTCCTACGATCTCCTCATCGGCGAGCGCCATGAGGATGAAGCGGAGCCTCTCAGAGTGTTCGCCGATGCTCAGCCAGAGAAGCCCGTCAATGTAAGGATCGCCGCCTCGCCAGGAGACGAACGCTCCGATATCCCGCTGTTCCAGCAATCGATAGGTGACTGCGGTGCCCACTCCAGTCGCCCCCACATGTTCTTCCTACTGGCACATCGCGCCGATGCATGGCGCCTCGAAGGCGAACACGGGTCAACCAACCGGCCAGCGCCTGGCGGTTCAGCGGAGCCGACTGTCATGTGCCCGTACCGTTTGTCTGCAGAGTTCAACAGCGACCCTGGTCCGCTCGGGCAACTCCCCCTCAAGAAGAGCCGCGAACCGGTCCTCGCCCACTACCTGCCCGGCGAGTCGGAACATGTGGGAGCTTGCTGGAACTGGTATCCTCTGAGCAATGAACGCCCCAGCGAGAATCTCCCACGTGCTTGTCGTGATCAGGTACGCAGTTTCGAGATCGGACTCCGCGTTCTGCAGCTTGCGTATGGTCGCCTCAAGCCAGTCGCGGTTGCGCCTGACCTGGTCCAAAGGGGGGGAGTACTCGGAACGCCACTTCTCCACCAAAGCGGAAAGCGCAGAAAGGGTCCCATCATCTACCTTGATGTCCATCTCTCCCAGGGCGTACCACCAAGAGGGCTTGTTGAACCAGTCCGAAAGATCCCGAGCGATATGCAACTCAACGACTAGGCCTTGCTCAACAAACCTCTCGAATCCGGGCTGTTCCGACAAGCCGATCAGGTCGAGGTCCGAGTACTCGCCATGATCGCCTCTTGCGCGCGACCCAATGACAGCCAAGGCGCGCAGTCCGTGCTTCCTGGCAAGAGCTTCGAAGTTGACCACGGCATGTGCTCCTACCCGCCCGATGCTGCTGCCATTCTCCTCCAAGACACCCGACCCCTCCCAAGCCGGAGCGGCGTTCCGGTGACGGACGCGGCTCGCGCGTCCCGGCAGGGAGAGTGGCGGCCGGCGGGAATGAGGTCCAACGGGGGGTGGGTACCTCCTCCAACGTGAGACGGCGGAAGCCATACGGCGGAAACGAGGTCTGGTCCCGTGAACTCCAGGGGTTTTGCCGCCAGGGTCGTCCTTGTCCTGGCGCTCCTCTCCGCCATCGTGGCCGCGGCCGTTGTCGGCTACCGGCCGGCTCGGCCGGTGTCCGTGCCCGACTCACCCCCGCCCGTCACCGCCGCCGACATCTACCGGGTCGATCTCGCCGGCATGGAGAGGGCCTGGGTTCCGGTCTTCCAGACCCAGCCGGACGCCGCCGACCTCATGGCCGAAATCACCGCGGTCTACGGGGGAGCGAGGTCCAAGGTCACCACCTCCCCTCTGCCGGTCCCCGAACCCCTCTCCATGTCCCTCCCCTTCCGGCCTCACCTGTCGCTCCTGCTGCGGTCCGGCGTGCGGCTCACCCTCGACTGGCTGGTGGAGGACGAGGTCCGGGTGGATTGGCGCGGGCCCGGCGACGCCCGCGCGAACTGGGTGGTCAAAGACCGGACCCTGGCCGCCTGGGTCCAGGCGGCGCCGCTCCGCTTCAGGCTGCCGTCCGGCCAAGGAGATTGGCTTCTGCCCTCCCGGTGGCTCCGTCTCGGCGACGAACTCACCATCCACCTTGAGGCCCTGCCCGAGGCTGACCGCGTCGATGTCTACCTCTGGCCGTCGTACACACCGGTGACCATCCCCTCCGGCCCCCGTGGCTATCCGGTCCCCGAGGCGGCCCTGATCGGTTCGCCCATCCAATTCGAGGCCACCGTGAACTACACGTTCAGGCTCGAGGAACACATCGGCCGGCGTCCCGACGGAAGCCCGCTCGAACTCCGGCCCGGGAGCTACAACATCCAGGTCGGGGGGTAGGGCGCCGGAATCCTCATCCTGCCGGCCGAGACCGCTCCGTGGGTGGCCGCCGTCAAGGACGGAACCCTTTACGCCTGGCGTCCCGAGGGAGGGGTTAGAGCCTCCGTCCTGGACGAGGTCGATGTGCCCGCCCGGGCAGCCGACGGCATGGCCTACACCTGGGTGACCACCTCCTGTCTCAAGCTGGCCGGAATGGAGGTCAGGAGGGTCCGCGGCGACTACCTCATCGGGCCCCCCGATGCCCAGGCCCGGATTGAGCGCGGCAACCAAGGGGCCGTCGTGAACGGGACGGAGTTCGACCTCCTCTTCCCGTGCGAAAGGGTCGGGGGCGGTCTTCGCCTGTGCCTCGGAGAGACCGAGCTTGCCTTTCTCCTCGACTGCCGAATCTACTGGCCCTCAGCCGACCAAGTCTGGTTCGTCCACGGCCGTCCCGATGTGCCCCTGGAGTTCCTCGAGCGCCTCGGGCTTCTTCCCGGACCCGATTCTCCCCCGCGGGTCCTGGTCAACGGGGCAGCAGTGCTGGGGGAGGCCATCACCGTCGGCGGCACTCTCTATGTTCCGGCGGACAAGTTCGCGCTCACCTGCCACGGGCGGGCCTGGTACGAGGAAGGCATCGTCCAAGTGGCGACCGACTATGGCTACGCGGCGGTCGAGGGCAGTCGCATCACCGTCCAGGACCGCGAGACGGGAGCCGAGAACACCCTTGCCGCGCCGGCCCTCACCAGGAACGGCAAGACCTTCCTCCCCCTCGCCCCTCTCGTGCTTGCCTGGGAAGGGACGCTCGACCAGGAGGCCGACTCCCCCGTGGTGCGGGTCTGGTTTGAGTCGCGCCCCTAACCGATGCCGCCTCGGGGCGACAGCCGCCTAACGCCGAAGCTCAGTGGCACCGCTAGGCGTCCGCTGAAGCGACGTGTCAGGGGGCAGCATGTCCACGTAGGCACCATCAAGTAAGCTCTCCTCGGAAATGCCAAGCTGCTTCATGAGATTGTGAGCCGCGACACGACCAGCCTCAATCGACTCGCCTTCCGTCAGGACTACCTCAAGTTCCACGAAATGGCCGAGCCCCTCCACATGGTCAAGGTGAACCCGTATGTTCCCAATTAGAAATAGACGGCGACGCTTGCGAACGCGCCCTGAGACACCAAGCGATAGCGCGAGCGTTTGTCGAAGCGAGGCAGGCTCGGAAGTGTTTGAGATGAAGTAGCTCGACTCCTTTGGGCCACGGGAATCGGCACGTTGATAGAAGATGAGCTGCCCGTGCGACGGAGACAATTCTCGCAGTTTCAGGCGGCCGTTGGCGCAGGAGAAGAACGTATCATCCTGCGATATCTCAACCGGGTCACTGTCAGAAACCGCCGTGGCTCGTTCGAGCAAGGCGGAGAGATTCTCAATGCGAGCCTTTATCTCGACATTCCGTGCCAAGAAGACTCCCCCTGACGGCTCCGACCTGCACTCCGCCCACTACGACAGTGCCACCGTGCCACGCGCTATGGTTCGTCCCCCCGTATCGGGTGTTGTCGCCCCGAAACCCACCTCGGCCAGCTGCCGATCCGCGGGCGCAAGGTGAAACCGGTCGACCATCTCCTCCCTGTACGCCCGGAAGACAGGGTCACCGAGGTCCGGGCACGCGATGTCGGTCAACCGGCCCCGCTCGACGGTCAGAGTGATGGGTCTTCTCACGCTGCCGAGATAGACACTCGCATCGGCAACGATCGTTCCATCGATGGTCGCCTCGACCGGGCTGGTCAGCAGCTCGCGGCCATGGAGGCTCCACTGCCGGGGAAGGAAGGTAAGGTCGGTCCCACCCTGGGCGGTCACCCGCACCGGCGCGCCGCCTTGGAGGCGACTCTTGAGATTGGTCAGGTAGCGCTCATCGTCCTCAGGGTCGGACGAGAAGATGCGGAGGAGGCTATCGAGTGGCAACACCTCGTCGAAAAACACCGGCTGGCAGGCGACACTGAGCGTGGGGCCGCCCTCATAACGAAAGCGGCTACTGAGGCCCAACTCGGACCACATCTTGAGAGAGGTCAGGACCATGAGCCCTATCGTCGGGCAATCGAATAACTCCAGACACACCCGGGGCAACGCCTCCGCAGCCTGGTCGACGATCACGAGTTCCGGGCGGGAACCTCTCTCGACCAAGCCTTTCCGCAGCCGCTCACCAAGGTCGAGCTTGTCCTCCCCCGAGAGAACGAGCACTCTCTGTCCCGCGCGAGGGCGAAAGTGGCTGTCGAGGATGACGGTGGCGACTTGGCCCAGAATATCCGGACTCTTCGTGGAAACCACCTCCTCCTCAACTTGCGCGGCGGATTATTGGGACGTCGCCGGGTTAGAAGAATTCGTCCAGCAAACGATAGAAAGCCAGCTTGCGTGCGTTCACCTTCAAGAGCCCGTAGTGCTCGAAGAACGGCTGAACCCACTTCCCTCCCAAGTTCCTGCTGATGCTTCGGGCAGCGAGGGCAATGTCCTGATACCGGTCGGCCACCCCCGCCCGGCCGCAGTCGATCAAACCTACACAGGCTATGCCATCGAAAATCACGTTTGGCAAGCACGGATCACCATGTGTGAGCACTTGGCCTTCGCTTTCCGGACGATCCCGCTCCAGCTGCTCCAACAGCTCCAACGCAGAACGACCGCGACGCTCTTCATCAAAATCGTGTTCATCAACTAACCCGTTTTATGCACGATTTCTCGCCAGCGGAATCTGAACGGCCAAGCCTTGGTCGAAGGGACACCCCGCGACCGGCTGTGCATGCCAGACCTGTAGCTCCTGCGCCAACCCCACAACCACAGCTTCGGGGTTCTCACGACCAGCCTCCGTGCCGTCTAGGCCGATCAGAGCTTCCGTGAGAAGGAACTCCCGATCTCCCTCGGTCACGAATGCGATTACCGACGGGACCCTGACTCGTCCAGAGAGCCACTTCAATCGACAGGCCTCTTCTTTCAGTCCGCTGTTGACCGGACCACACTTGAGGAACAGCCGACTCTCCGCATTCTGCCGAAGCCGAAAGACGCGAGCGGAAGAATCGCCTAGCGTTACTGGCTCAAAATCACAGCCAGCAACCAAAGGCTGCAAGGCACCTGGAACACCCAAATCCTTCATTGAGCCCTCCTCCAAGGCGTCTAGCGGTTTGCGCATGAGGCACCAAGGTTCAGAACAGCCGAGAGATCGAGTCGTCCCACACGGCGGTGGCCGACGCGGACCGGTTCAGGGCTCCGGCGATGAGGCCAGCGGCCTCCGCGAGGCCGATGGTGTCGCCGTTGGGACGCATGACCCCGTTCACGAACACGGCCCGGGCGATGCCGAAGCCGTGTCGCACTTCAACATCACCGGCGCTCCACTCGCGCACCAGCACCCGGCCCCCGTAGGGCTCCGCCGCCCGCCGCATCACGGCGGCTTCTTTGCTGAGCAGCCCGCCGCACAGCGGAGTGAAGAACACGTCGACCACGACCTCCGGTCGCGCCTCCCCGGGGCCAGCCCGGCCCGTGGCTGCCGCCAGACGGTGTGGCGGTGGCGGGGCGTAGTGAGGTTCCAGATATCGCGGAAGACGGGCTCCAGCGGGGAGACCCGCGTACATGAGCCTGCGCCGGCCTTTGGCTTGAGCCACGCCGAAACCCAGCCGGGAGAAGAACTCCTCGGGCATGAACCCCCACACGTCCGCGCAGGCATCGACCACGATACCCCGGCCCCGCCTCGCAGCCCGCCCGAGTACCTCTTCCACCAAGGCCCGCCCTACGCCCCGATCTGGCTCGAACACGTTCACACAGTGAAGCAGGATAGCATCTTCGCCGTCCACGTCGCGGGCGGCCTCCTCAATCGGTACCGTCTCCGCAAAGCCGAGCGGCCGGTCTCCCGAGTGGGCGACCACGATTTCGAGGCCCGCGTCAGACTGAGCGACCAGGTACCTACGGCGGCTCTCGACCAGAGCCCCGTCACAATCGTCGACGTGCCCGCAGGAGCAGACCTTGAGCAGGTTGGCTGGCTCGAGCCCGCGCCAGGACAACTCGCCCGCCCCACCCGCGTTCTTGTCCCGCGTCGCCATCGCCCGTGACCCCCGATCCCTCTGCTTCCGATTCCCACAGCGAAGTCGCCCGAGGTGGCCCGGTTTCAACCGGTTCAAGGACCTTCCACATACTGGGCCGGCTCGACCTTGACGACCAGCCAGGGGCCTCCCGGCCAGGCACGGGCGAGGGAGATAAGGTAGGCGGTCTTCTTGGCGGTCTTCAGGGTCACCGTGGTCGCCTCGGCCTCGTCGTCCGGTCCCAGAAGACCCACATAGACTCCCAGATACACCCCCCCGGCCTCGTCGCTGATGACGTTTCCGGGGCCGGAGGCGCATTGGGACCACTCGTCGTTGCGCCAGTCGGCGATGCCCAGAAGATCCAAGGTGAAGTAGCGGGCGGCGTAACCCGGACTGCGATACCATCCCGGACCCAACTTGGTCCGAGGGTCGGCCGCCACCTCGCTCACCAAGCCGGCAATCTCGGACAGTGTCGCTTCTCGGTAGACACCATTGTCGTAGAAGGTCACCGTTTGGTCGGGGTCGACCTCAGGAGGCAGTTCCAGGCTTGGAGCCTGGACCTGGGACGGTGACAGTCCGCCATCAGTGCGGTGGGCTTGGGTATCCGGGTTCCGGATGGCGCAGCCGCCCGCGGCGGTCAGGAGCGCAAGGGACAGGAGGACTATCGCAACCATCAACCTACGGGGCGACCCGATCCCGCCCGACTCGCGCGTCAGCCTCATACCTTTCTCACATCCGTCTCTGGTGGTCTCTCCGGAGGCCGGTTGCGTCGGGCTAACGGCTTGGAGCTCAGCGGCGCCGGCAGAGCCCCTTTCTAGGTTGGCGCAGCCCAGCGCCCCCGCTGGAGCCGCTGTTGGCCCAGCGCTGTTGGAAAACCCTGCCTACCGGGATTCGGCCCACGAGTGCCACCACCCTGCTGACAGCCGGACCGGGAGGGGGAAAGGGTAGGATTCGGTGAGGGAGCGCCGCCACCCTGCTGATCGGTGACCCCTACCCCCTGACCCCTCGCCAGAAGGAACCTCCACTGTGGTGTCCGGGCGCCGCATCGCTGTCGCCGAGGTGGACGGTTTGAACCGGAATGGGTGGACGATTTGGATCGGAATCAGTGAACGGGTTCAGCCTGACACGTTCAGGGCGTCGAGGGTTGGGCTAGATCCTTTGCTTCATCGAGCAATCGATCTAGGTCTTCGCGGCTGAAGTACTGTCCCCGCAGGAAGACGCCTTCGATCTGCTGCGCGTTCCGGACATCTTCCAACGGATTGGCCCGCACGAAAACCATGGAAGCCGTCTTTCCCTCGCTGACGCTGCCGAGGCGGTCCCCAAGGCCCATAAACTGCGCCGGCACGATCGTTGCACTGCGCAGCACATCCGCAGGCGGGATGCCCGCCTCCTGCCAGATCGCCATCTCCTCGTGGACGGCATAGCCGGGGAGAATGCCTGGAGTCAGCAGGTCAGTACCCACCATCAACGGGACGCCGGCCTTGTTCAAATCGCTAACCATGCGCGCCCAGCCCTGCCAGATGAAGTCCGGCAGTTCGCCTTGTGGAGACCATAGGGACTTCCAAATGCCTAGAACTTCCGGTGAGATGTACTCGCTCCGCGGGAAGCTTCCAGCTTGGAACGCTCTCAGATCTATGAAGGTCTTGAACGTGACAATGGTCGGACAGACGGTCAGGCCACTCGTACGAAGCCGCTGATACACGCCCGCCAATTCCGCAGGGTCGACCTCACCAAGACGCCGGAAATAGTCCGCATCCGACCCCATGCCAGCGTAGCGCAGGTTAACGGGCTCCCCAAGCAATTTGGCGATGACCTTCTCGAAGCCGAGTAGATGCTCGCTGCTTCGCAAGCCGGCCGCCGCGGCCTCGATGTAGACTGACTCCGGGACGTGCCCGACGACCTTGAGCCCATGTTTCTGCGCCTCTTCTACGATGGCCAGAAACACATCTTCGTCGAGGCCGCTGTAGACCTTGATCATGTCCACGCCGGCTTCGGCCTGCTTGCGTACCGCTACCCGACCCTCCTCAGGCGTCTTGATGCCCAACGAGACTTGTGGAATCAAGGGGGGATGTCCGTCAAGAATCGCACCGGTGGCGATCATTTCTGGCCCGAGGGTTTCGCCCCGGTTCAATTGATCCCGCAGTTTCAGGATGTAGTCGGTGGGCATGCCCATGTCTCGAACGAGCAAGACACCATTGGCAATCATCAAGCGCCCGAATACTGGCGCGTCGAGATAGTGGACATGCGCATCGACGAGCCCGGGCATCAGGTAGAGCCCGTGGCCATTGA